>Ga0136617_10005496_pt1 | contig 11338 bp, 8 predicted proteins | sample AntDrymUQ3222106_2_FD_129672 | JGI IMG/M metagenome (GOLD analysis project Ga0136617, IMG submission 129672) | Polar desert sand microbial communities from Dry Valleys, Antarctica - metaG UQ322 (21.06) | ecosystem: Environmental > Terrestrial > Soil > Desert | place: Antarctica: Dry Valley...
AGCTGCCGGGTCGCTGATCTCTGAAACAGAGTAACTCAAGGCTCTCGCTGGTTCGCTCATTTACCCGCCTTCATCACGTAAACACCGCCCGGCCAGCGTTTGTGGCAGAAAAGTGTGCAGTGGACAGTGACCAGTGGTCGGTGGTCAGCAATAAGCAGTAGACAGCGGTTTGCAAATTCCGGGGATTTCAAATTTGAGATTCAGAATTTGAAATTGCTCTAATGTTGCCATCCGCCTGCTTCTTACTGACCACCGGCCACTGACCACTGCTCTCGCCGCTACCGCTAACGTGGCGCTGTATTGTAGTCTGTCACTAACGCATCCCGTTAACCAATTCGCCATCACGACGCGATTACGCCGCGAACTTTAAGCGGCACAATCGGGATACGGATTTTAATCGAACTACTCTGAAAGCATAGAAAGCAGCGTGCGCAATGAGCTACTCATGTCGCGCGCGGTGACGCCCGGAAACGATGAAAGAACCGACCACTGACCACCGGCGGGTGACCACCGCCGAAGCGCCGTCCTCGATCAGCCCGGAACTCTACAACAGCCCGTTTATGCGCGCGTGCCGCCGCGAGCCGGTGCCGTATACGCCCGTGTGGCTGATGCGTCAGGCCGGAAGATACATGCCGGAATACCGCGAGGTGCGCGCGCGAACGACCTTTCTTGAATTATGTAAGACGCCCGACCTCGCGGCGGAAGTGACGGTCTTTGCCGCTGAACGCCTCAATGTTGACGCCGCGATTATCTTCGCCGACATCCTTTTGATTTTAGAGCCGATGGGTCTCGATCTGGAGTTTGCGAAAGGCGAAGGCCCGACCATCCACAACCCGGTGCGCGTGAGTTCTGACGTTGACCGCCTCCGCGAAGTCGAAGACGTGGGCGCGCTTCACTACGTCTACGACGCGATTCAGTTGACGCGCGGCGCGCTTCCTTCTGATTTGCCACTGATTGGTTTCGCTGGTGCGCCCTTCACCCTCGCTTCGTACATCATCGAGGGCGGCGCGTCGAAGAATTATGTCCACACCAAGACGCTGATGCACTCGGACAGCGGCGCGTGGCATCAAATGATGGCGTTGGTCTCGCGCGCGCTCGCCAAGTATCTGAATGCGCAGATCGCGGCGGGCGCGCAGGCCGTGCAGCTTTTCGATTCGTGGGTCGGTGCGCTCGGCCCCGACGATTACCGTGAATTTGTTCTACCGCACACCCGCAGCGTGATCAAAAACATCACGCCCGGCACGCCCGTAATTCACTTCGGCACCGGCACGGCGGCTTTGCTCGAACTGATGCGCGAAGCCGGCGGCGACGTGATCGGCCTCGACTGGCGCGTCTCGCTCGATGAGGCGTGGCAGAGACTCGGCGACGTGGCGGTGATGGGCAACTTTGATCCGGTCTTGCTATTCACAAACCCTGAGATCGTGCGCCGCGAAGCGCGCAAGATTTTGGAGCAGGCGGGAGGTCGTCCCGGACATGTTTTCAATTTAGGCCACGGCATTCTGCCCGAAACTCCAGTTGACAACGTGGTTACGCTGGTTGAGGCCGTACATGAAATAAGTCGGGTGTGAAGATTTTGAAGATGGATGCGGAACGATCACTCATTTATTCCGAGAGGTCTACATCATGAAGAAATCACTCCTATTGATTTGCTTATCGCTCTTCGTAACGTGTGTTGGTAGATCGACATCTCAAGTTGAAACAAGTCAGACATGTAAGAAGTGGCTTCAGGATAGATACGAGGAGGCCACGTCCGTCAAAGTCGGAATGTCGCGCGAGGACTTATTAAAAGTTTTCGACCAAGACGGAGGGCTAGACACCATACCGGCGCGCCGCTATACGTTAAGAAGTTGCAGCATGATCAAAATTGATGTTGAGTTCGACACACAGTACGGGGTTAGATACGCAAAAAAGCCGGACCCAGAGTTGAAGATCACGAATGTCTCTAAACCATACCTTGAGTACGCCTCTTTGGATTGATGACCAGATAGTTTGGGCGGATTTCCGGCATGCGACTTGAGCGCCGTGCCGACACACTCACTGTTCCTGAATAAGTTTTCGCTTTATGAATCATACTTACGACGCAATTTTAATTGTCTCTTTCGGCGGCCCGGAAGGGATGGACGAGGTGATGCCGTTTCTCGAAAACGTTCTGCGCGGAAAAAATGTGCCGCGCGCGCGGATGGAAGCGGTCTCACACCATTACGAAATGTTTGGCGGCATCAGCCCGATTAACGCGCAGAACCGCGCGTTGATCGCCGCGCTGAAGAAAGAGTTGGACGAACACGAACTGCATCTGCCGATTTACTGGGGCAATCGTAACTGGCATCCGATGCTTGCCGACACGCTTCGCCGGATGGCTGATGACGGCATCAAGAATGCTCTCGCGTTCGTCACCTCGGCCTACAGTTCTTACTCCGGGTGTCGGCAATATCGTGAAGACATCGCGCGGGCGCGAGATGAAGTCGGCACCGCCGCCCCGCGAGTTGATAAGCTGCGCGTCTTCTACAACCATCCCGGCTTCATCCAACCGAATGTTGAAAATCTGCGCGCCGCGCTCGATCAGATTCCGGCAGCGAGACGCGCTGGCGCGCACGTCGCCTTCACCGCGCACAGCATCCCGATGACAATGGCGTTGGGCTGCAACTATCAAGCGCAACTTCTCGAAACCTGCCGCCTTATTACCGAAGCTTTGGGAGACTTCGGCGGTGATCGTTGGCAACTCGTCTTTCAAAGCCGTAGCGGGCCGGCTCAGCAAGCGTGGCTTGAGCCGGACATCTGCGATCATCTCAGAGAATTGAAAGAACGAGGCGTTACCGATGTAGTTATCGCGCCCGTCGGCTTCGTGTCCGATCACATGGAAGTTCTCTACGACCTCGACACCGAAGCACGCGCACTTTCCGGCGAGATTGGTCTCAACATGATCCGCGCGGCGACTGTCGGAGCGCACCCGACCTTCATCAGCATGATCCGCGAATTGATTCTTGAGCGCATCACAGAGAATCCCGACCGGCGCGCGCTCGGCACCTACGACGCAAGCCACGATGTCTGCCCCGTTGATTGCTGCCTTATCAAGTCTGTAGTCGAGAGTCTGGAGTCAAGAGAGACTAATAGTCGAGCGTCAGTTTAACAGCAATCGAATTGGTTAAGAGCACTACGTGATGGTTTTCGACTCCAGACTCCAGACCCCAGACTCCAGACTCAACTCCCGGCGCGTTGTGATCGTCGGCGGCGGCATCAGCGGCCTCGCGGCGGCGCATCGCTTAATCGAATACAACAAGCGCGCCGCACAGCCCTTTGAAATTCTTTTATTCGAGGCCGGCTCGCGTCTCGGTGGGACGATTCACACACACAAGCGCGACGGTTTCCTTTTAGAAGGTGGCCCCGACTCGTTCATTTCTGAAAAACCTGAAGGGGTTGAGTTAGCAAAGCGCGTCGGACTCGACGGTGATTTGATCGAGACGAATGATGCGCACCGCCGGAGTTTCGTGGTGCGCAATGGTCGTTTGCGCCCGACGCCGGAAGGTTTTCAATTGCTCGCCCCGTCGCGCCTGTGGCCGTTCGTGACCTCCGACATTTTCAGTTGGCCGGGTAAAGCGCGCATCGCGCTCGATTTGGTTTTGCCGCGCCGCGCGGGTGTCAACGGCACCGACGACGAGAGCCTGGCGGAGTTTGTGCGGCGCAGGCTCGGACAGGAAGCGCTCGAACGAATGGCGCAACCAATGGTCGGCGGCATCTACACCGCCGACCCGGAACGCCTCAGTCTGCGCGCAACAATGCCGCGTTTTCTGGAAATGGAGCGCGAAAGCCGCAGCCTCATCCTCGCAATGTGGCGAGCCGGAAGGAAACAGTCGGCGCACCTCGCGCGCGGGACAAGCGGCGCGCGTTACAGTTTGTTCCTTTCCTTCAAAGAGGGCATGCAAACCTTGACCGACCGCCTCGCGGCGAGGATGCCGGACGGCACGGTGCGCTTGCAAACAAAAGTCGGGTCAATATCTTTTGACGCTGCATCGAAAAGCTGGCAGGTTCACGTCTCCGGGCAGGAAACTGTCAATGCCAACGCGGTCTGTCTCGCGCTCCCCGCTTACCGGGCGGCGAATCTATTGCGCTCGCTTGACGCTTCGCTCGCCGCCGAACTGGACGCAATCGAATACGCCTCAACCGCGACGGTCAACCTCGCATACCGTCGCGCCGAAATTCCGCACCCGCTCGACGGCTTCGGCTTCGTGGTGCCGTTCATCGAACGCCGCGCGACTTTGGCCTGCACCTTCAGCAGTGTGAAATTCGCCGGGCGCGCTCCCGAAAGTCACGTGCTATTGCGTGCTTTCGTCGGCGGCGCGCTCCAACCTGAGATGTTCGCCCTTGACGAAGAAGCGATGACGCGCGCCGTCGGCGACGACCTACGCGACCTGCTCGGCATCGAACGCCCCCCGCTTTTCGCGCACGTCGAAAAGTGGCCGAAGTCTATGGCGCAGTATCATCTCGGACACGTCGAGCGAGTCGAAAGAATTCGCCGACGTCTTCTCGATTTCCCTACCCTCCAACTCGCCGGAAACGCCTACGGCGGCGCAGGCATTCCTGATTGCATCCGCAGCGGCGAAGCGGCGGCAGAACATCTTGCCAATCGTGAATCGTAATCCGTGAATAGAAGAAGACAGGTTTCCTCTTAATACGATTTACGATTCTCGATTCACAAGTAAATGACGTGCGACGTGCGCCAGATGTTTGAGGGGATTGAGCCGGGCGGGGCGGTGGTGAGCAGGATGACGTAGTTGCCGCTGGCGTCGTGCGTTATCGTGAGCGCGAGGCGTTGCCAAGAGGCCGCGGGCGGTTCGTCGCTGGCCGAGGAAGCGTCGGGGGCGACGAGCGCGAGGCGGCGCAGTGAGGCGTACAAATGCTCCCGGTCTTCACCGTGGCGTCCTTCTTCTTCGCCGAGCGTCAGCTTCACTTCGGCGCGCTCGTCAATGAAGTGTGTCGCCAGCGAGGCGGCGAGCGTGACGCCGCGCTCGAATCTTTCACTGAATGTCTTCCCCTCGCCCACGCCGTCGTGCATTCGCGTGTCGAGAACGATGTGAACGCGCCGCTCGTCTTCGGAGGCGAACTCGCGGACGATGAGCCGGCGGTTGCGCGCCGTTGACTTCCAATCAATGTGGCGCACGTCGTCTTGCGGCTGGTAGTTGCGCAGACCGTGTAGGTCGTGGCCGGTGCCGCGCCGCGCGGAGGCGATGCGTCCGGCGTTCATCGGTAAAAGATGTAGTTCGTCGCTCGCGCGCTCCGGCTTGGGGTAGATGATTAAGTCAACGTGGCGCGCTGCGAGGCGGCGGCGCAGGCGGAAGAAATTGAAGGGGAAGCGGGTCGAAAGCTCAAAGCCGGTGACGAGCACGTGTCCGCGCTTGGGAAAAGTCTGCTCGACGCGCTGCTCGACTTTCGCACGGCGCGGCACGTACATGAAATAAGCGAGCACGCGCTTCGCAAAGCGCGGTCCCGCCCACCTCAACCACGGATTCACGCCGGCGTCTTCGACGCGGTTTCGGGCTTCAATCAAAATCGAGAACGACGGTAACAACCTCTTTGTGTTGTGTAGCGTGATGATGACCGGCGCAGCTTCACCCGCGAAGATGTGATCGGGAAAACGCGCCGACACGACGAGATCGCTGAGCGAGGCGCGCGCCGCCGCCCACGCCACGAACATCGTCGAGGTCAGCAGCGAGAAGATTAGGAATAAAAGATTATTGCCCGAGTTCCACGCTGCGAACGCGACGATAAGGAACAGTCCGAGGAAGAGCAGTCCGCCGGCGGTGAGTTGAAAGGGCAAATCGAGCCGCGCCGCTTCGACGCGCGCCGAACGTGTCAGCGGCGGCACGACGAAGACGATCATCAGCAGCACACAAACTAACGAAGCAACTGCCCCGAAGCGCGCCAACTCCCACGCCTCGCTGCGCCGCGCCAGCATTGTGACAGCGCCCGCGACCACGCCGCCGAGCACAATCAGCGTGCCGAGAATTGCGCGCAAGGTCGGGCGCGGCAATCTCACTCTAGTGTGACTGGAACGTGGCGGGCTGGAACGCGCGGGTTGGTTGATGCCGGACATGTGTGTGACGACGATGAAGGATTCGTTACTCCTGCTGAATGTACGCGGCGTGAATTAGGTTTCACATAAAGACACAGAAGATACACGGAGGGCGCAGAGTTCTTCTCTGTTTTCTCTGTGTGAGCGCTGAGGGCGCGAACAATCAGACGCTTTGAATCAGCACGCCTAACAGTCGAGCACGACCTTTGCTTGCTTAGGCAAGCTGGTGGGCAGGGATGCCCGCGCTCCCGACGAAGATGTGCGCTAGTTCGCCTACACTATTTGCAATTCGTCCCAATACTTCGATGCGCTGTCACGACTTCTCACTTTTGCCTTTTTACTTTTGACTTTCAAAGCGGCACGCTCACTGTTTTCATGATTTCGCGGAGCACGGCCTCAGCCTCATCGCTCCGGCGGTTGAGCGATGAGGAAAAGCGCGAATTAACGACGAGGCGGTGCGCGAAAACAGGGAGCACCAATCGCTTCACGTCATCGGGAATACAGTAGGCGCGGTCTTCGGTGAGCGCGAGAGCTTGTGCCGCGCGGAACAAGGCGAGCGTACCGCGCGGGCTGACGCCGAGATCGAGCATCTCGGAATTGCGCGTCGCCGTCACAATTCGCATCAGGTAGTCCAAGAGCGCGTCATCAACTCTGACGCCCGCGACGCTCCGCTGTAACTCGACAACATCTTCGCCCGTCATCACCGCGCGCAGACTGTCGAGCGGATTTCCCGCCTCGCGGTCGCGCAGGATTTCCTTCTCGATTTCGCCTTCGGGGTAGCCGATGCGAAGGCGCAGCATGAAGCGATCAACCTGTGATTCGGGAAGCGGGTACGTGCCGTGATGCTCAATCGGGTTCTGCGTCGCGATGACGATGAAGGGAGCTTGCAGTTTATGCGTCGTGCCTTCGACAGTGACATGGCCTTCGGCCATCGCTTCGAGGAGTGCGGACTGTGTTTTCGGCGTCGTGCGGTTAATCTCGTCGGCAAGGACGACGTTGGCGAAGATCGGCCCCGGCTTGAAATCGAACGCGCCGGCGCGCTCGTTGTAAACCGAAAGGCCGATCACGTCCGAAGGCAAAAGGTCGGAGGTGAACTGGATGCGCTGGAACGTGCAATCGAGCGAGCGCGCGAGGGCTTGGGCGAGCGTCGTCTTGCCGACGCCCGGCACGTCTTCAAGGAGAAGATGCCCGCCCGCGAGGAGCGTCACGACGGCGAGTCGCACCGCTTCGGGCTTCCCTTTGATGACGCTCTCGACGGCCGCGCGCAGTCCGTCAATACGTTCGGCGGCGGCGATTTCGGTCGCCTCACCCGACCTCTTCGCAGTGTGTAAAACTGTCATCTCTTGATTTGTGCTCCGCGTCCCATTCTACATATTTAGATGCACCGCCGCACCCCTCGACGCCCGGTGTGACTTCATTCGCACCGTTATACTCAAAAGTGACAGGTGACAGGTGATAAGTGATGGGAAAGAATCATTGCGTTGTCATTCAAGCCCGCACGGGAAGCGCTCTTGTGGCGATGTTCGCCCGGATCGTGCGGGTAGGGATTGACAACGCGCTGATGAATGGGTGTTGAAGCTGATAGGAGTGGCATCTTTCATGGTCTTTCCTATCACCTATCACCATTTACCTATCACCTTTGAGTTATAGTAATATCGTTCGTGTCCGCGACGGACGTGAATTTTCATCTCCGGCTTTCAACACGACATTATGGAACCCGAAGCGTTCACGCTCGTGTACGAAGCCGGAGCGAGGAATAAAACTATGCGAATAGAAAACAAATATCGTAGAGGTGAGAGGGGCTTTTCGCTTATTGAACTGATGATTGTTATTGCGATCATCGGCATTCTGGTTGGCGTCGGCGTGCCGGCGTGGAAAAACGCGACTATCGCCGGCAACGAAACTGCTGCGATTCAAACGCTCAAAACCGTTCAAACTGAGCAACGCGCCTATTTCAATACCAGAGGCCGCACCACGTTCGGCACGTTCGATCAGATAATTGAAAGCGGGTCACTTGATAAGCGGTTCGCCGGCGACGAGCCGGTTGTAGACGGTTACAAGTACACGATGAAGGTGATACCTAAATCAAGCGGCCAGCCGCCGAGTTTTAGCATTAACGCCGACCCGCAGGCCAAAGACGGCATCAGTGCTACCGGCAGGCGGCATTTCTACATTGACTCGAATGTGAACACAATCCGCGTCAACAGCGGCGGCCCCGCTTCGGCTGACGACTCGCCCGACGGCGAAGAAGCGGAGGGCGACGCGAAGTAGAAGGAAGGCAAAAGTAAAAAGGTGAAAGGCAAAAGTGGGGGCGCATGTGAGGCTGGTATCTTGAGTTAATATCCATAACAGATTTTTTGGGAACGTAGTTCAGAAAGATTGATGCCGCCGCAGATTCACTCTGCGGCGGCATTTACATGCAGGAAATGTTTGTCAGTAGAAAAACCCACAGGGGCGACATTTATTAGCCCTGCTTGACGCTCTTGCGAATGCTTTGTTAGCATTCGGCTCCTTCAAAACGGTTGGCCGCTTGGCTCAGCGGTAGAGCACTCGCCTCACACGCGAGGGGTCGATGGTTCGAATCCATCAGCGGCCACCATCTTTATCATTCCAACTACGAACTTTTGCTAACATTAACCGCCCACCTACTTCTCGTCTGCTTTATAACTCATCTATCCACAGCGCCACATAAGCATCGGCCAGCCCGTCGCGCCACGTCGTGAAGTTGTGCCCCGCTTCCGACTCGCGGTAAACGACCGCGTAACCTTTTTCCGTAAGCAACGCTCTGACTCTCCGGTTCACGTCAAGAATCGGCTCCAAGCGTCCGACATCAAAATAGAATCGCATCGGATGTTTTTGTTGAGCCGCCGCGTCGAGTGCGGCGAGCGCCGTGACCACGCGCTCGCTATCAATCCAGAACGCGGACGATTGACCGCCGACGCGCGCGAACAGTTCCGGGTGACGCAACGCCGTCCACACCGAGATGACGCCGCCGAGACTCGCGCCGAGCAGAGCGCGCTTGTCGCGGTCGGCGCGGGTGCGAAAACGCGCGTCAACGAACGGCACTAATTCGGTCGCAACGAAATCGCTGAAGGCGTCGTTCGCCCAGTACTCCTTGATGCGGTCGGCGGGGTCAACGAAGACAATGATGAAAGGTTTGACTTTCGCCCGCGCGATCAAGTTGTTGGCAATCTGGACGGCGTGCCCGCGCATGATGTAGTCCGTGCCGTCCTGAAGATAGAGCACCGGGTAGCGTCGCGGCGACCCGTCGTACCCGTGCGGAAGGTACACGCTGATTTTGCGCGCCGGTCTGTTCCCCCGGTTCGGCATCACCGCCTTCAGCAGCGTGCCGCGCTCGACGCGCGCTTCATCGGCGAAAGGCGTCGGGCGGTATTCAGGCATCGTGATAAATGAGTTGAAGCCGCCGACGCCGTTATTGACCTGCTGCGGATTGAGCGGATCAATCGTCCACTCGCCGTCAACGATGAACTTGTATTCGACGCGGGCTGTCGCGGCGAAGGTGTGTGTGTAGTGCCGCGCGCCGGTGCCATCGGCTTCACTCAACACGTGCCCGCGCGGACGCCAACCTGTGAAGTCGCCGACCACTTCGACGCGATTGCCCCTTCCGCGATAAACAAACGTGACCTGAAGTCCCCGGATAATCGGTGTGACAATCGAAGTTTTCAGAAGCTTCGTCAATTCGAGCGCGTGAAGCGCACCGTCGTCGCTCTGCGCATAAGACGTGATCCCAATGTTCATGATGATGCTGGCGAGAACGATAAGTCGCACCGCCGTATTCTTCGTCATCTCCACAATGGCAGAAGCCCGACCGTGAGGAAGGGCGTCACTTTTGGCGCAACACCAAACGCCCTTGCTGACGCGCGGGCTTCCGCCATTTCTTTTCAAAGTCGAAAGTCCCGAATGCTTCTGCTGCCGATTCGAGACTTGGATTAAAGATAGTTCTAATGACTCAGAAATCATAGGTTCATGGTGATGAGGTGAGATGAAGTTTGGAGTTGAATGGCAAGATACTTTTGACTTCCGGCCACAGACTTTGAGCTTTTACCTATCACTTGTCACCTATCACTATTTGAATCATCCGCGCCGTCGTCCGAGCATGTCGAAGCCGACGGCGGCGACGAGCACCGCGCCCTTGATGATGTACTGCGTCGAGTTTTGCACGCCCAAGAGCGACATGCCGTTATCGAGGCTCGCCATGATGAGCGCGCCGAGCATCGCGCCGGAGACCGTGCCGCGCCCGCCCATCAAACTCGTCCCGCCGATGACGCACGCCGCAATCGCGTCTAACTCCATCAGGCTCCCGGCGTCCGGCGACGCGCCGCCGACGCGCCCCGTGTGAAGCAGCGAAGCGACGCCGATTAGTGCGCCCATCAAACAGAACGCCGCAAGAATGTGCTTGCGCAAACTGATGCCCGACAGACGCGCCGCGTCCGGATTGCCGCCGATGGCATAAAGATAGCGCCCGAAGGTCGTGCTCTGCGTCAGAAATGCTCCCACCAAAGCGACTGCGAGCAGCACGATGACGGGAATCGGCACGCCGCCCTGTGTGTTCATCAAATAAGTGAAGACGGCGATCAGCACCGCCGGGATGGCGATGCGCGCCGCCGTCGCGCCGACGCTCGAAGCCTTCAACCCGTGACGCCGCCGCGCGCTGTTGCGCCGCAAGGTCAGCCACACAACGGCGGCGATGGCTACCCCTGCCAAAGCGATGCCGATTGACGGCGCGACGAAATCTCTTCCCAGCGACCTGAAGACCGGCAGCGCGACGGGAATCGTCTCGCCCTCGCTGACACGTAAAATAACGCCGCGCCACGCGAGTAATCCTCCGAGCGTGACGATGAACGCCGGGATGTTCGCGTAGGCGACGAGAGTTCCCTGCACCGCTCCGATCACGAGTCCGATGATGATTGCCGAGGCGAGTGTCGGCACGAGCCCCAAATCCTGCGTCATCGCGGCGACGCCCCCGGCGAGTCCGACGACTGAGCCGACCGACAAATCAATCTGCCCCGCGACGATGACCATCAACATCCCGACGGCGAGCACGCCCGTCACCGCCATCTGCTGCAAAAGCTTCGAGAAGTTAATCGGGTTGAGGAACAATCCGTAAGGATATCGCGCGTCCGCGGTCGCCCACTGAAAGAAGACCCAGATGGCGACGAGCGCGAACAGCATCGTGTACGCGCGCAAAGATTCGGTCGGCAATTGAAAGCGCCCGATCTTCAACTGCGCCGTGCCCTCCGCCGTCACGCC
>Ga0136617_10005497_pt1 | contig 11337 bp, 12 predicted proteins | sample AntDrymUQ3222106_2_FD_129672 | JGI IMG/M metagenome (GOLD analysis project Ga0136617, IMG submission 129672) | Polar desert sand microbial communities from Dry Valleys, Antarctica - metaG UQ322 (21.06) | ecosystem: Environmental > Terrestrial > Soil > Desert | place: Antarctica: Dry Valley...
CCGAGATTGCGAATGAGTTTCGCGTGCGGAATCGTTACCAAATTTTGCGCGTCAAAGCCGCCTTCGCGCAGAAATTTTATCTTTAACCCGACTTCAAAACGCGAGCCGCGCAAGCTCGTCGTGTGCGGAACGAGCGTTGCCAGAGCGCGGTCTTCATCGCCAGCCGGAATGCTGAGAACCAGACACGGGCGAATCTTTGCCGCATAGCCCAAATCAACCAGCCAGACTTCGCCTCGATTAGGATTCGCCATCAAGCGCCTCTCTTCGGTCGAGTTCTAAAAACACGTCTTCCGCGTTCATTACAAGTTCATCATCCGATAAAACGGGTGTTTCCACTTCGAGCGCGTCGCGCAGAATCACAGAAACAATTATTTTCTTTTCGGAAGTCGGCAGTTGAGTAAACCTTTCGATTATTTCCTGAGTCGTGGTTGTCATAATGGTTGAATTATATCAAAGAATCTGACCGATGTTGTTGTAAATCTGATTGTAATTGCGCTTGGAATTAAACGGCGGGTCGATATAACAAAGGTCAACCGTTTCTTCGCGGACGAATTTGCGTAAAATGTCGAGGTTGTCGCCGTAAAAGAGTTTATTCATTTGAAATACCTCTCAAAAATTAGTAGTGATAACGACACGCGAGAATTCTGATTTTGTCGTCGGTAACTTGATAGACGATGCGGTGTTCTTTATCAATGCGGCGCGACCAGCAACCGGCGAATTCGTGTTTGAGCGGTTCGGGTGTGCCGATGCCGGTGAACGGCTCGCGCTCGATTTCTTTAATCAGGCTGACGATGCGTAAGGCTTTGGCGCGGTCTTGTTTAATCCACCACGCCAAATCTTCAAACGCCGCCATATCAAATTCCAAGTTTCTCAAGTGCTTCCTCAAAGCCGATGCCTTCGGTGCGCTGCTTCGCTTCCAGAAGCCGCTGTTTCATCGTTTCGCTTTTTGTCAAATAAGCCGTTTCCTGTTCCGATTCGATTTCCTGCCAAATCTCTATCGGCACGATGACACCGACCGGATTACCTTTTGCGTCGGAAATGTATTGAATGTCTGTCATAACGGTTGAATTATATCAAAGAATTTACCGATGTTGTCATAAATCCGGTTGTCGTTGCGCTCTCAAATTAAACGGCGAATCAATACAACAAAGCTCAACGGTTTCGTCGCGGACGAATTTGCGGAGAACGTCGAAGTTGTCGCCGTAGTAAAGTTTATTCATTGAGATACCTTCAGTTTATAATAAGCGAACCATGCGACTTTGCCAAAAAACTTTCTCCGCGTCTTTTATCAGGCAGCAAAATTCGAAGTCATCTGCGCCCTTATTTTTACTGCCTGATAAAATCTATATCAATCAAACCTTTTTAATTGTCGTCGGTACTGCGTCGCCGGACATCATTTCTTTCGGTAGGTTGGAATCTTTCATTGATTGGGCGATGCTTTCACGAATTTTCTTATACTCGAGCCAGTCAAATTCTTTCAAAAAACGGTCGGCTTCCTTGGCGCCTCTGACGAACAAATCAACTTTTTCCTGGTCGCTCATATCAAATTTAAGCCAGTGATGCTCGCCCGTTCCGATGCAACTGACGAGTTTTCGATAATCCTGGTTGCGGGAGATAAAATCAGCGTCGAGATTAAAACGCGCCGCGTTGAAAATCACGGCGGCAAGCGTGAACGGGTTCGTGATATTCTCGGTCTTGCGGTCGTCCGTTCCGAGTTTGATTCCGAAGGTCGGAGCGGTCGGAACGCGGTCGGGGCGATGAAACAAATCTATCGGAAAGTTGGACATAATGCCGCCGTCAATAAACACGCAGGACTGCGGCGGCGGTTCTTCGTAATCGGCGTATTGTTTCCATAAGCGCATGGCTTCCTCGCCGTCGGGAATATTTTTCACGCGAAAAGGCTGAAAGAAAAACGGGATGGACATCGAAGCCCGCACGTAATCAGCCGGATTAACTTCATCGGGATTTTTCCAGTAAAGCTGCGCCATTTTCGGGAAAACGGCTTTCGTCTGAGTCGAAACATCGGCGGCGACCAATGCCAGTCCAGCCTTTCTGTTTGTCAAATCTCTGCCTTCACGGTGGTGTAAGGTCGGAGGCAGTTGAGCCAAACGGTCAAGCAGATCGCGTGTATTATTAATATTCGCCTTCCTGAGAATGCTTTTAATCCAGCGGTGAAAAACCTTGCCCGGATTCAAGCCTAATTCTTTTTCAATGTCGTCCAATTTGTCTAAAGCCATGACGATTTTAAACCATTTTTTTAATTTGCTTGTATCTCCGACAACTGCTTGAACGGCATCACGCACATCGTCTTCGCCGTCAACAAACTTAAACATATCGAAGTTAGCGAGTTCCAACAGAATTTTCTCGCTCTTCGTTTCGGCGGGAGTTCCCAAACCGGCAAGCATCATCGCGTTGATCGCGCCTGCCGACGCGCCGCCGATTTGCAGGAATCTGATTCCGACCTGTTCCAAAACGTATGTAAAACCGACAAGCGCGATACCCAACATCCCGCCGCCTTCCATAACCACGTCCACATATTGATGACCATCATCATCAATTATGTCTGAAAAATGCTTGTCCCTCTGTTCGATATAATCATTGAGGTTTTCAACAATATGAAAAACCTCTTTCGTAAAATCCGTAACTTCCATAACTCTCCTTAAATTATTAGTCTAGATAAAAATTCAATAAAATCTGATTCTGAGTTGTCGCCCTGCGGCAATTATCAACAAACGCCTGCTTCTCAAGCGCGGGTCTTCCTGCCCGATGTTGTTGTAAATCTGATTGTAACTGCGCTTGGAATTAAACGGCGAATCAATACAACAAAGGTCAACGGTTTCGTCGCGGACGAATTTGCGGAGAACGTCGAGATTGTCGCCATAGGAGAGTTCGTTCGGCATATATTTTTGAGAAATTAAAAATAAATTGTGAAATTAACACATTATTTTTACACCAAAAACAATTTATGCCAAGAGAAGTTTTTAGTCTGAAAGAATTCTCCCGTCTGATTGCGGCACGAGTATCTTTTGTAATTTCGAAATGGCAATTTTTGTGGCTTAGAGGCTGTTTGTGAATTTCGATTTTGTCTTTTGAGAAGCGACCGGTTAAACAGAGTCGGGTGCAAAGCCGCTTTCAAAGTAGAGGTTGTAATGAAGGGCGCACCGGGGATTAAATCCGCTATGGCACTCCGGGCAAACTGACTCGCATTCGAGATATTCTGCAATTGTCAGCTGATTTCCGCAATTGCCGCACAGCACAGCCGGCACATTGCTTTCGCTGACCGACCAAACTTCCGGCGTGTGTTCGGTATGTTCCGCGTGACATTTGTAACACGGAAACCACTCTTCACAGCATTTGAATTTGATGGTGATGATGTCAATCTCGCTGTGGTAGTGCGAACACCTGGTCTGCTTATCAACGTCCGTCCCATTTATCTCTACGTTATGAATTGTCATAGGGTAAAAGAAATTTGTTTCGGCTTTTGTTTATTCAATACCGACGAGAACAATTTTGTTTCGGTTTTGCAGAACACATCGTCAAAGCCTCATAACGAAGTTAAGCCGCCGGAAACTAAAGCAAAGCTCAACCGTTAGGTTGCAGAATATGTTTTGTAAATCAGGCGGAAGTCGTGAAAACAGTTTTTCCTTTCTCACATCAAAAAGTCGGCTTTTGGCAATGCAAATATTTGCATTGCCAAAAGCCGTCGCATGATTTTAAATTGAAGCCGCAATCGCCGCATCGAAAATCTCAAGCGCAACGTCAACGTTTTCTTTTGTCAAAATCAACGGCGGCGACCAGCGAATCGTGTTTGCGCCGCAGCCTAAGATGATTAAGCCGCGATTGAAACACGCCATTTCGATTTTATCGCGCAGTTCGGGCGCGGCTTTCATCGTCGCTTTCGATTCGACAAATTCCACGCCGACCATTAAACCGAGTCCGCGCACGTCGCCGATGCAGTCGTATTTCGCCATCAGTTCGCGCAAACCGTTTTGCAGATATTCGCCGACCACGCGGGCATTTTCGGTCAAACCGTTTTCGAGCAGTTCAATCGTTTTCAGAGCCGAGGCGATACAGACGGGATTTCCGCCGAAGGTCGAAGCGTGCGCGCCTTTGTGCCAATCCATAATGTCGGCGCGGGCGACGCAAACACCAATCGGCAAGCCTGAGCCGATGCCTTTGGCAAGACACATAATATCGGGTTCGATGCCGTAGTAATCCGTAGCGAACATTTTGCCCGTGCGCCCCATTCCCGATTGCACTTCGTCAACGATGAGCATAATGCCGTGTTCGTCGCAGACGCGGCGCAGGGCAGTCATAAACTCTTTCGGCGCGGGAATGTAGCCGCCTTCGCCCTGCACGGCTTCAACGACGATTCCGGCGACTTCTTCGGGCGGCGTCGTGGTGTTGAAAAGACGATTCTCGATCCAGTCAATCGTTCCGAGACAGCAATCTCCGTTATCGCATTTGCCCAGGTTGAACGGACAGCGGAGACAATTTGGAAAAGGAACGTGAACAACGTCCAACGCCTGTCGCCCGAAACCCGAACGCTGCGCTTTTTTCGATGATGTCAGTGAAAGCGCGCCGAGCGTTCTGCCGTGAAACGAGCCGAAAAACGAAATGAACTTTTGCCGTTTCGTGTGATACATCGCTAATTTCAAAGCGGTTTCGACCGCTTCCGCGCCGCTGTTGGCGAAGTGTGTCTTGGTCGGCGATTTTATCGGAACGATTTCGTCCAGCTTTTTACCGAGCGCGGGCATATGGCGATAGTAATAATCGGTGCCGCACATATGGATTAAAGTCTGCGTTTGTTTGGTAATTACTTCGACAATTTCCGGGTGGCAATGTCCGGTCGAACAGACGGCAACGCCCGCATTGCAATCGAGAAAAACGTTTCCGTCAACATCTTCAATCCACACGCCGTAACCTCGCTCGGCGACGAGTTTGTAATCCGGTCGCGGATAAGACGGCGTAACGTATTTTGCATCGGCGTGGATAATTTCCTGCGCCTTTGGTCCCGGAAGTTCGGTTTTGATATCCGGTTTTTGTAATTCGGTAGTCGGTGTCATAAATTTTTCCTCTTTTTTTGTTTAAAGTTAAATGGTTTGAATTAATGAAAAGATCAGAAAAGAAAAATTTAGTCGCCCGCGAAAAGATTCGGTCGAGTGATATTTGGACGGAGTTTGGCGATTGAGCGCGGTGTCATACTGCAAACAATATATCAAACTGTTAAATGACTTCCAAGTTTTTGCGAAAGTATAAACCGGCAAGCTAAACTAAATTTATGAACAAATCGAAATTTTCAAATCGTCTGATAAACGAAACGAGTCCGTATCTGCTGCAGCACGCTCACAATCCGGTTGATTGGTTCGCGTGGAATGACGAGGCGTTTGAGAAGGCAAAGGCGGAAGACAAGCCGGTTCTGGTCAGCATCGGTTATTCGGCGTGTCACTGGTGTCATGTAATGGAACACGAATCGTTTGAAGATGAAGAAACAGCCGGAATAATGAACGAAAATTTCGTCAATATCAAAGTTGATTTGGAAGAGCGTCCCGACGTTGACCAGATTTATATGACGTTTGTGCAGATGACGAGCGGTCACGGCGGTTATCCGCTCAATGTTTTTCTCACGCCGGATAAAAAGCCTTTTTTCGGCGGCACGTATTTTCCGCCCGACAATCGCTACAATATGCCGAGTTTTCAGCGAATTTTGACAAGCGTTGCGGAAGCGTATCGTGAGCGAAAGGATGAGGTTGTGAATTCGGCGAATGAAATTTTAGGCGAAATCCAAAAAACTTCTGCGGCGAAAACTTCGAGCGAAAATTTATCTTTGGATTTATTGGATTTTTCATATCAAAGTTTTGTAAAAACATTTGATTCGGTCAACGGCGGTTTCGGCGGAGCACCGAAGTTTCCGCCGCCGATGAGCCTGGAATTTTTACTCAGGTATTTTTACCGGACGAAAGATGAAAACGCTCTGGAAATGGTTAAAAAAACCTGTGATGAAATGGCGGCAGGGGGAATTTATGACCAGCTCGGCGGCGGGTTTCATCGCTACACGGTTGACGCGATTTGGCTGACACCGCATTTCGAGAAGATGCTTTACGATAACGCGCAGCTTGCCCGAATTTATCTGCACCTGTTTCAAATCACGAAGGATGAATCTTATAAAAATATTGCAGTTGAGACTTTGGAGTATGTAAAAAGGGAAATGCTTGACGAGCGCGGCGGATTCTACACGGCGCAGGATGCCGATTCGGAAGGCGTGGAAGGTAAGTTTTTTGTCTGGACACCCGAAGAAATTTCCGCGATTTTGGAGGCGGAAGACCGGCGGATTTTTAACTTTTATTTCGACGTAACCGAACACGGAAATTTTGAAGAGAAAAACATTTTAAATGTTAGAAACTCGCTCGAAATTTCAGCCGAACAATTACAAATTTCCGAAGAAAAGTTAAAAGAAATTTTAGAACGCGCCGGAAAACTACTGTTTGAGGAACGTGAAAAGCGAATAAAACCGTTTCGCGACGAAAAAGTTTTGACTGCCTGGAACGGATTGATGCTCGCGACTTTTGCCGAAGCGAGCGCGATTTTAGACAATCAAGATTATCTCAGAATCGCCAGGCGAAACGCCGATTTTATTTTGGAAAATCTTCAGAAAGGCGGTTTTCTTTTGCGAACTTACAAAGACGGACGAGCGAAATTGAACGCCTATCTCGAAGATTACGCGAATTTTGCCGACGGCTTGGTTGAGCTTTTTCAAGTTTCAGGTGAGATCAAATATTTGACGGAAGCCAAACGTCTTGCTGATCTGATGATTAAGGAATTTTGGGACGCTGACGGCGGCGGATTTTTCTTTACCGGAAACAATCACGAAGAATTGCCGGTGCGCTCTAAAGATTTTTATGATAACGCCACGCCTTCGGGGAATTCGGCGGCAACTGACGTTTTGCTGAAATTGGCAAAACTGACGGGCGATGAAAAATATGAACGCTTCGCCGTGACGGTTTTACGAATCGTCGCCGCGCAAATCAAGCGTTACCCGCAAGCGTTCGGGCGCGTTCTTTCCGTTCTGGAATTTTATTTGAATCCGACTAAGGAGATTGTGATTTTAGGCGAAAGGAATAATGAACTTGAAAGGGAAATTTGGAGCGAATATTTGCCTGACAAAGTTTTGATTTCGGCGGATGATTCGCAGACAAATGCCGATTTGATTCCGCTTCTGCGGGAAAGGAAAAAGATTGACGGCAAAACGACGGTTTACGTTTGTGAGAATTTTACCTGCCAAAAGCCTGTAACAACGGCGGAAGAGTTAGGAGTACAACTTTCCTCGTAAATAATCCTGCTTAACAATGAAAGAGGCACATTGTTTGAAAAAACAATGTGCCTTAAAAATCTAATTAATAACGGAATTACGGTCTGTTGCCGTTCATCATTCTATTGCCGTTCATCATCATATTACCGTTCGACATCATTCGATTGCCGTTCATCATCATATTGCCGTTCGACATTCTGCCATTTGACATACTGCCATTCGACATCGAGCCATTCGACATCGAGCCGTTGGACATTGAACCATTCGACATCGAACCATTCGACATCGAACCGTTGGACATCGAACCGTTCGACATACTGCCATCTGACATCGAACCATTCGACATTGAGCCGTTTGAATTCATCATATTTGAATTCATCATATTTGAATTCATCATATTTGAATTCATTCGATTAGCATTGGAATTGGTATTTGTTGCGGTTTCGCAAGCCATACCCAACGCACCAAGTGCTAATACTGCTGAAAGAGCTAAAGTCTTTTTCATTTGTGTTTTATTCTCCTGTCTTCTCAAAAAGATTTAATTTATTACCTATCCACTGCTTTTTAAACAGTCGTGTCCCAAGATGTTTAAATTTTGGGGCATTTCGTCAATATAGATAGCTATCTGCATTTAGTCAAATCTAAAATTGCCAAATAACCTCGTTTCGGCAACTATTTTATAAATTTTTTACAAATATTTTTTGCCTCGATTGCAAAAATTAGCGTTTCAAATTGATTAAAAACATTTGTTGACTTCTTTTGCGCCAAAAAGTTATCTTAATTCAGAGAAGATTTTCACCTGCTTATCATCTTTTCAACCTCCCTCAAAATGCCTTTCTCGAAGTTATGAACAATTCGGAAACTAAAAACTTGTCAAAAAGCAAAACCGACATTTTCAAGCTCAACCATTTTATATTGGCGGTATTTTCGCTTTGCGCGTTGGTCACCACTTTTTTTGCGGCAAATTCCAATCTCGGTTTTCAAACGAAAATTACCGTTTTTCTATTGATAATTTTATTATATTTATTTTGCTGTGCCTGTTTTTACGTCCTGCAAAAACGTCGGTTAATCGCTTCGTCCGACGATGCAAAGGCTGAAATTTCCGAAGGTGTTTTCAGCCGGGAAATTGAATCGAAGTTGCTTGCGCTCGAAGAAGCCAACGAATTTTTCGGCGCATCGCTCAAACCCGCCGATATGTTTCGGCTTGTTTCCAGCCGCATCAGAGAAATAATTCCGTTTTCGAGCAGCGCGCTTTTTTTAATCAATGAAAATAACACCCGGCTGAAAGCGGCGTTTGCCGACGGTGAAAACGCTGAAAGTCTGGCAAATCTTGAAACGGATATTGACAAAGGTTTAGCCGGAAAAACATTCGTCAGCCGGAAACCTCAAATTGACAAGAAACTACTGCTCGATAAAAACGCAATTTCTGCCGAAGCGTTGAAAGGATTAAACTCCGCTGTTTCCGTCCCGCTTTATAGAGATGTGGAAGTTTTCGGCGTACTGACGCTTTACGGAAAAGATGCGAAGGATTTTGATGCCGATTCCGTGCTATTGCTCGAAGCCGTCGGAACCCGGGTTGCGCCGTTGTTTTTGAGTTCGTTTGCCTTTGAAAAAAGTTTGTTCAATGCTTTGACCGATTCTTTGACAAATTTGCCGAACGAGCGGGCGTTTTATTTGATTGTGGAAAATCAAATCGCCGAATCGCAACGCTTTCGGGAGAAGCGTCCACTGACGATTTTAACGGTTGATCTAAAAAACTTTGATGAACTCAATCAAAAATACGGACACGCGACCGGCGACCGGATTTTGGCATTCGCCGCGAAAATAATCAAAGGACAGCTTCGCCAGATGGATTTTCTGGCGCGTTCGACGGGCGATGAATTTCTTGCCGTTCTGCCGACTGCGGATGAGGCAATAACCAGGGAAATTGTCGGGCGTGTCGAAAAGGCATTCGTTTCAAATCCGTTTGCCGTTTCGCGCCAGGAGAAAATCAATTTTGCATTAAACTTCGGCGCGGCAACCTTCTGGAAAGACGGCGAAACTGTCAGCCAACTTCTGCAGCACGCGCATCTGCGAAAACAACAATCAAAATCACCTGAGAAAAGCAAAGTTTTGTGGTTTCCGAAAGAGTATGTAAATTAGTTTTCAAGGCTCTTAAATTCTCGAGAAAAACTTGTCACAAATTCTTCTCCCGCAGTGTTTTATTATTGTATCGAAACTTTCGATTGATAAATAAACCAATGGCGGTGCTTTATCAAAAATTTCTAAACTTTTTATTATTTTCATACGTTAGAAGACTTAGAAAATCAAAAATATAAGTTGAAACTCAATGATTTCAGGCACAAAACTCGGAAGATACGAGATTCGCAAAAAAATCGGCGCGGGCGGAATGGGCGAGGTTTTTCTCGCGCACGACGCGCAGCTTGACCGGGATGTTGCGCTGAAAGTTTTGCTGCCCGAATTTTGCTGCGACGATGAGCGCGTTCACCGTTTTAAGCTCGAAGCCAAAGCCGCTTCGACGCTCAATCATCCGAATATAATTACCATTTACGAAATTGATGAGTTGGACGATAGACTTTTTATTGCGACCGAATTTATAAACGGCGAAACTCTGCGTGAGAAAATCGAAAGAGGCGAGCTGAGGATTTGCGAATCGATAAAAATCGCCGAACAAGTTGCCGATGCTTTATCAATCGCGCACGAAGCGCATATCGTTCACCGCGACATCAAGCCTGAAAACATCATGCTGCGCCGCGACGGCTATGTCAAAATTCTCGATTTCGGATTGGCAAAACCGACTGCTCTTCACCCGACCGGCGGAGCCGAAGACGCGACTTTGCAGCTTATCAAAACGCAGCCCGGAATAGTAATGGGAAGTGTGCGTTATATGTCGCCGGAGCAGGCGCGCGGCAGGGAAACCGACGAAAGGACGGATGTTTGGAGTCTGGGCGTAGTATTGTATGAAATGCTGAACGGGAAAAATCCGTTTGACGGCGAAACCATCAGCGATTCGCTTGCCGCGTTGATTCACATTGAGCCGCCTCCGCTTGAAGATGTTCCCGAAGAAATGCACCGGATAATTCGCAAAGCCCTGAGAAAAAATGCGTCCGAGCGTTATCAGAGTATCAAGGATTTTGCGCTCGATTTGAAGGATTTGCGCCTCCAAATCGAACAACATTTGAGCGACGGCAGAACCAGAAGTTTTAGCAGCACGACAAGTTTTGAAAACGACGCGACGAGCGAAAATAAGACTCTGATTCATCAAACCTTTTCTGCCGGAAATACGACCGGCGGACAAAAGAATAAACAATCAAATACTCAAGCGAACACAGCTTCAAATTCGATGAGTCGAAGGTTTTTGCCGCTCGGCGCGCTAGCCGTTCTTGCTTTTTTTATTCTCGGCGCGTGGTATTTTCTTCCCGCATTTCTTGGGAAAGGCGAATCGAAATTTCAATCCATACAGGTTTCCCGCCTGACTGACAACGGCACGGCGCATCTGGCGGCAATCTCACCGGACGGAAAACTTGTCGCTTTTCAAAATAGGAAAGAGGGAAAACAAAGTCTGCTTGTCAGACAAATCGCCACCGGAAGCGCAGTTGAAATTGTTCCGCCGACCGCATCGGTATTTTTTCAGCCGACATTTTCGCCCGACGGTGAATTTGTCTTTTATGTGTTGGTGGAAAAAGGTATCGGAACTTTGTTTCGGGTATCAACTCTCGGTGGGGAAAGCAAGAAAATTTCTTATGATGTGGACTCGAAAATTACCTTTTCGCCGGACGGAAAACAGTTCGCTTTTATTCGCCATAACCCGTCTGCCGGCGGCGACACAATATTTATTGCCGACAGCGACGGTTCAAACCTTCAGCCGTTTGTCGAAACAAAAGAAGTCGGCTATGACCAATTCACCGGCGTGGCTTGGTCGCCTGACAATAAAAGATTGCTTTTGGGAGTTTTCAAAGGAGCAAACGAGCAAAATCAAAAGATGCGGTTTGCGACGGTCGAGCTGAAAAATAAAGACGTAAATGTCA
>Ga0136617_10005499_pt1 | contig 11336 bp, 10 predicted proteins | sample AntDrymUQ3222106_2_FD_129672 | JGI IMG/M metagenome (GOLD analysis project Ga0136617, IMG submission 129672) | Polar desert sand microbial communities from Dry Valleys, Antarctica - metaG UQ322 (21.06) | ecosystem: Environmental > Terrestrial > Soil > Desert | place: Antarctica: Dry Valley...
CCGACGCCATCCTGGCCTTTCCCGAGCGCACCGATCCGGTCGGCTACCACCGGCGGCTCAGCCGGGAGCTGCCGGTCATCGCCTTTTATCTCTACGAGGCCGCCGGCGGAGTCGCCTACGACGACGACACTCTGGAAGCCATTCTCCAACTTCCCGGCGTGATCGGCATCAAGGTCGCGACGCTCGACTCGGTCGTGACCTTCCAGCGGATCGCCGACATCATGAGCCGGCACCCCGACAAGCTGCTGCTCACCGGCGAGGATCGTTTCCTCGGTTACTCGCTCCTGATGGGAGCACGGGCGGCGCTGATCGGCATGGGCGCGGCGCTTCCCGAGCTGCAGGCCGAGCTGCTTCGTGCGCGAGCGGTGGAGGATTGGAAGCGCTTCGTCGAGCTCTCGGAGCGGTGCGACCGCTTTTCCCAGGTGACCTTCATCCAGCCGATGGAGGGATACATCCGGAGAATGCTGTGGGCCGCCGCCGCCGAAGGGGCGCTTCCCCCTGAAGCCACCGACGATCCCTGGGGCCCGCCGCTTCCCGACAGCGAACGGGACGCGGTCCAGCGCCTGGTGCGGGATGCGCGCGCAGCTCGAGCGTGACTTCGAGCGCTTCAAGCGCGAGCTCCCTCGGGATCTGCCGAGCCACGTGCGGGAGGCCTATCGCATTGACCTGACCGCGCGCTATCTGGGCTACACCTTGCCGCATCCGGTGGGAAAGGGCTCGGGTCAACTCTCGCTCAACCTGGAGCAGTTGGAGGCCGATCGCAGCGCGGGGCTCGCATTCGTTGTCCTCAAGACTGTCGTTGCCGAGGACCCCGCCGGCGGCCGCTCGATGGCTGCCTGGGCCATTCACGAGACCCGGATGCGGGTGGAGCGCCACCGGTCGGCGGAGGGTCGCGAAGGGTGGACGGTCACCTGGAAGGGCAGGGGATGGGATCGCTCGTTCGAGGAGTATCTCTCGCTGGTGCGGACCGCGGGTGAGTTGACCCGGTCCGGCAGTATCGTGGCGGTGCCATCGGTCAAGTATCACCTGCCTCGAATGGACGAGCCGTTTCGGGAGGAGGAGTACCGCCACACCACCCGCCGGCTCGCCGAAGCGTGGGGAGGCGGGACGCTGACGCTGGAGAAGGATTTCTCGCCGACACTCGCGGGGGATGCGCTGGCCGACGAGCGGACCCGGATCCTCCGCTGGCTTCGCGAGGTGCCCGGGCAGATTCGCCAGGGGGCTGGGGGGGCGCCGGTCCGGGTCGCGCTCAAGCTGATGAACTCCCGCCACGGCGATCCCTTTCAGGTCGAGATGCTCGAGGCCGCCGCCGCCGCCGACGCGCTGGTGGTCTTCAACCGGCTCTGGTCGCCGGAGCGGGCGGTGGCCTTCGGCGGGTACGATCTGAGCGACCGGAACCTCCAGGTGCTGGGGGCAGCGCGCGGCCGGATCGGCAACCCACCACTGTGCGGCACCGGCAACGTCTGCTCCGGCCGTCTCCTCCTCGACTACGCCCGCGCCGGCTGCGAGAGCGTGCAACTGCACACCTTCTTTCAACTGCCGCTGTCCGAGTATCCCGCCACGGACGGCTCGCGCACCCAGCGGGCGCTCCACGCCCTCTACTTTGACCCGGCACACGGCGTGATCGCGGGGATGCTGGAGTTGGAGCAGTCGGGCGCGCTGGAGCGGCGGGGCGGTGAGCTGCGGTTCCTGGACCTGGTGGATCGCCCATGCGAATAGAGCGTATCGAGCTGTACCAGTTGAGCCTGCCGCTGCTGGAGCCGTTCATCATATCCGGCGGGACCATGACCGACCGCCGCTCGCTCGTGGTGGTGCTGCACGACGGCGAAGGTCACGCGGGCTACGGAGAGTGCCCTCCCTTCGAGCTGCCGTTCTACTCCGAGGAGACCCTGGGTGGCGCCCGACTGCTGATCGAGCAGGTCCTCATTCCCCGACTGCTCGGGCGGGAGATGGAGACGGCCGAAGAGGTGGATGCGCTGCTGCGCGTCGGCGTTCGCGGCAACCCTTTCGCGCGGGCCGCGCTGGAGACGGCGGCATGGGACCTGGAGGCGAGTCGCTGCCGCACCGGGCTTGCCGCGCTTCTGGCGCAGCGGCTGGGTGTGCCCGCTGCGCCCGCGATTCCGTGCGGCGTGGCGCTGGGGATTCCGCCTGACCGCTCGCCGGCGACGTTGCGGCGGTGGATCTCGGACTCGCTCGGCAAGGGATATCGGCGGGTCAAGATCAAGGTCGCTCCCGGATGGGACGCGGTCCCGGTGCGGGCCGCCCGCGAGGCAATGGCCGGCGTTGATCTCCCACTCACGGTAGACGCTAACGGCGGCTACGAATGGCCCGAGCACGAGGCCAACCTTCGCGCGCTCGATGGCGAGGGACTGCTCTACATCGAGCAGCCGCTTCCGCCGGACGAGCTGGTGGGCCACGCCCGGTTGTCGCGGACGCTGCAGACTCCCATCTGCGTGGACGAGACGCTGCGCGACGCTCGTGCGGCTCGTCAAATCGAGGACCTCGACGGGCCGCGGGTGTGGAACGTAAAGGTCCACCGGGTGGGCGGGCTGTCGGAAGTCTGCCGGATCATTCGAATCGCGGAACGTTTCGGCGCCAGGCTGTGGGCGGGCACCATGCCGGAGTCGGGCCTCGGGTCGCAGGCCGCCATCGCTGCCGCCGCGATGCCCGGCTTTGTCTATCCGTCCGATCTGGAGCCGAGCGCGCGATGGTTCGGAAGGAACGTTGACGTGATCAAGCTGACCATGAATTCGGAGGGGTGGATGCCGGTGCCGGGGGTGTCTATTGCCGGATTGTTGGACCCGGGCCGGTTCCGTGCGGCGAGCCGGAAGGTGCTGGATGTGGGGATAGGGGAGTGATCGAGACACGTGGTGGTGTCGCCGATGACAGGCACGACTCCAATGACGAGGCTGCTAGCCCTCGCCCCTAGCGGCCCTTCGCTGCACAACCTTGCATCCCCCCTCGTACAAGCCCTCACCCCCACCCCGTGATCCAGCCTACAGCCAAATCTCACCGCGGCGCCGATACTGTAACACACCAATCAACCGGAGACAGGCATGGGAACGAGCGCACAGTTGCAGCTGTGGGGCGGACGGCTGTGTCTGGGTATGGTTGCGGCCCTGGGCCTGACCGGGTACTACTATGGCAACGTTCGGTTCGTGCCGGTAGCGGCCGGGTTCGCGATCCTGACCGTGCTGTGCTACTCGCTCCGCACCGCGCCGCCGGCTCCTCGGCGCTTTGCCAGCTCGGGGCCGCATCAGGCGCTCTGATTTGGAAGTGAGCTCGAGAAGTGGCTTTCACGCGGGAACAGATCCGTGAGTCGGTGGAACGCGCCGGTGACGAGCACTGGAAGGCGCTGATCGCTCATCACGAGGATGCGTATCCCGCCAGCCGCCCCACTCCCGGGGATGTCTGCCGCGCCGAGGCCGAGCGTCTGAACCAGCTTGGACTCGGCGACTTGCGTCTGGCCGAGACCAGAGTGGAGCGCCTCGACTCCACCATCCGAATCACCCAAGTATTCGAGTACGGCCCTCAGAAGGCGCGTTTGCTCACCGAGCCATTCGAGGGCTATGAATAGCTGCCCTGCCGCCTGGCTGTCCGCTAATTTCTCCCGATGCCTCGTCACACCTTCCACCTGATCCCGCACACCCATTGGGATCGCGAGTGGTACCTCACCAGTTCCGACTTCCTTGCCCGTCTCGTCCCCGCCCTCGACCAGCTCCTCGACCAGCTCGACGGGGATCCCGGCTTCCGCAGCTTTCTGCTCGACGGCCAGGCCGTCCTGCTGAACGACTACCTCGATGTCCGTCCCGACCAGCGCGAGCGGGTACGCAAGCTCGTCACTGCCGGTCGCCTGCAGGTGGGCCCCTGGTATGTGCTGGCCGACGAGATTATCCCCTCGGCCGAGTCCCTGGTCCGAAACCTTCTGGCCGGCCGCGCCGACGCGGAGTCGCTGGGCGGGAGAATGGATGTGCTATACTCGCCGGACGCCTTCGGCCACCCGGCGGCGTTGCCCGCGCTGGCCGGAGAGTTCGGCATCCGCTACGGCGTGCTCTGGCGGGGGCTCGGGGGAGAGCCGGGGCAGCTGCGCGATCTTTACCGCTGGCAGGCGCCGTCGGGTCATGAGGTGTTGGTCTATCACCTCCCGCCCGACGGCTACGAGATCGGTGCCGCGCTGCCTGCCGACACCGACCGGCTGCCCGCCGCCTGGTCCCTGGTGCGCTCGGCGGTGGTGGCTCGTGCCGCCACCCCCCACGTAGCGGTTTTCGTCGGTGCCGACCACCACGCGGCGCATCCTGCCGTCAGCCGGCTTCGCGATCTTCTCCAGGGTCTCGAGCCGGACTCGCCGGTCCAGGTCTCCCGCCTGGATGAATTCTTCTCTGCCGCGGAGGCCGAAAGCCCCGAGCTCCCGTTGCTGCAAGGCGAGCTCCGCTGGTCCTACGGCTATACCTGGACCCTCCAGGGCGTGCACTCGACTCGCGCCCCGCTCAAGCGCCGGCACGCCGAAGCCGAGTTGGTGCTGGAGCGCATCGCCGAGCCGCTTGCGGCCCTGGCAAGCCGGTATGGCGCTCTCGACGTTGGGCCGCTGCTCCACCACGCATGGCGCACGCTGCTGCAGAGCCAGTTCCACGATTCGATCGCCGGCTGCACCGCCGACCCGGTGGCGGAGCGGGTCGAACGCCGCATCGAGGACGCCGCCACCCTCGGCCGTGCGGTAGCTCGCGCCGCCTTGGACGCGCTCACCGGCAACCGTCCCGACCATGCCCGCGACCATCCGAAAGACACCTCAGCGCAACTGCTGATCTGGAATCCGGTGCCCCGTGTGCGGGGCGGCGTGGTCATCGCGGACCTGACCTGGCTCCGGCGCGATGTCCTCGTCGGGCCGCCCGGCGGCAGGGACCCGCGGCGCGGCGAGCCTCCGACGGAGAGCGAGCTCTCGGCTGCGGTAGGAGGTGCGACTTTCCAGGTGCTCGGCGAGTTCGCCGCCCAGGAACGGCTGGACTCAACCCGGCACTATCCCGATCAAGATCGGGTCCACGCCGTGCGAGTCGCCTTCACTCCGCCGCCTCTCGGCGGCTTCGCGCTCGCCGCACCCGCGTCTGCCACCGCTGCCCTGGCCCCGGTGCAGGTGGCGCCTCGCCGGCTGGACAACGGCCTGGTCGAAGTCGCTATTTCTCGAACTGGAACCCTCGGCCTCCTCGACCGGCGCACCGGTGCACGCTTTCGCGATCTCCTTCAACTCCAGTCCGGTGGCGATCTCGGCGACACTTACAGCTACGCGCCACCGGCGCAGGATCGTCTGCGACTGATGGCCGGTCCCGTCCGGACTCGAATTCTGGCTGAGGGTCCACTGGTGGGCGCCGTCGAGGTGCTTGGCACTCTCCCCGCGGCGCACGGAGCCGTCGGTGTTCGCCTGGTGATCGCCCTCCACGCCGGCAGCGCAGCCGTGCGCTGCACTCTGGAGCTCGATAACCGCGCGTCCGATCAGCGCCTGCGCTTCTCGCTTCCCACCGGATCAACCGGGGCACGCTCTACGGCGGGCGGGCCGTTCGGAACCGTCACCCGCGCCGCCGGTGGGCCCCCCCGGAACTACCCGCGCGAGACACCGGTGGCCACCGCTCCCGCGCACCGATTCGTAGCAGCGGCCGGACGCGGCCCTGGGCTCGCCGTATTCGCACCCGGCTTTTTCGAGTATGAGCTCACCCGTCGCGGCGAGTTGCTGGTCACCCTCCTTCGCTGCGTCGGAGAGCTGTCGCGGGAGGATCTAACGACTCGTCCCGGTCACGCCGGTTGGCCAGTGGCCACTCCGCTCGCGCAGTGCCGTGGGCGAGAACGCCTGCAGCTCGGCTTCTCCGCGGTCACTAAAGAAGATCTGGCGCTGGGGACAGCGCTCCCCGCGCTGTGGGAGGATCTCTTCCTTCCTCCCCGCGGCGTGTGGCTGCGCCAGGCCATGCCGCTTCAGGTTGCGCCGGTGGATCTTCGGCTGGAAGGCGCCGGACTGGTTTTCTCCAGCATGAAGCCGGCGGAAGCAGGGAATGGGTTGGTGCTCCGCTGCTACAATGCCAATGCGAGCAGCATTGAAGGCGCCTGGCGCATTCCCTTTCCGGTTTCGGCAGTGCACCGGGTGCGCGCCGACGAGCGCGAGCCCACGCCTTTGCCCACGCCGGGACGCGACGGTGTGGTCCGGTTTTCGGCTGGCCCGCATGAGATTGTCACGCTGCTCCTCGATGGCCATTGACGTCCCCTGCCGTCGCCCTCTGTGTCCCGCTAAGTTTTCGCATGCGCGATTTGCCCTCGCTGCCGTGCTATCCCTGTCCCCATCGCTCCGCCTGCTGCGCCTATGGCGTCACCCTCAGTGACGAGGAAGCGAGCGCGGTCACCCAGGTCCACGGTGCTGCCACCGTCTATCGCACCCGGTGGGGGGAGTGGCGCACCCGGGTTCGCGGTGGGCGCTGCGTCTTTCTCCGGGACAACGTCTGCAGCATCCACGCGGAACCCTACTACCCGGCTGTCTGCCGCGGCTTTCCCTGGGTAGACGCGGAGACCGGCGGACCCTACCAGTACGACCGTACCATCTGTCCGGAGTTCATCGCCCGGCCCGAGCTGATCCAACTCGGTTTGCCGGCCTGACCACGCTTCGACGAATCATCAGCAAGGAATCCGTATGCACCACGGCCTCGGCCTCGCGCTCCTCCTCGCCATGATCTCCGCTACTCCACTCACCGCGCAGAAGGATTCCCTGGAGCGCGCCCGAAAGCTGTTGCGCTCGGCCCCGCTAGTTGATGGGCACAACGATCTGCCTTGGGAAATCCGGATGTCCGACTCGGCGCCGATGGACGTGGCGGCGTACGATCTGCGGAGCCGCACGCGCGGACACACCGATTTCGAGCGACTTGCGCGGGGTGGAGTGGGAGCGCAGTTCTGGTCCATCTACGTCCCTGGGGAGATGAAGGACAGCGGGTACGCCCGAGTGCAGCTGGAGCAGTTCGACATCGCCCGCCGAATGATCGCGCGCTACCCCAGCCGTCTCGCCCCCGCCTTGACGGCGGCGGACATACAACAGGCGGTCAAACGGGGGAAGGTCGCGTCGTTGCTGGGAATGGAAGGCGGCCACGTCATCGAGAACTCGCTGGGCGCTCTACGGACTTACCACGCGCTCGGCGCCCGCTACCTCACGCTCACGCACAACGTCACCTTGGACTGGGCCGATGCCGCCCTCGACAGCGCGCGGCACGGCGGGCTGACCGAGTTCGGCCGGGAGGTGGTGCGGGAGATGAATCGCCTGGGGATGCTGGTGGACCTCTCCCACGTCTCTCCCGCCACCATGAGCGATGCGCTGGATGTCGCTGCGGCGCCGGTCATCTTTTCCCACTCGTCGGCCCGCGCGCTGGTGGACCACGGACGGAACGTGCCCGATTCCATCCTCACCCGGCTGCCCCGGAATGGCGGCGTGGTGATGGTGACATTCGTTCCCGCCTTTGTCTCGCAGGAAGTCGCGGGTTGGGAGGAGACTCTCTTCAAGGTTGAGGAGGAGCTCAAGGCCTCGGTGCCCGACAGCGCCGAGCGCGAGCGCCGCACCGCCGAATGGACTACGACCCATCCCCGTCCGTCGGCCACCCTCGCCCAAGTGGCCGATCACATTGACCACGTCCGCCGGGTAGCCGGAGCCGATCACGTCGGGATAGGCAGCGACTTCGATGGGATCAGCACCACGCCGGTGGGCCTGGAGGATGTCGCCACCTTCCCCGTCCTCTTCGCCGAGTTGGCTCGACGCGGCTGGAGCGACGGAGATCTGAAGAAGCTTGCCGGTCAGAACGCGCTCCGAGTTCTCCGCGCGGCCGAGAGCACCGCCTCCCGGTTGCAGCGGGAGCGCCAGCCGTCAACTCGCACCATCGAGGAGCTGGACGGCTAGGGATGAGGCACCTGGCACCTTTAGCCCTCTCTCCCTCGCCACAGCACTATTCCGGCAAACACGATTGTCATGCCGGCAAAGACAAACCACTGCACGGCGTAGTTCAGATGCGGTCCGTCCCCCAGCGGGGCGGCAGCCAGGCGGCGGGGAAAGCTGGGGAGCGATGAATCGGGCGACTGCTGGATGTAAATGGGCAGCAGGGGGTAGGGCAGCCGACTGCCCAGCGCGTCGAGGTCCAGTCGCGCCCAGGTGGTCCGCCCGCGGTGCTCCAGCGGCTGGCCCTCGGCTGCCGCCACCGTCAGCGCCAAGCCTTCGACCTGAACCCCGCCTGGCTCCTCCAGAGAATCGCTCACCACCGTCACCGCATCTGGGGTAGGGACGAAGCCCCGGTTTACCAGCACTGCCGTATCGCTCTCCCTGAGCCACAGCGGCGTGACGATGTGGACGCCGGGGACTCCCCGCATCGCTTGACCCCGCAGCACCACCTCTCGGGCGTGATCGTAGCGGCCCCTCGCGATCACTCGGCGCTGCGCCAGGTTGGCGGACTGCTTCAGCGCGTCACCCTGGAGCACGACGGCAGGTTTCTGCCGCGCAGCCGCGGCCACCTCGGCGGCCGCCCGGCGCTCCTGCAGGCGGCCCAGTTGCCAGAAGCCGAGACGGGCGAATGCGGCAGCGGCGAGGATGAAGCAGGCGAGCAGAAGGCGTCGGGCCATCGAAGACATGCGGTCTGGGCTGAGGCGGTACGGCCTTTGCGCCGTGCGCCAATAGTCGCGTTCGGCGGCGATCAGAACTTAACCGGGGTGAGGAGCGGCATGGGTACGCTCTGGCGTGGAGCTTTACTGGCGGCGACTCTCGCGCTGCTGGGCCATGATTCGATGGCGGCCCAGCGAACGCCACGCGGGTTGAGCGAAGCGCGCGGTGGACGGGCCGGCTTCTGGGGCGGATTTGCGCTCGGTGCGGGTGGCGAGTCGTTCGACCTTCGAGACGGGGCCGGGTACAGCGGCGAGCTCTACCGGCCCACCGTCTCCCTCCGGCTTGGCGGCACCGTCAGCCGGCAACTCCGGCTGGGCGGAGAGATCCTCACCTGGATCAACGAGGAGGGCGATGCGCTCGAGTCGCTCACCAGCGCCCTCTTCATCGCCCAGGTGTACCCGGCAGGTGCCACCGGTTTCTATCTCAAGGGCGGCCTCGGCCTCGGCCGTACCGCGGTGGATTTCGAGGGGGGCATCGGCGTTGGGGATACCGGGTTTGCCGGCCTGCTGGGTGCGGGATGGGAGTTGCGGGTCGGCCGCCATATCTACCTCAACCCGGCGGTGGACCTCGTGGCCCACCGGTACACGGCTCGGGGTGGGGAGCGCTATCGTGAGCGCCTGCTCAACTTCGGCCTGGGTCTCCTCTTTCAGAGCCGGCGATGAGTGACCGCCTCGCGGCTCCGGGCCCCTCCCAATCGGGCGTACCCCCGACTATCCTAAACTACTCCTCCCTACAGCATCGGCGGCCATGACGAAAATGGCTTTCCACGTTCGCCGCGGCATCGCGGCTTCGGCTCTGCTCGGCTTTCTCGGCTGCGGCGGGGATCTCACCCTCCCCGACACCTCCGGCGCCGGTATTCAGTTGCGGGCGGTGAGCGGTGAGGTCCAGGGGGGCATGGTGGGTCAGCCGCTGCCCAGTCCTCTGGTGGTCGAGGTCACCAGTGAGTCGGGCGTCCCGATATCCGGGTGGGCGGTGGCGTTCGTTCTCTCCACCGATTCCGCCACCGGGCACCTGGAGCCCGACACCGTCGTCACCAACTCCAGAGGAGAAGCATCGAGCCGCTGGGTGCTCGGCTCGGCTCCGGGCGAGTATGCCGCAGAGGCCAGGCTGGTCGCGACCGCGGATGAGGTGCCAACCGTCCAGTTCCGAGCCTCGGCCACCCCGGCTGAGCCGGATACCATCCGGGCCGAAAGCCGGGTGAGTCAGCCTGGGTTCCGGGCAGAGCCGCTGCCCGATCCTCTTGTGGTGCAGGTGGTTGACCGATTCGGAAATCCGGTTCCCGGCGCGGCGGTTGAATGGGCGGTCACCGTGGGAGAGGGGACGGTGAGCGAATCGGCAACGACTGCCGGTGCCGACGGCAGAGCATCGGTCAACTGGACTCTGGGCGACCGGATCGGAGTGCAGCGAGTCACCGCCCGGGCAGGGGAGATAAGTGGCTCGCCAGTCACCTTCTCGGCGACAGTGCTGTTCTGAGCGATAGAAGTTGTGGCGAACGTCCCACGATTAACCCGCATGGGGGAGCTCTTCAGCGGGCACGCAAACTGCTAAGTTCGGCCTGCCAAACGGTGGAGCGTGCCATCCGAGTCTCCACCGAGGCCCTGCGGGGCCCTTCCTCAACCTGGTCCAACGTGTCCCAATTCCGGTATCCCCTCGCCTCCGCGGCCGCGGTGGCTCTCGCCGCCGGCATGTATGGCTGCGGCGAAAGCATCATCCTCCCTGACGAGGGTCAGGCTGCACACATAGCAATCGTGAGCGGAGACGCGCAGGCGGGGCTGGTAGGAGGCATGCTGGCCCAGGAGCTCATGGTCCAGGTGACCGACAGCCGCAACCGGCCGGTGGAGAACCAGGAGGTCGTGTTCTCGACCGATGCCGGAGCGGGTGAAGTCGCCCCGGCCACCGGCCTGACCAATTCCGATGGCCAGGTGGCGGCTAATTGGCAGCTCGGCCCGGGGTCGGGCACTCAGCGGCTGCGCGCGCAGGCTACGGGTGAGGGGGTCCCAGCCGAGCTTGCGGTCACTTTTACCGCCACCGCCCTGGCCGGCACCGGAGCATTCCTCGAGATGGTGAGTGGAGACGACCAGACCGGCAGCGTCGGCTCACCGCTGGCGGAGCCGTTGGTGGTCCGGGTAAGGGACGGGGATGGAAATCCAGTACCCAATGTCGAGGTAAACTGGACCGTCACCGGTGGCGGCGGCACCATCGAGCCGACCCCCGTGGCCACCGACGCCGAGGGTCTGGCATCGGCCCAGCGCATTCTCGGGGCGTCCACCGGCGACCAATCCGCCCAGGCCGAAGTAGGCGGGCTCGCCGGCTCACCGGTCACCTTTACCCACACCGGCACCGCTACCACCGCCACCCGCCTCGGCTTCCTGCAGGAGCCCTTCAACAGCCCCGCGGCTACCAGCATCACCCCGGCCGTGAAGGTTGCAGTGCTGGACGACCTCGGGAACATCGTCACCTCGTCGGCCACCCCGATCACCGTGGCGCTGGGAGCCAACCCGGCCGCGGGAGTCCTGTCCGGCACTCTCACGGTCAACGCGGTGGCAGGCGTGGCAACCTTCTCCAACCTGTCTATTGACAAGGTGGGGAACGGCTACGAGCTGGTGGCCAGCGGCGGCGACTTTGCCCCCATCACCAGCGCGCTATTCGACATTGCGAGCGGATCGGGAAA
>Ga0136617_10005500_pt1 | contig 11336 bp, 11 predicted proteins | sample AntDrymUQ3222106_2_FD_129672 | JGI IMG/M metagenome (GOLD analysis project Ga0136617, IMG submission 129672) | Polar desert sand microbial communities from Dry Valleys, Antarctica - metaG UQ322 (21.06) | ecosystem: Environmental > Terrestrial > Soil > Desert | place: Antarctica: Dry Valley...
CTGTCGGCGGCAGGGGTGCCCTGTGGTCCGATCAACGACCTCGGCCAGGCGTTCGCGCTGGCCGAGCGGCTGGGGCTGGCGCCGATCGCGGAGACCGGCGGCGTCCGTACGGTGGCCCACCCCGTCGGCCTCTCCGCGACGCCCGCGACCTACCGGCTGGACCCGCCGACGCTCGGTGCCTAGTCGAGGCGCCCGTCGTACCAGCTGGTTCGGCCGCGGGCTCCCGCCCGGCTCAACGAGATGTGCAGGTGGTCGCGGTGGCGCAGCGTCTTGGAGCAGCTGCTCGTGCGACGGCACGAGCCGCTGAGGTAGTCCTGCTTCGCGAACTCGCGGTCGTAGGACTTGTAGATGTGGTCGTTCCAGATGATGTACATGATCCCCATCCGGCGCGCCTTCGCATCGGTGTTGCCGGCCTTGTCTGGGCCGCGGACCAGGGCGAGGAACGCGGCGGCGGTCTGCCGGTCCTTGGTGCGGGCCGCGTCCAGCGTCCAGTCGAACGCCCGGCCCTCCTCGTGCTCGGAGACGCTGCTGGAGCACGGACGGGAGATTCCGCCGAAGGCGCCGCCCTGCGTACGGACGATCCAGCGACCGAGCACCTGGGTGCCGGGCTTGGCCTTCGGGGCGCACCGGGACTCGCCCTGATAGGACGCGTAGTCCTCGATCTGGGCGTGCGCAGCGGGGGCGGTCAGCAGGACCAGTGTTGCGGTGATCACCGCGACCAGCAGCCGGGCGGGGGTGTGACGGGGGTGCATCGGGGGCCTCTCGTGGGGGTCCCGTCGAGGGTAGGTCGGCTCGCCCGGTCTGTCAGCAGTTCGGACCGGCCTCGCTCAGCTCAGCGACTTGGCGAAGCAGCGGTTCTCGGGCGCCCACGCGTAGTGGCCGAAGCTTGCGATGGGGGTGTAGCCGGACGACTCGTAGAGCGCGATCGCCTCGGGCTGGCCGGTGGCCGTCTCGAGCACCATCGCACCCGCCCCGCCCTCGACAGCCGTCCGCTCGAGGTGGGCGAGCATCGCCCGGGCGAGCCCGCGGCCGCGGACCCGCGCGGCGACGTACATCCGCTTGATCTCGGCGGTGTCGATGGTGCCGAAGGTCTCGACGTCACCCCGGCGGCGCCACGCGCCGCTCGCCACGGGCTCGTCGTCGAGGTAGCCGACGAAGAAGCTCCCGGCCGGCGGCTCGAACATCATGGGGTCGAGCGGGGTGTCGTCGCGACCGCCGTAGCGGACGACGTACTCCTGCTGGACCTCCTCGATCAGCAGCAGCGCGTCGGGGTGGCCGAAGCCGACCCGCTCGATCCGCAGCTCAGGCAAGCGCCCGGCCGACCGGCCCGGGGTTCGGGGCATGGCTCGTCATGGGCTCCCTCGATTTCGTGAACGGCTGGCGCCGGGTGTCAGACTAGGTTGCGCTGACAGCGTCGTCAGGCAGATAACCCACCGCCATCGGAAGGTTGCCCGTGAGCGACGCGCTCCTCATCCCCGACCACCTCACACCCGCTGACGGCCGCTTCGGCGCCGGGCCGTCGAAGATCCAGACCGGCCACCTCGACGCGCTGGCCGCGACCGGAGCCACGCTGATGGGGACCTCCCACCGCCAGGCACCGGTCAAGGACACCGTGGGCCGCGTACGCGACGGGCTCGCCGCGCTGTTCTCGCTTCCGGACGGTCACCAGGTCGTGCTCGGCAACGGCGGCGCCACGGCCTTCTGGGACGCCGCCTGCTTCGGGCTGATCCGCGAGCGGAGCCAGCACCTGTCGTTCGGGGAGTTCTCCTCCAAGTTCGCCTCGTCGGCGAAGCTGGCGCCGTGGCTGGCCGAGCCGTCGGTGATCAGCAGCGAGCCGGGCTCGCGCCCCGACCCGGTCGCCGAGGAGGGCGTCGATGCCTACGCCTGGGCCCACAACGAGACCTCCACCGCGGTGATGGCGCCGGTCGTACGCCCCCCGGGGCTGTCCGACGACGACCTCGTGCTGGTCGACGCGACGTCCGGGGCCGGCGGACTGCCCGTCGACCTGGCCGAGGTCGACGCCTACTACTTCGCGCCCCAGAAGTGCTTCGCCTCCGACGGCGGGCTGTGGGTGGCGATCCTGTCTCCCCGGGCGCTGGCTCGGGTCGAGGAGATCGCGGCGACCGGCCGCTACGTGCCGCCCTTCCTCGACCTGCCGACCGCGATCGACAACTCCGCCAAGAACCAGACCTACAACACCCCGTCGGTCGCCACGCTGTTCCTGATGGCCGAGCAGCTGGACTGGATGAACGCCCGGGGCGGGCTCCCGGGCATGGTCGAGCGCACCACCGCGTCGTCCGACGCGCTCTACGGCTGGGCTGAGCGGACGTCGTGGGCGACGCCGTACGTCACGGAGCCCGCCCACCGCTCGCTGGTCATCGGCACCGTCGACCTGGACGACTCGATCGACGCGCCCGCGGTCGCGAAGGTGCTGCGCGGCAACGGGATCGTCGACACCGAGCCCTACCGCAAGCTCGGTCGCAACCAGCTGCGGATCGCGATGTATCCCGCGATCGATCCCGCCGATGTCGGGGCCCTCACCACCTGCATCGACTACGTGGTCGACCACCTCTGACACCCGGATAGTGAGGCGGGCGGCGATCCCGCGAAGTGGCACTCCCGCACCCGCGAAGTGGCACTCCCGCACCCGCGAGGTGGCACCTCGGCTGGCGAGGGCGCACCGCGCGGCGCGCTCGAAGCAGCACAGCTGCCACCTCGGACCGGCGGGACTGCCACTTCGCGGGGTCAGCGGGGCCGCAGCGAGCGGACCAGCACCATCAGCGCCACCAGGCCGAGCCCGACTCCGATCAGCCACTGGGTGGGGTCGCGCGGCCCGGGCTGCTCCTCGGGGACCTCCGGCACCGCTCCCGGCGACGGCCCGGTCTCGGGCGCCGGGGGCGACGCGGGCGGGCGGTCGGCCGCGATGCCCGCCGGGAGCCGTACGTCGTGAACCGGTGCAGTGCGGCCCTCGGTGCTCACCAGCAGCCGGTCGCGGGCGGTCACGGCCAGTCCCTCCCCCTGCTGCTGCTCGGGCAGCGCGAACCCTCCGACGTCCTCCAGCCGCGGGAACGTGAGGACGACGGCACGGCTGTAGTCGCGCAGCACCAGGTGACGGCCGTCGGGGAGGAAGCCGCCGTCGGTCACCAGTGGCATCACGCCGCCGAGCGGTCGCAGCTGGTTGACCCGGTCGGCACGCAGCCGCTCCGGCGCGGCATAGACCCGGCCGCCGAGCACGCTCTTGGTGACGACCAGCAGCCGACCCGTGTCGGGGTGGGCGAGCAGTGCCTCGGCGTCGGCGGCCCCGTCGGGGTAGGCGAGGTCGTACGCCGCCCCCTCGACCTGCCGCTCGCCGCGACCCACCGGCACCCGGGTCACCCGGATCGTGTCGCGGGTGGCGGTGTTGTCTCCGATGTCGCCGACCCAGACCTCTCCGGGACCGGCGGGAGCCAGCGCCTCGACGTCGACGGGTTCCCCCGCCCACCGGGTGACGCCGACCGTGCGGCCGTCGGCGGGGTCGACCGCGAAGACCCGGGCGGAGTCGCCGGAGTCGTTGACGGTCACCACCAGCCCGTCGGTGAACACCAGCCCACTGGACTCCACGATGGCGGGGTCGGCGAACCGGAACGCCGCGCGCGGAGGGTCCTCGGCTGCACCGAGCGCGGCCCCGATCCCGAACGGCAGCGCCACGACCAGCGCCACCAGTCCCTCACGCAGGACCATGCGCGCCCTCCGCGAGCAGCGCGCCGAGCCGCGGCGAGATGCCCCAGGCGGCCACCAGCTCGTCGTACTCCCGGCGCACGTCGTCGCCACCGCCGTCGCCGGTGCGCACGGCGCGCAGCATCGTGTTGCGGGGGGTGTGCCGGCTCTCGACGAACTGCATCACGTCGACGCGATACCCCGCCAGCCGCAGCAGCGAGGCCCGCAGCGCGTCGGTGAGGGTGTCGGCGAAGCGCTCGCGCAGGATGCCGTGCCGGACCAGCGAGGCGTACGGCGCGGGCGGGGTCGTCCGGCGCAGCTGGGCGGCGACGTCGTGATGGCAGCAGGGCGCGGCCAGCACCAGCGGCGCGGCCCAGTCCACCGCCCGGGCCAGTGCGTCGTCGGTGGCCGTGTCGCAGGTGTGCAGTGCCAGCACGACATCGGGTGACCGGTCGAGGCGGGCGCCGGTGATCGTGCCGGCGACGAAGTCGGCGTCGATGCCGAGCCCGGCCGCGACATCCTCGTTGTGGCGGCGCGACTGCTCGCGGACGTCGACGCCGGTGAGCCGAACCGGCAGCCCCCGCACCTCGGTGAGGAAGCGATGGGCTGCGAGGGTGAGGTAGGCGTTGCCGCACCCGAGGTCGACCACGCGCAGCGGGTCCTCGGGCGTCGGCGTCCGGACCTGGCCGTGCTCGAGGGCATCGCGCAGCGCGACGTCGAGGATCCGCAGGAACTCCTCGACCTGGCGGTACTTCGCCTGCCGGCTCGGCTTGACCCGCCCCTCGCTGTCGCTGATGTCGAGCGCCACCAGGACGGGGTCGTCGCCCGGGAGCAGTCGGCCCTTGTCACGGTCGTGGTCGCGATCGACCCCGACCCGCTGCTCACGCGGCGCCGCGTGGAGCAGCCCGTCGCCCTTCTTGGTCACCCGCAGCTGCACCGTCTCGCCGGCGGTGTCGACGTGCCAGTTGCCGAAGGGTGACTCGAGCAGGTCGGAGACCACCGCGGACACCGGCTCGCCCAGCGCGTGGTTGACGGTGTGGGCCTGGGTGTCGTCGTACGCCGTCACCTGGAGGTGTCGCCCACCCCGGAGGTCGACGTAGCGGAGCTCGACCCGCCGCCAGGGCGGCCGATCCTGCCCCTTGCGCCGGCCAGACCCGACCGCCCGCACCAGGCCGTCGTGGTCGAGCAGCAGCGTCCCGACCCGGTCCAGGGCCGCGTCGAGGTTCACCGCCACACCGCCGCGACGACGACGACGAGGAGCAATCCACCGAGCGCCACGGGGATGACGAGGCGTCGGTGGCGGGGGTTCACCCTGCCGAGTCTAGGTCGGGGCGGGTCTCACCAGTGCTCCAGCGACTCCCGGAAGACACCGGCCAGGTCCTCGGCCGTGACCTCGCGCGGAGCCGTCGCCAGCAGCCGCTGCTGCTGCAACGCCCCCGCGACCAGCTCGTCGACGTCGGCCTCGCCGTAGCCGACCTCCGCCAACCCGTTGGGCAGGCCGATGTCGCGCATCAGGGCGGTCAGCACGCGTGGCAGCACCTCCGGGCCCCGCTCGGAGCTGCCCGAGGCGTCCGGGTCGAGCAGCCGGGCGGCGCGCAGGTGCCGCTCCGGGTCGGCCTCGAAGGTGAACCGGAAGGCCGCCGGCGCAGTCAGTGCCACCGCCATGCCGTGGGGCACGATCGGCTCGTCGGCGGGATAGCCCGCGGGACGGTAGTCGCGGACCCGTCCGGCGATCGGGTAGGCGTTGGCGTGCGGCACATGGACGCCGGCGTTGCCGAAGCCGAGGCCCGCGAAGGTCGCCGCCATCGCCATCTGCTCGCGCGCCGCCCGGTCGCCGCCGTCGCGCACGGAGGCACGGAACGCCCCGGCCAGCAGCGAGAGCGCCTTCTCCGACCACATGTCGGCGATCGGGTTGGCCCCGCAGTAGGGAACCCGCTCCCCCGGCTGCTTGGCGGGCAGGTCGGCGTACCACCGGGCGGTCCAGCTCTCCAGCGCGTGGCACAGGATGTCCATCCCGCCGGCCGCGGTCACCATGGCCGGCTGGGTGAGGGTGAGGTCGGGGTCGACGACGGCCGTGGTCGGCCGCAGCCGGGCGTGGCTGATGCCGGTCTTGACATGCTGGGCGAGCACGTCGAGGACGCAGATCGTCGTGCTCTCGCTGCCGGTGCCGGTGGTCGTCGGCACGGCCACGAGCGGGAGCAGCGGCTCGCTCGGCGCCCGCCCGCCACCGACCGGCTTGTTGACGTAGTCCATCAGCTCACCGGGGTTGGTGGTCAGCAGGTTGACCGCCTTGGCGGTGTCGATCGACGAGCCGCCGCCGACCGCGACGATCGCGTCGAAGGGGCCGGCGTCGCGCGCGAAGCGGATCGCTGCGTCGAGCGAGGCGTCGGTCGGCTCCACCCGGGCGCCGTCGTACGTCGTCACCTCGACGCCCGCACCGGCGATCTGGTCGGCGATCCGCGCGGGATGGCCGGTCGCCGCGACGCCGGGGTCGGTCACCAGCAGCACCCGCCGGGCGCCGGCGGCGGCGAGGTCGTGGCCGATCTCGGCGGACGCGCCGGGCCCGAACTTCAGCCCGGGCGCGGCGTAGGTGAAGATGGTCTCGGTCATGGGGTTCCTTCCGGGAGTCCGAGGGCGTGCGTGACCAGGTTGAGCACCGACACAGAGCCGGACGTCACGTCGGCGACCGATACCCAGGCCACCGCGTCGGTGGTGCCGCCGCCCGCAGCGACCCGCGGCTCTGCGTCGGGGTCCACGCCGGCCGCGAAGACCAGGTGGACACCGTGGAAGTCCTCCCAGCGACCGCTCGGGGAGGTGCCGGAGAAGTGCGAGTCGTGGACGTCGATCAGCTCTGCGACCTCGCACGGGATGCCACACTCCTCGGCCACCTCCCGCTCCAGCGCCGCCGCCGGGCGCTCGCCGTGGGCGATCCCGCCGCCGGGCAGCGTCCACAGGCCGGGGTAGGTGGCGATAGCCGACAGCCGGGTGAGCAGCAGCTCGTCGCCGCCGACTCCAGTGCGCTTGACCAGGGCGTACGCCGCCACCCGCTGCAGCTGGAACGGACGGTGGGCCGCCAGCGCCTCGGTCACCAGCGGAGTGACCGGCACGCTCCCGGCGAGCACCTCGGCCAGCGGCTGCCACGCCGCCTCGCTCGTCGAGCCGTCGACCTCGACCACCCGCGGTGCGGGCGAGCCGGGCGCCACCCAGCCGTCGTACACGATGCGCACCGCGTGGGCGTTGACGCGCCGGCCACCCCGCCACGCCTGCGGCATGTGGGCGGAATAGACCCGCGCGGTGTCGCTGACGTCGGCCTCGAGCCCGGTCTCCTCGTGGATCTCCCGGATCACGGCGTCGCGCGGGTCCTCCCCGTGGTCGAGGCCGCCGCCCGGGAGGGTCCACAGCTCGTCGCTGGTGACCAGCGGCGACAGCCGGGCGAGCAGGATCTGCCCGTCGCGCACGATCACGGCGTACGCCGCCACGCGCTGTCGCTGGGGAGTGCTGGCCACCCCGTCAACCTAACCCGCGCCGGCTCCTCGGACCGCGAAGCCACCCTCCGGCGGCATCGGCCCCCAGGCGGGTGTGATGGCCGCGCGCGGCACGACGTCGAGCGTGAGCGCCTCGTGACGATCGGGAGCGTGGCCGCCGAGGTGCGCGGGGTACCACGGCGCGTGCTCGCCGGGTGCCGGTCGCAGGTGTGGCCGGGCCTGCAGCTCCTCGAGCAGGCCCGTGAGCAGTCCGCCGAGCTCGACCGTCCACGCCCGGACGTCGGCGTCGGGAGGCACTGTCATCGGCGGTCCCATCACCAGGTCGTTGGGTCGGCCCCGGCGCAGGCTGGGCCGCGGCTTCTTCCCGGCCTCCTCGCGGCCCACGCTCCACACCCGCTGGACCCCCCACTGGCTGGCCGGCACGACCGGCGCCCCGGTCTCCCTGGCCAGCGCGGCGACGCCCGGCATCAGTGCCCGCACCGTGTAGGACCAGGAGATCCCGGCCTCGGGGAAGATCCCCACCACCTCGCCTTCACGCAGCAGCTGCCGCGCCCGCAGGTAGGCCGCCGCGGGCGCCTCGCGGTCGACCGGCACGTGCCGCATGCCGGTCATCGCACGACGTACGACCGGGATGTTCCAGATGTCGTCGCGGGTCAGGAACCGGATGCGGCGGCCACGCTGCCAGCCCGCCTCGGCCAGGGTCATGAAGTCGGGGTAGGAGAAGTGGGTGGCCGCGATGATCGCCGGCCCTTCGGCCGGCAGGTGCTCCAGTCCCTCCAGGTGGGTCCGCAGGCCGAGGGCGCGCAGCGCCACGCCGCCGATCGCGACCGTCGCGCGGTACCACCCGTCCTGGAGCACCCGCGCATTCTTGCCCACCAGGCACCTGCGCACCCCACCAACCGGTGACTGGGTACGACCGCTGGGTCAGGAGAACGGCGGGCGGGCGTCGCGCGCGAGCGAGCGGCGACCTGCCCAGCGCCACACCCGGGCCGCGCGGTCGCGGTCGTCGTCGGTGACCAGGTTGCCCATCCAGCGCAGCGCGAGGGTCATCAGCCAGTCCGAGCGCATCCCGGTCGGACCGAGCGCCCGGAGCACGCCCGGCACGGTCACCAGCCCGGCCATCCGGCGGGCGATCGAGAACGCCTCGCCGTAGTGGGCGCGGAGCAGCTCGGGCCAGACCTCGGAGAGGTCGTCGTGGGCCGTCATGGTGTCGACGACGAACCGTCCGCTCTCCAGCCCGTAGTCGATGCCCTCACCGTTGAGCGGGTTGACGCACGCCGCCGCGTCGCCGATCAGTGCCCAGTTGCGCCCCGCGACGTGGGAGACCGCGCCGCCCATCGGCAGCAGTGCCGAGGTGGGGGCCCGCAGCCCGCCGGAGAGGCCGAAGTCGTCCCTGATGGTGTCGGCGTAGAGCTGCATCAGCGGCTTGATCGCGGCCTCGGCCGGGCGCCGCGCGGTGGCGAGGGTCCCGGCACCGAGGTTGACCGTGCCCCGGCCTCCGGCAGAGCCGAGGGGAAACACCCAGCCGTAGCCGGAGAGGATCCGGTCGTCCTCGTCGCGCAGCTCGAGGTGGGAGCTGATCCAGGGGTCCTCGGACATCGTGGAGTCGACGTAGGCCCGGCCGGCGACGGCGTAGACCGTGTCGCGGTGCCACTCCCGACCCAGCCTCCTGCCCAACGGCGAGCGGACACCGTCGGCGACGACCAACCGGTCGCACGCGACCTCGAAGTCGCCGTCGGCGTCGCGGAGCACCACCGCCGCGACACGGTCGCCGTCACGGCGTACGTCGATGGCGCGCGCGCCGTCGATGGCCGACGCGCCGGCCTTGATCGCGGTGGTGCGCAGGTGGTCGTCGAGCTCGGTGCGTGCGACCGCTGAGCCCCAGTCGGGCAGCGTGCCACCCGGCCAGGGCAGCAGCAGGGTCTGGCCGAAGCCGTGGGCGCGCAGCCCCCGGCTCACGGTGTGGGCGCGCAGCCAGTCTCCGAGCCCGAGCCGCTCCAGCTCGCCGACCGCCCGCGGCGTGAGCCCGTCGCCGCAGGTCTTGTCGCGCGGGAAGACCGCAGCGTCGACGAGCAGCGTGTCGAGTCCGGCCCGCGCCGCCCAGGCCGCGGCCGCGGATCCGGCCGGGCCGGCGCCGACGACGAGCACGTCGGTGGAGGTGGGTCGGCTCACCCCGCGATTCTCTCAGGGGGCCGCGACGTCACCGAATCGTCATCTCCTCGGGGCCGACGACGCCCATCCCGGTGACAGACTGAGTCGATGACACTCTCACGCGGACCTGCGGCGGCGCTGGCCGCTGCGCTGATGGGCGCCCTTCTCACCGGATGTGGATCGCAGGCCGAGCCCACGTCCGCCGAGCCAACGTCTGCCGAGCCCACTGGCAACCCGGCCGCCAGCCCCAGCAGCGGCGACACCCGGCCGGCAACGAAGCAGGACCGCGGAAGCCGGGAAGACCCGCCCGCCGAGGTCCCGGAGACCCTCGACTTCGCCGCGACCACCGTGACCGGCGAGCCGTTCGAGGGCGCCTCCTTGGCCGGCAAGCCCACGCTGCTGTGGTTCTGGGCGCCCTGGTGCCCCACGTGCCGCGGCCAGATCCCGCAGGTCGAGGGGCTGGCGGCCGAGTTCGGCGATGACGTCAACGTCATCGGCATCGGGTCGCTCGACAGCGCGGAGGCGATCGCCGGGTTCGCCGGCGACGTGGACGACCTCACCCACCTCGAGGACGAGGAGGGCGAGCTGTGGCGGCGGTTCGGCGTCACCGAGCAGTCCTCGTTCGTGCTGCTCGACGCCGACGGGTCGGTGGCCTACGAGGCCGGCTACGGCGGCTCCGACGAGCTCGGCAGCCGTGTCGCCGACCTGCTCTGATGACCGAGACCTGGCTGTTGGCGCTGGGCGCCGGCATGCTGGCAGCCGTCAATCCCTGCGGATTCGCCCTGCTCCCGGCCTACCTCTCGGTCCTGGTGCTGGGTGACGACTCGCCCCGGCCACTCCTGGCCGTCGGCCGGGCCCTGCTGCTCACGGCGTGGATGACGCTCGGCTTCGTCGCAGTCTTCGGCGTCTTCGGGCTGGTGATCTCCCCCGTCGCCTCGCAGGTCCAGCAGTACCTCCCCTGGTTCACCGTCGGCTTCGGCATCCTGGTGGCCGTCGCCGGTGCCTGGTTGCTGACCGGACGAGAGCTTCCCAAGCTCCGCCGGCGCCCTGGTGGCCCGGCCCTCACCCGGTCGGCGCCCGCGATGACGGCGTTCGGCGCGTCCTACGCCGTGGCGTCCCTCACCTGCTCGATCGCGCCCTTTCTGGCCCTGGTGGTGGCTGCCTTCCGCGCCGGGTCGGTGCTCGAGAGCACCGCCCTCTATGTCGCCTATGCGCTGGGTATGGGCCTGCTGGTCGGGATCGCCGCCGTCGCCGTCGCGCTCGCGCGGCGCGGCCTCGTCACCCGGCTGCGGCGGACCGGCCGCTGGGTGCCCCACGTCACCGGCGCACTGCTGCTCGTGGTGGGCGGCTACGTCGCGTGGTACGGCGCCTGGGAGCTGCGGGTGCTCGGTGGCGGCGACCCGGGCGACCCGATCATCGAGGCCGCCGCCCGGTTGCAGCGCACGCTCGCCGAGTGGGTCGGTGTCCTCACGCCGTGAGCCCGCCGAACATGAGGTTGCCGGGCGGGCGCCCCGGGTGGGCAACGAGGTCGCGGAGCTCTCGTGCTGTCCGGTCCACCCGTTCACACGTGGATCGCGGCCACGATCCCGTCGGAGAATCGCTCGGGGGCCTCGGGCAGCGCGCGTGACGCGCCGCGAGCGTGGCGGAGCGCGGTCCACGCCACGGCGCAGGCGTCGAGCCCGTCGTCAGTGCCGAAGCCGCGCCCGTGCAGGCGCTCCGGGAGGGTCATCCCCGCCCGCCGGAGCGCGTCGGCCCGGGTGGCCGCCCCTGGGACGGTCTTCTTCGAGAGGACGGTGTCGGCACCGAGCGCGGTGAAGGAGACCTCCGGGTGGACCTCGACGACCCTGACACCGGGGTCGCCGCGGACCCACCGGTCGACCTCCGCGATCCGGTCGCAGAGGTGGAAGGCCTGCACGCTGAGGCCCTTCCCGGTGGCAGCGCGGTTGGCGGCGTTGGCGTCGGGGTGCGTCGGGGCCGCGACGGCCGTTCGGGACGGCGTGGGGA
>Ga0136617_10005502_pt1 | contig 11335 bp, 11 predicted proteins | sample AntDrymUQ3222106_2_FD_129672 | JGI IMG/M metagenome (GOLD analysis project Ga0136617, IMG submission 129672) | Polar desert sand microbial communities from Dry Valleys, Antarctica - metaG UQ322 (21.06) | ecosystem: Environmental > Terrestrial > Soil > Desert | place: Antarctica: Dry Valley...
AACGTCGTCTTCATCGTCTGTGACGACGGCTGGCGCTACCTCTCCTCGGGCGTCTACACGAAGCCGATCGAGGAGCTCGAGGAAGCGATCGAGACGACGGCCTTCTGGTAGGCCGCAAGACGGCGCTGCTCTAGCTGCCCGGTGTGTAGCTGACCAGCTCTGCTCGGCCGCCGGCGCCGTCCGTGTGCACGCTGAGCACGGGACCGATGTCGCGGGCGTAGAACTTGAGTTCCTGGACCTTCGGCTCGGTCGGCACCAGATCACGGGTCATGAGGACGTCCCCGGGCTTGTAGAAGCCGAAGGGAACCTCGACCTGCTCCTCGCCGACCGACACGACGGCGCCCTTGTCCTCGGCCTCGCCTCGGTAGAACTCCTGGCGGTAGGACATCCCCACCTTCGGGTTCCCCGGCAGGGCGATGCCGGCCTCGGCTCCGTCCACGCCGGCCTCGAACGAGCCCGAGCGGTTGGCCACCTTGCCGTCCTTGTACTCGGCCGTGTCCTCACCGAGGTACCAGATGTTGCCAGCCTTGTCCTGGGCGTACCAGTCGTCGGTGACCTCGACCGGCTTGCCGTCCTCGGTGACCGTGTCCCGCACGACGCGGGCCTCGACCCCGTTGGCGATCCGCTTGGTCTTGTCTGTGACCTCCATCACGACCTTCTCGCGGCCGCCCTCGGTGTCCGACTCGCGGTAGACCCACCGGCTGCCCGGCTTCATCGGCCAGTAGGGGTTGTCGATCTCGGTGGTGAAGTTGGCCGGATCGAGCTTGGCCGGCTCGCTGCCCTCAGGCAGACGGTCGCCAACCGCGCCGGTCGCGACCTTGCTCGAGCTCGCCCGCTCGCCCGTGGCGCTCGAGCCACACCCGGCAGCGAGCGCGGCGAGCGCGATCGGGATGGCGACGATGGTGGTCCTGCGGCTGTTGAGCCTGGCCTGCATGGCTTCCCCCAATGGGTCGGTGACCGTTGTCGGGCCCACCGTAGGAAGGCCGGCTGAGGGCAGCCTGAGAGGTCGCCGTGCGTCTAGCTCGGGCGGGCGAGCTCCCGTTCGCGCTCCTCGAGGCGGCGCTCGCGCTCCTCGAGCTCCATGGCGCGCTCGCGTGTCTCGACGTCGTCGTCGTCGTGCTTCGAGGTGTCGCCGCTGATGGCTCCCTTGAACTCGCGCAGCCCCTTCCCGACCGAGCGGCCGAAGTCGGGCAGGCGCTTGGGCCCGAGTACGACGAGAGCGATGACGAGCACGATGATGATCTCGAGTGGTCCGATGTTGGGCATGCGCTTCTCCTCCGCGGGGTTCTCTCAGCTTACGCACGGGCCGAGCGTTCGGTTGTCAACGATCGGTTGCGAGCCAGATCGCTGAAGCCGAGGCTCCACACGCCCGGATGCCGCGCACGGTGCCGTGTAGTCCGGCATCTACGCTTGGCCATGTGCGCATGACCCGCTCCCAATGGCAGCAACTCATCGATCACGCCCGGCGCGACGCGCCGAACGAGTGCTGTGGCTACCTCCGCGCCCGCGAGGGCCGGGTCGACGAGATCACCGAGGCGAGGAACGCGCGCTCCTCCCCCTACGGCTACGAGCTCGAAGGGGCCGCGCTGCTGGCGGTCAACGAGCTCGACGACGAGGGCTGGGAGATCGGCGTCTACCACTCGCACCCGCGCAGCGCTGCCGAGCCCTCCCAGACCGACATCAACCTGGCCACCTATCCGCACTGGACCTACCTGATCGTCTCGCTCGCCGAGGAGGAGACCCCGGTGGCCCGGGCGTGGCGGATGGCCGAGGGCCGCGTCGAGGAGGAGCCGGTTGTCGTCGATGACTGACCCGGGCGAACCCGGGCCGGGAGCCACCGATGGGGCCGCGTCCCCGCCGCTCGTCTGTCCCGCCTGTTCGGCCGAGCACTCACCCGATGAGCGCTTCTGCGCGCGGTGCGAGATGCCCCTCGTGCTCGCCGGCGATCCGGCTGCGGCCGAGGAACCCGAGAGCGACGCGCACGCACGCGCGCGCAAGATCCGGCCCGAGTACGCGCGCGGCGACCTCGTGCGCGTGGCCGGCGGGCGCAACCAGGCCGAGGCTGAGCTCATCACGGGCTTCCTGCTCGAGGAGGGGATACCGAGTCTCCTGCGCCGGGCCGCCGGCTTCGACGTGCCGGACTTCCTGGCTGCCGGCCAGCGTGACATCCTCGTGCCCGAGTCGGGCGCCCCTGCCGCCCGTACCCTGCTGGCCGAGGCGGAGCTGGCCGCGGCGCCCGCGGGCCGGGCTGCGGAGTCCGCGCCGGCGTCAGCCGGCGTATCGCCCCCTCACGCCGGTCGGCTCCTGGCTGCGATCGCCGGGGGCGGTCTGGCTGCCGCGCTCGCGGCGTGGGGGCTCGCCCAGATCGCCGGCTGACGAGGACCCGAACCGAGACCTGGGCCGGCCGGGCGAGAACTCGCGCCCAGGCATCGACGGGCCGGGTACTCTGACCTGATGGACTTCACGCTCTCAGCGCGAGTCGAGGAGTTGCGCGACCGCATCGCCGCCTTCATGGCCGAGCACGTCGAGCCGGTCGAGGCCGAGGCGCTGCAGGCCCTCGATGACGAGGTGCGAGCGGGCGTCGCCTACCCGCGGATCCTCGTCGAGCTGCGCGAGCGGGCCAAAGGCGAGGGGCTGTGGAACCTCTTCCTGCCCGACGAGCGCGACGGCGTGGGCCTGACCAACTGGGAATACGGCGTGCTGTGCGAGCACATGGGGCGCTCCCTGGTTGCGCCGATGGTGTTCAACTGCTCGGCGCCGGACACCGGCAACATGGAGATCTTGGCCGAGCACGGCACGGACGAGCACCGCGAGCGCTGGCTCACCCCGCTGCTCGAGGGCGGGATCCGCTCCTGCTTCTCGATGACCGAGCCCGAGCGCGCCGGCTCGGATCCGACCAACCTCGGCACGCTGGCGGTCCGCGACGGCGACGAGTGGGTCATCGACGGGCACAAGTGGTTCACCAGCGGCGCGGTCGGCGCCGAGGTGGCGATCGTCATGGCCGTCACCGACCCCGACGCGGCGAAGCACAAGCGCGCGTCGATGATCCTCGTCCCGACCGACGCGCCGGGGTTCAACCTCGTGAGGCCCGTGTCGGTGATGGGCCACGACGGGGGGCCCGGCCACTGCGAGATCCGCTACGAGAGCTGTCGCGTGCCGGCTTCCAACCTGCTCGGCGAGCAGGGCAGGGGCTTCGCCATCGCCCAGGACCGCCTCGGCCCGGGCCGCATCCACCACTGCATGCGCGCCATCGGGGCGGCCGAGCGCGCGCTCGAGCTCATGTGCACGCGCGCCATCGAGCGCGAGGCCTTCGGCGGGCCGCTGGCCGAGAAGCAGTTCGTCCAGGACTTCATCGCCCGCTCGCGGATCGAGATCGACGGCGCCCGGCTCATGTGCATCCACGCCGCCTGGAAGATGGACACCGAGGGCAAGCGCGCCGCCCGTCAGGAGATCTCCGAGATCAAGGTCGTGGCCGCCAACGTGTTCATGGACGTGCTCGACCGCGCGATCCAGGTCCACGGCGCGCTCGGGGTCTCCGACGATCTGCCGCTCGCGCTGATGTGGCGCCAGGGCCGCTGGCTGCGCCTCGCCGACGGGCCGGACGAGGTCCACAAGATGGCCATCGCGCTGCGCGAGCTCAAGGGGACGAAGGTGCGTATGGATGAGGCCGCGGCGGCGAACGGGAACGGCTCCGCTCCCGAGGCGCAGCCGGTCGCACCCTCGACTGCCGGCTCACCGAGCTGAACCCGTGCGAGCGCGCGGCGATCTCCCACCATGCTTCGCCGTCACCTCGACGAGAGCCCGCAGCTCTGCCCAGTGCCCAGACCATCTCGATCTTCAACTGGACCTCGCGGACGTGGGTCCCGCTCGACGCGCGCGCGGTCGGCACGAACGAGTCCACGGTCGACAGGCCGGCTCCCGGTAGCGTGCCCGACTACGTGAGTGGGTTGATCGGGAACGGCGAGGTGCGAGTGCGCACGCGCTGTACCCGGGCTCTGTCGTCGTTTGTCACGAGCAGCGATCTCACGCGGCTCACCTTCGAGCGCCCGTAGATGGCCCTCGCCACGGGCGCCGACCTCGGCCTGACCGAGGAGCAGCAGGACTTCGCCCGCGCGGTGCGCGACTTCTGCGAGCGCGAGTGCGGGCCCGAGCGCCTCAAGGAATTGACAGAGGGTTTCGAAGACCTTCACAACGCCGACATCGCGCGGCAGATGGCCGAGCTCGGCTGGTACGGCGTCGCAATCGACGAGGCCTACGGCGGCTCGGGCGGCGGATTGCTCGAGGCGTGTCTCTTCCTTGAGGAGACCGCGCGCGGCGAGGCGCCGATCGGCGCCTACGCCGTCACGCTGATCGTCGTCGGGGCGCTCGCGCGCTTCGGGACGGAGGACCAGAAGCGGCGGCTGCTCGGTCACGTCGTGGAGGGCGGGGCACTCGCCATCGCCATGTCGGAGCCCGAGGCCGGGTCGGACGTCGCCGCCCTGCAGACTCGGGCCGAGCGCTCGCAGGACGAGTGGGTCCTCAACGGGGCGAAGATGTGGTGCTCCTACGCCCACAAGGCGCAGGAGATCCTGATCGTCTGCCGCACCGAGCGCGGCGAGTCGAAGCACGAGGGGCTTTCGATGATCCTCGTCCCGCGCGAGGCGGAGGGACTCACGATCACTCCGATCGACACCCTCGGCGGCAAGGAGACCAACGAGCTGCACCTCGAGGGCTGCCGCGTGAGTGCCGATGCCCTGCTCGGTGAGGAGGGACACGGCTGGACCCAGCTCATGGCCGGGCTCAACCACGAGCGAGTGATCCTTGCGGCCGCGGCGCTCGGGCTGGCCCAGCGGGCCTTCGACGAGGCTCTGGCGTACGCCGGCGAGCGCAAGCAGTTCGGACGCACGATCGGCTCCTTTCAGGCCACCCAGCACAAGTTCGCCGACATGGCCACCGAGCTCGTGCAGGCGCGGCTGCTCGTGCGCGCCGTTGCGCGCATGACCGACGCCGATCCCGAGCGGATGCTCCCGCAGGAGGCCTCGATGGCCAAGCTGGCCTGCACCGAGCTCGCCAAGCGCTGCGCTCTCGAGGGGGTTCAGATCATGGGCGGATACGGCTACGCCACGGAGTACCCGATGGAGCGCTACCTGCGCGCCGCAGTGGTGACGACGATCTTCGGAGGCACGTCCGAGATCCAGAAGAACATCATCGCCAAGACCCTCGGGCTCTAGCCCGGCCTCGGTCCCTTCGGGGTGGGGCGGCAAGGCGGGCGGGCGTCGAATAGTGTCAGCGCGCCAATTCCGTCCGAGGAGGGAGACATGACAAAGGCTCTTCGAGCCAGTCTGGTCGCAGCGCTCGCCGGCGCCGCCGCGCTGGCGGGGTGCGGCGCCGGCGACTACGGCGTGCCCGGCGGAGCACCGAGCGGAGCACCCCCGGCGACCGGCGAGGAGGCCGTCGCGCAGTGCGAGCAGAGCATCCAGAGCGCTCCGCAGCTCTCGGGCAAGGTCAAGAAGGAGCTCCAGGACGTCTGCAAGGACGCTGCGGGGGGCGACGAGAAGGCCGTGCGCAAGGCCACGCAGCAGGTCTGCGAGGCGATCATCGAGGAGAGCGTGCCCGAGGGGCCGGCGCGGACGCAGGCGCTCGGAGCGTGCAAGCGGGGACCGTAGGCCGGCTTGGGTGAGATGGGTGACGAGCTCGCGCTCCAGCCGTAGCGCGCTCGCGCCGCTCAGTAACGTGGCGGCGATCCGCGTCGCGCTGGTAGCCAACCCCGAGTCCGGCCTCAACACCGACCGTGCCGCGCTCGAGGCAGAGCTGCGCGCGGCCGGCGCCGAGGTCGTATGCTTCGACCTCGAACAGCTCGCGGACGCGGCCGCGTGCGGGGTCGATCGGCTCGTCGTCGCGGGTGGCGACGGGATGCTCGGACCGGCCGCCGAAGCCGCTCAGGCCGCCGGCATCCCCTTTGCGCTGCTTCCGACCGGCACGGCCAACGACTTCGCGCGCGGAATGGGGCTCCCGCTGGAGCCGATCGAGGCGTGTCGCGTCGCGGTGCGCGGGCGGCGTACGCGCCCGCTCGACCTCGCGCGGATGGACGGCCGGCCGTTCGTCAACACCGCATCGGTCGGCCTGTCGGCCAACGCCGCCGACCGCGCGGTCCCCCTCAAGAAGGTCATCGGCCGGTTCGCTTACATGTTCGGGGCGGTGTGGGCCGGCTTTACCGAGTCACCGGTCCGCTGCCGGGTCGTCTGCGACGGGGAGGAGCTGTTCGCGGGCAAGGCGTGGCAGGTCATCGTCGCCAACTCCGGTCGCTTCGGGGCGGGCTCGAGCGTCGAGGAGGCCGATCCCGCCGACGGGCTGCTCGACGCGACGGTGGTCCCCGCGGGCAAACGGATCGTCCTGCCCCGGTACGCCTACGCCATGCGCCGCGGGCGGATCTCCTCGGCCGGCCAGGCCCGGCACGGCACGGGCTGCCACGTCCGGCTCGAGGTGCCCAAGGAGCAGCCCTACAACGTCGACGGTGAGGTCGTCTGCCAGGGGACGGCCGACTTCCGGGTCGAGCGCTCGGCCGCCCGCATAGTCCTCGGCTGAGCGCTGGGCGGGCGCACCGCGAGCCGGAGCTCGCTCTGCGACCATCCCCCGCGATGGAGGGCGCCACCGCACAGGCCAACGGCCTCGAACTCGTCTACGACAGCTACGGCGACGAGGCCGACCCGACGGTTCTGCTGATCATGGGGCTCGGGACGCCGCGCTACGGGTACGACGAGGAGCTCTGCCGGCTCATCGCCGAGCGGGGCTTCCACGTCGTGCGCTTCGACAACCGCGACATCGGCGACTCGAGCCACCTCCACGACGCGCCCCCGCCCGATCTCCAGGCCGCCCTGACCGGTGACGTCTCCTCGGCCTCCTACCGGCTCGAGGACATGGCCGACGACGCCGCTGCGCTGCTCGACGCGCTCGGGATCGAGTCGGCGCACGTCGTCGGCGTCTCGATGGGCGGCATGATCGCCCAGACTCTGGTCATCAACCATCGCGAGCGCGTGCGCAGCCTCGTCTCGATCATGTCGACCCCCGCGCCCTGGATCGGCGCGCCGCGCGAGGACGTGCTGGGCATCCTTCTGGCGCCCCCGCCGAGCGACCGCGCCGGCCACGAGCAACGGGTGCTCGACACGTGGAAGACGATCGGCTCGCCGGACTTCCCCTTCCACGAGGACCGTGTGCGCGATCTCGCGCGGCGGATCTGGGAGGCCGGCTACGACCCCGCGGGAGTCGGACGCCAGCTCATAGCCATCCAGGCCTCGGGCGACCGCACCGATGCGCTGCGCGGTGTCGAGGTCCCGACCGTGGTCATCCACGGCGACTCCGACCCGCTCGTCCAGCATCCCGGCGGCGTGGCCACGGCCGAGGCGATCGGCGGTGCCGAGCTCGACACGATCGAGGGCATGGGCCACGACCTTCCGGTCGCGCTGTTCGAGCGCTTCGCCGATCGCATCGCCGGACTGGCGCGGAGCGTCGACGCGCAGGCTGCCCCCGCGGCGACCTGAGCGCGAGCGGCTTGGAAGGGCCGGGTGGCGCCCAGCCGCTCGGCGCTTGTTACTGTTGCCGCGTTCTGGGGGCGAGGGGAGAGGGGACAGATTGAGCAGCGCACCTGAGGGAGATGAGGGACGATCTCGATCGACTCGGCGACCGGGTCGGGCTCGCGCCCTCACCCTCAGCTCGGGCGTGCTGATCTCTATCGCCGCAATTCTCCTGCTGGCCGCGAGCGTCGTCGCCGCCCCGGCCCCCGGCGAGCGCCCCGCGCCCGGCGGCGATCGAGCCGGCACGAGCGGACTCCTCCCCGGCCCGCCACTGCCGACCCCCACGGGACCGGAGCCCGACCCCTACGGCACCAACGACGCCAAGGGCTTCCGCAACATCCTGCCGCCGGGCCAGAACGGCCACGCCAACGCCGCCGACCTCGCCGCCTTCGGCGCGAGTGGCCGCCGTCCCGAGCACAACAACGATCAGCTCGGCCTGTACGAGAAGCTCGTCTTCGAGGCCCCGACCCTCCAGCCCAAGCGGCTCAAGAACTTCTATAAGGACGCGACCTTCGGGGTCATGCCGGGCGACACCGACAAGCGCTACAGCCCCCGCGGCGACGTCACGATCGTCCGCGACAAGGGCTTCGGGGTGCCGCACGTCTACGGGCGCACGCGCAACGGGACGATGTTCGGCGCGGGCTACACCGGCGCCGAGGATCGTTTGTTCCTCATGGACGTGCTCCGCCACGCCGGGAGCGCGGAGCTCTCGGAGTTCCTCGGCGGCTCGCAGGGCAACCTCGAGATGGACCGCGAGCAGTGGACGATCGCTCCCTACGACGAGGCCGACCTCCAGCTCCAGTTCGACCGCGCCGACAATCTCTACGGCGAGCGCGGGCGCCAGATCCAGCGCGACGTGACCAACTACGTAGCCGGGATCAACAAGTACATCCGCGAGGCCAAGGGCCAGGAGGCCAAGCCCACGCTCAATTCGAAGAACGGCGAGACCCCGGCGCAGAAGCTGCCGGGCGAGTACAGCGTGGTCAACGAGGCGGCCGGCAACGCGGGCGAGCCCGAGCCCGAGCTGTGGAAGGTGACCGACGTGATCGCCACCGCCTCGCTGGTGGGCGGGATCTTCGGCAAGGGCGGCGGGCGTGAGCTCGATTCGGCCCTGATCCTCCAGGCCGCCCAGACCCGCTTCCCGGGGAAGGGCCGCAACGCCTGGGCCGACTTCCGCCGCGCCGAGGACCCCGAGGCGCCCACCACCACCAATAAGGCCTTCCCCTACTCGGTGCCCGACGAGAGCCCGAACCCCGGCAGCACGGCGATGCCCGACCGGGGCACGGTCAAGAAAGCCAACCCCGTGGCCGCGACCACGGCGCCGGGGGGCGGCGGCGGGGGCGGAACCGGCCTCGGGGCGATCGGTCAGCTCGGGGGCGCCTCGAACGCGCTCGTGGTCGCGGGCAAGGAGTCGCAGTCCGGCCGACCGGTCGCCGTCTTCGGCCCCCAGACCGGCTACTTCTCGCCGCAGTTGCTGATGGAGCTCGACCTGCACGCGCCGAAGACCGCCGCGGGACCCGCCATCGACGCGCGCGGCGCGACGTTCGCCGGCGTCAACCTCTACATCCAGCTCGGGCGCGGCCGCGACTACGCCTGGAGCGCGACCTCGGCGGGCCAGGACATCGTCGACACCTTCGCGCTCGAGCTGTGCGGGCCCGGCGGGCTCAAAGCCGAGTCCTACATGTACCGCGGCAAGTGCACCCCGATCGAGAAGGTCGAGCGCAACAACACCTGGCCCTCGACGGCCGCCTGCCAGTGCCCGCCCGGCACTGAGACGCTCTCGACCGACCGCACGAAGCTCGGGCTCGGCGTCGGGCGGGCGATGCTCAAGGGCAGGCCGGTGATCTACGTCTCGCTGCGCTCAACCTACTTCCACGAGGCCGATTCGGCGATCGGCTTCGCCGACTTCAACAGCCCCGACCGCGTCAGGAGCGCAGCTTCCTACCAGAAGGCGGCGAGCCTGATCGGCTTCACCTTCAACTGGTTCTACGCCGATAAGGGCGACGTCACCTACTTCAACTCGGGCAACAACCCCGAGCGGGCGAGGGGTATCGACACCAACTTCCCGGTCCGCGCCTGTCCGCCGGACTCCTCACCCGGACGCTGCGAGTACGAGTGGAAGGACTGGAACCCCGGCAACTTCACGGCCGACTACACGCCGTTCGCCGAACACCCGCGGGAGACCAACCCCGACAAGGGCTACTTGACGAGCTGGAACAACAAGCAGGCCCCGAAGTACAGGGCCGCCGACGACAACTTCTCGTACGGGTCGATCCATCGCTCGGAGCCGCTCGACGACCGCATCAAGCCGCGCATCGCGGGCGGGAAGAAGATCACCGCGCCGACGCTCGTCGACGCCATGGAGGACGCCGGCACGGTCGACCTGCGCGGGGACAAGGTGCTGCCCTTCATGCTCGAGGCGCTCGGTCCCCAGGGAGGCAGGCTAGGCGACGCCGCCTCGAAGCTGCGCGCCTGGAAGGGCGCCGGCGCCCATCGCCGCGACCGCTCGGGCGCCTGCCGCGCCGATCGCGCCCGCTGTCGCTACCAGCACCGCGAAGCGGTCAAGATCATGGACGCCTGGTGGCCGAAGATCGTCGAGGCGCAGTTCAAGCCGGTCCTCGGTCAGACGATGTTCGCCCGGGTCGTCGACATGATCGACATCGACGACGAGCCGAACGCCAACGGGACGCATGTCGGCTCCTCCTACATCGCCGGCTGGTACGCCTACGTCGAGAAGGACCTGCGCAGGCTGCTCGGCAAGCCGGTCCGGGGAGCCTTCTCGCGTACGTACTGCGGCGGCGGCGACCGCGCGCGCTGCCGCGAGATCCTGCGCTCGACCCTGGCCGCGGCCGTCAACCAGACCTTCGAGCAGACCTACGGGGATGACGAGACCTGCAACTCGGGCGAGAACGCCCGCCTCGACGACCAGTACTGCTTCGACACGGTCGAGCACACCCCGGCCGGGGTCATCACCCAGCCGCTCATCCACTGGATCAACCGCCCGACCTTCCAGCAGGTCGTCGAGGTCGGCGGGATCAGCGGGGGCGCGGGCGGCGGCGAGCCGCGCGGCGACGGCACCGAGGGCGACGACGTGATCATCGGCACCTCGGGCGACGACGTCATCCGCTGCGGCTCCGGCAACGACCGCGTCGACGGCGGTGGAGGCAACGACACCATCTTCTGCGGGTCGGGCAACGACATCGTCATGGGGGGACCGGGGAACGACCGGCTGTTCGGCGAGTCGGGCGACGACCGGCTGGAGGGCGGTCCGGGCGAGGACCAGCTCGTGGGCGGATCGGGCGACGACACGCTCGAGGGCGGACCCGATCGCGATCGCCTCGACGACGGCAGCGGACGCGACACCGAGCGCCAGTAGGGGGGCGGAGAGCGAGGCGCTCGAGGCGTAGCCCCGCGCCGCCTCGAAATGAGCAGGTCTCGCCTAGGGCACGGCGCGCGGGCGCGAAGCCGGCGTACGCGGCGTACGAGGAGAATCACCCCGGATGATTGATCTGAGGGTGGCCCACGCCGCCAGCCTCGGCGCCGCCCGCGCTCTGCTCGAAGAGGTCTTCCGGGGGAACCTGTCCGACGACGACTGGGAGCACGCCCTGGGCGGCGTGCACGCGCTGGTGTGGGAGGACGGCGAGCTGGTCGGGCATGCCGCGCTCGTTCAGAGGCGGCTGCTCCACGGTGGGCGGGCGCTTCGGACCGGGTAAGTGGAGGGAGTCGGGGTTCGCTCGGATCGGCGCGGGGACCACGCCGCAGCGATGATGGCGGGCTTGAGGGGG
>Ga0136617_10005503_pt1 | contig 11335 bp, 9 predicted proteins | sample AntDrymUQ3222106_2_FD_129672 | JGI IMG/M metagenome (GOLD analysis project Ga0136617, IMG submission 129672) | Polar desert sand microbial communities from Dry Valleys, Antarctica - metaG UQ322 (21.06) | ecosystem: Environmental > Terrestrial > Soil > Desert | place: Antarctica: Dry Valley...
CCTTGGCCTGGCCACGGTCGGGTTGGCCGCCGCGACCGGGATCTGGGAGGGCGCGAGGTTCGACACCCTCGGCGTCATCGCCGGCTTCGCCGCGGCGGTGTGCTTCGCGACGTACTTCCTCGTTGGCGAGCACGGGGTCGCCGAGCTCGACCCGCTGCGGGTGATCGTGTGGTCCTTCCTCGTCGCCACGATCGCGCTGAACCTGGTCTCACCCATTACCGGCATCCCCACCGGCCTTCTCGGTGAGCGGGTCTCGCTCCTGGGGGTGCTCGATGGGTACGCCGCCCCGGTCTGGGCACTGCTTGCCTGGATCGTCGTGCTCGGGACACTCATGCCCTTCGGCGTGGAGCTGTTCGCGCTGCGCCACCTGCCCGCGACCACGGTGACGATGATCGCCATGCTCGAGCCGATCGGGGTCGGCGTCCTCGGCTGGGTCTGGTTCGTCGAGCGGCTCGACAACGTGGCGATCATCGGTACGGCCGCAGTGGTGACGGGCATCATCCTCGCCCAGTCGGCCCGCCGCGCGCAGGTGCTGGTGGAACCACCGCACCTCGCCTGACGAGGCAGGGCCGCCCAAAACCCGTCTGGCAGTATCGGCCGCATGAAGTTCGTGATGTGGGTAGTCGTCAACGCCCTGGCCATCGCGATCGCGACCTGGCTGCTGGACGGGATCACCCTCACCGGGAACGACGTCTCGGATCGTGTTCTCACCCTCGTGGTCGTCGCGTTGATCTTCGGGGTGATCAACGCCGTGGTGGGGCCGATCATCAAGACGCTGTCGCTTCCGTTCATCATCATCACGCTCGGCCTGCTGCTCCTCGTGATCAACGCGTTCCTGCTGTTGGTCAGCAGCTGGATCGCCCGCGAGATCGGCTTCAACTTCCGCGTGGACGGCTTCTGGACCGCCGTGTGGGGCGCGCTGATCGTGACGGTGGCCTCCTGGATCCTCCAGCTCGTCCTGCCCGACGGGGACTGACGCCATGCCCGCGCACGACATCCGTCCCACGGCTCCGGCTCTTCCCGAACGACGCGATCCTGGCTCGCCGTACCGCATCGCCGTGGTCTGTCTCGGCAACATCTGCCGCTCCCCGATCGCCGAGGCCGTGCTCAACAAGCACGTCGCGCGAGCCGGGCTGGACGCTGACGTGGAGGTGGTCAGCGCGGGCACCGGTGACTGGCACGTCGGGAAGCCGATGGACTCACGTGCGGCGACGGTGCTCACCGCTCGCGGGTACGACCCGACGCGACACCGCGCACAGCAGTACCAGCCGGGCTGGTCAGACGATTGTGACGTGGTCCTCGCCATGGACGCCTCGAACCTGGACGCGATAGCGGCGCAGGGAGTCGAGGACGGGCACCGGCTGCGGCTGTTCCGCGAGTTCGACCCCGCTGCCGAGGCGGGCAACCCTACCGACCGCGACGTGCCGGACCCCTACTACGGCGGTGATGACGGCTTCGACTCCGTGCTGTCGATGGTCGAGCGGACCGCGTCGGCGCTGATGCCACTGGTCGCAGCACGGGTGCGCGGAGGCTGACATGGCCAGGGCCGGGACAGTCGCGCGGCGAGCCGAGGCACTGCTCGGCACCGCTGTCGTGGCCACCGCTCCGGTTGCCGGCGGCGACATCTGCACCGCCACCCGGCTGCGTCTGTCCGACGGCAGCTCCGCGCTGATCAAGACCCGCCCGCAGGCGCCGCCGGAGTTCTTCCCCTCCGAGGGACGCGGGCTTCGCTGGCTCGGCGCCGCGAAAGGGGTCGACGTGCCCGAGGTGCTGGCCGTCGAGCAGGACTGCCTCGTCATCACCTGGGTGGAGCCGGGTCGCCCCTCCGTCGAGGCGGCCGAGCAGTTCGGCGAGGCTCTCACCACCACCCACCAGTGCACCGCAGAGGTCTTCGGCACCGAGGCGGGGGAGGACGGTTACATCGGCTCCCTCCCGATGCCGAACCGCGCCAGCGACACGTGGCCTGAGTTCTTCGCGACGCGGCGGATCCTGCCCTACCTCAAGCTGGCCCGGGACCGCTCCGCGATCTCCGCCGAGGACGCCGCGGACGTGGAGTCGGTCGTGCGCAGCATCGTGGACCTTGCGGGCCCGGCAGAGCCGCCGGCCCGGCTGCACGGGGACCTCTGGTCAGGCAACGTCGTGTGGGGGCGCGACGGGCGGGTCTGGCTGGTGGACCCGGCGGCGTACGGCGGGCACCGGGAGTCCGACCTCGCCACCCTCGCGCTGTTCGGCCTGCCGCAGCTGACCCGGGTCCTCGCTTCCTACCAGGAGCACAGCCCGCTGGCCGAGGGCTGGGAGGAGCGGATCCCGCTGCACCAGCTGTTCCCGCTGCTCGCGCACGCCTGCATGTTCGGGGGCGGGTATGGCGCCCGTGCCGGTGAGGCCGCGCGCTCCTTGCTCTGACCGCCAAACGAGTTGGGTTGTGTCAGACCCAACTACTAACCTGGCTCTTACGATGACGTCGCCCGCCACGAGAGAGCACCCACCCGCCGGAGTGCACTCGCTGTGGAGGTTGCGGGGCTACCTCAGGCGACACGTCCCGGCGTTGGCCATCATGCTGGGCACCGCCCTGGGCGGCGTGGGCCTGTCCATCGCGATCCCGCTGGTCACCAAGGCCATCATCGACGGACCCATCACCGACCGCGACATCGGACCCCTGCTCCCCCTCGGCCTGCTCGCCCTGGCTCTCGGGATCCTCGAAGCGGTTCTCGTCTTCTGGCGCCGCTGGATCCAGTCGAACGCCGTGCTCACGGTCGAGACCGACATCCGGCACGACCTCTACGAGAGGCTCCAGCAGCTGCCGATGGCCTTCCACGGCGACTGGCAGTCCGGCCAGCTGCTCTCACGCGTGACCACCGACCTGTCCAGCATCAGAAGGTTCAGCGGCTTCGGGATGCTCTTCCTGGTCATCAACGTGGTGCAGCTCCTCGCCGTCACGGGCGTGCTGCTCAACATGTACTGGCCGCTCGGTCTGGTTGTCGCGGCGACCGCCGTGCCGATCATCTACCTCTCGATGCGCTTCGAGAGGCAGTACGTCGTCGTCTCGCGGCGGGTCCAGGACGAGCAGGGCGACCTCGCGACGCGCGCGGAGGAGGGCGCGGTCGGCATCCGGGTGATCAAGTCCTTCGGCCGCGGCCGGTTCAAGTCGCAGCAGTACGACGAGGCTGCTCGGCAGCTCTACGAGACCTCGATGGACAAGGTGCGACTCTCGGCCCGGTTCTGGACCTTCCTCGAGATCATCCCCAACCTTGCCGTCGTGCTCGTACTGCTGCTCGGCGCGATCGGTGTCGGCCGAGGCGACCTGAGCCCGGGCACCCTGGTCGCATTCATCACCTTGGTGCTCTCGCTCGTGTGGCCGGTGGCCTCCCTCGGCGTGATCCTCGCCATGGCCCAGGAGGCGATGACCGCGGCCGCGCGCGTGCTCGAGATCTTCGACACCGAGCCCACGATCGTGTCGGGCGGGCGAGTCCTGGACGAGCCGCGTGGGCATCTGCGCTTCGAGGCCGTCGAGTTCACCTTCCCCGGCTCCGACAAGCCCGTGCTGCGTGGGGTCGACCTCGACGTGGCACCCGGCGAGACGGTCGCCGTGGTCGGAGCGACCGGGTCGGGCAAGACCACGCTGACCGCGCTCGTCCCCCGGCTCCTCGACGTGACCGGAGGCCGGGTCACGATCGACGGCGTCGACGTACGCGATCTCACCCTCCCCAACCTCCGCACGATCGTGGCGACGGCCTTCGAGGAGCCGACGCTGTTCTCGATGAGCGCTCGGGAGAACCTCCTGCTCGGTCGCCGCAGCGCCGAGGAGGACGAGATCCGCGCCGCCGTGTCCGTCGCCCAGGCAGGGTTCGTCTACGACCTGCCGTGGGGCCTCGACACCCGGATCGGCGAGCAGGGCATGTCGTTGTCCGGCGGGCAGCGACAGCGACTTGCCCTCGCGCGCGCGGTCCTGGCCCGTCCGAAGATCCTGGTGCTTGACGACACCCTCTCCTCCCTCGACGTGCACACCGAGAAGCTGGTCGAGACTGCGCTTCGCCTGGTGCTCGACGATGCCACCGGGATCGTGGTCGCCCACCGAGCCTCCACGGTCCTGCTCGCCGACAAGGTGGCCCTGCTCCAGGACGGCACGATCACCCATGTCGGGACCCACAGCGAGCTGCTCGCCGACGTACCCGCCTATCGCGAGCTGCTCGCGGCCGAGTCCGAAGACCTCGAGGAGGTCTCGGCATGAGCCAGCAGCCCTGGCGCGGAGTCGCTCCGGATGACGGTTCCCAGGAGATCACCGACGAGGTCTCGGTGCGGCTGCGCGACCGGTCCCGGCGACTCCTCACCGACTTGATGCGCCCCCACCGCAAGGTGCTGTGGGTCCTGCTCGGGGTGGTGCTCGTCGAGAACGCGTCGCGGCTCTCCATCCCCTACCTGGTCAAAGAGGGGATCGACAAGGGCATCCCCCCGATCCGCGAGACCGGTGACACCAGCGTGCTCTACACGGTGGTCGGGTTCGCGCTGCTCGCCACGATCCTGCAGGCGGCAACGCGTCAGGTGTTCCTTGTGCTGTCGGGGCGGATCGGCCAGGACATGCTCTTCGAGATCCGCCGCCGTGTCTTCTGGCACTTCCAGCAGCTGAGCCCCGCTTTCCACGACGAGTACACCTCGGGCCGGGTGATCTCGCGCCAGACCTCTGACGTCGACGCGATCGACGAGATGCTCGAGACGGGGTTCGACGGGTTGGTCACCGCCGCGCTCACGCTCGTCGGCACCGCCGTACTCCTGCTCGTGCTCGACCTTAAGCTCGGGCTGGTGGCGCTGCTGTGCTTCCCCTTCCTGCTGCTGCTCACGAACTGGTTCCGCAGGGAGTCGGGCAAGGCATACCGGGTGACCCGCGAGAAGGTCGCGCTGGTGATCGTGCACTTCGTCGAGTCGATGGGCGGTATCCGCGCGGTGCAGGCCTTCCGCCGCGAGCCGCGCAACCAGGAGATCTTCGACGACGTCAACCACGACTATCGGCGGGCGAACCTGCGCACGTTCCGGCTCGTCGCGTGGTTCATGCCGGGCATCAAGCTGATCGGCAACATCACCATCGCGGTCGTGCTGCTGTACGGCGCCTACCTCGCGTTCAACGGCGAGGTGACCGTCGGCGTGCTGGCTGCCTTCCTGCTCTACCTACGGCAGTTCTTCGAGCCGATGATGGAGATCTCGCAGTTCTACAACACCTTCCAGTCCGCATCCGCTGCTCTCGAGAAGCTCTCCGGCGTGCTCGAGGAAGAGCCGAGCGTGGCCGAGCCGGCCTCCCCGACCTCGTTGGAGCGGGTGCGCGGAGAGGTGCGGTTCGACGGGGTGCGCTTCGAGTACGTCGACGGGGTGCCGGTGCTGCCCGACCTCGACATCTCGGTCCCCGCCGGCCAGACGCTGGCCCTCGTCGGCACCACCGGAGCCGGCAAGACCACGCTCGCCAAGCTGGTCTCGCGCTTCTACGACCCCCTCGACGGTCGCGTGCTCCTCGACGGGGTGGATCTTCGCGAGCTGGAGGAGCAGACGCTGCGCCGGTCGATCGTGATGGTGACCCAGGAGAACTACATGTTCTCCGGCACGGTGGGCGACAACATCCGGTTCGGCCGTCCGGACGCGTCACAGGCTGAGATGATAACCGCTGCCCGCGCGACCGGGGCGCACGAGTTCATCACCGCCCTGCCGCAGGGCTACGACACCGACCTCGCAAACCGAGGCGGTCGGCTCTCCGCGGGGCAGCGGCAGCTGGTTGCCTTTGCTCGCGCCTTTCTGGCCGACCCCGACGTGCTCATCCTCGACGAGGCCACCTCGTCGCTCGACGTGCCCTCGGAGCGGTTGGTGCAGCGCGCGCTGCGCACGATCCTGGCCGACCGCACCGCGCTGATCATCGCGCACCGGCTCTCGACGGTGGAGATCGCCGACCGGGTGCTGGTGCTCGAGCACGGTCGGATTGTCGAGGACGGGACTCCCGCGGGGCTGATCGAGGGCGGGGAGGGCAGGTTCTCCGACTTGCACACTGCCTGGGTCGACTCCCTGGTCTGAGCTTTCCATGCCACATGACTCACTACGGTTGGGGGTAGGAGTGGGACGTACTCAGTGGTGATGGGTGACCGTGGACGGCTGGTGGTGCCCGCGGAGCTGCGGGAACGGCTCGGGCTGCGGGCGGGCTCGCACCTGATGCTGGTCCAGACGGCTCACGGGAGCCGCGTGCAGCACGGTCAACTGGTCCGAGACGGCTCAGAAGGTGCTCGCCCACGGTCACGACTGGGAACTCGTGCGTGGCCTGCTGCTGTCCTACGAGCTGGTCCTGGTCCACGTCGTCGCCGCCGACGTCGACGCGGCTGCCCGCCTGTGGGAGCCGGGCATCGAGCTTTCGCTCGCGGACCGGTTGTGCCTGGCCACCGGTCAGCGGCTGGGCGCCACGGTGTGGACGGCAGATGCTGCCTGGGGTCCTCCGACCAGGTGCGGCAGATCCGCTGAGGGTGCGGACGCCTTGCCGGGTCGATTCCCGGCACCACGTGCCAGCTATCAACCCCGCAACGACGCAGCCCAACTTCCGTGCGCTAGCTCAGGTGCGCGCGGCGTCGGCCTCTGCGGCGTCCTTCAGGCGAGCCAGCGTCTCGGTGATCCCGCGACGGTTCCGGCTCGGGAAACGCAGCCCCTCGATGAACGCGCTGCGCACCGGGTTGTAGCGCCGGTAGTCGAAGGACTCGGTCACCCGCGTGCCGCTGTCGGTGGGCTCGAGCTCGTAGCGCCAGCGGTGGCCGCCGAAGTGGCGCCAGGCGATCAGCCGGTCCTCCTCGAACTCCACCACCTTGTTGGTGATCTTGTAGGGCAGCCCGAACAGCTTCATGCTCACCCCGAAGGTGGCCCCCTGTTCGAGCCTCGGCGGCCCGTCGATCGTGTCGCGGACCGAGCCGGACCCGTCGATGCGTGGGTGCTGCCGCGGGTCGGCGATGATCGTGAAGATCACGTCGGGCGGTGCGTCGATCGTCGTACTCTCGCTGACCAGCTTCTCGCTCATGGCGGCTCAACCTAGCGGTGTTCTTCCCGGTGCCCGCGACCGACCCCGCCCCTGCGGGGCGGACCGAGCGGCACCGGCTGGATTAGCCACCCATGGCGCCAGGCCGGTACCTTGGAGCACGAGGACGACCGTGTCAGCGGTCAACTGAGAAGGCTCGACAGGCGTCGACGCGAGGCAGCACCCCGCGCGCGTTGCGGCAGGTCGTGAGCTCCAGCCGGTGCCGGGGAACCCGACCACCGACGAGTCGGAGGAGTTGCAGGTGAGCGATACCCCAGGCACGTCGAGTGCGGGGCAGATCGGCCCTGACCTGGTCGAGGCGTTCGGGCCGTCCCAGGCCGACGGCGGACCAGAGCTGGTGCAGCTGCTCAGCCCCGAGGGCGAGCGCGTCGAGCACCCCGACTTCAGGCTGGACCTCGACGACGAGGACACCGCCATCAAGGGCTTCTACCGCGACATGGTGCTGACCCGTCGCGTCGACACCGAGGCCACCGCCCTGCAGCGGCACGGCGAGCTGGGGATCTGGGCACAGCTGCTGGGGCAGGAGGCGGCGCAGATCGGCTCCGGTCGCGCGCTGCTGCCGCAGGACTTCGTCTTCCCGACCTACCGCGAGCACGGTGTCGCCTGGTGCCGCGACGTCGACCCGCTCCGCCTGCTCGGCCTCTTCCGCGGGGTGGACCAGGGCGGGTGGGACCCGAACGACGGCAACTTCGGGCTCTACACGATCGTGATCGGCGCGCAGACTCTGCACGCGGTCGGGTACGCGATGGGCATGCAGCGCGACGGCATCGTCGGCACCGGTGACGCGGGTCGCGACGGCGCGGTCGTCGCCTACTTCGGTGACGGCGCCAGCAGCCAGGGCGACGTGAACGAGTCCTTCATCTTCGCCTCGGTGTTCAACGCACCGGTGGTGTTCTTTTGCCAGAACAACCAGTGGGCGATCTCCGAGCCGATCGAGCGACAGTCGCGGATCCCGCTCTACCAAAGGGCTCTCGGCTTCGGCTTCCCCGGAGTGCGGGTGGACGGCAACGACGTACTCGCCTGCTACGCGGTCACCCAGGCCGCGCTGCGTCGCGCTCGCGAGGGAAGCGGCCCGACCTTCGTGGAGGCCTACACCTATCGAATGGGCGCGCACACCACCACCGACGACCCGACCCGCTACCGGCTCTCCTCGGACCTCGAGCACTGGAAGCTCAAGGACCCCATCGCTCGGGTGAAGGCCTACCTCACGCGCAACGGCATCGGCGACGACGACTTCTTCGCCGGCATCGAGGACGAGGCGGAGCAGCTCGGCGAGCACCTGCGCGAGGGCTGCAAGGCGCTCCCCGAGCCGAGTCCGCTGAGCATCTTCGACCAGGTGTACGTCGACCAGACCCCTGAGCTGGCGGCGCAGAAGGAGGGCTTCGCGGCCTACCTGGACTCGTTCGAGACGAGCGGGGCGGGGGTGCACTGATGGCCAGGATCACCCTCGCGAAGGGACTCAACGCCGGGCTGCGCGCCGCCATGGAGGCCGACCCGAAGGTCCTCATCATGGGTGAGGACGTCGGCAAGCTCGGCGGCGTCTTCCGGATCACCGACGGGCTGCAGAAGGACTTCGGCGAGGACCGGGTGATCGACACTCCGCTCGCCGAGTCGGGGATCCTCGGCGCGGCGGTCGGGCTGGCGATGCGCGGCTACCGGCCGGTGTGCGAGATCCAGTTCGACGGCTTCGTCTACCCGGCCTACGACCAGATCGTCAGCCAGGTCGCCAAGATCCACTTCCGCAGCCAGGGCAAGGTCCGGATGCCGATCGTGGTGCGCATCCCCTTCGGCGGCGGGATCGGAGCCGTCGAGCACCACAGCGAGAGCCCAGAGGCGCAGTTCGCACACACGCCCGGACTCAAGGTCGTCGCCTGCTCGAACCCGGTCGACGGCCACTGGATGATCCAGCAGGCGATTGCCTGCGACGACCCGGTGGTGTTCCTGGAGCCCAAGCGCCAGTACCACGCCGACAAGGCCGAGCTCGAGGAGGGCGGCGACCTCTCCGAGGCAGCGCCGCTGTTCGCCTCGCGAGTGGTTCGCCAGGGCAGCGACGTCACCCTGCTCGCCTATGGGCCGATGGTGAAGACCTGCCTGCAGAGCGCCGAGGCGGCGGCTGGCGAAGGGCGCAGCATCGAGGTGATCGACCTACGGTCACTCTCGCCACTCGACATGGAGCCGGTCTTCGCCTCGGTGCGCAAGACCGGTCACGCCCTGGTCGCCCACGAGGCTCATGTCAACCTCGGGATGGGGTCGGAGGTCGCTGCGCGGATCACCGAGGAGTGCTTCTACTCGCTCGAGGCGCCCGTGCTGCGCGTCGGCGGCTTCGACACGCCGTACCCCCCGAGCCGCATCGAAGAGGAGTGGCTGCCCGGCCTCGACCGGGTCCTCGACGCCGTCGACCGCACGATGTCCTACTGACCGGAAGCGGAGGCGCAGACCGAGATGACTGTCAACGAGTACAAGCTTCCCGATGTCGGGGAGGGGCTGACCGAGGCCGAGATCGTGACCTGGAAGGTCAAGGCGGGGGACACGATCAAGGTCAACGACATCGTGGTCGAGATCGAGACCGCGAAGTCGCTGGTGGAGCTGCCCTCGCCGTACGCCGGCACGATCGAGGCGCTGCTCGTCGAGGAGGGGCAGACCGTCGCGGTGGGCACGCCCATCATCTCCATCTCCAGCGGCGACCGAGCGAGTGCGCCGGTCGAGACTCCGGAGATCGGCACCCCGAGCCCGGACGCCCCGGTCGAGCCCGGCGTGGAGGGCAGTCCGGCACCTAACGCCGACACCGACGGCGAGCAGATGCCGACACTCGTCGGCTACGGCCCACGCACCGCGGGGACCACGCGCCGCCCGCGCAAAGGTGCCGCCACACCGACCTCGCACGCTGGGGAGGTCGCGCAGGAGCAGCTGCAAGGTGCGTTCACGCCGGGAACCGGGCCGGAGCAGATCGAGGATGTCGACGAGGACACGGCCGAGGACACCGCCGCGGGCAACGGTGCGGGTCACGGTGCGGGTCACGGGGGCAAGGTGCTGGCCAAGCCGCCCGTGCGCAAGCTGGCCAAGGACCTGAACGTCGACCTCGCCACGATCACCCCCAGCGGGCCGCGCGGGAGGATCACCCGCGCCGACGTCGAGGCGGCCACCGCGGCGTCGGTGTCGTCTCTGTCGCCGATGGCCGCGACCAGTCGTCGGTCCGGCGAACGCGAGCGGCGCGAGCCGATCAAGGGCGTGCGCAAGATGATGGCGCAGGCGATGGTGGACTCGGCGTTCACGGCCCCGCACGTCACCGAGTGGATCACCGTCGACGTCACACGGATGATGAGGTACGTCCGCAAGCTGAAGACCCGACACGACTTCAGCGGCGTGCGGATCTCGCCGCTGCTCGTGGTCGCGAAGGCGGTCTGTCTCGCCGCGCGTCGTACGCCGGAGATCAACGCATCGTGGGACGCCGCGGCGCAGGAGATCGTCTTCAAGAGCTACGTGAACCTCGGGATCGCCGCGGCCACCCCGCGCGGTCTCGTCGTACCCAACGTCAAGGACGCGGACCAGATGACGTTGCGCGAGCTCGGCGAGGCAATCAACGCCCTGACCGCGACCGCGCGGGAGGGCCGCACCCAGCCGGCAGAGATGAGCGGCGGCACCATCACGATCACCAACGTGGGTGTCTTCGGCGTCGACGCGGGCACACCGATCATCAATCCCGGTGAGTCGGCCATCTTGTGCTTCGGCGCGGTGCGCAAGCAGCCGTGGGTGCACCGGGGCAAGATCAGGCCGCGCGACCTCACCACGCTCGCGCTGTCGTTCGACCACCGTCTCGTCGACGGCGAGAAGGGATCACGCTTCCTGGCTGACGTCGCGGCGATCCTCGAGGACCCCGCCGACGTCATGCTCTATTAGGACCCCCAGGACTCCGGCTCGAGGAGGTTCGGCTCGTCGGCCTTCGTGTCTCGTGTTCCCCGAGCAGTCGACCCGGACACACGGAAGTGCTTGCCCAGCGTCTCGGTCTGCCGTTGGTAGTTCGACCCGATCCCCTGGCCGTAGAGCTGTGTGGGCTCGGCCAGCATCCGCTCGAAGGTCAGCTTGCAGACGCGCTGCCGGTGTTCCACCATGAACGGGACGTCATGCGCTCTCACCTCTAGCGCTGCGGTCGAACCCGCAAATGTGCCGTCCGCGTCGTACCCGAAGCCTGGGTCGAAGAAGCCGGCGTAGTGGGTCCGCAGCTCTCCGCTCGTCGGGTCGTACGCCGTCATCTCGGCGGCCAGCGACGGTGGCACGCACACGGCTTCG
>Ga0136617_10005504_pt1 | contig 11334 bp, 11 predicted proteins | sample AntDrymUQ3222106_2_FD_129672 | JGI IMG/M metagenome (GOLD analysis project Ga0136617, IMG submission 129672) | Polar desert sand microbial communities from Dry Valleys, Antarctica - metaG UQ322 (21.06) | ecosystem: Environmental > Terrestrial > Soil > Desert | place: Antarctica: Dry Valley...
CACGACCGCCAACGCATGACTCGGGGCCACCGTAGATCGCTACTCCTTCGATGTAGAGCTCTCTCATCTCCTTCTCCATGCCGGTTTATCCCGGCGCTACCACAAACATTCCGCCGGGACCACCAACCCAAAACACCCACAACCCCAATCACCACCGGCGTCCGCCACCGCATGACATCACGAAAGTCGAGCGCACTCGATCCCGACGGCAACAACGTCGAGGCCGTGCATCACACGTTCTAGGGAGACCCGGCCTTCTGGCTGGCGGCGTTCAGCTCGAGGTGTTCGTGGTGGTACCAGCGTGGTGAACGGCATCACTGACGGGGTGGGTTCGGTCGAGGGGGAAGGGCGCGCAGAGCGATTGGCGAGTTATCGGGGTGGCGCGGAAGAACTCGCCATTTCGGTCGCGGGGATGAGGGCGCAAAGATCGATTGGCGAGTTATTCGGGGTGGCGCGGAAGAACTCGCCATTTCGGTCGCGGGGGAAGGGCGCGGAGATCGATTGGCGAGTTAATCGGGGTGGGGCCGAAGAACTCGCCATTTCGGTCGCGGGGATGAGGGCGCGGAGATCGATTGGCGAGTTAATCGGGGTGGGGCCGAAGAACTCGCCTTTCGGTGGGAACGATGCGTGCGGTCGGGCTCCCCCTTCATTTTCAGTGATGCCGTTTGATCCCGGCACTGCGCGCCATGGCTACTCCTCCGCCGCTGCGCGCCATCGCTACTCCTCCCTCGCCACGCGCCACGCGCCATGGCTACGCCTCCACCGCGCGCGCCTCGAACAGCTCCGTCGGCCCCGTGAAGCCCTTCAGCCGCACCTCGCCGACGAGCTCGAACTCGAGGTGCGGGCCCGCCGCGTCGACGACCGGGCGCGTCACGAGGACCTCGCCCCCGCCCGCCCGGGCCGAGACGCGCGCGGCCTGGTTGACCTCGCGGCCGTAGTAGTCGCCGTCGCGGTAGAGCACCTCGCCGTAGTGCATCCCGATCCGCGGCAGCGGGCGCGTCGCATGCAGCGCCTGGAAGCCGACGGCCCAATCGACGAGCGCGCCCGGGTCGGCGCTGACGACCATGACCTCGTCGCCGATCGTCTTGATGATCCGCGCGTCGTCGGGCAGCGTGTGCTCGACCTCGGAGACGAAGCGCTCGACGACGTCGACGGCGTGCTCGTCGCCGAGCTCCTCGGTCATGCGGGTGTACCCCGCGAGGTCGGCGAAGGCGATCGCCACGCGCAGATGGCCGAGGTCCAACCGCTCGCGCGGGTCGAGGTCGCTCTCCATGTGCCGGACCACATCCTGGTCGACGAAGTGCGCGAGCAGGCGCTGGTGAACGTGGTCCATCATCGGCGAGGCAAGCGGCAGCAGCTCGGCCGCCAGACCCTGCGTCTCCTCGGCGATCTCGACCCCGGGGACGCCCTTGCGCATGAGCGGCTCGTGGACGTACATGTGAAAGAGGCGCACCTCGGCGTCGGCGATCTGTGCGAGCGCCTGGCCGTAGACGCGGACGAGCTGCAGGAACGCGACGAGCGGCAGGCCGGCGGCGAGGACGGCCGCTCCGTAGCGCAGCAGCTCCAGGTCGCTCTCGGAGATGCGCTCGGCGGCGGTGGCGGGCAGGCCCATCGTCGTGAAGATCGTCTCGATGAGGTCCCGGCTCCAGCCCGGTGTCGCCCGCGGCCTCCTCGGAGCGTGTGCGCCGCCTCCAGCGATGGGAACAGCTCCTGGAGGTAGCCGAATGCGAGGCGCCCGCTGTCGCCGGCGGCGCGGATGTCGTCGAGCGAATGACCGCGCTCGCGCATGCGCGCGACCAGCCGGGCGTGGGCGACGGCTGCCGGCGTCCACGCGCCGTCGTACTGCGGGATCAGGCCGCGATCGATCCAGCGACCCAGCGTGGCGGGGCTGCTGCCGAGCTGCCGCGCGACGCGCGCCGTGCTGGGCAGCCGCTCATCCACCCGATCTCGCACACGACGACGGCGGGACCTGGGCCCCGCCGTCTGCGGGCGATACGGCCCGCTGCCTTGGCCGACGGCGCTCGTCTTCGTACCGGCGGCGCCTCGCGGATGGCATGCCATCCACTCTTCGACCTGGTGCCTGATGCATACGCCTCGCAGCCCGCGCTGTCAACGCGACTTAACGTCGGTCAGACCTTCAGGTGTGGATATTCGGCCTCGACGACCTCGCGGTACTGGGGGTAGACCGGCTTCGTGATGGGGATGAGCGCGAGCGCCGCCTTGACGTCGCCGCTCGTCTTGATCCGTCGCCGCGCGATCGCCACGGCGACGTTCTCCTTGCCCTGGAAGTACTTGTTCGCCGTCTGCGAGGACATCGCCATCTTGACCTTCGGCTTCCAGTCGACGTCGTCGCTCCACTCCCAGAACAGGCAGCCGTCCTCGCCCTCGCGTGCGGCGCGGATGTTGACGACCATGTCGACGTCCTCAAACTCGAAGCGCTGCGGGACGTCCGCATCGCGCAGCTTCGGGCCCATGTCGGGGTCCTCGCTCATCAGCGAGAAGACGCGGTCCATGACGGTTCGGAACTCCTTCGGACCGCTGAACTCGACTCCCATGTGGCGGATCTCCTCCTTCGGTGGCGGATCAGGATTCGGCGGCCGGGGGCTCGGCTGCCGGCGGCTTGCGCGTGCTCGGTGCGGCGGGCTTCGCTGCACTGGGCTTCCGGCGTGGCGCCCGCTTCGGCTTGGCCTCCAGCGCCTCGACTCGCCGTGTGAGCGCGCGCACCTCGGCTCGCAGCGACTTGAGCTCCGCCTCGGAGGCCGGGCGCAGCTCGTCGACGGCACCGCGCAGGCGCCCCGCCGTGTGGCCGAGCTCGTCGAGCAGTTCGGAGATCCGCTCGCGCGGGATCTGCGCCCTGAACGCCTGCTCGGCGGCCTCGCGGACGGCCTCGGCGCGGGACGCACTCTTCTTCTTGGCCATGCATCGATCATATGGCCCGCCCGGATGCCCGTCCATATCCACCCCACGGCCCCACTCGCCCCTCGCGCGCTGCTGCCCGGCGACCCCGGGCGGGCGCTCGCGCTCGCCCAGCTCGTGCTCTCCGAGCCGAAGATGTTCAACCACAACCGCGGCCTGTGGGGCTACACCGGGACGGCCGCCGACGGCGAGCCGCTGACGATCCAGAGCACGGGCATCGGCGGGCCGAGCGCTGCGATCGTCATGGAGGAGCTGTGCGACCTCGGTCTGGAGCGTGCGATCCGCGTCGGCACGTGCGGCGCGCTCGCCCGGGATCTCGCGTTCGGCGACCTCGTCATCGCCGATGCCGCGCTTGCCGTCGACGGAACGAGCCGGGCGCTCGGTGCCGGCGGGCGCGTCGCCGCCGATGAAGGCCTCGTAGCCGCCCTGCGCGCAGCCGCGGGGGACGGCGCGCGGACCGGCACCGTCGCCTCGAGCGATCTCTTCTACGACCGGAACGGCGCCCGCGTGCGCGGCTGGGCCGACGCCGGCGCGATGGCGGTCGAGATGGAGGCCGCCACGCTCCTGCGAGTCGCCGAGCTGCGCGGCGTGCGGGCGGGCTGCCTGCTCGCCGTCACCGACCTCTTCGAGCGCGGCGGGCGCCGGCGCATCGACCCGGAGGCACTCGTGCTCGCGGCTGAGCGACTCGGCGAGATCGGCGCGGCCGCACTCCGCGTAGAGGGTTGAGCCTCAAGCTCAGCTTGAGGACCTCGGGCTCGAGCTTCGCTCGAGACTTGGAGCCTCGGGCTCGAGCTTCGCTCGAGACTCGGAGCCTCGGGGTCTGGCTCAGCTTGAGACCTTCATGCGCTCCTGGCGCGACGGCACCGGGACCGTCGCCCCGGGAAGCTCGGCGCGCAGCGCCACGAGCTCGCGCATGAGTGCCGCGAGCTGACCCTCGATCGCGTCCAGGCGGGGCTCGACCCCCGCGCCGACGGCGAGGACCGAGAGGCGGTCCTCGACGCGGTCGATGCCGTCCTCGATGCCCTCGAGACGCTGGGAGACCGAGCGCACCCGTCGGGTGAGGCGCTCGATGTCGGCCGCCGACGGGATGTTCAGGGCGGCAAGCGTGGCCTCCTGCACCGCGGTCGCCTTCTCGCGCGCCTAGAATGCACGCGCGATTGCACCGCTCACGATGGGGTTGGCGAGCAGGTCCTCGGTCATCTTGCCCAGGGTGTCCTCGCCCTGCTTCGTGAGCCGCTCGCGCAGGCCATCCGTATCGGTCTCGTCGTCGCTCATCGGCCCTGCCTTCCTCCTGGGGGGTGGGGCGTTCGGAGGCTAGCGCAGCGAGCGCGCCCCGAGCCCTCGTGCACGCGCGCGCGCCCGGGATGCCGCAGTGGCGTGTGGGCACGAGTCCGTCCGCCCCGACCGGTGGAATTCCCTGCGCAGGCAGTCCTTTAGATCAGGTTTAGCGCGCGCAAGCATTTTTCCCGATAGGCTGCCGCGCACGCGCATCGGGCTCGCGTACTTGGAACCTCCAGGGGGGAGATGCAAGGACAAATGCACCACAAGCGTAGGCTGCTCACGGCCGTGGCCGTGTCCGGCGGCATGGCCGTGGGATTTGGAACCGTCGCGCTCCCCGCGAGCGCTGCCGTGCGGACGTTCGAGATCACGCTCGTCGGCAAGATCAAGAAGACCGTGACCCTCGACGTGGGGCTCGACACTCCGCTCGACCAGATCAGGCTCCCGAACCTCGGGTTGCCGATCCTGAGCATCCGCGAGGTGACGCCTGTGCAGGCGCCGCCGAGCAACGGTCCCTCGCTGACGATCAAGCCCACCCCCTCGACGCAGACCCCTGCTGCGCCGACGACGGGCCCGCAAGCCGGCGAGCAGCTCGACAGCCAGGTCCAGAACCAGACCACGACCGGCAACAAGAAGCGCACGCCGCGCCCCGGCGAGAAGGCGCTCGACACGCTCGGCCGGCTCATCGACCGCGGCGCGCCCAAGCCCGAGCGCGACCGTCCGCGCGAGACGCAGCTGCGCCACGCCAACGGCATCCCCACGCCGATGAACCCGACGGCGTCGTTCGCCCTCCCCGGGCCCGTGCCGATCGGCGTCCCGAACTTCTTCATCAACAAGTTCCGGATTCCGCCGTTCCTCCTGTCGATCTACCAGGCCGCGGGCATCCAGTACGGCGTCCGCTGGGAGGTCCTGGCAGCGATCAACGAGATCGAGACCGACTACGGCCGCAACCTCAACGTCAGCTCCGCCGGCGCGATGGGCTGGATGCAGTTCATCCCGTCGAGCTGGAAGCAGTTCGGCGTCGACGCCAACGGCGACAGCAAGAAGGACCCCTACAACCCGGTCGACGCGATCTTCGCGGCCGCGCGCTACCTCAAGGCCGCAGGCGCCGATCAGGACCTGCGCAGGGCGATCTTCGCCTACAACCACGCCGACTGGTACGTCGAGTCCGTCCTCATGCGCGCGCGCTTCATCGGCGGCATGCCGGCCGACCTCGTCGGCTCGCTCAGCGGCCTGACGCAGGGTCTCTTCCCCGTCCACGCCAACTCGAAGTACGCGGACGATCTCTCCGAGCGCGAGGCCACCCGGCGCGTCGCCAGGGGCCAGAACGCGGCCCTGCCGATCGAGGCCAACACCTCGCGCCGCGGCATCATCATCTACGCGAAGGCCGGATCGCCGGTCGTGGCCGTCCAGGACGGCAAGATCGTCAAGGTCGGCAACACGAAGCGCCTGGGCAACTTCGTCCAGCTGCGCGACGTCTACGGCAACACCTACACGTACGCCGGCCTGAAGAAGATCGCCAAGCACGTGCCGGTGCCCAAGGAGAAGACCCAGAGCAAGAGGTCGATCGCCAAGGAGCTCGCGCTGCCGAAGGCCGACCCCGCTCCGACGGCGCCCGCCAGCGCCGGCAAGAGCACGGGCAAGGGCGGCGTGGAGAAGGTCGAGCAGATCGTCAAGGCGCCCGCCGCGGCCGTCCGCGACGTCCAGGTCGCCAAGGAGCGCCTCTTCGCCAACCCGACGCGGCCCAACCCGCTGGCCAGCGGCGGTCGCCAGCAGCTGCTCGAGTCCGAATCGGCCCTGGCCGACGGCACGAGCGTGAGGTCGTACTTCACCGGCGTCTACGGCCTCAATCGCGACGATGTCGTACTCAAGCGCCTCGTGCCCGGCCGCAAGGTCATCGCGGGCACGATCCTCGGGCGCATCGGCACGACGACGCACGTGCTCGCGCCACACATGCTGTTCGAGATCCGGCCGGCTGGCCGCGGCGCGCCGCGGATCGACCCGAAGCCGATCCTCGACGGCTGGAAGCTGCTCGAGTCGACCGCGATCTACCGCGCGCAGGGCAAGAACCCGTTCTTCGGGGACGGCGCCCAGGGCGCGACGATCGGACAGATCCTGCTCATGAGCAAGGACGCGCTCGTCCAGCGCGTGCTCGCCAACCCGCGGATCGAGACCTACACGTGCGGCCGCCGCGACATCGAGGCCGGGGCCGTCGACCGCCGCGTGCTCGCGACGCTCGAGTTCCTGGCCGCCTCAGGTCTGAAGCCAGCGATCACGTCGCTGCGCTGCGGCCACGGCTACTACACGACCAGCGGCAACGTGTCGGCGCACTCGTCCGGCAATGCCGTCGACATCGCGAAGATCAACGGCATCCCGATCATGGGCAACCAGGGTGCCGGCTCGATCACGGACATCGCCGTGCGCCGCCTGCTGACCCTGCAGGGCACGATGAAGCCCGCGCAGGTCATCACCCTCATGACGTACGAGGGCACCGACAACACGCTCGCGATGGCCGACCATGCCGACCACATCCACGTCGGCTTCCGGCCACAGTTCGATCCGACGACGAAGGCCGGCAAGCTCGCCGAGTCGGTCCTCAAGCCGTCGCAATGGATCAAGCTCATCGACCGCCTCGGCCAGATCGACAACCCGACGGTGCAGCTCAAGCCGTCGAAGTACGCGATCAAGGTCGCCAAGGGGCGCGCGAGCCGGGCCCACACGGGCGAGTAGCGCCCGCCCACCGAGAATCTCGAACGACCCAGGAACCGCCGTGACCACGTCACGGCGGTTCCTGTTCGTCCAGTTCGAGTTCCCGTGGGCACTCGGCCCCGAGCCCGGGCGCTACGCGATCCGTGAGTGGCTCGGCGACGCACCGGCCCACATCCTCGTGCTGCGCACCCTCGGCGCCCCGGAGCGGCGCCTGCTGCCGGCGCGCCGGCGTCCGCGCGACGCACCGCTCGAGCCGCCGCCCGCGTCCGTGCCGACCTCGAGGGCGACGCTCGTCGACACGGCGGCGCTGGGCAGCCGCGAGGCCGCCGAGCGCCGGCTGCGCGAGACCGACCTCGACGCGCTCGCCGACGCGGCCGTGGCGCGGCTGAACCGCGTCCTGCACGCCCACCGCGTCGCGGTCGCCGATCCCTACGCGCGCGAGGTCTCCCGTGAGCAGGCGCTCGTCGTGCGCGTCGGCTACGGCGACGGCGAGCGCGTCGCGGAGGGACGCTGGGAAAGCGCGCGCGAGCTACCCGCCGCGCAGCGCGGCAGCACCCTGGCGCGCGGACGCGCGGCGGCCCTGCGCCCGCAGGAGCGCCTCGCGGCGATCCTCGCCGGCCACGACGCCGTCCTGGCCTGCGAGGAGCTCGCGCTACGGGCGCGCAGCGACGTCGACGCCGGGCGCCTCCGGGAGGCCGCGCTGCAGCTGCGCGCGGCGTTCGAGGCGGCGCTTGCCGAGCTCGAGCCGTGGCGCGAGCAGGCGGCGCTCGCCAAGCGCCTCGTCGCGCTGCGCGCGCACCGCGACGAGGTCGTCGCCGCCGCCGACGCCGCCCTGCGCGGGGGCCTCGACGACGAGCACATCGAGACCGTGCGCGCGGTCCTCCCGCGCGTCGAGGCGGCGCTACGGGCCCGGACGGCGAGCGGGCTGTAGCCGGCTACAGCGCGGCGACGAGCGCCTGCAACTCGCGTTCGACGTCGCCGGCGAGCTTCACCGCCGCGCGGGCGTCGTAGGGCGTCCTGCCCTTCGTGATGATCGCGATCGCCCCGCCGCGCCGCAGCGTCACGCCGGGGAGCTGCGCGATCGGATAGACCTCGAGCGACGAGCCGATGCAGAGCAGGAGGTCGGCGCCCGCGGCCAGCTCGTTCGCGCGCTCCAGCGCCCCGGCGGACAGGAACTCCCCGAAGAGCACGACGTCGGGCTTCAGTGGGCGCCCGCAGTCGCAGGTGGGCACGCCCGGCAGCCGGGCGACGACCTGCTCCAGCGTGAAGCGCGCGCCGCACGCCAGGCACGAGCTCGACGCGATCGAACCATGGACCTCGACGAGCTCCGCCGTCCCCGCCTTGCGGTGGAGGCGGTCGATGTTCTGCGTGATGACGGCGTCCAGGCAGCCGCGGCGCTCGAGCTCCACGAGCGCCTCGTGTGCGCCGTTGGGCAGCTTGTCGCCGAGCGTCTGGAAGCGGTCGCCGTAGAAGCTCCAGAAGCGCGCAGGGTCGGCACGCCAGGCGTCGATGTGTGCGACCTCCATCGGGTCGACGTTCTCCCAGATGCCCGTGCCGGGCGAGCGGAAGTCCGGGATCCCGGAGGGAACCGAGATCCCGGCGCCCGTGAGCGCGACGACCGACGCGGCGCGGCGCACGAGCTCCGCCAGCGCCGCGACGCCGTCGGTGGCTACTCGCCCTTCCACGCCGGCTGGCGCTTGCCGAGGAAGGCCGTGATGCCCTCGCGCGCGTCCGCGGTCTGGAAGATCTCGCCGAAGGCTGCCTTCTCGGCCTCGATGCCCTCGTCGAGATCGGCGTCGCCGGCGGTCGTGCGCTTGATCGCGCCGACCGCCAGTGGCGCCTGGCCGCCGAGCTTGCGCGCCCAGGCGAGCGTCACGTCGAAGAGCTCGTGGTCGGGCACGATGCGGTTGACGAGCCCGACCTCGAACGCCTCGGCGGCCGAGATCGGATCGCCGGTGAGGTTGAGCTCGAGCGCCCGTGCCGTCCCCACGAGCCGCGGCAGGCGCTGCGTGCCTCCGAAGCCGGGCATGATCCCGAGGTTGACCTCGGGCTGGCCGAAGCTCGCCGACTGGGCCGCGATGCGCACGTCGCACGCCATCGCGAGCTCGCAGCCGCCGCCGAAGGCCACGGCGTTGACGGCCGCGATCGTGACCGTCGAGGACTCCTCCATCCGGCGCAGCAGCGTGTGCGCCTCGTTCAGCAGCGCCGCGCCGGTCTCCCCGTCCATCTGCGTGAACGCCTTGATGTCCGCGCCCGCGCAGAAGAGCATCGGATTCGCCGAGGCGATGACGAGCGCGCGGATCGAGCCCGAAGCCTCGACGTGATCCCAGACGCGCCCCAGCTCGGCGATGACCTGCGGCGACAGCGAGTTCGCCGGCGGTCGGTCGAGCCACGCGATCGCCGTCGCGCCGCGCGTCTCGAGCTGGACGGCCTCGCCCTGCTCGAAGCCCTCGTCGGGACGCTTGTAGGCGAAGAAGCCCTGGCCGGTCTTGGCGCCCAGGCGGCCCTGGGCGACCAGGCGGCGCAGGATCAGCGGCGGCGCGAAGCGCTCCCCCCAGTCCCCCGCGGCGCGCTCGAGTGCCGCCAGCACGTCGTCGAGGCCGGTCTGGTCGGCGCGCGCGAATGGCGGCGGGATCAGGCCGGCGCCCGCCATCATCCCGAGGTCGATGTCGCGGACGGTCGCCATGCCCTCCTCGAGCACGAGGCAGGCCTCGACGAACGCCTTGAGCACGAAGCGCTGGGTGAGCTCGTCGGCGTCGAACTCCTTCTCGCCCGTGCTGCGGGGCTCGCCGTTGTCGTAGAAGCCCTTCCCGGTCTTCGCGCCGAGCTCGCCGGCCGCGACGAGCGCCTGCATCCCGCCGTGGACGTAGAAGCTGTCCCCGTAGGAGGCCAGCATGTGCTCGGCGACGTGCAGCACGGTGTCCAGGCCGAGCAGATCGGTGAGGAAGAACGGGCCCATCGGGGCGACGCGCGAGGCGGCGACGGCGTCGTCGATCGCCTTGATCGAGAGAGCGTTCTCCTCGTGGAAGCGCCACACCTCGCTGATCGCCGAGGTGAGGATGCGGTTGACGACGAAGCCCGGCTCCTCGCCGCAGGCGATCGGCAGCTTGCGGATCGTCTGGGCGAACGTCGTCGCGATCTGCATCGTCTCCGGCGACGTGTCAGCGCCCTCGACGATCTCGACGAGCCGCATCATCGACGCGGGGTAGAAGAAGTGGAAGCCGACGACCCTGTCGGGCCGGCTGGTCACCTCGGCCATCTCGCTGATCGACAGCGCCGACGTGTTGGAGGCGATGATCGCGTGACCCGGCGTCACGGCGTCGAGCTCGGCGAGCACCGCCTGCTTGATCGCCATCCGCTCGGGGACGGCCTCGATGACGAAGTCGACGTCGCCGAAGCCCTCGTACTCGGTCGTCCCGGTGATCCGGCCGAGGATCTCGGCCGCCTGCGCGTCGGCCTGCTCCTGGGTGATCTTCTGCTTGTGGACGAGCCCGCCGAGCTGGGCGCGGGTGACCTCGTCGGCCTTGCGCAGGCCGAGGTCGACGAACTCCTGCTTGACGTCCTTGAGGATCACCGGGATGCCGCCGGAGGCGACGACCTGGGCGATCTCGCCGCCCATCGTCCCTGCTCCGACGACGGCGGCCTTGAACACGAACACGCTTGCAGCTCCTTCGTTTGATGGGAGCGGCCGGGGGCCGCTGAAGATTACGTCGTCAGCTCGCGATCGGACTGAAGCTCGATCGCGAAGCGCTCGAGGGTGCGATGGTGCGCATCAGCCCAGCAGCTCGCGGCGGATGAGATCGACCGCGGCCGCGAGCTCGTCGAGGCGCGGGCCGAGCTCCGAGGCCAGCCGGTCGCGCTCGGCGGCGCCGGCGTCCGTGAGCCGGTAGAACCGCCGGGAGCGGCGCTCGGGGTGCTCCCACGCACCGGCGACGAGGCCGTCGGCCTCCAGCGCGCGCAGCAGCGGATACATCGTGTTCGGGTTGACGGCGACGAGGCCGCCGGTCAGGTCCCCGACGCGCTCCATGAGCTGGTTGCCGTACGACGGCCCCTGACCGAGCAGGTGCAGCACGAGCAGCCGCAGCAGCCCGGACTTGCGCAGGCCCGCGACGAGCGGATCCGCCGAGCCCGGACCGCCCGCGTGCGGCGCTCCCGCCGCTGCGCGGACGTCGCTGCGGGCGACCGTCTCGGCGACGGCCGCCTCGGTCGAACCTCGTCGAGGCGCCATCGCCCTGAGTATGCCCGCCGCGGCGAGCCGCGGCGGCGGGCAACCCGGTCACCCTCTACGCGGTTGCGGTCGCCGGCTCCTCGATGCGCCGCGGCAGCAGCGTCTCGCGGGCGATGACGAGCCGCTGGATCTGCGACGTGCCTTCGTAGAGCTGCATGATCTTCGCGTCGCGCATGAGCTTCTCGACGGGGTAGTCCTTGATG
>Ga0136617_10005505_pt1 | contig 11333 bp, 7 predicted proteins | sample AntDrymUQ3222106_2_FD_129672 | JGI IMG/M metagenome (GOLD analysis project Ga0136617, IMG submission 129672) | Polar desert sand microbial communities from Dry Valleys, Antarctica - metaG UQ322 (21.06) | ecosystem: Environmental > Terrestrial > Soil > Desert | place: Antarctica: Dry Valley...
AAGAGGCGTGGCCATTAGCGTTGAACGGCTTCGGGTGTGTTGAGTGGCTAGCTGCCAAGAACTTTTGGCGGCTTGGGAGAAACTTTTTCCTTGACAGCCCTTTCATAGAACCGCTCCTAGGTTCTTTGGTCGAGCGATGCCGCCTCCTAACCAAACTGACGCCCTACCGCTAAAAACAAGAAAATTCGATGGCCTGCCTTAATATCTCCACGCATCGATCAAGTTCGTCAATTGGCACAAATTCGCCTGTTTGGTGGGCAACACGGATATTACCTGGACCCATTACCACAGCGTCGGCTCCGAGTTCGATCATTTGAGCTGCTTCGGTGCCGAAGGCAACTGTTCCTGCTTTTTTCCCTGAAAGTCTTTCCAGCAGAAGGACTATTTGTGAGTCGGCGGGAATTTCAAACCCAGAATCAGCACGGCTCGCAATCACCTCGCACACAAAGTCAGGGTCGAGCTTCTCTTCTTCCACCAACGCCATCTGCAGCAGGTCGAGCGGGTAATTGGAAGGCTGCCCGGGAATTGGCCGCCACTCCAGCGTGAAGCGACATTCACCCGCGATCACATTCTTCGCGGTGCCGCCGCGAATCACACCGATATTGAGAGTGGTGTAGGGCGGATCGAATGATTCATGCCTCCCTGCTTGCAGGTCTTCGGCAATTTGTTCAAGGCGAACGATTACTCGCGCAGCGCGAAAAATTGCCGAAGCGCCGAGCGCTGGGTAGGCACTGTGCCCTTCACGTCCCCGCACGATGATCTCCGCCAGACAGTAACCCTTTCCGGCCCGCATCGGTTGCAGAGAAGTTGGTTCCCCGACGATGCTGTAGCGCGCTCGCAGCGGGCGTGCATCGGCGAGACGCTTGGCGCCCACCAATCCCACCTCTTCATCGGCAGTGAAGATTAACGCGAGCGGCTGGCGCAACCTTTTTAAATCCATGCTTTCAGCGGCAGTGAGAGCTCCGGAAATAAAGCCTTTCGTGTCGCAGGAGCCACGCGCGAACAGTCTACCCTCACGTTCGACAAGGGTCGTGGCCTCGGTCCAGTTTGGGTCATAGGGGACAGTGTCCGTATGTCCGACTAGAGCGAGCTCTACGCTAACTGCATCGGAAAAGTCGGCTCCGGCAAGGGCAACCATGTTTATCTTCTCCACCCCATTCTCATCCGCGTAGAAAAATCGCTTCACATTTAAGCCCATGCCCTCACACCGGCTGCTGAGCAGCCGGATCATCTCAGCATTTGACCGGGATGAAACGGAATCAATATTGACTAATTGCGCGAGAGTTTCTCTAGCAGTCATAAAATCTTCTCACTACGAATACTGTCGGGGCGTCCCTCCGTGGGCGCCCCGTTCGCGGTGCGAAGGGCGCCCACGGAGGGACGCCCCGACATCAGCTCATATCAACTCCAAAGCTTTCTTTGCAAATCACGGAAGCTCGCAACGATTTCGTCCTGGGCCGCATGTCGCCCATCTTCAACAATTCTCTTTCCCCCTACTACCACGTCTCTCACCGCAGACCTCGAAAGAGAGAAGACAATGCTCGGGAGAAGATCATCCTGAGATGCGCCGGCAATCGAAGGGTCGTTAAGGTCGACGGTAAAGAAATCTGCGGGCAGCCCCGATTCAAAGTTTCTGCTCGGCGCGCCGATGCTTTGCGCACCATTGACAGTGGCGCAATCAAAGAGTTTGGATGCCAGGCCGGGTTGTCCGGCGTCCCGACCAGCCAGGACGATCCGCTCAATCTTTTGCAGTCTTAAGTGATATTCAAGCTCGCGAGCGTCCTCGAGCAGGTCAATTTGCACCTGACTATCTGTGCCCAATGAAACGCGAACGTTTTCCCGGAACAGTGTATCGGCGGGGACTATCCCATCACCGAGATTGCGTTCGGTGGTCGGACAAGCGCAGACCATGGCGCGAGCCTGGGCAAGCATGCGGACCGCTTTGGGTGTGATATGAATCACGTGTACTCCGGTGAAGCGTTCGCTTAATAACCCTTCCGTTTCCAGCAAGGCCACGGGCGATCGGCCATATTCTTCGATGCACGCGGAAACTTCCGCCGGTTGCTCAGCAACGTGCATATGAATCGGCAGTGCTTGCTCATTACCCAAGTGCACCACTTCTTTCAAGTAATTCAGCGGCGCGGCGCGCACACTGTGAGGCGCTAGTCCAACCCATGCCTGCCCAGCCAGCTCGGCAAGATCTTTTCGGAGTTTGGTGACGTTATCCAGGTAAACATCCGGATCCGCTTCAATGAAGCGAGCCTGGCGTAGATTAGGTTCACTCTGGAAACCCGAGCGGGCATAGGCGACCCGCAGCAAAGCAATGCGCAAACCCACGTCGCGCGCGGCCCGCACTACTTCTTTGGCGAGCAGATTCGGGTCATCGTAGGGAGTGCCATCCGGTTGGTTGTGAAGGTAGTGAAACTCTCCGACTGCAGTGATGCCGCTGAGGGCCATCTCCAGGAAGGCCATACGCGAGGCGTCGTAAATGTCTTCCGGGGTGAGTCTGGTGGCGGCGCTGTACATCATTTCACGCCAGGTCCAGAAACTGTCCTTTTCGTTTCGGGTACGATACTCGGTGCGGCCGCGGATCACACGTTGAAAGGCATGCGAGTGGGCATTGACCAGACCGGGAAGCATGGCGCGGCCGGCGAGACTAACTGTTCTAGCAAATTCCGGGGCGGGGACAGATAGCCCAACAATCTTGCCGCCATCATCGCAAGCAATCCCTAATCGCTCCTCGAATTGGCCGGCCTTGTAAATCAAATCGGGCAGCCAGAGTGTTTTGTCAGAACCATGCAACATGAATAATCTCGAGGTCGGGAAGGGCGGTCTATCTTATCGCCGATTTCCAATTTACGATTGCCAATTTGCGGCAGGCTTTCTTAATGGTTTTGATAATCGGCAATCGGCGCCGGCCAATCGTTCCAGGCTTTCAGGCGTGAAGACTTAGCTCAGGCTTTCAGCGTGAAGGTTCCCATCCCTGAAGGGGATGAATTCAACAGCCGTGGGCGAGCGTTGCGCTATGCCAACGGATAGTCGAAAGAAAAAATGCCAGACCCTGAAAGGGTCCAACGATTCAATTCCACAGACACTGCAAGAAGATAAACCAGAAGGTTAGGTTTTGCGCAATCGTTACATTTCGCGAGGTTCGACCCTTACAGGGGTCGGGAACAGCCGTGACTTTCCGGGGGCGCGGCCCCGGCTATTAACTTCCACGTCTTCAGCGTCAAGACTTCGCTTTCAGCGTTCCAATAGAATCTTTAAGAGGACAATGTCACTAGGACCTGTCAGTTTTTCATCGCCGCAATCCACTGGACAACATTGCGCTCCAGGACATCCAGCGGCACGGCGCCTGAACCCAGCACTACGTCATGAAACTCGCGGATATCGAATTTCGTTCCCAGCTCGCGGTTCGCGCGAGCGCGCAACTCCTTAATTTTTAACTCTCCCGTCTTGTAAGCCAGGGCCTGACCGGGCCAGGCAATGTAACGATCGACCTCGTTGATGATGTCGAGTTCCTGCTTGGCGGCATTCGCCATGAAATAATCGATCGCTTGTTTCCGCGTCCAGCGCATCTGGTGAATGCCGGTATCGACGACGAGACGGATCGCGCGCCACATCTCGTAGGTAAGCTGTCCAAACTTGGAGTAGGGATCGTCGTACAGCTTCATATCCTCACCTAGCGACTCAGCATATAGACCCCAGCCTTCAACGAACGCGGTGTAGCCGCCGTAGCGCCGGAAGTTGGGAATATCGCCTTGTTCCTGAGCCAGAGCGATCTGCAGGTGGTGACCGGGAACCGCCTCGTGGAGCGAAAGCGCCATCATCTCCCACTTGGGCCGGCTTTCAGGTTGGTAAAGATTCACAAAGTAGGTCCCGGCCCGCGAACCGTCAGCGGCGGGTTGGCGGTAGTATGCGGTGGTCGTGTCGGGAGCAATCGCCGCAGGAATTACTTCTACTCCGTATGGCATGCGGGGTAGCGTCTTAAATACTTTGACGAGATTCGGATCAATTCTTTTTGAAATTGCCTCGTACGCCACCAGAAGCTCTTCCGGCGTCGCATAGTAGAAGCGTTTGTCAGTTCTGAGAAAGGTGAAGAACTCCTGAAGCGTTCCCTTGAAACCGACCTGGTCCATTACCTTTTGCATTTCCTCGCGAATGCGGCGCACCTCGCTCAATCCTGTTTCATGCACCTCCTGCGGAGTAACATTTGTCGTCGTATACTTCCTGGTGAAGAAGGCGTACATCTCCTCGCCCTGCGGCATCTGCCAGGCGCCGACCTCATCGAATGACGCGCGCAAATACTCTTCGACGAAAAACCGTTTGAATTTTATGTAGGAAGGAATAATGTTTGACGAAATCGCTTTGATAGCTTCGCGCATGAGCCGTTCCTGCTCGTTAACAGGAATGCTCGCAGGGAACCGTTTGAACGGTTTGTAGTACAAACTCTGATCCGGGTTGGCTACGATTTGCTTGTCAATCTGCGCGGGCACTCGATTCATGATCACTCTCGGCAGCAGCACCCGAGTCTTAATGCCCTCGCGCATTAGCGCCGTCGTCTGATCCATGTAGGTCGAGAAGCTGTTTAGCCGCGCAATCCAGTCCTCATAGTCTTTGACCGTTTGAAACCTCAATGAATCGGCAAGTTCGTTCTCAGACTGGATCCCGCCACGTTGGTTGAGCGGGGCCAGATACCATTGGAATTTGTACTCCTCGATGCTGGTTTCGTAGTTCTTCTTGAAAAGATCATAGTTCAACTGATCCGGCGTCGAGAGCTTGCTACGATCAATTTTTGCAAGCTGCGCGAGCGTCGCGCGGTCGTGCTCATGCTGTTTCTTAATTGACTCATGGCTCACATCGGACCAACGGTCATTCCAGCGCCGGTCGCCTAGTTCCGAAGCCCACGTCGGGTTCTGCTCCAATTGATACTCCCACTCACGATCGAATAGATCGTGGAGAGCTGTCCTGGTAGCGGCGTCTTCCACCCCAGCGGGGGTGCCCCGCTGGGGACCCCGGTCCTGTGCGAAGGCGCTGGTGCCGATGATCGCTAGTACGCCGGCGGACCTGACCAGCTCAAAGAAAAGAGAACGCATCATTACCTCCGAAAGTCATTAACCACGGCGCGGCTGTTAGCCGCAACCAAAGAGGACGATCCACGAAATTCCACGAAAAGACACCGAAGGCAATTTTGTGCTCGTTCGTGTGATTTCGTGGATCGTTCTTTCTGTCAAAACTTTGCTCAAAAAACACGAAGGGGAGCAGTTGTTCGTAGATCGATTCATACGCCTTTTACTGCCAGTACCTCTTGTGCTGCTGTGCGATCTCCGGTGCAACTGATCCGGCGTGGCCCTTCCAGATAACTGAGTGTGAACCCGAGTTTCTCATAAAGACTCACAATTCGCGGAGTGGCCTGATTCGATAAAACTACCGGACCCGGATGCGCGGCTAACAACTCCGCCGAGCTCACCTGATCTTTCCAGGAGAATCCGCGGGCGCTATAGGTCGTGAACCCCACGTCGTAAGGCGGATCAGCGTAGATGAAATCATCTCGTTCGAGCGACAGTACTTCGAGATCCCCCGTGGTGAACTTCCAGCTCGCAAAGAGACTCTGGTATTGGTAGAAATCTGAGACGTAGTTGATCTTCTTGTAGGTTCCGAAGGGTACATTGAATTCGCCGCTCTGATTGAATCGGCAAAGACCATTGAAGCAGGTGCGATTCAGGAAATAGAAGAGTTGTGCTGCCAATTGGGTTTGGATTTTGCCCTGTTTGATCATTCGATTGAATCGATCACGGTGGGCGTAGAAGAGTTGCTCATCGTTAGCCATCTCAATCGTGACCTTGAGACCATGCTGGACCTGGGAATAAAAGTTAACTAGGTGAGGATTTATATCGTTGAGCAGAGCGTAACCGGGCTTGAGACCGAGCGCCATTGCGAGCCCGCCACAAAAGGGTTCAACGTACCGCCGATACTCATGATGTTGCCAGATAGCAGCGATCCGCGGGACTAACCAGCGCTTGCCCCCTGCCCATTTCAAGGGCGGATTCAATAAGGGCTCTTCAATCTGCGGTCGGCCCCGCTGAGAGTTTCGCAAGCCCTTGCCCGCTGGCGGTGGCAGATCAATGGATTCCAGCTTGGATGCAGAGGTCGACTTCATTTATTTGGCTAGTTGTAGTGTCTCAATAATAACTGTAGAGAAAGGCGCGTCGAGTTCGTGATTTTCGTGGGTCGCCTTCATTGGGCAACAACTCGATCCACGAAATCACACCAAGCCGCACGAAACAAAGACTGTAAGGTCGATTGAGAAACATACACTAATTCGCAGGTTAGGAAGGCGGGCCCTGTCCCCGCTCTTGCGTTAGTGGCCTTCAAGGTTGAGGCGGGGACGGCTTCCCAACCTGCGAATTACCGTAGGTCTCTTTGGGCCTTTCGCACAGCCTCTGCCTCTGATGTATTACGTGCCGCCGCCGTTCGGCGACTGACGGGTTCTCACTCAGCCTTGGTGGGAGGTAGCTGGCCTTCAAACGCCAGCCGTGCCGCCCCGAGGAAGCCCGCGTCATCGCCACACTCAGCGCGAGTTATTTTTACGGTTCGCGCGGGGAGCGGAAACGCCCGCTCGATCACTTGCTGGCGCATGTGCTGTTCGAAGAGTTCCCAGCCATTAGATAGCCCTCCGCCAATAACAATAATTTCCGGATTGAGGAGATTGATCAGACTCGCCAAGCCGATCCCCAAATACACTCCCATTCGTCTGAAGACTTCGAGAGCAAGTTCGTCGCCTTCCAAGCCGACCTGGTAGACCGTTTCCGAAGAAAGATCTTCGCTGGTGTGAAGTGTGGAGTCCGGGTAACGGGGCCGCGCTTCGCGCGTCATTCGTACAATTGCCGTGGCTGAGGCGTAGACTTCCAAACAGCCGCGGCTGCCGCACGTGCAAGGAACGCCCCCAAAAGGATCAACGCCCAGGTGCCCTATTTCCGCCGCCGAACCCTCCGCGCCGCGCCACAGTTTTCCATCGAGAATAATGCCGCCGCCGACGCCCGTTCCCAGGGTTATGCAGACGATGCTGCTATAGCCTCGGCCTGCACCCTGCCACATCTCACCTATAGCGGCAGCATTAGCATCGTTCTCAAGAGTTGCCGGCCACTTAAGTTCGCTCTCCAGAGCCGCAGCAAGTCGAAAGCCATCAAGACAAGGTACGTTTGGCGCTTTGACTACCACTCCGTCCTCAAAGTTAACCGTTCCTGGAACCGCGATTGATACCGCTGAAATCTGACCAACTCTCCCGGCGGTGTGGCGCTCGCCCTCGTGGGCAGCGTCCACTAAGGCACGCACGATCCCATCCGGCTTTTCTGCCTCAGGTGTTGGTTGTTTGAGGCGGTAATGTATCTTGCCATCGCAGCCAACGACAGCAGCGCGAAGGTGCGTGCCTCCCAAATCAGCAGCTAATATAAGATCGGATTTTGAACCTGATTCATTGGAAGAGAACATTATCTGGCCCTGGCCTTTTCGCATATCGAGTATCTCTCATGTCAGAACGGCGAGCGGTAGAGACCCGGTCAGATCGGAGGCAGTAGCGACCCGGTCTCACCTGGGAAGCATTCGGCCGAGCTCTGATAGAGTGTTCGCTGAGAGCCGCCGACCGGGTCGCTACCGCTAGTCGTTCTGACAGGAGACCTCCCTGCAGCGGACGACGAAACATGCGATAGCCCCAGGCCTCGAGGGATAGCGCTGGAAGGCCAACATTGGGCTTCTTCACGGTCTGTTCGGGCGCAGGCGCATCCGGCGGCAGCGGGGGCCCGACATCAGGAGTAATATCCACGTAACCCTCCACGCCCGTCGTCTCAACCAAACCAAAGAAAGGACTGCTGGAAAGATTGATCGCCACCAACAGCTCTTCGTTCTTGGTGCGACGTAAGTAGGTCAACAGGCGCGATTCGTCAGAGTTTCGCAGCCATTCGAGCGAACCTCGACTCGCCGCCGGGTTGTCACGTCGCAGCGCCATAATCTGTTTGTAGAAACGCGGGAACTCTGGCCGGCGCTCGGCGATCGGCCAGAAGATCGGGAGCTTCTCAAAGAGCGCCGGGGCTCCTGATTCAGTCGTGTCGCCCACCTCCATGCCGTTATACAAGAGGGGAACGCCGTCGAGTGTGAACGTCAAAGCTGAAGCTGCCAACGCTGCGCGCTCTCCAAAACGCGCCAGCGCCCGCCGTTCGTCATGATTGTCGGAAAAGCGCAGGTGCAAAGAGTTGCGGGGCCACTCCTTCGTTTCAGCTTCCCATGCTGCTCGTATTTCCGATGCAGCTTTGCGGCCCTGCAGGACGTCAGTAAGGGCGCTGTGCAGCGGCCAGGAATAATCCGCGTCAAAAGCCTTGACGAGTAGTTCCGCCTTGTGGGACTCCGCCAGCATGAAAATGTCAGGCTTGATACGTTCCAGCTCGACACGCGCGTTTTCCCAGAAATCAGTCGGCACTTCGCCAGCCACGTCGCAGCGAAAGCCGTCGAGGTCAAATTCGCGGATCCAGTACTTCAACATTTCTGTCATGTACTGGCGCAGCTCTTTGCTGTTGTAGTTCAGTGCCGCGATGTCGAACCAGTCAAATGGGTAAGTGATCTTGCCGCCAGCGTCGCGCTTGTAGAACTCAGGGTGCTTCATCAAGGCACTGTCCCAGGATGTGTGGTTGGCGACGATGTCGATAATGACTTTCATTCCGCGGCGGTGGGACTGGGTGATAAGTCGCTGAAAGTCGGCCTTGGTGCCGTAGTCCGGATTGATTCCGTAGTAATCGCGGACCGCGTAAGGACTACCGATAGATCCTTTCTTCTTCTCCTGCCCGATCGGATGAATTGGCATCAGCCAGAGAATTGTCACACCCAGATCTTTCAGATTGTCGAGACGTGCGGTGATGCCGTTGAAGTCTCCCCGTTCCGAAAACGCGCGCGGATAGATTTCGTATACGACACCGTCGCGCACCCAATCGCGCGTGGGCCTGGCCGACTCCTTCGAGACATCCCGGGCCGGTGGCTGGGCCAGGCTCCGGTGGGAATCAGCAGCAAAGATGGCTAGAGTCAGGAAAAGAATTTGAGACGATCGAGTTAGTCGTTTAACCAATAGCATAGTTGATTTCCTTTTGACTCGGGTGCCCCTAAGCTCACTCCTCAAAGGACGGCTCAAGCCCGTTAATTCGCAGGTCGCGAAGGCGGACCCTGTCCCCGCTCTTACGACGAAAACAAGAATCGTTTCGGCCAACACTCAATTCATCCTCACCCTCGTTAGAAACATGATTCTACTACGTGCGAAAATGTTTCTAATGATATTTGCTCGCCGCTTCGGCGAGTTAGAGATGTCCAAAGGAGCTTCCTCACATGGCTCGCAAGTGACCGAACCTCATTCTCCCATGAGTTGCTGAGTGGCTTTCCAGCCTTGAGGCGGGGACAGGGTCCCGCCTTCCTCACCTGCAAATTACCGTAGGTACTTTTTGGGTTTTCAAACTGTCGCTACCCCTTTAGATCTCCAAGTCCCCCAAATCACTCCTTATCGATTAACCCGGTGCTCGGCACTGGTTGCGCCGTCAACGGCGGAATCAGCGGTTCATGTGCGTCAGCTGCCAGCACTTCGTTTTCGGGCACATTCAGATCCGCCACATCCCGCACCCGTAGCACCAGCGCCGCGGCGATCAACATGAACGCGCCACCTGCCATCACCACGTAGAGAGGCGCTGTAGGATTGTTTTCACCAAAAAACCCACGGATGATTCGTCCGAAAAATAGCGAGGCAATGATTTCGGGTATAACGATGAAAAAGTTGAAGATACCCATATACACGCCCATGCGCGCGGCCGGCAGCGCGCCTGACAAGATGGCGTAAGGCATTGACAGAATTGAGGCCCAGGCGACGCCGACGCCCACCATTGTCAGCAGCAGCACCCACTGGTCGTGAATGAAGTAGACGGAGAGAAGACCCAGGCCCCCGCAGATTAGCGCAATCATATGAACCGTTTTGCGGCTGGTCGCGGCAGCGAGTTTCGGTAGCAGGAAGGCGACGGCAAAGGTGACGATGGAATAGACGGCGAAAGCATTCCCACCCCATTCTTGTCCCAGCGCGAAGCGCGGATCAGTGCTCCCGGTCGCGTCAAAAATGTGATACGACGTGGTCAGCCCGAAAAACATCCACATGCAAAAGAGACCGAGCCAGGTGAAAATTTGGACCGGAGCCAGCTGTTTCATTGTCTTGGGCATGTTCGTGAAGGCACTAGATATCTCCCTGACCAATTCACGTATGACTTTGAATACCTTCGCCAGACCGGTGGCGCTGCCATAAGTTTTCCGGCGCGTACGCTCAAACTCTGCCAGATTTTCCGGCGGAAATTCTTTGGTAGTGAACACAGTCCAGAGCACCGCGAAGAGAAAAACAACGGCGCCAATCTTGAAAGAGTACTGGACGGTGTGAGGAATGCCGCTGGGGGTTTGACCAGTCACGCCATACTGCCGAAAAATGTATGGCAGCGCGTTCGCAAGAGACGCACCGACGCCAATGAAAAAGCTCTGCATCACGAACCCAGCGGTGCGCTGGTCAACGTTTAGCTTGTCGGCGACGAAAGCGCGAAATGGCTCCATGCTGACGTTGATGCTGGCATCGAGAATCCATAGCAACCCAGCAGCCATCCACAACGCCGAGGAATCGGGCATGAAAAAAAGCGCCGTGCTGGCGAGGATTGCGCCCACCAGAAAGTAAGGGCGACGACGACCAAGCCTGTTCCACGTCCGGTCGCTCATCGATCCCACGATGGGCTGAACCAGCAGTCCGGTCATCGGGCCAGCCAGCCAAAGCAGCGGCACGTCGTCCGGGCTCGCGCCCAGGTAGGTGTAAATCCCGCTCATGTTGGCGAGTTGCAAGCCCCACCCAAACTGGATGCCCATAAACCCGAAACTCATGTTCCAGATCTGCCAGAAGCTCAAACGTGGCTTTTGCATCTTGTAGTCCTCCAAGAAAGCAGTTTGAACTGGCAGCAGTACAAAACTGTGTGAAAACCTATAGGGGTTTACGGTAATTCGCAGGTCGGGAAGGCGGACCCTGTCCCCGCTCTTACGTCGAACAAAAGCCGTTTTGCGTAACGGCTCATTCCCACCTTCCAATGGAGTTTCTTCACCTGGCTCGCCAGTGCCGAACCTCATTCTCCGAGGCGTTGCTGAGTAACTTTCCACCTTGAGGCGGGGACTGGGTCCGCCTTCCTCACTAGAAACTCACGCTGCCGGAATCAATTTGTAACCGAGGGCAAGTGCTTGTTTTTGCATGGCTTTGACCCTGCGCTCTTTGAATTTCTGGTTGTAGG
>Ga0136617_10005506_pt1 | contig 11332 bp, 11 predicted proteins | sample AntDrymUQ3222106_2_FD_129672 | JGI IMG/M metagenome (GOLD analysis project Ga0136617, IMG submission 129672) | Polar desert sand microbial communities from Dry Valleys, Antarctica - metaG UQ322 (21.06) | ecosystem: Environmental > Terrestrial > Soil > Desert | place: Antarctica: Dry Valley...
AGCGCGGAGCCGGAGACCGGGACGGCGCGCAACGCGCCGAGGTCGTAGCGGCGCAGCACGTCCGTGTCGAGCTCGAGCATCCGCTGCAGCATCACCGGCACGACGATGAGACCGTCGCAGCGGTGGCGGGCGGTCAGCGCGAGGGTGGCCTCCGGATCGAACTTCCGCGCCAGCACGATCGTCGAGGAGAGCCCCATGGCGAGCGTGAAGTGCGCGAAGCCCCAGCTGTGGAACAGGGGCGCCGCGATCATCGTGCGCCCGCGGGCGCGCAGCGGGATCCGCTCCAGCAGCGCGGCGACCGGGTCCAGCGACTGCGGCTGGCGGCGCGAGGCGCCCTTCGGCGTGCCCGTGGTGCCGGAGGTCAGGATGACCGCCTTGCCCTGCTCGGGTGGCGGCGAGAGGCTGGACGGGTCCCCGCCGGCGATCACCGCGTCAAGCGTCGGCTCGCTGCGCTCGCGGCCGGGCTCGTGCCAGGCCAGGTAGCGCCGGCGCCCGGCGGCCGCGGCCTCGACCACGTCGCCGAACTCCTCGTCGTAGACGACGGCGACGGGGTCCTCGCGCTCGGCCACGTCGGCCAGCTGGGGTCCGGAGAACGCTGTGTTGAGAAACAGCGCGTGGGCCCCGAGCTTGTTGACCGCGACGTAGGCCAGCACCCAGCCGCGGTGGTTGCGACACATGATCGCCACGCGGTCGCCCGGCCGCACCCCGTCGGCGCGCAGGGCGTTGGCCAGCGCGTTGGAGCGCTCGTGGATGGCGCGGAAGCTCAGCGTCCCGGACTCGTCGACCAGGCCGGTCGCGTCCGGGTAGCGGGCCTCGCACATGGTGTAGCCGGCCGCGGGGGTCGCACCCCAGCGCAGGAGCGCCGCGACTGCGAGCGCGAGCCGGTCGGGACGCTGCGGGCGGATGATCCCCGCGCGCGCGAGCGTCACGACGGTCTGGGCCTTGCCGGCGAGCTGGGCGGGGCTGGGCAACCCGGTCTGGGCCTTGCCGGCGAGCTGGGCGGGGCTGGGCAACCGCACGCGTGGAGTGTGTCAGGGCTGCGGGAGCTTCAAGCCGGGCGGGGCCTCGCCCGTCTCGATCAGCTTGTGGATGTCGGCCGCGCGGCGCGGGTTGAGGAACACGTGGCGCTGGCCGACGGAGGGCTTCTCGGCCAGCAGCCCGGCGGTCACCAGCGCCTCCCCCACCGCTTGGGCGAGCTTGCGGTCGTTGCCGGCGAAGCCGCGCGCGAGGTGGGCGAAGTCGGTGTGGAACCCGCCCCACTTGCCCATGCCGTCGAGCCGCTGCAGGATCCGCCGGGCGGCACGCCGGGCCGGATCGGGGTCCTCGTGCGGCCGGGCGGCGGCCCGACCGCCGGCGGGTGCGATCAGCGCCAGCACGGCCTCCTCGTGGGCCTCGACGCTCTCCGGGTCCGCCGGGCGCCCGCCCAGGCACGCGACGGCCTCGGCCACCCGCAGCGGATGCGTGGCGCCGATCGGGGCGCGCAGCTCGACGCCGGCCAGCACGGCGCCGGTCACGGTGCAGGCCTGCGCCCGCAGCCGGGGGATCCGGCTCGCGTGGTCCTCGAAGGCCAGGCCGGCCAGCTCGTCGAGCGTGTCGGGGTCGAGCTCCGGCGCGGGCAGCGCGACGACCAGGGCGCCCTCGTGCTCGCCGGCGGTGACGTTCAGGTCGGCGGCGGCGCGCGGCGGCCCGGGCTCGGCCAGCTCCACCAGGGCCCCGACGGCGGCGGCCACCAGCAGCCAGGTGCGCTCGGGCGCCTGCTCGGGATCGGCGCGCAGCCCGGCGGGCGCCGGGATCGCGGCCAGCAGCCGCCCGCCGTGCTGCGCGATCGCGATCTCGACCGGCGCGTCGGCGCCGGCCCGCTTGGCCGCCAGCTCGGTGCGGCCGTGGCGCAGGGCGGCGGACAGCAGCACGCGGCAGTGGGCCGTCGCGGCGGGCGGCGCGCCGGCGCCGCCCGCGGCGGCGAGGCCGGCGACCGCACCTCCGGTCTCAGCCGGTCCGCTCTCCCGCCGCGCGCGGTCCCTCGCTCCGGTGTCTGCCGGCCTGCTCTCGCGCCGTGCCCGCATCGGCCCGCTCACGTGTCCAGCGCAGCCTGGAAGGCGGCCCGCGCCGCCTCGCCGTGCACCGCGAAGACGACGCGCTCGAGCTGCGAGCCGCCCGCCTCCAGGTGCCGGCGGACCTCCTCGGTCTCGATCGCCGCGGCCTCGGCGAGCGGGAAGCCGCCCACGCCGGTGCCGAAGGCCACCAGCGCCAGGCTGCGGGCGCCGAGCGCGTCAGCGCGCTCCAGCGTGGCCCGCGTGGAGGCGCGGATGATGTCGGACGACGTCGGGCCGCCCAGCTCCATCGTGGCGGCGTGGATGACCCAGCGCGACGGCATGCCGCCGGCGGTCGTCTCCACGGCCTCGCCGAGCCCGATCGGCGCCTTCTCGCGCGACTCGGCGTCGACCTCCGGGCCGCCCGCGCGGGCGATCGCGGCCGCCACGCCGCCGCCGTGGCGCAGCTCGGTGTTGGCCGCGTTGGCGATGGCGTCCACCTCGAGGGTGGTGATGTCGGCGTCGAGCACCTCGATCGCGGCCATGGGTCTACCGTACCGGCATGGCGGTACGGCGGCGAGTGCAGGCGTTCGGCGACGTCCAGGGGGTCTTCTTCCGCGACACGGTGCGCGGCGAGGCGGAGGCGGCCGGCGTGGCGGGCTGGGCCGCCAACCGCTCCGACGGGACGGTCGAGGCGGTGTTCGAGGGCGAATCGGACGTCGTCGAGCGCCTGATCGAGGTGTGCCGCGGCGGGCCGGGGCACGCAGAAGTGGAGCGGCTCGAGGTGTCCGAGGAGCCGCCGGAGGGGCTGCGGGGCTTCGAGGTGCGCTGAGCGCTCGCTGAACGTCAACGGCGGCAGGTGAGGAGGCCGGTCGAACGGGCCGCCGGTGACGGACCTCGGCGAGGCGGTTGGCGACTTGTGCACCTATGCGGTGCTCAACTCGCCAACCGCTGATCGAGGCGCGTCCCGGCGGGCGGTCCGGCTCCCCGCTTTCCCACCCAGCCGCCGTTGACGTTCGCCCGAGCTGCCTGCCGCTGGCCGTTCCGTCGGGTCGCACCCGTACCGTGCTCGAGGCTGCCATGGAAGCCGCCACCCCCCTCCGCACTCCCCGCATCACCGTGCTCGGCAACGTCGTCGTCGCCGAGGGGCTCGCCGTGCGCGATCGCGTCGCGGTCGAGCTGGTGCGCGAGCGCGTCGAGGTGGGGAGCGATCCGGCCGAGCTGCTGGTCGACGCCATCGAGATCGGCGCGCGCGTGCTCGCGCGCGAGCAGGCCGAGGTCAACGCCGACTTCGTGCGGACCGAGTTCGAGAAGGTCTCGCGTGAGGTCGAGGGCGCCTTCACCGACAAGGCGCGCGGCGTCGCCGAGTTCCTCGGCAAGCGTGTCGACGACGTGTTCGGGCCGGAGAACGGCCACCTGGCCAAGGAGCTCGAGCGGCTGTTCGGCGCCGAGTCCTCGGTCGCCGTGCAGCATCAGCTGCGCGCGGTGATGACCGAGGCCTCCGCGCGGATGCGCGAGGACCTGCTCAAGCAGTTCTCCTCCGCCGACGCGCACAACCCGCTGGCCGACTTCAAGGCCAGCGCGATGGCCAACCTGCGTCGCGCGGCCGAGCAGCAGGACACGAACCTGCGCGCGATGACCGAGCAGATGGGCTCGCTGCGCGCCGAGGTGGCCAAGCTGCAGGCCGAGCGCGAGAAGCAGCTCGAGGTGGCCGCCGAGCATGCGCGCTCCACCGCCAAGGGCCGCCCCTACGAGGAGGCGGTGGCCGAGGCGATCGACGCCATCGCCCGTGCGCGCGGGGACGACTGCGACGCGGTCGGCGACCAGCTCGGCGCCGGCGGGCGCAAGGGCGACGTGGTGGTCGGGGTCGACGGCTGCTCGGGCCCTCCGCGGGCGCGGATCGTCTTCGAGGCCAAGCACGCGTACGTGCCCAAGAACAAGGCGGTGGAGGAGCTGGCCGAGGCGATGGCCCAGCGCGACGCCGACTACGGAGTCTGGGTGGTGCCGGCCGAGGACCGGCTCCCCGGCCGCGAGTCGCTGCTCCGCGAGGTCAACGGCGACAAGCTCTTCGTGGTCTACGACCCGGAGGACGGCAGCCGGCTGGCCCTGGAAGTGGCCTACGGGCTGGCCCGCGCACGCACGCTGGCCCTGCGCGCCGGTGGCGAGGGCGTCGACTTCACCGCACTGCGCGCGGAGGTCGAGCGCGCGCTGGCGGCGATGGACGACGTGCGCCGCGTCAAGTCGCAGCTCACGGCGGCGTCGGGCGGGATCGAGCAGGCGCGCCGGATCCTCGAGACGATGGCCGACCGCGTGCGGGCGCACCTGGTCCAGGTCGACGCCCTCGTGGTGAGCGGCACGGGCGACGACCGCCCGCCGCAGGGCAGCCTGGTCTGAGCGGCGCATAAGAGCCGACGGCGGTTCGGCAAGGCGCCGGGCGTGGCGCGAAACCGCTTTCTACTCGCTCAGGTCGGGTCTCCGACCGGCGCTCCCCCCCGATCGGTGGGTTTCCGGTTCAACAGCGTGCAAGATTTCGGCGAGCGCTGCGTTCATTCAATGTGCCGGCCGTCCGGGGGGGCGGCCGGCACTTCTGACCAGCGGCCGGAGGCCGGAGCCCGGGGGCTCCGGCCGACGGTCATCCGACCTCGGCCGGCTCGTCCTTGCCCTGCAGCCGCTCGCGCCCGCGCTGGACGGCCGCGATGAACTTCGAGAGGTTCACCTCGAGGGTGTTGAGGATCTCGTCGGCGTAGTCCTCGGCGCCCAGGCGGATCTCCCGCTCGCGGGCGCGGGCGTCCTCGATGATGTCCTCGGCGGCGCGCTCGGCCTGCTTGGTGACCTCCTGCTCGGAGACGAGCTGGGTCTGGCGCTCCCGGGCCTCCTTGACGATCCGCTCGGCCTCGCGCTTGGCCTCGGCGAGCATCTCCTGACGCTCCTTGACGATCCAGCGCGCCTGCTTGATCTCCTCGGGGATCGTCGCGCGCATCTGGTCGAGGATGTCGTAGATCTCCTCCTTGTCCACGCGCACCTGATCGGTCAGCGGCATGGTCTTGGCGTTGTGGACGAGGTCGTCCAGCTTGTCGATCAGTACGAGGACGTCCATGGGGCTCCTGGCGCGTAGTTCGCTAGCGGCCGAGTTCTTCCTTCAAACGCCGCGCGACCTCGTCGGGCACGAGGTCCGAGACGTCGCCGCCGAAGGTGGCGATCTCCTTGACGCCGCTCGAGGACAGGAAACTGTACTGCGGCGAGGCCATCAGGTAGACGGACTCGATGTCGCCGGCCAGATGGCGGTTGAGCTGGTTCATCTCCAGCTCGTACTCGAAGTCGGAGATCGCGCGCAGTCCCTTGACGATCGCGCCGGCGCCCACCCGGCGCGCGTATTCGACGATCAGCACGTCGAAGGTGTCGACGCTCACGTTGTCCAGATGGGCGAAGGCCTGCTCGATGAACCCGACGCGGTCGGCGGCGGAGAACAGCGTCTTGGACTTTCGCACCGACGCGTTGACGACGCAGACGATGACCTCGTCGAAGATCTCCGCCGCGCGGCTGATGACGTCGACGTGCCCGTTGGTGATCGGGTCGTAGGAGCCGGGGCAGACGGCGATGTGCGGCTTGTCGGGGTCAGGCGGCATGGATGCGGATGAGGGTGTCGCCGTAGCGGCGTTCGTCGGTGACGGGCAGGTCCAACTCGAGCGGGGCGCGGCGGCCGGACTCGGCGACCACCAGCGCCCCGGGCGCCAGCACCGGCGGAAGGGCCACCGAGAGCCGGGCGCCCAGCGCACCGGTGCGCGTGTAGGGCGGGTCGAGGAAGGCGAGATCGTATTGGCGGCCGTCCGCGCGTGCGGCGCCCAGCCAGCGCAGCGCGTCGGCGCGGACCAGCTCGGCCCGGACGCCGAGCGCGTCGAGGTTGGCACGGATGCTGCGGTGCGCGCCTGCCGCCTGCTCCACGAAGGTCGCGGCCGCCGCGCCGCGCGAGAGCGCCTCCAGGCCGAGCGCGCCCGAGCCGGCGAACAGGTCGAGCACCCGGCGCCCCTCGACGTCGGCGCCGAGGATCGAGAACAGCGCCTCGCGCACGCGGTCGGCGGTCGGGCGGGTGCCCGCGCCGGGCGGAGCCTGCAGGCGCCGGCCCCCGTGGCGGCCGGCGATGACGCGGGGCATGCGGGCAGTATGGGCGCGGATCGGGCATCCTGCGCCGATGGCCGAGATCGAGATCCGCCCCGTGGACCCCGAGCGCGACGCCGAGGCGATGTGGCGGATCGCACGCGAGCCGGGGGTGATGGAGAACATCATGCAGCTCCCGAGCCTGCGCCTGAGCGGGACGCGGCGCTGGCTGGAGGGGATCGGCGACGACTTCCACGGCTTCGTGGCCGTCCGCCACGGCGAGCTGGTCGGCAGCGCCGACCTGCAGGTCGGACCGGGCCGGCGGCGCCACAGTGCGCTGCTCGGGATCACCGTCGCCACCCCGCACCAGGGCAAGGGCGTCGGTGGCGCGCTGATGACCGCCATCCTCGACCTGGCCGACAACTGGCTGGGCCTGCGGCGCGTCGAGCTGGCGGTGTTCCCGGACAACCGCGCGGCGCTCGCGCTCTACGAGCGTCACGGATTCGAGCTCGAGGGCCGCGCCCGCCAGGCGGTTTCCCGCCAGGGCGCGCTGCACGACTTCCTGATGCTGGCGCGGCTGCGGCCGGCGCTCACGGCCGCACCGGACGACGCTCCCGCCTGAATCGCCGGAGCGCCAGCAGGCGCCGGCGAACGTCAACTGCCGCCTTGAGGGAATGGGATCCAACCGGGGAGGCGGGCGCGGTGACAACGCCGAACTCGGTTCACGCGAGGTGTCGAGTTCGGCGTTGACGACGCTGAGCGTCGCAAACGCCGAGCTCGAGCCGGCCGCGACGCCGAGCTCGGCGTTCTCACCACCCGCCGGATCCCCGCTCCCCTACCCAGCCGCCGTTGACGTTCGTCGGCGGCGCGGGGCGGTCAGGCGGGGATCGGCTCCATCGCGTCGGCGCCGTGGCGCTCGCGCACCGCCCAGCCGAGCAGGGCGTGCTCGGGCAGCTCGAGCTCCGGGTCGACCTCCAGCAGCCGGCGGCCCAGCTCGCAGGCGGCGTCCAGCAGGGCGACGTCCTCCGGCAGGCGCGCGACGCGGAACGCCGCGGCGCCGGACTGGCGGGTGCCCAGCATCTCCCCCTCCCCGCGCAGCTCGAGGTCGATCTCGGCCAGGCGGAAGCCGTCGCGGTGCTCGGCCAGCGCGCGCAGCCGCGCCGACTCCTTCGGGCCGAAGAGCACGCAGACGGAGTCGTGCGCTCCCCGGCCGATGCGGCCGCGGAGCTGGTGCAGCTGGGAGAGCCCGTAGCGCTCGGCGCCCTCGACCAGCATCATCGACGCGTTCGGCACGTCGATCCCGACCTCGATCACCGTGGTGGCGACCAGCACGTCGGCGCCGCCGCTCGCGAAGTCGGCCATCGCCGCCTGCTTGTCGGCCGCCTTCATCTGGCCGTGCAGCAGCACGAGCCGGAAGTCGCGCAGCTCCTCGCGGGCCAGGCGCTCGTACTCCGCGGTCGCCGCGCGCGCCTGCAGCGCCTCCGACTCCTCCACCAGCGGGCAGACCACGAAGGCCTGGCGGTGGGCGCGCAACTCCTCGCGGATGCGCTCGTAGGCGCGCTCGCGCTCGCGCTCGGTGGACGCCACGTGGGTGGCGATCGGCCGCCGGCCCGCCGGCAGCTCGCGCAGGGCGGTGATGTCGAGGTCGCCGTAGGCGGTCAGGGCCAGCGTGCGTGGGATCGGCGTCGCCGTCATGTGCAGCACGTGCGGCGCCAGGCCCTCGGGCGCCTTGCGGTCCAGCGCCCGGCGCTGGTTGACGCCGAAGCGGTGCTGCTCGTCGATCACCGCCACGGCGAGGCGGCGGAAGCGAACCGGCGCCTCGATCAGCGCATGGGTGCCGACCAGCAGCCCGAGCTCGCCGCTCTCCAGCTTTCCGAGCAGGTCGGCGCGGCGGCGCGCGCCGGTCGAGCCGGTCAGCAGCGAGACGCTCACGAAGGCGTCGGGGAGCAAGGACTGCAGCGTGGCGAAGTGCTGCTCGGCGAGCGTCTCGGTCGGGGCCATGAGCGCCGCCTGGGCGCCCTGCTCGACCGCGCGCAGCATGGCGTAGAGCGCGACGACGGTCTTGCCCGACCCAACCTCGCCCATCAGCAGCCGCTGCATCGGGCGCCCGCTGGCGAGGTCGGCGTCGACGGCGGCGAAGGCGCGGCGCTGGTCCGCGGTCAGCGCGAACGGCAGCGATTCCGCCAGCCAGCGCGGCGTCAGCGTGCCCGGCGCCTCCAGCGGCTCCGCCCGCGTCGTCTCGCGGCGCAGCGCGCGACGGCGCAGCAGCGTGATCTGGGCCAGCAGCAGCTCGTCGAACGCCAGCCGCCCGCGCCCGCCCTCGTGGTCGCCGAAGTGCGCCGCGGCCAGCGCGCCGGCCCGGTCCGGGAAACCGCCCCGCGCACGCAGGCGGGCGGGCAGGGGCTCGACCACGTCGAGCAGCGCCGGCCGGTGCTCGGCGACGAGCGCGGCGATCTGGGTCGAGGAGATGCCCTCCGAGGCCGGGTAGGTGGCGACCTCCTCGGCGCTGCCGGTCTGCTCGCCGGTCGGCGCGTGCTGCTGGACCCGGAAGCGGTTGCGCGCCTCGTACTTGCCATGCAGCATCAGGCGCGTGCCCGGGCGGTAGCGGCGCTCGAGCCAGGGCTGGTTGAAGAAGGTCACCTTCATCGCCCCGGAGGCATCGGCGACGGTGGCCTCCACCAGCGGCTTCATCCCCCGCCGGCGCACCGGCCTTGACGTGATGGCGCGCACCTCGACCACCACGGTGGCCACCTCGCCCGGCGCCAGCTCGGCCACGGTGCGCGCCGCCGAGCGGTCGCGCGGGAGGTGCTCCAGCAGGTCGCCGACGGTCAGCAGGCCGAGCCGCTCGGCGCCCTTGGCGGCCGGCGCGGGGGTGACCTCCAGCGGCGTCCTCAGGTTCTCCGGGCGCGGGAGGCGCGGGCCGTCGGGCGCGCGCAGGTCCTCCGCGGAGAGCGGCGCGCTGGACGCGAAGGCGGTGGGCGACGTCACTCTGCGGCGATCAGCCACCAGTAGGCGGGCTGCCCGCCCCAGGAGTACTCCACCTCGACGCCCGTGGGCGCGAGCGCGGCGACGGCGGCGCCGTCCAGCGGCGCGCGCTGGCCCGTGATCAGCGTGACCAGCTCGGCCTCGCGGCCCAGCTCGGAGAGGACCGCCTCGAGCGTGCCCGCCGGCTCGCCCCACGCCACGATCCGCTCCTCGACGAAGCCGACCGCGTCCCCGCGCAGGAAGCGCTTGCCTTCCGCGTCGTCGCGCGCCGCCTCCCCCACCGCGCCGGTGCGCACCAGTGCCAGCGCCTCCTGCATCGCCGCGCCGTTCGCGGCGGCGTCGCGCGCGGGGTCCAGCGCCACCGCGGCGGCCAGCCCAGCCTGCTGGGAGCGGGTGGGGATGACCACCACGCGCTTGTCCGACAGCTCGGCGGCGCGCTCGGCGGCCATCCGCACGTTCGGGGAGTTGGGCAGCACCACGACCTCCTCGGCGGGCACGTCGTGGATGCCGGCCAGCAGCTCGTAGGTCGACGGGTTGAGCGTCGGCCCGCCGGGCAGCGGCGTGGCGCCCAGCGACGTGAAGAGGTCCTCCATGCCGCGGCCGGCGACGATCGCGATCACGCCGCACGTCGCGCGGGTCTCGACCAGCCGCTCGGCGCGCTGGGCGACCTGCTCGTGCATGTCGGCCACGTCGAGCCGGGAGACGGCGCCGGCGCCGTCGAACAGCGCGGTCGCGCGACCCGGCTCGTCGGTGTGCACGTGCACCTTGAGCGTGCGCTGGTCGCCGACCACCAGCACCGAGTCGCCCAGCGCCTCCAGCCGGTCGACCCAGGCGCCGGCCTCCAGCCCCTCGCCGGTCACCGCGAAGTTCGTGCAGTAGCGGTAGGTGACCGACTCGTGCTCGGGATGCGTGACCCGCGCGGGGGCGTGATGGTGGGCGAGCGAGGGCGCCTCGGTGCCGCGCAGCGCCGCGACCACGCCGGCGAAGACCACCACGAGCCCGTAGCCGCCCGCGTCCACCACGCCCGCCTGGCGCAGGACCGGGAGCAGGTCGGGCCCGCGCTCGACCGACTCCTCCCCGGCCACCAGCGCCGCCTCCAGCACCGTGGCGATGAGCGCGTCCTGGTGCGCGGCGTCGTCCCGCGTGAGGCGCGGCTCGTCCATGTGCGGCAGCTCGTAGGCGACGCGATGGGCCATCTCGCGCACCACGGTGAGGATGGTGCCCTCCGCCGGCTCGCGCACCGAGGCGTAGGCGCGGTCGGCCGCTCGGGCCATGGCGGCGCCGACCAGCACGGGATCGACCAGCTCGCCGGGGCGGGAGATCAGCTCCTCGGCGGCGCCGCGGATCAGCTGGGAGAGGATGACGCCGGAGTTGCCGCGCGCGCCCAGCAGCGCGGCCCGCGCCACCGAGTCGACGATCTGGTCACGCCCGATCTCGTCCAGCCCGCCGGCCGCGGAGAGCCGATCGAGCTCGTCGAGCACGGCCCGCAGCGTGAGCGCCATGTTGTCGCCGGTGTCGCCGTCGGCGACCGGGAACACGTTGAGCGCGTTGACCTCCTCGCGCCGTGCCTCCAGCTCCACCAGCGCGCGCTCGGCGACGGCCCTGAAGCGGACGAGACTGGGATCGGCCAAGCGAGGCCGCCGAGCTAGGCCTTGGTGACCTTGCCGGCCTTGAGGCAGCGGGTGCAGACGTACACGCGCCGCGGTGCACCGGCGACGGAGATGCGCACCTTCTGCAGGTTCGCGTCGAAGCGGCGCTTGGTGGCGACCATCGAGTGCGAGCGGCTCTGGCCGAACGCGGGGCGCTTGCCGCAGGAGTGGCAGATGCGAGCCATGCGGCGCAGAAGCATAGCGACCGCTCACGCGCCAACCCGGACCAGCCCGGCCTCGTAGGCGACGATCACCGCCTGCGTGCGGTCGCGCAGGCCGAGCTTGGCGAACACGCGGCCCACGTGCGTCTTGACCGTGGGCATGCTCACCACGAGCGCCGCCGCGATCTCGGCGTTGGAGAGGCCGCGTGCGACGAGGACCAGGACCTCGCGCTCGCGGGCGGTCAGCTCGTCGAGGCCCGGGTGGGCCCCGCCCGGCGCGCCGGCGGCAGCGAAGCGCTCGACCAGCCGCCGGGTGACCGAGGGCGCGAGCAGCACCTCGCCGGCATGGACGGCGTGGATGGCCTCGACCACGCGGTCGGGCGTCGCGTCCTTGAGCAGGAAGCCGCTGGCG
>Ga0136617_10005507_pt1 | contig 11329 bp, 10 predicted proteins | sample AntDrymUQ3222106_2_FD_129672 | JGI IMG/M metagenome (GOLD analysis project Ga0136617, IMG submission 129672) | Polar desert sand microbial communities from Dry Valleys, Antarctica - metaG UQ322 (21.06) | ecosystem: Environmental > Terrestrial > Soil > Desert | place: Antarctica: Dry Valley...
GACCGCCAACGCCAGGCAGACGTTGTTGGCCATGGGCGAGAGGTAGTCGGTGCGGTCGGTGAGGGGGATGATCTGATTGTAGTGGCGGTACTCGCCCAGCTTTTCGAAGCCGGAGTGGAGATAGCCCACGTGGGGGATACAGCGCTTGACCGTTTCCCCTTCCAGCTCGATGACCAGCCGAAGCACACCGTGGGTAGCAGGATGTTGGGGGCCGATGTTGACCAGCATGTGTTCGGCGCCGAAGTCCTCGTCGTAACCGGCCACGCCCAGCGGCACCCGCGCGGGCTTGCCGTCGCGATCCACCCCCGGCGTGGCCAGCGCCATTTCCACCGTGCGCAGGCTCATTTCAAATATCCCCGCTCGCCCCGGGCGAGACGCTCCCGCATGTCGGGGGGTAGCTCATCGAAGGATTCGGCTATGGACAGCTCTTCCAGCGAGTAATGGGCCTCGGGATTGGCGGCGAGCGCCTGGCGGGTCTGTTCGGCCCGGCTGAAGTGGCCCCGCAGGGGAAAATCTTTCCGCAAGGGATATCCCTCGGCGTAAGTCTCCCACATGAGGATCCGGCGGAGGTCGGGATGGCCGGTGAAGGTGATGCCGAAGAGATCGTACACCTCGCGCTCCAGCCAATCAGCGCCGCGCCAGAGATCCACCACCGAGCGCAGCTGGAGCGGGGCGCGCTTGTCGAGGGCGACTTTGACCCTGAGGTCGGCCTTGCGCGGCAGCGAGCGGAGCTGATACACCACCTCGAGCGGGAGCTCGGGATCGCGATACTCCACCGCGGTGACGTCGGTCAGGTAGTTGAACTGGTGGCCCGCCGCATCCTTGAGCCAGGCGAGCACGTCATGGCTGCGGTCGCGGGCGACGTAGACGATCGTATCGCCGCAGGAGACCAGAGAGCGCTCGATGGCAGAGCCAAACTCGGCGCGGAGACCGGGGATGGAGGGGGAGGTCACTGCCTGTCATCCTGAGGGAGCGCAGCGACCGAGGGATCTTCCCCGCGGGGGTTCGAGCCCCGGGTGAGTAGATCCCGCGCTGCGCTCGGGATGACACCCGTGATACGCGTCATGCCGAGCGGGTCTGATGCACCGAGTTCCCGAACGGCTCGGACAGCTCGTCCACCCGCTCCGCCGGCAGGAAGAGACCGGAGGGCCCTACCAGCTTCTCCTCGCGCAGCATGTCGTCGGCAATGGTCTCGCCTTTGATCTTCTTCTGCAGCAGCATAATGCCGTACATCAGCCCTTCCGGGCGGGGCGGGCAGCCGGGAACGTAGACGTCCACCGGGATGATGGTATCAATCCCCTGCACCATCGAATAGTTGTCGAAGATGCCGCCGGAGGAGGCGCAGGCGCCCATCGAGATGGACCACTTGGGCTGGGGCATCTGATCCCAGATCCGGCGGATGACCGGGGCCAGCTTGAAGGGGAGGCGCCCGGCGCAGATCAGCACGTCGGCCTGGCGGGGGGAGAAGCTCTGCCGCTCCATCCCGAAGCGCGCGATGTCGAACCGGCTGGCCGCGGTGGCCATGTACTCGATGGCGCAGCAGGCGGTGCCGAACGGCATCGGCCAGAGCGAATTGGCCCGGGCCCAGTTGGCGAGAAAGTCGAGCCGGGTGGTGACCCAGTTGGGCGATATCGAAGAGACGGTGGTGACTTCATCGGCTCGGTTCTCGGCGGCGGGATTACTCAATCCCATTGCAGTGCTCCACGCTTCCAGATATAGACGTACCCCACCGCCAGGATGGCGATGAAAACGAACATCTCGATGATCAGCAGTCCCGCCATGTCGCTGAGCTGGCGAAATGCGACGGCCCAGGGAATCATGAACACGGTCTCGATGTCAAAGATGATGAAGAGCATCGCGACCAGGTAAAACTTGACCGAGAAGCGTTCGCGGGCGTCACCCAGCACCGGCATTCCAGACTCGTACGGGGCGATCTTGACGGGGGTGCGGCGATAGCTGGAGAAAATGTGCGACACCCCCAACATCAGGATCGCGTTGGCGACGACGAATGCTATCAGCAACAGAATCGGGATGTACGCCTGAAGCATGAGCCGGCGCTTTCGTGAAATTTTTCACTTATGGCGCGGAAGGTAACTCAGATCGGAAGGCAGTTCAACCCGGGAAATTCGGCGGTTTGAGGGGCCGGTAGCTGCTATATTCCCCGCCATTCTCGGTGCCGGAGCCTGACCCGCGCCACCCCTGCCCCGCCGCCCGCTGAGGTCCCATGTCCATCAAGTCCGACCGCTGGATCCGCCGTCTCGCGCACGAGGAAAGGATGATCGAGCCTTTCGTCGAGAGCCAGGTGCGGCGGGTGGACGCCCAGGGGGGCCGGGTCATCTCCTACGGCCTCTCCAGCTACGGCTACGACATGCGGGTAGCGCCGGAATTCAAGATCTTCACCAACGTGCTCAGCGCCATCGTAGACCCCAAGGAGTTCGACTCGCGCAGCTTCGTCGAGTTTGCCGGCGAGGTGTGCCTGGTGCCGCCCAACAGCTTCGCTCTGGCTCGCTCGGTGGAGTACTTCCGGATTCCCCGGAATGTGCTGACGATCTGCGTGGGGAAAAGCACCTACGCCCGCTGCGGCATCATCACGAACGTGACGCCCTTCGAGCCCGAGTGGGAGGGCCACGTGACGCTGGAAATTTCCAATACCACTCCGCTGCCGGCCAAGATCTACGCCAACGAGGGCATCTGTCAGGTGCTCTTCTTCGAGGCGGATGCGGACGATATCTGCGAGACCAGCTACGCCGATAAAGAAGGCAAGTATCAAGGGCAGCTCGGCGTGACCCTGCCAAAGCTGTAGTACGGCGCCACCTCAACCCCGGAATTGCGCGTGCGACTCTCCGCCTGCCTCCTTCCGCTGCTGATCCTGGGCCCGACCGTCCTCGCCGCGCGGCAGCAGCCACCCGCTGCTGCTGCGGCCGGTGCGCCGGATAGCTCACCCTTTCGCCCGCTGGAGCTGCCGACGCCCAGCGCCCTCCGGACCGCGGCGGGAACGCCGGGTCCGGCCTACTGGCAGCAGCGCGCCGACTACGTGATCCGGGCGTCGCTGGACACGGCCACGCGCTCGGTGCGGGGTGAGGAGCGCATCACCTACAGCAACAACTCACCCGACACCCTGCGCCACCTGTGGATTCAGCTGGACCAGAATCTCTTCACCAGCACCAGCCGAGGCTACCGGATCTTCGACCAGAGCACCCGCTTCGGCACCGGCGGCGCCGAGGGCGGCGTACGGCTGTTGAAGGTGGCGCAGCCGGCGCTGCCGCGGGCGCGCGGGCGTCCCGCCGCCCCAGCCTCGAACCTCCAGTACCTGGTGACCGGCACGATGATGAAGGTTCAGCTCCCGCGGCCGCTTCCGCCAAGGGGCACCCAGGTGCTGGAGATCGCCTGGTCGTTCCCCTTCGGAACCAACGGCAACCGGATGGGAGTCGAGGAGATAGACGGCAGCGTGGTGTACGAGGTGGCGCAGTGGTATCCCCGCATGGCGGTCTACGACGACGTGCGCGGCTGGAACACGGAGCAGTACTATGGCCAGGGCGAGTTCTACCTGGAGTACGGGCGCTTCGACGTGAGCCTTACCGTCCCCACCAATATGATCGTGGCCGCCACCGGAGTGCTGCAGAACGGCCGGGAGGTGCTCACCCCGGCCCAGCAGAGTCGCCTTCGACAGGCTCGCACCAGCGAAAAGACGGTGGTCATCCGGGGCAAGGAGGAGATCTCCGATCCGGCCTCACGGCCTGCCGGCAAGAGCTCGACCCTCACCTGGCGCTTCACCGCCGACAGCGTGCGCGACTTTGCCTGGGCGGCGGCGAGTCACTTCATCTGGGACGCGGTGGGGGTGAACGGCGGCAGGACCCTCGCCATGAGCTTCTACCCTCCGTCGGCCGATTCGATCTGGAAGGAGGCCAGTCAGTACGCCAGGACGGCGATCGAGAATTACTCCCAGCAGTGGGTGCCCTATCCCTATCCGACCGCGAGCAACGTGAACGGGATCGAAGGGGGAATGGAGTATCCGATGATCGTCTTCTGCCACAATCGGATTGATGCGCAGGCGCTCTACAGCGTCACCGACCACGAGTTCGGCCACGCCTGGTTTCCTATGCTGGTGGGGAACAACGAGCGGCTCTTTGGCTGGATGGACGAGGGTCTCAATGCCTTCATGAACCACTACAACTTTCCCAAGCGGTGGCCCGGCGTGCCCATCCCGAGCTCGCGCGGAATGCCCGAGGGCTATCTGAAGAACGCGCTCAGCGGCACCGAGCAGCCGATCATGACTCCAGCCGACCGAATGAACAGCACCGAGAACTGGCGCCAGGGATTGTACAACAAGCCCGCCCTGGCCCTGGTGATTCTGCGCGACCACATCACCTCACCGGAGCGGTTCGACCCGGTGTTTCGAGAGTACATCCGGCGCTGGGCCCACAAGCATCCGATGCCGGCCGACTTCTTCCGGACCATGGAGGACGGGCTGGGAGAGAATCTGAGCTGGTTCTGGCGCTCCTGGTTCTACACCACCGACCGGCTGGATCAGGCGGTGGATTCGGTGGCGGTCTCGGATTCGGCCGCCGTGGTTTCCCGGATCCACCTGCGCAACGCGGGCCGGATGCCGATGCCGGTGGAGCTGTCGCTGGTCATGGACGACGGGACCACCGAGCGGCTGAGCCTTCCAGTAGAGGTGTGGTTCGGGGGCGACCGGTACGCCGCGTTGGTGCCGGGGCCACGGCGGGTGACGGGGGTGACGATCGACCCGGAGGGGAGGTATCCCGACGTGAATCGGGGGAACAGCCGGTGGGGGGTGCAGGCGAGTCGGAGGTAACGGCGGGGTGCGGGGTGATGCGAGAAGAGTCGCTGGTGAGTGAGGGAGTGGCGTGGGCAATGCCAAGTCAGTGCTGTCATCCGAGCGGCAGCGAGGGATCTTGTCACCCAGGGCTCGAACCCCCGCTGAGTAGATCCCTCGCAGGCGCTCGGGATGACAGCGGCATTCCTGCGCATCCCCCCGCCCTACTCCAACCGCAACTGCCACAGCCCGCTGAGCATGTCGCTGGCGTACAGCGATCCGCCGGCCAGCTGCACGCCCCAGGTGTAGGTGTTGCCCGCGCCGCCCGGCGCCACCTGTCCGATTACGCGGCTGGTCAGGTCGCCCGACAGCGTTCCCGACACGTCGAGCGCCACGACGCCGGCGTTGTAGAACGCGGCGTACAGGATCTCGGCCTCTTCGTCCATCCAGAAGTTGTGGGCCCCGGCGCCGGCGATGCGCAGGGACGCGACCTGGCGCGGGTTGGCCAGGTCGGATACGTCCACCACATGGAGATCGCCGCTGGCGCGAGATCCTATGGTGCCGGGTCCTTCCTGGCCGATGAAGAGATAGCGGCGCTCGCCGGTGTTGGGATTGTGGAACCACCACCCGTTGTGAACCGCGGGGGACGGTGCCTCCCCCGCGGCGGTGACCAGACGGCTCACCTCCTCAGGTGACGCCGGACTGCCGCCCCGAATCCCATTGCCCACATCGTAAATGATGACGCCGGTGTCCCAGGCAAAGACGAAGGCGAGCCCGTCCCGGACGTAGGTGTCGTGGATGCCGTAGAATGGCGGGATCGGAACCTCGGCGACCACCTCGAGGGACGCGGGATTGCCCGCGTCGAAGATCATCAACGCCGGATCCGGCGGGTTGCGCGCGGCAAAGGCGTAAAGCTGCCCCCCGATTCGACTGAAGGTGGCGGTGTGCAGCCCGCCCGGCACCAGCTCGCGGTCGAGCAAGGCGGGGGAGCGAGGGTCGGCCAGCGAGTACAGGTAGAGTCCCTCGTTGGCATCACGTTCGGCGCTGAACATGAGCAGCGCGCCGTCGTCGCTCACCTCCACGTCGCTCACGGTGCCGATGGAGGGCACCTTCACCGAGTCCACCAGCTCCGGCGCTCCCGAGGTCGTGAGGGCCCAGATATTGACCAGATCGCCCGGGTTGCCGTTCCGGCTCAAGCCTCCCCACGTACCGGTGTAGGCATAGCCGCCGTGAACCCACAGGTCGGAGCTGTGGCGGTCCGGCACGTTGTTCCCGCCGGCCACCACTTCCAGCGACGGCGCCGGCGGAGACGGCGGTGGTGGGGGTGGGGGGTCCACCGGACCGCCACCATCGTCGCCGCCGCCGCAGGCGGTGAGGAGGGCAAGAGCTATCCCGGCGATGCTGCTATGGCGAGAGGCGTTCATGAATACCCACTTGTGTAGGACGTTGGCTCTTTGTTCTCGCTCCGGGTGACAAACTCAATGATGCTCCATTGCGTCTCTCTCCGCGCCGCTGGCCGCCCCATAGCGTCCCATCCGGTGCAGACCTCCTCCCGCCGAAATCCGAGCGCCGAGCGACAGGCTCCAGAAATCATTCCCGCCATACAGTTGCTCCACGTTGAAGATGCCACCGCCCACCTTGGCGATGCGTCCGTAGGATAGCTCTGCCAGCGGCCGAATCCCGAATGCGGACGATTCGACCGCCGCGACCTCGTACCCCAGGGTGTGAATGGTCCACCGGGTGGTGCCCAGGATGCTGTTCTCCAGGTGCGGCCTCAGGGAGCGGAAGGGAGAGACCCGCTCCTCCTCGGGTCGCGTGGTTCGCTCGAACCGGTAGTGGAGACGATGTTGCCCCGCCGTCCATGCACCTTCGGCCAGGAGACTACTGAACACGAAGAAGCCGCGGGCCTCCGAGGTCCGGGCCCACTCGATCAACCCATACACCGGATAGCGCCCCACCGCGCGCGTCCAGCGTCCCGAGAGGCTCCACTTGCGCTGGTCGGTCCCCGCACCCGGGCGATGTTCGGGTGAGTGGACCTGGGCGTGCGACGCCTGCAGCTCGAGGCCGGTCATCGGCGCAGCCGTGAGCCGTCCCGACCAGGAGTCTCCGAACCTGCCACCCACCCTGGGCCACTGGCCGGGCCGCTCCGGTTCGTCGCCGTTGAACAGCCCCAACTCGACCAGCAGCGGACCGCGCCGCAGCGCCGCGATGGCCACCGCGCGCTCCAGGATCTGCGCCAGGTGATGGTTGACGGGGTAGCGAAGAGGCGGGCGGATCATGGGGTCGTCGGTGCCGAAGGGGGCGAAACCTTTGCCCAGGGTGATCGAAGCCCGGCCCGGGCCGTCGAGTCCGCCCAGGAGATCGTCGGCGGAGAGCAGCAACTCGTGGACGTAGGTGTGCGGATGGCGGCGGTCCACGAAGCCCTCTCCCCATGCTCCCGGAGCCAGCTCGCCGCTGGAGAGGGTGGCTCCCTCCAGGTTGATCATCGCCAGCAGCCGGAGCCGGCCCAGCGCTCCCGCGTGGAGCATGAGGGCGGGCTGCAGGAGTCGCAGCTCTCCCAGGCTGCGCGACCCCGGTATCGGATCGGCCCGGATGTACGCGGGGACGGCGTGTGCCGAGAACCGAGCCCAGGGGCGCTCCTGGGCCGCTCCCACGGCGGGCGCTGCCAAGCCCAGGGCCAGAATGAGAAGAGAGGACCCTCGCCGCCAGGTCCTCTCCGTGGAAGATTGCGCCACCGCCGCGCTCAGTCCGACCGGGCCACCGCTCTGCCCCCGGAGCCGAGGCTGGCGCGGAGGTAATCGCGATTCATCCGGGTGATGGTATCAATGCTGATCTCTTTGGGGCAGGCTTCCTGGCACTCTCCGTAGAGGGTGCAGTGGCCGAAGCTCTCGATGTCCATCTGGCGCACCATCCGCAGCGCTCGGTGGTAGCGCTCCGGCTGGCCCTGGGGCAGCAGGCCGAGGTGGGTGATTTTAGCGGCGGTAAAGAGCGATGCCGACCCGTTGGGACAGGCGGCCACGCAGGCGCCGCAGGCGATGCACTGCGCCGCATCCATTGCCGTGTCCACGTTTTCCTTGGCCACCAGAATGGCGTTGCCGTCCGGCGCGCCGCCGGTGGGCGCGCTGACGTATCCGCCCGCCGCGATGATCCGATCGAGCGCGTCCCGACTTACCACCAGATCCCTGACGATGGGGAAAGCCCGGGCACGCCAGGGCTCGACATAGATGGTGTCTCCGTCCTGGAAGCTCCGCATGTGCAACTGGCAGGTGGCGGTCCCCCGATTGGGCCCGTGAGCCACCCCGTTAATCATGAGGCTGCACGACCCGCAGATGCCCTCCCGGCAGTCATGATCGAATGCGACCGGCAACTCCCCCCGAGCCTCCAGCCGCTCGTTCAGCACGTCGAGCATTTCCAGGAACGACATGTCGGGACTGATGTCGGGCGCATCGTACTCCACCAGGCGGCCGGGGGACTGGGGGCCGGGTTGGCGCCAGATGTGGAGGGTCAGGTGCACGTTGGGGCTCCGTTGGAGTGCTTAGTGCTAAGTGCTTGGTTCTAAGTGGGTGGCAAGTTACAAGTGCGGGAGTCGAAGTCGCCCCGGCGGTGTTGCACTAGGGACTTGTCACTTGTCACCCACTAAGAACTAAGCACTCAGCACTACTTATAGCTTCTCTGCGCCAGATGCACATACTCGAACTCTAGCGGCTCCTTGTGCAGCCGGGGCTGCTGGTCGGGGCCGGTGTGTTCCCAGGCGGCCACATAGGCGAAATGCTCGTCGTCCCGCAGGGCCTCGCCCTCTTCGGTCTGGTACTCTTCCCGAAAGTGCCCGCCGCAGGATTCTTCCCGGTGGAGGGCGTCACGGCACATGAGCTCGCCCAGCTCCAGAAAATCGGCCACGCGGCCGGCCCGCTCCAGGGCCTGATTGAGCTCGGCGTGGCTGCCCGGGACGTTCACGTCGCGCCAGAAGTCCTCCCGGAGGCGGGGAATCAGCACCAGCGCCTCCTGCAGGCCGGCCGCGTTGCGGGCCATTCCGCACTTGTCCCACATAATCCGTCCCAGCTCCCGATGGAACGAGTCCACCGTCCGCTTCCCCTTGATCGAAAGGAACCGCGCCGTGCGCTCGGCGACCTCGGCCTCGACCAGGCGGACCTCGGGATGCGTGGGATCCACCTTTTCCAGCTTGGTGGACGCCAGGTAGTTGCTGATGGTGTTCGGCAGGATGAAATAGCCGTCAGCCAGCCCTTGCATCAACGCGCTCGCGCCCAGACGGTTGGCGCCATGATCGGAGAAGTTGGCTTCGCCGATGACGTGCAGGCCGGGGATGGTGCTCATGAGATTGTAATCCACCCACAGGCCGCCCATGGTGTAGTGGACGGCGGGATAGATCCGCATGGGAAGCCGGTAGGGGTCCTCATCGGTGATCCGCTGGTACATCTCGAACAGGTTGCCGTAGCGCTCGCGGATGGCGCTCTCGCCCAGCCGGTTGATGGCATCGGCAAAGTCGAGGTAGACGCCGAGCCCGCTGGGGCCGACTCCGCGCCCCTCGTCGCAGACCGCCTTGGCCGCGCGAGAGGCGATGTCCCGCGGCGCCAGGTTGCCGAAGCTGGGGTAGCGCCGCTCCAGGAAGTAGTCGCGCTCGCTCTCGGGAATCTCACCGGGCGGGCGGTTGTCGCCCTGACGCTGGGGCACCCAGACGCGGCCGTCGTTCCGGAGCGACTCGCTCATAAGAGTGAGCTTCGACTGGTACTCGCTGCTGACCGGAATGCAGGTGGGGTGGATCTGGGTGTAGCAGGGATTGCCGAACAAGGCGCCCCGCTTGTGCGCCCGCCAGATGGCGGTGGCGTTGCATCCCTTGGCGTTGGTCGAGAGATAGAAGACATTGCCGTACCCGCCGGTCCCGAGCACCACGGCATCGCCCAGGTGGCTCTCGACCTTGCCGGTCACCAGGTCCCGCACCACGATCCCACGGGCCCGGCCGTCTATGACCACCACGTCCAACATCTCGGCCCGCGGATACATCGTCACGCCGCCGGCTGCGATCTCTTTTTCCAGCGCCTGATAAGCTCCCAGCAGCAGTTGCTGGCCGGTCTGTCCCCGCGCGTAGAAGGTGCGAGACACCTGTGCCCCGCCGAAGGAGCGATTGGCCAGCAGTCCCCCGTATTCCCGAGCGAAAGGCACGCCCTGCGCCACGCACTGATCAATGATCTCGACGCTGAGCTGCGCCAGGCGGTAGACGTTGCCCTCGCGCGCCCGGAAGTCCCCGCCCTTTACCGTATCATAGAAGAGCCGATAGATGCTGTCGCCATCGTTCCGGTAGTTCTTAGCGGCGTTGATGCCCCCCTGCGCCGCGATGCTATGGGCCCGCCGCGGCGAATCCTGGAAGCAGAAGCACTTGACGTTGTAGCCCAGCTCGCTGAGCGACGCCGCCCCTGCCGCCCCCGCCAGCCCGCTGCCGACCACGAGGACAGTGTACTTTCGCTTGTTGGCGGGGTTCACCAGCTTCATCTCGAAGCGATGCTTGTCCCATTTGAGCTCGATAGGGCCGGCGGGGACGTGGGATCGGAGTTCCAGGGGACTCACCTAACCCTCCCCATCACCACCCCCAACACGATCGCCGTAAACCCCAGCCAGATGAAGAGCGCCAGGATCAGCGAGAGACGCCGGTGAAGGGGCTGGGGGGACGGGGGGCTCATGCCGAGACTGCGTCCGCTGCTCCAGAGTCCATGGTACAGGTGGAGCCCCACAAAGGCGGTCGAGACCAGGTAGAAAAGGGTCACCAAGGGCTGCCGGAAACCCGCGGCGACGTTGTGGTAGGGATTGCCCGGGATGAAATCGGGATGGACGGTGCCGGTGGTGAAGTGCAGGATGTGATAGACCAGGAAGACCAGAATCAGCGCTCCGCCCCACCGAATGGTTCGCGCGCCCAGGGTGGACACCTGGTGCTCCCGTCCGCCCGCATAGGCCACCGGTCTCGCCGCCTGCTTGCGCTGGGCCAGCTGGACCGCCGCGACGATATGCAGCACCGCGGCCACCAACAGCACCAACCTTACACCCCACAGCGCCCCGCCGGTGCCGTGCAGGAAGGTGGCGTAGGCGTTGATCCGGGCCGGGCCTTCGAAGACGAGGAGATTGGCCAGCACATGGGTTATCAGATAGCCGGCCAGGACGAGGCCGGCGGCCGCCATCACCGCCTTCTTGCCGATGGACGAGCTCCAGAAGGCCTGCAACCGGTTCATCGAAGCACACTCCTCACCCGTCCACCACTTTCTGGGTAACACGCACCGCCTCGGCCGAGGTGTGCAGCGCGGCGCGCTCGGCGTCGGTCAGGGTGATCTCGATGATCCGCTCCAGACCCCCGCGTCCCAGCTTGCAGGGCACGCCACAGAAGACGTCGCGCAAACCGAACTCTCCCTGCAGCCACGCGGAACAGGGGAGAATGCGCTTCTTGTCCAGCGCTATGGACTCCACCATTTGCACCGCGGCGGCGCTGGGCGCGTAGTACGCCGAGCCGGTCTTGAGAAAGCCGACGATCTCCGCCCCACCGTTGCGGGC
>Ga0136617_10005508_pt1 | contig 11325 bp, 11 predicted proteins | sample AntDrymUQ3222106_2_FD_129672 | JGI IMG/M metagenome (GOLD analysis project Ga0136617, IMG submission 129672) | Polar desert sand microbial communities from Dry Valleys, Antarctica - metaG UQ322 (21.06) | ecosystem: Environmental > Terrestrial > Soil > Desert | place: Antarctica: Dry Valley...
GGCCACGAACACCTCGTCGTAGGCCGGCGCCAGCGGCTTGATGCTGTCGAGCGCCCGGCGGCCGTCGCAGAACCAGTTGACCCAGACGGCGTTGCTGCCGCGCCTGAGCGCCGCCACTACCTGTGCGCCGACCTGGCCGCCATCGAGCACCAGCACGATGGTGGGCGCCGTCTGGGCGATGGCCCGCGCCAGCCGGTCCTGCAGCCCGATCCGCCGGATGCGGTTCAGCAGCCCGCCGGCGCCCATGAGGTTGAACGAGAACACCCGGTATCCCAGCCGCTCGAGCGCGCGCCGGCGCAGCGCCGTATGCGCGTGCATCCCTTCGTCGAACGCTCCTACCAGCAGCACCCGCACTCTGGCGTGAAGCTCCGATACAACGTCTGTCGGGGTATTTACCTTGGCGGTCACGGAACTCGCTCATTCACAGGGTCACTCGGTCAGAAGTGACAAGGTAGCGAATGCCCCGGCGATTACAACTCCGCCCCGACCACGACCTCTTCGTCGCGGAACTGCATGTCGTAGAGGCGGCGATAGAGACCGCCGGCGCGGAACAGCTGCTCGTGCGTGCCCCGCTGGACCACGCGGCCGGCATCGAGCACCACGATCTCATCCGCGTCGCGCACGGTGGCCAGGCGGTGAGCGATCACCAGCACGGTGCGCTCGCGCACCAGACGGTCTATCGCCTGCTGCACCAGCCGCTCCGACTCGGTATCGAGAGCGCTGGTGGCTTCATCGAGAATCAGGACCGGTGGGTCGCGCAGCAGCGCGCGGGCAATGGCGATCCGTTGACGCTGCCCCCCGGAGAGCCGGGTGCCCCGCTCGCCCAGCACCGTGTCGTAGCCCTCAGGCAACCGGGAGATGAAGCCATCGGCGTTGGCGGCGCGCGCCGCCCCGGCCACCTGTTCGCGGGTGGCGCCGGGCGAGCCGTAGGCGATGTTGGCGAGGACGGTGTCGTTGAGGAGCACGGAATCCTGGCTCACCACCCCCAGCAGGCTCCTGAGCGAGTGGCGGGTCAGCCGGGTCAGCGGCACCCCGTCCATCAGGATCCGGCCCGAAGTGGGGTCGTGGAACCGGGGAACCAGGTCGGCGAGCGTGGTCTTCCCCGCCCCGGACGGCCCCACCAGCGCCACCACCCGGCCTTTGGGCACCACGAACGACACCTCGCTCAGCACCGGGTCGTCGGCGCCATAGCTGAAGCTGACCTTCTCGAAAACGATATCGCGCTCGAATCGGGCCTCGACTTCTCCGGGACGGTCCACCTCCGCCGAGCGCTCGTCCAGCATCTCGAACACCCGCTCGGCGCTGGCCAACGCCACCGCCATGACCGCGGGGAAGGAGGAGATGGTCTTGAGCGGCGAGGTCAGCTTGAGCGCCGCCATGAGGAAGACGATGATCACCTCGGGCGCGAGCGGGGCGGAAAGTCCGATGAGCCCGGGCCGGGTGCCGGCCCAGATGATGAGGATGACCAGGAAGCCGGAGAAGACCTCGCTCACCGGGCTGGTGAGCGAGGAGAATCGCTGGGTCCGGATGATCTGCTTGCGGTAGCGGTCGGCCTGGTGGGCGAAACGGGCCGCTTCTCGCTGCTCCTCGCCGTAGGAGCGGATGAGCCGGATGGCGCCGATTCGCTCGCTCACCATGGCGGTCACCTCGCCCCGCTCGTGGGTGCGCATCCTGGAGTGCCGCCGCAGCCGCCCGAGCAGCGCCTGGAGCAGCACCAGCAGCAGGGGGACGAAGGCGAGCATGAGGAGCGTGAGCCGGAAGGAGATCTGGCTCAGCACCACCAGCGTCACGGCGACCGCCACCACATTCCGGAAGAGCGAGAGCAGCGACGCGGTGATCACCGTCTTGGTCTGATCCACTTCGGTGATGATCCCGGAGAGAATCTGTCCCGCGCGGGTGCGCTGGAAGTAGCCGAAGTCGAGGGTGAGGAGATGGGAAAAGATCCGGGTACGGAGATCGCGAACCAGCCCCTCCTGCGCCCGGACCGAGACCTGGGTGGAGGTATAGGACATCAGGTTCTTCAGCAGCAGGACGACCGCGAGCACGACCACCAGGCGGCCGGCGACTTCGCTCGGCGTGAGGCCGGCGATGAACGGCTCGATCAGCCGGTCCACGAAGCCCTCCAGCCGGGTAGATCCGGTGCGCAGCTCTCCCGCGGTGCCGAACAGGTGCTTGAGGAGCGGAATCAGGATGACGAGGGTGAAGCCGTCGAGGACCGAAGCGAGGAAAGTGGTGATGAGGCCAACCGCCAGCAGGCCCCGGTACGGCGCGACCAGCCGCAGGAGTCTGAGCTCGGTGCGCACGGTCAGGAGTGCCGCGGCGTGAGCAGGGCGATCGGCAGGATCACCTCTTCGGGAGAGACGCCACCGTGGAGAAAGGCCCCGCGGTAGCGCGCCTGGTACTCGCGGAGCTTCGTGGGGTAGACGAAGAAGCGGTCACCGGTGGCCAGCAGCAGCCGGGTGCCCGGAGTTCGGGCCGGCAGCCCGAAGCTGGCCAGATCGTAAACCACCAGCGCGGCGTCGGCGTCCTGCGCCCGGAGGTCGTCACCGAATTTGTAGCGCAGGTTGGAGGTGGTGTCCCGCTTGGCGAACACGGTGGCCGGCGTATGGCAGTGGATAGACCCGTGGTCGGTGGTGAGCAGCACCGGCACTCTCCGCCTCTCGGCCTCGCGCAGCGCATCCCACAGCGGGGAACGCTCGAACCAGGTGCGGGTGAGGTTCCTGAGGGCCGGCGTGTCCCGGGCTACTTCGAACAGAGTGGAGTTCTCGGTGCGGCCGTGGGTCAGTTGGTCAATGAAGTTGAAGACCAGCGCCGTGACGCCCTCGCCGGCCAGGTGAGCCGGCAGGCGCTTGAGCAGGCCCTCGCCGTCCGCCGCCGTAAAGACTTTCTCGTAGTGCACCGGCACCGTGCGTCCGGTGAGCTCCTTGAGCTGCTCGGTCAGCAGCTCCGCCTCGTGGGCATTGAGGCTGGCCTCCTCCTGGTCGCTCCACCACTGCGGGTAGCGCGCCTTGATCTCGGCGGGAAAGAGGCCGCTGAAGATGGCGTTCCGCGCAAAGGGCGTGGCCGTGGGGAGAATGGAAAAATAGTGCGCGGTCTCGATGTCGAAGCGGGCGCTGATGAGCGGGCGGATCACGGCCCACTGGTCGAGCCGCAGGCAGTCCACCACGACCAGCAGTGCCCGTCCGTGCCGGTCGAGAACCGGACGGAGGAACTCGGCGCCGATATCCACCGAGAGCGGCGGGCGGTCGCTTTCGCCATCGTGCAGCCAACTGGCGTAGTTGCGCTGGAGGTAGCGGGCAAAATCCTGGCGGAGACTATCCTGCAGCGTCCGGAGGGCATCCTGCAAGCCCGGCTCATCGGCCTGGCCCAGACGCACCTCCCACTCGGCCAGCTCCACCACCAATTCCACCCACTCGCGCCACGCCAGCGGGCCGGCACGGCGAGCTTCCAACTCACGAAATCGGGTGGCAAAGTCGCGGGAGAGCCGCTGCTGGCGGATGCGGTCCCCATCCAGCAGCCGGGTCACCACCGATAGGATCTGCCGGGGATTGACCGGCTTGATGAGGTAGTCGGAGATGTCCGAGCCGATGGCGTCCTTGAGAGTGTCGGACTCCTCGCTCTTGGTCACCATGACCACAGGCATCGCATGGTCAATGGCGCGAATGGCCTGGAAGAGCTCCAGACCCCGCCGCCCGGGCATCTGCTCATCCAGCAGTACCACACCGTAAGGCTGCCGCTGAAGGAGGACGAGGGCGTCGTCGCCGTGGGTGCTGGTCTCGACGGCGAATCCCTGTTCTTCGAGAAACAGGATGTGGGAGGTGAGGCTCTCGACCTCATCGTCCACCCAGAGAATACTTTTGGGGCGGGGCATGGAGGGAATTCTAGTCGGAGGGCGGCGGGCGTGCAGCCGATCTCGACCCTAGAGCATCCGCAGCATCGCTTGAGCCATCGCCGGGCTCGCCGCACTGTCTTCCTCGTGCTTGAGGAAGACAAAGGCCTCCTCCCAGGGCTGCTCCCGGACTCGCCCCGCCCAGCTCTCCAACTCGCTTTCGGTATAGGCCGCGCGCCGGAGGCGGAGATAGCCCCACGACGCCGTCGGCACCAGCGGCGTCGCCATTTCATCGTCCTCCACTGTTACCAGGGCAACTTCATGGGAGCGGAGCGCGTCGTACACGTCTTCGCTGAACCAGGAGGCGTGGCGAAACTCGAAAGCGGCGCGCCAGCGATGGGGGAGCAGTGCGAGAAAGTCGCGCAGCCGCGGCAGATCTTTCTGGAGCGAGGGCGGGCACTGGAACAAGGTGGGACCCAGCTTCTCCCCGAGCACGTTGGCGGTCCGGAGAAAATACCCCAGCGAACCATCGGGGTCGGTGAGCCGGTTGTTGTGGGTGATCCGGCGAGACGCCTTGAGCACGAACCGAAACTCGGCCGGCACTTCCGCCGCCCACCGGAGAAGCACCCCCTCGCCGGGCATCCGGTAGAAGGTGTTGTTGATCTCGACCGCCGGGAGCCGGCCGGCGTAGTAGCTGAGCATGCTGCCGGCGGCGAGATCGGAGGGGTAGAAGGACCCCTTCCACTCCTTGTAGGACCATCCGCTGGTGCCGACGAGGATGCGCATGGTTGCTCGGTCGGATGTCATTGCCGCAGAATGTAGCCTCTTGCGACGGATCGCCAAGACTCCCGCTCGGCCCTACATTCCCGCCGTGACCGACAGCTCCAAGCCCACGCCCCACATCCTGGTGGTGCGGTTCAGCGCCATCGGCGACATCTTGCTCATTACCCCCCTGCTCCGCGCGCTCCGTGCCCGCTACCCGGCCGGGTGGATCACGGCACTCACCAAGGAGCAGTACGTGCCGCTGCTGAGCCACAACCCCAATGTCAACGAGGTGATCGGCTTCGGAGTGGGCGAGAGCGTGCGGCAGGTGGCGGAGCGGCTCCGGCGGGCCCGCTACACTCACCGGCTCGACCTGCACGGCAGTCTGCGCTCGCTGGCTCTGCGGCGCCTGGTCCCCGGAAGGTGGACCACCTACTCCAAGCGCCGACTGGCTCGTGCCCTGTTGATCATCACCAAGCGAGACTTCTACCACGCCGAGGTGCCTGTGGCGGAGCGCTACTTCGAGGCCGCTCTGTCGCTCGACGTGCAGCCCGACGGCACCTCACCCGACTTGTTCCTTGCCCCCGAGGCCCGAGACGACGCCTCATCCTGGCTGACGCGGGTCGGAGCTGGGGAACCAGGCTCACTGATGGCGATCGCACCTGGCGCGGCTCACGCCACCAAGCGGTGGCCGGTCGAGCATTGGATCGAGCTCACCCGCCGCATCACCTCCACTGGAGCCAGCGTCGTGGTGCTCGGCGGTGCTGAGGACGCGACCATCGCCAAGGCAGTCGTGGCGGGCGCGGGCCCCCGGGTGTTCACCGCCGCGGGGGAGTTGGGCCTGCAGCAGACGGGCGCCTTGCTCCAACGCGCCTCCGCTCTCATCTCCGGCGACACCGGCGTGATGCATATGGCCACTGCGGTGGGCACACCGGTGGTGGCGCTTTTCGGGCCCACGGTCCGGCAGTTCGGATTCTTTCCCTATCGCGCCCGCCGCGCGACGGTGGTAGAGCGCGATCTGGGCTGCCGGCCGTGCACCGCTCAAGGCAGCTCGAGATGTCCGCTGGGACACCACCGGTGCATGCGGGAAATTGTTCCCGCCGCGGTATCCGCCTCCCTTGCCGAGCTGTTGGCGTGACCGGCTGGGACCCCGCCGCCACCGCGCTCCTCGCTCTGCTTCCACAGACAGGGCGTGGTCCCCGGCGGGAAGGCATCTTCGCCCTCTGGCTCACCGTCCGGGTGGCGCAGGACCTACTGCGAGATCCGCCGCCTCCGGAGCGAGCCCACCGCCGCCGGCTTCAGGCACTGGAACACCGCTTGTCCAGTCTCACCATGCCCGCGCCGCTGCGCCGGGCGCTGGCCGCAGCTCTGAGCCAACTTCGCGAGTGCCAGGGGGAGACCGCCGCGCAAGTGCTCAGTCAGCTCGTCGCTCCGGCGCGGGAGGCAGGGGGTCCGGAGGCAGGGGACGCGCTGGCGCTGGCCGCTCGTTCGGCCCGTGCCGCGCTCCGAGCCGAGCGATAAATGTCCGGCACCGGTGATACCCCCCTCGAGGCTCTGGTGGCCCGAATGGACTCCACTGCGCCAGGCAGCGCGGCGCCCGATACTGTGCCCAGCGGGTATCCCTCGCTCGACCGGATGTTGGGCGGCGGCTTCCGCCGGCAGGACCTGGTGGTTCTCGCGGGCGATGTCGCCAGCGGCAAGTCGGCGCTAGCGCTCGGTATGGCGATCCGCTCGGCGGGGGCCGGGGTCGCGACGCTTTTTCTTTCGGGAGAGATGAGCCCCGACCGGGTCATGGAACGGGCGCTCGCGCTCGAGAGCAAGGTATCGGTGGACGACCTGCGCCAGGCGCGGCTCGACATAGAGGGTCGGGCGGCCGTAGGCGCGGCGGCGGTGCGGCTGCGCGACATCCCGTTGGTGTTGAGGCCGCTGCTCGGAACCGGATTCGAGGAGGTGCGCTCGGCGCTCGAGATCGTGCCGCCGCGAGCGCTGCTGGTGGTGGACTCGCTCCAGCTTACCCCGCCGCCGCGGCCGGCGGCCCGGCTGGACCAACGGATTGCGCTCGCGGTCAGAGCGCTCAAGGGGCTGGCGGTAGAGCTGGATCTGGCGGTGCTCGCGGTGGCGCAGCTGCCGGGGCTCAAACCAGGCCGCCCCGATTCTCGCCCGACCCTCGACGATCTTGGCGCGCTGGGATCGGTCAAGCAGAACGCTGACCTGGTGCTGGCCCTTTATCGGGAGGAGATGTACCGGCCGGGACACGGCGTAGAGGGAGCCACCGAGCTGATCGTCGCCAAGAACCGGAACGGCCCGACCGGGTTCGTGGATCTCTACTTCTACCCGCGGTGTCTCCGGTTCGAGGACATGCTGGACCCTTCCTAGCTCAGGATGCCGGTTTCGCAGCGGGCTTCGCTGCTGGCTTTTCCCCGGCCTTCTTAGCGCCGCCCGGAACCACAGCGCCGGCCAGAGCCACCAAGGTTCCATTGCCCTCCCCGGCGCTTCGAATCTGAACCCAGAGCGGCGGGCCGTTCTGCTCGGCGTACATCACCACCACGCCGCCCGCAGCTTCCGTGTCCTTGACCAGCCGCCATCCTCCCTTACTGAGCACCCCGCGGTAATAGGCCGCGACCTTCTCGGACGACTCCGGCGAGTGCAACGTGACCTGCAGCGCGCCTTCGCCGCCCGCGCGGGAGACGAAACGGGCGTTCGCCGGCAGCGGAAGGTTGGGGAAGACTTCCGCCGCCCGGGGCGGTTGGGGAGCCTCGTCGCCGCCGCAGCTCATGATCGCCAGGCAGAACGCCGGGGCCCAGAATCTGGATGAGAGCATAGGGGTGGGAGACTAGCGGTACCACCCAGTGCGGTCAACCCTGCAGAAGCTTCCTCCGATTGCCGCAAGCGGCTGTGCCACTTATGTTTCCGCCGGTGTCTCGGGCGTTCGCCGCCCGCCTTTCACGCCGATCCAACGTCGTCAGGGGCAAGGAGTTTGGCCATGGCCGGCCACAACAAATGGAAGCAGATCAAGCGCAAGAAGGCGGTTACCGACGCCCGGCGCGCCTCATCCTGGACCAAGGTCATCCGGGAGATCACCGTGGCGGCCAAGGGCGGCGGCGGCGATCCGGACGGCAACCCCCGCCTCCGGACCGCGATAGACGCAGCTAAGGCGGTCAACATGCCCAACGAGAACATTGACCGGGCCATCAAGAAAGGTACCGGTGAGCTGGAGGGGAACGTCTACGAGGAGCTGACCTACGAGGGCTATGGACCCGGCGGCGCGGCCATCTTCATCGAGGTCACCACCGACAACGCCAATCGGACGGTGGCCGAGATTCGCCACGCCTTCAGCCGCAACGGCGGCAACCTGGGCGCGAGCAACTCGGTGGCGTGGATGTTCGACAAAAAGGGGCAGATCTACCTCGATGCCGCGCGCTACGGTGAGGACACCACCCTTGAGGCCGCGCTTGATGCCGGCGCCGAGGACTTTACCCGCGAGGGTGAGCAATACGTCGTCACCACGGCGCCGTCGGCGTTTCATTCGGTGCAGGACGCCATCAAGGCGCGCCGGTTGGAAATTGATTCGGCGGAGCTCGCCATGGTGCCGCGAAACACCGTCAAGGTCGAGGGTGCCGACGCAGAGCGCATCCTCCGCCTGGTCGAGGTACTCGAGGAGCTGGACGACGTATCCAAGGTATTCTCCAACTTCGATATTGACGCCGCCCAGTTGGCCGAGGCCGAAGCCTGAGAGCGCCCGCGTGAAGGTGCTCGGCATTGATCCGGGAACGGCTGTGCTGGGATACGGCGTAGTGGAGTCGGAAGCGGGACGGCACCCTCGACTGGTGGAGTGCGGCACTCTCACGACGCGCGCCCGCGATCCCCTCTCCAGCCGGCTCCTCGTGATCCACGAAGGCACCACCACCCTGCTCGTACGCCATCGGCCCGACGCCGTCGCGGTCGAGAGCGCGTTCTGTGGAAAGAACGTGCGCACGACCGTGGTGCTGAGCCACGCCAGGGGCGTCATCTTGCTCGCCGCCGAGCAGGCCCAGTTGCCCATCGCCGAGTATTCGCCGGCGTTGATCAAGAAGACCATCGTCGGCCGGGGCGCCGCGCTCAAGCCTCAGGTCGGATACATGGTCGCGCAACTGCTGCGGCTCAAGTCGCCGCCCACGCCGAGCGACGCCGCCGATGGCGTCGCGGTTGCCTTGACCCATGTGATCATCGCCACCCGCCAGGCGGGGTTCTTCCGGCAAGTCACCGGCGCCCAGTGATTGCGACCCTGACCGGCGTGCTGGCTGAGCGAGAGGGCGAGTCCGTCGTGGTCCAGACCGACGGCGGCGTGGGGTATGCGGTCACCGTACCGGCCGGCGTGGCTCAGCGGCTGCCGGCCAAGGGGTCGAGGGTGAGCCTCTACACCGAGCTGGTGGTCAAGGAGGATGGCTGGTCGCTCTTCGGATTCGACCGCGCGGCCGAGCGGCAGGTATTTCAACGCCTGCTCGGCGCCAGCGGGTTCGGACCCAAGCTGGCGCTGGCGCTGCTTTCGGCACTGGGCCCCGAGCGGACGGTGCGGAGCATCCTCGGCCGGGATCTCACGGCGCTCAGCTCGGTGGGAGGCATCGGGAAGAAGAAGGCGGAGCGGCTGGTGCTGGAGCTGCGGGATCGCTTCGGCGACGTGGTGCTGGAGCCGCAGGGCATCCGGCCCGCCGGCGGCGACGACGCGGTGCGCGCCCTGACGGGACTGGGGTACACTCCGGGGGCGGCGGAAGACGCGGTACGCGCGGCACTGACAGGCGGGGCGCAGGAAGAAACTCCCCAACTCATCCGGCGCGCGCTGCAGCAGCTTGTTGCCAAGGGAGGGAGATAGCGAGTGATGACCGTACCCGCGCACACCGCGGAGTGGAACTGCACCCGTTGCGGCACCACCAACCGCAAGCTCATCTCGACCAGGGTCACCCGGGTAAACGACCGGTGCACCCACTGCCGCACCAAGCATGTGGTCGAGCCGGGACCCACTCCGGTGCGCTGGGACGCGCGGCTAGACGATTAGCTGGTTAAGATCGAGCAGCTTTCACCACAGAGGCACAGAGGACACGGAGGAAAGACGGTGTGAGACACTACGAAAGTGTTGCCTTCTCAGTGTCCTCCGTGTCTCCGTGGTATTAGAGCAAGTGATGCAAGGCGGAATCGAAGCATATGAACAAGCTGCAGGTCACTACCCCCGAGGAGCTCCCCGAAGAGACCAGCGCCGATGCCGCGCTGCGGCCTTCGAGGCTGGACGAATTCATCGGGCAGGTGCAGGTGAAGGAATCGCTGCAGATCGCCATTGATGCGGCCCGGCAGCGCAAGGAGACGCTCGACCACACCCTCTTCTTCGGTCCGCCCGGCCTTGGTAAGACCACCTTGGCGATGCTCATGGCGCGGGAGATGGGCGTGCAGCTCCGCACCACGTCGGGCCCGGTTCTGGAGAAGCCTGGAGACCTGGTGGGGCTGCTCACCTCGCTCGGCACCGGCGACATGCTCTTCATAGACGAGATCCACCGGATGAAGCCCGCGCTGGAGGAGTTCCTCTACCCAGCGATGGAGGACTACCGGGTTGACGTCCGTATTTCCGAAGGGCCCCATGCGCAGACCATCCCCATGGCACTGGAGCGATTTACCCTGGTCGGCGCCACCACCCGCTTCGGGCTGCTCACTCCACCGATGCGAGCCCGCTTCGGTCTGGTGGAGCGGCTCAGCTTCTATCCCCCGGCAGATCTGCTGCAGATCGTGCTCCGGTCGGCCGCGATTCTCCAGGTCCCGCTGGACCAGCCGGGCGCCACCGAGATAGCCCGCCGCAGCCGGGGCACTCCGCGGGTAGCCAACCGCCTGCTCCGCCGGGTGCGCGACTACGCCCAGGTCAAATCGGACGGCCGGATTAGCCTCGCCGTCGCCGAGGCCGCCCTCGCCCGGCTCAATGTGGACGAATTCGGCCTCGATGACATGGACGCGCGAATCCTGACCACCATCATCGAGAAATTCGGCGGCGGACCGGTCGGGCTGGGCACGGTGGCGGTCGCGGTAGGCGAGGACGCCGGCACCCTGCAGGATGTCTACGAGCCCTTTCTGATTCAGCAGGGATTTCTCGAGCGCACGCCTCGGGGTCGCTGCGCCACCGCGCTGGCTTACCGCCGCTTCGGCCTCACGCCGCCCGCCGGGCAGACGACGATCTTTTGACGGCTGAGACCCCGCTCCGAACCGCCGACTTCGACTACGATCTGCCCGCCGAGCTCATCGCTCAAGAGCCGCTGGCCGACCGGGCCGCCAGCCGCCTGCTGGTGGTGGTGCGGTCCGACCGGCGGACCGGTGGATCGGTCGAGCGGCGAACAGCGCGCCGGAGGGGCGGCAGAATACCCCGGCGGCAGGAGTTGGAATTCCCACCGGGAGAGCAGCAGGCCTCCGGCGAATCACTGCTGGTGGACTCGCGCTTTGCCCAGCTGCCCGACCTCCTCTCGCCCGGCGATCTCCTGGTGCTCAACACCACCAAGGTCCGCCACGCACGGCTGGTGGGAAAGCGCCCGTCAGGAGCGCCGGCGGAGGTGCTGCTCATCCACCCCGCGGCCGACGAGAGTTGGGTCGCCATGGGCAAACCGGGGAGCGCGCTGCTGCCGGGAAAGCGGATCGCCGTGGGGCCCGACGTCTGGATAGAGACGCTGGAAGTGCTCGACGACGGCAACCGCCGAGTCCGCTTCCTCGGCGACACGGCGCACAAC
>Ga0136617_10005509_pt1 | contig 11325 bp, 9 predicted proteins | sample AntDrymUQ3222106_2_FD_129672 | JGI IMG/M metagenome (GOLD analysis project Ga0136617, IMG submission 129672) | Polar desert sand microbial communities from Dry Valleys, Antarctica - metaG UQ322 (21.06) | ecosystem: Environmental > Terrestrial > Soil > Desert | place: Antarctica: Dry Valley...
CCGAACGTGCGAAGGCGTGCCTGGCCGCTTTTCCGCCCAGCCCCGAGAAAGACGCGCTCGCCGCGCTGCCGGATTACGTGCTCTCCCGCGACAGGTAGGGTGGATCCTCTCTCGAGAATCCAGCAGCTCCGGCAGGAGATCCGTCACCACGAGGAGTGCTATTACATCCTGCACGCGCCGGAGATGTCCGACCAGGAGTTCGACCGGCTGCTCCACGAGCTCGAGCGCCTCGAAGCCGAACATCCCGACCTCGTCACTCCGGACTCGCCAACGCAGCGCGTTGCCGGACGTCCGACCGAGAACTTCCCCACGGTCGAGCACCTGGCGCCGATGCTCAGCCTCGACAACGCTTATAACGAAGCGGAGCTGCGTGCCTTCGACGAACGCGTCAGGAAAGGCGCCGGCCTCGGGGACGCACCTGTCCAATACGTGGCGGAGCTGAAGATCGACGGCTTGAGCATCGCGCTGACCTATGAGGACGGCCGCCTCGTGCGCGGCGCCACGCGCGGCGACGGATTCCGCGGGGAAGACGTGACGCCAAACGTCCGCACGATTCGCGCGATCCCTCTCTCCCTTCGAGATGGCCCCCCCGGCCGCGTCGAAGTGCGTGGCGAAGTGTACCTGCCGCGCGGGTCATTCGACCGTGTGAACAGGGAAAGGGAAGCGCGCGGGGACCCTGTCTTCGCGAATCCGCGCAACGCCGCCGCGGGGGCGATGCGGAATCTGGATCCCTCGCTCGTGGCGCAGCGCGGGCTCTCCGCGTTCGTGTATCAGTTGGTGAATCCGGCCGCCGGTGACAGGCCGGCTGGAGCCAGCCTCGACGGGGGCAGCCACGCGGCAATGCTGAAGGCACTCTCCGACTGGGGGCTGCCGGTCGAGCGGCATCATCGTCCGTGCCGCGGGATCGACGAGGTGATCGCCTACTGCACTGAGTGGGCGGAAGGCCGCCGCGAGATGCAGTTCGACACCGATGGCGTCGTCGTCAAAGTCGACGAGCTCGCCCTGCGCGAACGGCTCGGGGCGACCGCAAAGTTTCCGCGATGGGCGACGGCGTTCAAATTTCCGGCGCAGCAGGCGCACACCAGGCTGCTGCGGATCGCCGTGAATGTGGGCCGGACCGGCGCGAACACTCCCTATGCTGTCCTCGAGCCGGTGTTCGTTGCCGGCTCCACGGTCTCGATGGCGACGCTGCACAACGCCGAAGACATCGCGCGCAAGGACATCCGCGAGGGAGATACGGTCGTCATCGAAAAGGCCGGCGACGTCATCCCGCGCGTCGTCGCGCCCGTTCTCGGGTTGCGGCCGGCGGATTCACGGCCGTGGGTGATGCCACTGGAGTGTGCCGACTGCGGGAGCGCGCTGCATCGCGACGAAGAGGAAGTCGTGTGGCGATGCGACAACTCGTCGTGTCCCGCGCGTCTTCGCCGGGGGCTCGAACACTTTGCGTCCAGAAGCGCGATGAATATCGAGGGCCTCGGGGAATCGCTGGTCGATCAGTTGATCGATCGGGGTCTCGTTCGGGACTTCGGCGATCTCTATCGGCTCCAGTCCGAGCAGTTGGAGCATCTCGTCGTCACCCCGCGCTCGGATCGCGCCGTGCCGCGCAAGCTGGGCAAGGTCGGCCGCAACGTGGTCGAACAGATCGACCGCAGCAAGGGGAACGACGCGTCGCGCCTCCTCTACGGCCTGGGAATCCGCCACGTCGGGGAAAAGGCGGCATCGACGTTGACACGACATTTCAGGACGATCCCGGCCATCCTCGATGCGTCAGTCGAGTCGCTGCAGACGATCCCCGAGATCGGGCCGACCGTTGCTGCCGCGGTCCGGGCCTTTGCGGACGAGCCGCACAACAGCGCCCTCGTCGAGAAGCTTGCAGGCGCAGGGGTCAACATGAGCTCCCTGCAACCGGCGCCGGGTGCCACCGGGCCGGGTCCGCTGTCGGGCAAAACGTTTGTGCTGACCGGAACGCTGGCCACGATGACGCGGGAGGAGGCGACGGAGGCCATCGAGCGGCTCGGTGGCAAGGTGTCCGGCTCGGTGAGCCGCAAGACGTCCTACGTGGTCGCCGGCGAGGAGGCGGGCAACAAGCTCCAGAAGGGTGAGAAGCTCGGCGTGCCGATACTCAGCGAAGAGCAATTCAAGGGACTTATAATTTAACCATGCGCCGTTTTACGGTCCTGACGGTCGCGCTGACTGCCGTCGTGGCCTTTCTGGTCGGCCTGCTCCTGGCGGGGCAGTTCAGCACGCCGGTCGTCACCACCGCGCCGCGGCCCGCGCCGCGCCCCGCGACGGCGCCCTCGCCGGTCGGCGTCGGCTATGGTGGGGCGAACTTCGCCGACGTCGCCGAGCGTGTGAACGCCGCCGTCGTCAATATCGATGCGACCTCGAAGGGGTCCGCGTTGCGCGATTCGCAGCGTTTCTTCCGCCGCGGCCCCGCAGAGCCGCGCAGCGACGAGACCCCGGGCGGGTCCGGCAGCGGCTTCATCATCGATCGCGACGGCTTCATCCTCACCAATCATCACGTGATCGACGGTGCCCAGCGCATCATGGTGACGCTCGCAGACGGGCGGGCCTTCCGCGCGGAAGTCATCGGCACCGATCCGGCGATCGACGTCGCCCTGTTGAAGATCTCCGGCGCCCGTGATCTGCCTGAAGTATCGCTGGGCAATTCAGACGAGCTGAGGGTCGGGGAATGGGTGTGCGCGATCGGCAATCCCCTCGGGTACGTGCACTCCGTAACCGTCGGAGTAGTCAGCTTCATCGGCCGGAAGCTCTGGGACGTCAGTCTGGACGACTACATCCAGACCGACGCAGCGATCAACTTCGGCAACAGCGGCGGGCCCCTGATCAACGCGCGCGGCGAAGTCATCGGCATCAATTCCGCCGTCAGCTCGCGACTGGGTAGTAGCATCAGTTTCGCCGTCCCGATCAATCAGGCGGTCACCGTTCTTCCGCAGCTCAAAGCGAGCGGACGTGTGTCGCGCGGCTACATGGGAGTGCTACTCACGGACGTGACGGCGCCGCTGCAGCAGGCACTCGGGCTGCAGGTCGCGCGCGGGGCGCTCGTGCAGGACGTCACCGCCGATTCTCCCGCCGAGCGATCCGGCATCCACGTCTACGACGTCATCGTGGACGTCGAAGGGCGCGACATCGCGAGCAACGACGATCTCATTCGCGACATTTCCGCACGACAGCCCGGATCGATCGCGCGCGTGCAGGTCGTTCGGGATGGGCGACGTCTCACGGTACCGGTTCGCCTGACCGAGCGCCCCCGCGGCTCGCGCACGCCCGATGACACCGCCGAACCATTGCCCGGCGCTCGCGGTGCGCGCCCTCCCGCCGAAGCCCCGGACACCCCGCTCGGGCTCACGGTCCGCGAATTGGACCGCGGGGTCCTTGGGCGTCTGCAGGTGCCGGAGAACCTCGAGGGGGTCATGGTGATGCGCGTCGACCCGACCGGTGCGGCGTTCTCCGCGCAGGTGCGACGCGGGTTCATCATCCTCGAGATCAATCGCCGCCCGGTGCGGACCGTCGCCGATTACCAGCGGATCGTCGGCGGCGCGCGCGCGGGCGACGTGCTGGCGATTCTCTATTACGATTCGACCGTCGCGCAGCGCGCGGTGCTGACTGTGACGGTGGAATAGGAATGGCCGCGCGGATTCTTTTGATTGACGACGATGCCGGCATTCGCGATTCGATGCGGATGCCACTCGAATACGAAGGCTACGAATACACGGCCGCGGCGTCCGCCGAAGAGGGTATTGCGGCGATTCAGCGCGAGTCGCCTGACATCCTCTTTCTCGACATCAAGATGCCGGGGATGGACGGGCTCGAGGCGCTGACGCAGATCAAGGTGCTCGACGAGGGGCTCCCCGTCGTCATGATCTCCGCCCACGGCAGCGCCGCGGTCGGCGCCGACGCTACGAGGCGCGGGGCGGTGGATTTCATCGAGAAGCCGTTCGGCGCGGAGCGCCTGCTGGTCACGATCCGGAACGTGCTCAATCAGTCGCGGCTCCGTGACGAGAACCGGTCGCTGAAGCGCGCCGTCGAGGCCCGGCACCAGATGGTGGGGGAGAGCGGCTCGCTCCGGCAGGTGTGGGATGCGATCAAGCGCGCGGCGCCGACCAATGCGACCGTGCTGCTGCTCGGTGAAAGCGGCGTCGGCAAGGAGCTGGTGGCCCGCTCGATCCACCGCAACAGCCTTCGCAGCCGCGAACGGTTCGTCCAGGTGAATTGCGCCGCGATCCCGGAGGAGTTGATCGAATCGGAGCTGTTCGGTCACGAGAAGGGCTCGTTTACGGGGGCCACGGAAAAGCAGATCGGGAAGTTCGAGCAGGCCGACAAGGGGACGATCTTCCTCGACGAGATCGGGGACATGAGCGCGAAGACGCAGGCCAAGGTCCTGCGGGTTCTGCAGGAAGGGGAGGTCGAGCGGCTCGGATCCGCGCGGACGATCAAGGTCGACGTCCGGGTGATCGCCGCGACGAACAAGGAGCTCGAACAGGAAATCGAAAAGGGGACCTTTCGTGAGGACCTGTATTTCAGGTTGAGTGTGATCCCGATCACGGTGCCGCCGTTGCGCGACCGCCGGGACGACATCCCCCCGCTCGTCCGGCACTTCGCGGACCTCTTCAGCCGCGAGCACAATCGCCGTCCGCAGCGCTTTACGCAGGCGGCGCTCGACTTCATGCACAAGGCGCGATGGAAAGGGAACGTCCGCGAGCTGCGCAACACCGTGGAACGCCTGATCATCATGACGCCGCGTGACACCATCGACGTCGACGACCTTCGAGACATCGTCCGCCTCGACACGAAGCCCGCTGCCGGCGACACCGAGAAGGAACGTCCCGGGACGCTGCGTGAGTTCAAGGAGGTCGCCGAGCGCGCCTTCCTGGTCGAGAAGCTCCGCGAGCACAACTGGAACATCTCGAAAACGGCCGAGGTCATCGGCACGCCGCGCAGCAACCTGTATAAGAAGCTCGAACAGTACGGCATCAGCCAGGAGAACGACGCGTAGGCAGTCTTCAGTTATCCGTTATCAAGCGGCAGTCTAATGACCGATAATTGAAGTCCGCCGCAGGGGGCCAGACGATCGTCCGGCGTCGCGCTTCGCGCGACGCGGGGAGGAAAGTCCGAACTCCGCAGGGCAGTGCGCCGGGTAACGCCCGGTCGGGGTAACTCGAAGGACAGTGGCACAGAAAACACACAGCTGACGCTCGTAGTGCAGCCCTTGGGTTGCCTGCAGGCAAGCAATGGTGAAAAGGTGCGGTAAGAGCGCACCGCGCCGGTGGCAACATCGGTGGCAGGCAAAACCCCGCACGGAGCAAGGCCAAATAGGGAGACGCTATCAGGACGGCCCGTTCGAAGTCTCCGGGTAGGCTGCTGGACCCCTTCAGTAATGATGGGGCTAGAGGAATGATCGTTGCCCTGAGCGAGGCTCCGCAAGGAGACGAGCGAAGGGGACAGAATTCGGCTTATCGGCCCGCTGCGGCGGGCTTTTTTTGACGTCACGGTTGGCGTGTTCAGTCCGCGCCGCGCAGCGCCTCGAAAATGACGCTTATGTCCACATATCTCGTGACCGGCGGCGCCGGTTTCATCGGCTCGCATCTCGCGGAAGAACTTGCATCGCGCGGACACACGGTGAGGATTGCCGATTCGCTTGCGACCGGAAACCGTCGCAACATCGCGCACATCCCGGACGCGGAGTTCCGGCAGGGTGACCTCGCGGACCTCGACTTTGCCCGCGACGTCGTCGCCGGCTGCGAATACGTCCTGCACCAGGCGGCGCTCCCCTCGGTGGCGCGCTCCGTGGTCGATCCCGTGACCGCCCACCGCGCCAACGTCGATGGCACGCTGAACGTGCTCGTCGCCTCGCGCGAGGCCGGCGTCAAGCGCGTCGTGTTCGCGGGATCGTCGTCGGTGTACGGCGATGCCCCCGTACTGCCCAAGCGTGAGACGATGCCGGTCAATCCAATGTCGCCGTACGCGCTGCAGAAGGCGATGGGGGAACAATACCTGCAGCTCTTCACCGCGCTGTACGGGCTGTCCGGCGTGTCGACGCGCTACTTCAACGTCTTCGGTCCACGCCAGGATCCGTCATCCCCCTACTCCGGCGTCATTTCACAGTTCGCGACAGCGCTCCTGCAGAACCGGCCGCCGACGATCTACGGCGACGGTGAACAGACGCGCGACTTCACCTATGTGGCAAACGTGGTGGACGGCGTACTGCGCGCGTGCGAGATGCCGGACGCCAATGGACAGGTCTTCAACGTCGCAACCGGTGGACGGATTTCGCTGAACGAGCTGTTCCAGAGGATGAAGGCCATCGTCGGCGCGTCGGTCGAACCGGTTTACACCGCCGCGCGCCTCGGCGACGTTCGTCACTCTCAGGCGGACATCGGCAAGGCAAAGGAGGTCTTCGCCTACGAGCCGCGCGTCTCGCTAGAGGAGGGCCTCGCGCGCACGATCGACTGGTACCGGGCCGAAACCCCTGCTGGGCTAGGCTGATCTCTAACTGAGCCAGCCGGCCCCGTGTTTGCACTCCTCGGTCGGCATGCAGGTGAGCGGGATCATCATGCTCGATCGTGCTTTCGATACGTCCGGCAGCATGCGTCGCCGGTCGCTGCGGCTCCACGAGCTCGGGCACGCGCTCGGATACAACCACGTGAGCGCCCGCGACTCCGTCATGAACTCTCACGCACGGACGGAACCCAAGACGTTCGACCACGATGCCGCGCGCCTGGCGTTCATGCGTCCGCCGTTGAATCGCTCCCCCGACATCGATCCGGATCCGTTCTCCGTCAACCTGCGAGCTCCCTCGCAGGGGCTAACCTGGAGAGGGGACCGCTGATTTCCGATCCGCCGCTCGCGTGAGCAGCAGACGCTGGCTGATCCTGATCGTGTTGGCCGGCGCCATGTTGCGCCTCTTTCCCATCTGGTTCGGGCTGCCATATCTCCGTGCGCGACCCGACGAGGACATGTCGATAGCGATCGCCTACCGGATGCTCTCCGGTGATCTCCATCCGCGGTTCTTCCACTGGCCGTCGCTCACCTTCTATATTTTCGCCGCTCTCTATTGGTGCGCATGTGCCATCAAGGGGGCGTTTTCTCTAGAGGCGGGGTTGTCTCAGACCGAGCAGATCGTCATCGGCCGCATTTTCGTGGCGTGCGCCGGCACAGCGACGCTCGCCGTTGTCTATTCGATCGGGCGGCGCGTCCGGGACGACGTCACGGGACTGATTGCCGCCGCGCTCCTGGCTGTTGCGATGCTCCACGTTCGCGAGTCGCATTTCGCAATGACGGACGTGATCATGACGCTGCTGGTGACGGCGTCGCTTGCGGTGTTGTTGCATGGGGTCGACGAACAGGAGACGGCCAGGAGAGTTCGGCTCTTTGCCGCGGCTGGATTTCTCGGCGGCCTGGCCGCGTCGACGAAGTATACGGCGGCGGCTGTGCTGGCCGCCGTGGCGGCAGCGCACATCCTGGCGCTCAGGCGGCCCTGGCGAACCGCCGTTTCATGGCCCGTATGGCAGCCTTCGCTCGCATACGCGCTGTGTTTCGCATGTGGCTTCGGGATGGCGACACCGTATGCCTTGCTGGACTTCGCGGCGTTCAAAGAGGGAATGCTGTTCAACGTCAGACACATGTCGGAGGGCCATGCTGTCCCCCTGGGCCGTGGGTTCAAATACCACCCGACGTATTCATTGCCCTATGGCATGGGGCCGACGGCGTATGCGGCTGGTCTTGCCGGAGTGCTCGTCCTCGCCTTCCGTTACCGGAGGCACGGCTTCATCCTTCTGAGTTTCGTTGCAGCGCTCTACCTCTCGTTGGGCCCGGGCCGCACGGTGTTCTTCCGGTACGTGCTGCCTCTCGTGCCGGTGTTGTGTGTCGCAGCCGCGATCGCGATCAGAGACGCAGCCGATTGGCTGGGACCCCAGCTGCGCGTTTCGCGTACCGCCGCCGCAGGGGGCCTCATCTGCGTCGTGGGCATTCCCGGGTTGGTCAACAGCATCTGGTTCGATTCGCTTCTCGCTCGTACCGACAGCCGCGCGCTCGCGGGGTGGTGGCTGGAATCACGGCTGCAACCAACGGATACGCTCTATGACGATGGTGGTGTGTACGTTGTTCTCGATCTGAGCCGTGCAGCGTTCCGGCGGTCGTTGTTCGATCCGGCCAGCAATTCTTTCAGCGAGGGCGCCGCACAGACGCCGGAATGGCTGATCCTGTACGAGTCTCCAGTCAAGGCGTACGCGAGCACGAGACTGGAGTTGCGGGATCTCGCACGTCGCGAATACGAACTGGTCCAGACCGTCCGAGCGACCAGGGGGCGGCAGCGCTCAGCGGTGTATGACTTGCAGGACGCGTTTTTCATGCCGCTGTGGGGTTTCTGGACGGTCGAACGCCCCGGACCTACCATCCGTATTTACCGCCGCAAGGCCCCCTTCGTAATGCTGCAACTCGAGTTGCGATAAGCCGCGAGATTTGCCCCGACTTGGATCCTGTGGTTGACGGATTTCCGTGCCCGCTCGCGGAGGGCTTTGGACACCAATTATCTTTCAAAGGCGCAAGTGATTGGCGGTCGCGGAGTTCCGGCGACAGGCGCTGACGAGTGAGATCGGGCAGCACGCTTGCGATAAGAGGCCGCGGCTGCCGTAACCGGCTTCATTAACGCGGCCCGACCTCTCGCGTGAGGATCGCCAGGCGGCAGCCGCTTACTCACACTTGTGGAGGACACATGACTCGTCTCGCGCTCCTTTTGTGTACGTGCATCGTTCTCGGAACCGTCGCGGCGAATGGAACCGCACAGGACAAGCCACGGGAGAAGCCGGCAAAGGCTTCGACGACGGCCATCGCGACGGTCAATCTCAACACCGCCACGCAGGCGCAGCTCGAGACGCTGCCCGGCATCGGCGCGGCATCGGCGAAACGGATCATCGAGTACCGTCAGAAGAACGGCGGGTTCAAGAAAGTTGAAGAGCTGATGAACGTCAAAGGCATCGGCGAAAAGAGCTTTCTGAAACTGAAGCAGCACCTCACCGTGGGTGCCGCGGCGCCGGCTACTGACAAGTGACGGGCGCGGGCCCGGTTCGAAGGGGAGCGAGCCGGGCCCCGCACGTCTGCGCGCCGATGATGACCAGGCCAGCGCGACACCCGGTTGCAGGCTACACGCTGATCGAGTTGATGTGCGCGTTGACGCTGGCCGCCACGCTGGTCGGGATCTCCATCCCGGCCACGCGGACAACCGTTGACGAAATTCGCGCCGCCGCTGCTGCGCGCGACATGGCCGCGCGGATCGGTCTCGCGCGCCTCGACGCGGTTCGCCGTTCGTCGGCCTTTGCCTACCGGTTCGTACCCGACGGAACGGACTACCGGTTCACGGCGCACGTCGACGGCAACGGCAACGGCCTGAGAACGATCGAGATCGCCAGCGGCGTCGATCAGACGGTCGCGCCGGCGGAAGCGCTTCGAGACAAATACCCCGGTGTCCGGTTCGGTCTCAGGTCCGGTCTTCCGGATCTCGACGGCGGGCGGGGGAGTGAAGAGGGGGTGCGCATCGGATCGTCGCGCATCCTGACGGTGTCACCCGATGGCAGTGCGACGTCGGGCAGTCTGTACGTGCGAGGATCCCGCAGCCAGTACGCTGTCCGCGTCCTCGGCGCGACGGGCCGGACGCGCGTGTTTCGGTACGACACCGGTCTCAACCGCTGGCAAGCGCGGTAAGCCCGGGTCGCTTCAAACGACTGTATTTCGACCAGCGGCCTTCGCGCTGTACAGGCGCCGGTCCGCTGCCTCGAACATCGCTTCGAATGAATAGTCGGTGCCGAGCGCAGCGACTCCGCCCGAAACGGTCACGCCGCCGATGCCGGCAAGCGGCAGCGCTTCGACCGCGTTGCGGATCCGTTCGGCGAGTTTGCTGGCCTGCTCGAGCTCCACGCCCGGGAGGATGACGAGAAATTCCTCCCCGCCCCAGCGGATCAGAATGTCGTACGCGCGCACGGTGCGGCGCAGTAGTGAGCTGATCTCGCGGAGCACATGATCTCCAGCCTGGTGCCCGAACGTGTCGTTCACGTCCTTGAAGTGGTCGATGTCGAGCAGCACGCAGCTCAGGGCGCTGTTCTGCCGGCGCGCGCGCGAAATCTCCGCCGCGATATCTTCGCCGCCGCCGCGGCGGTTTGCCAGCCCGGTCAAAGGATCAACCGACGCCAGGCGCTGCAGGTCGTCGAGGTCTGGCGCTCGGCTGACGGCCCCTGCCAGCGACGTATGGTGATCCCGGCTCCCGTGCCGCGACAGATCCCGCGTGAGCTCGCGTCCCAGCGAGTCGAGCAGATCGAGCTCCGCCGCGTCCATCTTCAGCGGACGGGTATCCATCAGGCACAGCGTGCCGCTGATTTCTCCCTGCTGCGTTCCGAGGGGCGTCCCGGCAAAGCCGCGGATGACCGAGAGGCCTACGGGGGCGGCCTCGAGGAGGGCCGGATAGTTGGTCACGTCGGGAACGATGAGAGGGTCGCTCCCCGCTGCCACCTGACGGAGGAACGTCCATGCCTGTGAGGCGCCGGTGACCCCCGAGAGATCGGACAGCGCCGCGTGTGCCTTCACGTACTCATGCTCGCCGATCTTGACGTAGACGACGGCGATTGGGACGCGAAAGCGGCGGCCGGTTTCGACCACCGCCATCTGGAGGATGTCGTCGATGCCGAGAGTTGGCTCGCTCGCCTCGACGCGAGCGATGGGCTTTGACGTGTCCGGACTGCGCTCCGAGGCGTTCTCGCGGAGCGCGAGATCGATGGCTTCGCGCAACGCGGGCCGATCGACATCAAAGGGGAGCACCTTGGCGATTCCCAGTGATTCGGCAAGCCGTCGCGCGGCGGCGCGAATCGGTGCATGGCCAGAAACCACGATCGCAGGAGTCTGGGCGCGCGATGACTGCTTCCGCAATTCACGGAGCAATTCGAACCCGTCGACTTTCGGCAATGACAGATCGAGGATCAGCAGCGCCGGGGGGCCGCGCCGCGCCAGTTCCTGCTTCGCTTCTTCGCCGTCCCTGACGAGCACGGTGTCGTACGCCGCTTCACTCACCACCGCACGGTAGGCCGCGCCGCGGTTGACGTTGGGCATCGCGATGAGGATGTAGTTTTCCCCCTGGCGCTGCCGAACGGGGTCGCGCTTCTGTCTGCCGGGCTCAGTCATAACGTGCAGTCGAAGGATTGTAGTGGATGGCTGGACTATATCGGCCGGGAACAGGCCGCAATCCGTATCCCGCGTGCTACACAAGTGTTGCCACTGGACACATAGCTGCCTCTGTGGATCGCCTACGAATGCGCGCGC
>Ga0136617_10005510_pt1 | contig 11322 bp, 6 predicted proteins | sample AntDrymUQ3222106_2_FD_129672 | JGI IMG/M metagenome (GOLD analysis project Ga0136617, IMG submission 129672) | Polar desert sand microbial communities from Dry Valleys, Antarctica - metaG UQ322 (21.06) | ecosystem: Environmental > Terrestrial > Soil > Desert | place: Antarctica: Dry Valley...
GGCTGGCCGGGACGAGCGATGGAGTGCCGACCGTCGGTGAGCACCAGGTCGATCCGATCATCGCGTGCCAGGCTGGTCAGATCCTCGCCCAATCTCGCTGATGAAAGGGCGACACCGCGCGCCGCCAGTCCGCGCTCGACAATCGCCGCGACGCGGGCACGCAGCTCCTCCGTCGCCTCGGTAAGGGCGAGTTGCTGGGTCCCGAAGCGCGTCGTCAGGCGCGACGGCTGGACGAGCTGCACGAGTATCACCTCTCGCGGTTCGCCAGCCGACGCCAGCGCCTCTGCCAATGATGTGAGGCCATGCAGGTTCTTGGGATCCTGGCAAGCCACGAGGATCGCTCGGGCGGGCACCGGACGAGGTGTCATGACAGGCGGCGGTTCAGCCCCCCGGACCTCCTCCTCGGGCGTGCGGGATAGTCGGCCCTGCGGGTCGATGATGCGCAGGGCGGGGCCCGCCATGAACGTCGTCACAAGGGCCATGAGGACCAGCATCGTGAACAGGTCCTGGCTGATCACCCCCAGGTTGAGGCCGGCGTAGAGGACGATGAGTTCGGTGAGGCCTCGCGTATTCATCAGAGCACCGATGGCCGCCGACGCTCGCCATCCGCTTCCGGTGATCCTTGCACCGAACATCGCCCCCACCCACTTGCCCACTATCGCTATCGCGATCAGCATGATGGTGATCGGCCACAGCGCCGGCTTCTCGAAAAGTGGGCCGATGTCCGCTCGCAGGCCCGCGACCACGAAGAACAGAGGCAGCAAGACTACGACCACGAAGTTCTCGATCCGGCGCGAGATGTCGCTGGTGAGACCAGTGTGCCGGGGCATTATCAGTCCCATCACGAACGCCCCGAAGATGGCGGCGATGCCGACGCGCTGAGAGAGGAACGCCGCGCCGAGCACTGCCAGGAAGATCGCCACGACCCACCCTGCCGGCACGTTCCCGGCCTCGTCGTAGGCGTCGGCCACGCGAGCCAGGACAGGGCGGGCGATGAGACCCATCACGAGCACGAACGCCAAGGCGAGGATCAAGATCACGAGTGGATCCGGCGGCAAGACCATCGGCGCCGGCACTACGGCGCCTGGTGCGGCCGCGGTCTGCCCTACCATTGCAGCAGCGGAGACGGCGAGGGCGGAGGCGACCGCGAGGAGAGCCCATGCCGCGACGTCATCTATGGCCGCGCAGGCCAGCGCGAGCGCGCCGATCGGTCCACGGAGCATTCGCCGCTCGATGAGGATGCGCGCCAGGACCGGGAAGGCGGTGATCGACATCGAGACGCCAATGAAGATCGCGAACGCGACTGGTCGATCTGTGTCGCCCAACTCCGGGAACCGCTCGATAAGCAGTACCGCTGCTCCGATGCCGAGCGTGAACGGAAGCGCGATGCTGGACAGTGAGATCGCGACTGCCTGCCTCAGGCGGCCGCGGAGCACCTGTGGATCGAGTTCCAGCCCTATGAGGAACATGTAGAAGACCAGGCCGATCTCGGCGGCCGCCCGGATCTCTGTCTGGAGATGCGTCGACAACGGCCAATCGGCCGGACACGCCGGAAGGCCGCACAAGAGCCCCGTCAGACCGGGAAACCACTCGGGCAGCGAGCCGATGAGACTGGGGCCAAGCAGGATGCCCCCCAGCACTTCTCCCATGACGCGGGGCTGTCCCAACCGGGCGACTACCTCGCCCAGCAGCCTGCCTGCGATGATGATGAGCGCGACGGCGGCGAGGAGTTGGCCGAACTCCGCCTCTGGAAGATTCGGTGTTCGGTACTCGACGCTGAGCACGAAGAGGGCGATCCCCGCGATGACCAGGAGGCCGACCATGACCGGGTACGGCATTCGTGATCGAAGCGATGCCAGGGATAGGCGTGACCGAGAGCTGAGCACCCGCGTATCCTACCCAGTGGATCACGCCGAATGAGCTTGGAAGGGCCTACTCTAGAACGTGCATGAGCTGGTCGGCGCCTATCGGTTGGAGCGGGTCCTCGGCGAGGGCTCGACGGCAGTGGTCCACCGCGCCCATCACACCGTTGACGGGACCGTGGTCGCGCTCAAGATCCTGAAGAAGCACCTGGCCGCGGACGAGACTTTCCGCCGGCGCTTCCTGCGGGAGGCGCGAGCTGCTTCGGAGGTGCGCCACCCGAATCTCGTGGCCATCCTGGATCACGGAGAATCCGACGGGCGGTACTACCTCGCGTCCGCATACGCTGCTGGCGGGTCGCTCGCCGCAGCCATCGTCCGTCATGGCCGCCTGCCGATAGGCGAGACGGTGCTCATCGCCAATGAGGTCGCGTCAGGACTGGACGCTCTCCACGCCCACGGCATCGTCCACCGCGACATCAAGGCCGCCAACGTGATGCTCGACGTGGATGGCCGCGTGGCCATCACTGACTTCGGGCTGGCCAAGGGCGCGAGGTACACGGCACTCACCACGATGAGCCGGCCCGTGGGCAGTCCCGCCTACCTATCGCCCGAGCGAATCACTCGGCAGGAAACCACACCGGCGGGCGACATCTATGCCTTGGGGTGTTTGGTACACGAGTGCCTCTCCGGCAGTCCGCCGTTCAGCGCACCCACGCTCTTCCAGCTCGCCTTCGCGCACATGACGCAGGATGCCCCGTCTCTCGCGGAGATGCGAAGGGATGTGACGCCGGCGCTGGACGCGGCTGTGCGTACTGCGATGGCGAAGGATCCAGCACACCGACCGGCGACCGCGACCAGATACGCCGTCCGACTATCCGCCGCCGCCCAAGTGGATGATCGGTCGCCCGGGGCAGCCGCTGCCCTGCCGGCGAGATACGGCAGTCAGCCATGACGACGATAGCCATCTCGTGGCTCGGAGAGGGTCGGATCCGCGTTGCTGAGCTGGAAGCCGGGAAACGGTCCCTCGTGAGTCGAGGTACGGACGGCGATGTCATGATCCAGCATCCCACCGTGTCGCGCCCGCACCTCGCCATCGTCCCCTGCCCGTCAGGCTACCTGGTAGAGCACCTGAGCCGGACCAATCCGACCCGAGTCAACGGGTCGCGCGTCGAGGGTCCCACGCCGCTGAGTGACGGCGACGCTCTCGTCATCGGTACGGTCAGCGCAACATTCCACGACCTGGCAGCGGGGGATCGCCGGCAGGGTCCGGTCTGCCACAACTGCCACCGTGAGAACGATGCCCACCAGCGCGACTGCTGGTTCTGCGGAACCTCTCTTGTGAACGCACCGACCACCATCCGGATGCCGCGGCCGGTACTCTGTCGGCTACTCGGCCCGGACGGCGCACAGGGCGACCTCTACGAGGGAACGGTCCTGGTCCTTTCGCCCGACGGGAAAGTGACGGCGACGCGCCGGGAAGGTGCGTCTGACCCGCGTACGGGACATGTCGAGTTTCGCGACGGCCAACCGATGTTCGTTGCGCCCAACGAGGGAGAGTCGGCGGCCTCAGCTCAGCCTATCGCGACCAGCGATGAGTTCTCCGTGGCAGGCAACACCTTTGTCGCCATCCGTCGTTAGGTGCGTGGCGTGATGCGTCCGCCGTGGAACCGCCAGAACGGGAAGAAGGCGCGCATCGGCCCCTGCGTCCAGAGGAAGATCGCCAGCCACACCAGCCCGTAGTGTGCCAGGAAGACGCCAGGCGCGACGTCGCGCGCTGGGAGGAACGGTAGGAGCCCGAGGGCTATGACGGCATACAGGAACACACCTTCTGTGATGCCGTTCAACACCTGGAATGCAGCGGGCCAGTCCCGATCCCACCGGAAGCGCTGGATGAGGATGTAGATGACGTCCCATACGAAGCCGAATACGGCGACGTAGACCAGCACGCGCAGGAACACGTCACTCCTCAGCCCGAGCACGAAGATGACGGTGATCAGGAGGCCGATGGTCGCCAGCAGGGCCAGTCGGGTCTGCCATCGACCAACGAGTGTCGGGGTCACGGTGCCTTCCCCCGCGCCCAACGCGACCACTGGACGAACGAATACCAGCCGTTCAGCGTGCGGATGCGAGCCGGATCGGCCAAGCGCATCCCTTCCACCGCGCGATAAGCAGCGTACTGGAGTCCCAAAAAGCTGTCCACGGCGGCGTGGGGACCTCCAAGCGTGATGGCGCCGCTCGCGTACATCCTTGTCGAACCATGACGCATGCCAGTCACCTCGAAGTCGTTCGCTACCTGGAGTCGACCGAGGGCGTTCCTGGTCAAGGCATATCGGTCGATGAGATCATGCAGCAATGGGCTTCGTTCCGGGCTGGCTATGAGCCCGGTGCAGTCGATGACGAAATCCGCCACGAGTTCCAGGGTGCCACCGCCAGCCAGGGTGTTGGAGATGCGGGAGGTGACCCGGCCGTCGGGGGTAGGTGCCAGCTCCTTGACAACACCATATTCGGAGCGGTACCAACCCTCACGGAGCCCTTCCTGCACCATCCGTCGCCAGTCCCGTCGATCAGCCGTGGTCGTGCCCCCCCACGCCTCCAGCAGCTGTTTGCGCTCCTCCGGGTCGGCCCGTTCCATGGTCGCCCGCTGCTCACCCGTCCAGCAGCCCTTCGGCCAGTTGAAGGGCTGGAACTCGAATTCCGCATCCACCTCGCGTTTGGATGAGCCATACGTATGGCCGCCCGTCAGGCGGGACCGATGTAAGTGCACGATCGCGATCTTGGGGTTGTTATGCCGCTCTTCGTATAACTTCTGGATGATGCGGGAGGCCACGATGCCACGACCTCGCAGGACGACCGTGCCTCCCTTCGCACGAAGCTGTTCGTAGATGTGGTCGTGCTGCTCATAGGCGTTCACGACCCGCGTCCGATCGTCGAAAGCCTCGCGGTACTCAGCCAGGTCGGGCAGAAGCTGGAGGGACGGATAGCCCACTGCCAGATGGATGAAGGGAGCACTGATGGCATAGTGCCTGCGGTGTTGCTCGTCGCTAGCCGATGCGATGACGAGCAGCCGACCCTCCGCGGAGCGACGTATCGCGCGCGCCCGGCCGAAGCGCACGATCGCCGGCCAGCCGATACGCGCGGCCTCTCGGTCAACGGCGCGAAATACGTCGCCAGAGCGAGGGGTGTACGTCTGGACCAGGGCCGGCTCGCCGAAGATCTGCCACAGTAGTCGACCCGCCAGCCGCAAGTCGCCGCCACGTATCGCCCGCCAGATCTCTCGCGGCGCATACGCGGGGAAACCCCAGACGTTATCTGGGCAGGAGTCCGAGTTGGACCGAAGCCGCTCATGTGGAGGGATCTGTGAGTTGCGGCACAGCCGCTCATACCGACCATACGGCCGTTCTTCGTTGCCGATGACGGCGATCGCCTCGGCTGGCACGCCGCTCACTCGCAGTAGGTCTGCCCACACGAACGAGCCCATCCCGCCCCCGATGCCGGCGAACCCGCACGTTTGAACGTCGACTCCGATGGACCGCAGTCGTTCCTCGGATATGACGTCGCTGTCGAGCCATTCGTCGGGGACGACCCCGCGTGCCGGCGCCGGGGGCGGCGCTGCGACCACGCCCGCAGAGACGCCATCGTCCACGACCCGAGTCGCATTCGGGTCCCTCGGCAGGGGCACCACCATCACCGCGCCGTCGGCGCTGGTGACTATCTGTGTCTGGCGCCGGTCACCCAGCAGTCGGCCGATGAGTTCCAGCGTAAGATCGCCGATCCGCAGGCGATCTCCCTCGCGTAGTTCCGCGGCCATGACTCGCTCGCCGTTCACGTAGGTGCCGTTAGCGCTGTCGAGATCCCGGACCTCGACCACTCCGCCCCGAACCGTGATCAGGGCATGACGTCGTGAAACCTGCGGATCGTCGAAGGTCGCGACCGCCGCTGGGTCTCGACCGAGGAGGTTCTCTCCCTGCTCCAGCACCACGTCGACCTCGCCGGTGACATGGTGCATACCATGTAGCCGGTAGCGCGTGGTTGCTTTCAGCTCAGCCAAAATCGCTCCTCTCAGCGCGTTTGTGAGTATGACCCCGCGCCATATCGCGGTGGCGGTCTGTCGGCCACCTGACCGACCAATCCCCTTGGTGCCCATTAGGATCGGTAGATCACCGATCGTGACGCCCGGTCGGGACAACCCGCTGCGTCGGAAGGATAGGAGCATGGTCAACGCTCGCGCCGCGATGGCGGTCACGGAGCCATCTCCCCGCGAACGGCGTCGGGGCTACCATCGCCCTGATGTTGGCAAGACCCAGGATGTTACGGCGACGATGGCCAGATGACCGGCTCTGAAGAATCGTTCAAGCGTGTGCGGGTGCGCGTCGATGGCCGGACCGTCGCGGTCGAAGGGGACCGGCCGCTCGTCATCGGTCGAGACCCGGGCTGCGACATCGTCATCGCCCAGGAGCGCGCCAGCGTGTCAAGGCGGCACGCTGAGCTCGTCCCCACAGCGACGGGATGGCTGCTGCGCGATCTGGGTAGCGGAAACGGCACGCACGTCGCCGGGCGACCCATCACGGAGCTGGCCCTACGCGAAGGCAGTGTTCAAGCTCAACTCGGCCACCCTGCCGACGGCGTGCGCCTCGACGTGGAGGTAGCGACCGCCAGATCCGCCGTGGAGGTGTCGGCAGGCGGTGCAGGCGATCACCCACAGCGGGATCTGCCCGTCGGTGCGTCGCGACTCGGCCAGTTGTCAGCCGTCTACCGCTTGCCGTCCGGACGCGTGGGCATCGGCCGGGCACCGGACAATGAGTTCGTCCTGGACGATCTTCAGGTGTCGCGCCACCACGCCGAGTTGATCCCCACGCCGGATGGCCATTTCCTCCTCCACGACCTGAGGAGCCACAACGGAACCCTGGTCAACGGTCGTCGCATCGAGCGGGTGGTGCTGGCTGACGGCGATCTGGTCCGGATCGGTATCACGCTGTTTCGCTTTCGTCGCGGTCAGCTCGAAGAGTTCGTCGAGGCCGGGGCCGCCTGGCTCTGCGCGATGGGCCTGACCTACACCACTCCTGACCGACATCTAATCCTCGACGGAGTGAGCTTCGCCCTTGAGCCATCGAGCTTGCTGGCCATCGTGGGTCCCTCCGGGTCCGGTAAGACCACTCTCGTCAATGCGCTGACGGGCTTTCGGCGCGTGTCCAGCGGCCGCGTGATCTTTGGCGGGCGAGACGTGTACGCCTCACTGGACGATCTCCGACAACGGATGGGCTTCGTGCCCCAGGAAGACCTTCTGCATGCCGAATTGACCGTGCGTCAGGCGCTGCGGTACGCGGCCGAGCTGCGCTTTCCGCCCGACGTGGAAGAGCACGTCCGACGGCAGCGCGTCGAGGAACTGATGGACGAGCTTGCCATCAGCCACCGAGCGGATCTTCCCATCGCGCGCCTGTCGGGTGGACAGCGTAAGCGCACCAGCGTAGCCGTGGAACTTTTGACGAAGCCAGGCTTGCTCTTCCTGGACGAGCCCACCTCCGGTCTGGATCCAGCCAACCAGGAGCAGGTCATCTCTCTCCTGCGGGGCTTGGCCGATGGGGGGCGGCTCGTGATCGTGGTCACTCATGAAGTGCAACATCTGGATCGCTGTGACCGTGTCCTGTTTCTGGCTCCCGGTGGCCGGACGGCCTTCTTCGGCCCGCCGGCCGAAGCGCGTCAGTACTTCAAGAGACTGGGGCACGGCGACACCTACTCCAGCATCTTCGCTGCGCTGGACGCTGGGCAAGAGACGGATTGGTCCGGGCACTTCACCTCCGATGAGATCCACAGCCGTTACGTACTTGCCCCATTGACCGAGGCGCAAAAGTTGGCTCAAGAACCCGGCGGTCAGGTCCACGAACGGGTCAAGGCGCGTCGACTGGCGACTTCCCGACAGTTCGCGATCCTGACCAGGCGCTACCTCAGGATACTGGCCAGCGACAAACGAACGGTCGCATTGATGGCAGTCCAGGCGCCACTGTTCGCGTTGCTGTTCCTCCTGCTCTTCTTCAACGACGTGATGGAACCTATCTCCGCCCCCGAGGCAACCACTTTGATCTGGCTGCTCGTGGTGGGAGCCACATGGGTCGGCACCTCGAACTCCGTGCGGGAGATCGTCAAAGAGGCACCGATACTTCGCCGTGAGCGCTCGACCGGGCTCTCACTGGCTGCCTATCTAGGTTCCAAGGTGCTCGTGCTCGGCACGATCTCCCTCGTTCAGGGTGCGCTCCTCGCGCTGCTGGCGACATTGCCACAGAGCCTTCCGCCGGGCGACGTCTCGGTGGCGAGCAGGTCGGTCGTCATCGAGGGCGGAGCCTTGCTGGGTGCTGCCCGCGTGGAGCTGATGCTGGACCTGGCCGTCGTTGGGTTCGCCGCCATGACGGTGGGCCTGCTCGTTTCCGCGATCGTGCGCTCGTCAGACCACGCCATGGTCATCCTGCCGCTCGTTCTGGTCGCCCAAGTCGTTTTGTCAGCTCCGCTCTTCTCGTCGCGGTCCGGGTCGATCAGCGCGATCGTCCTGAACTCAGCGGGTGTGCTATCGACCGCATCGTGGGGCACGGCCGCAGCCGCGTCCACGAGCGGTCTGAACGAGATCCGCCGACCTTATCTGGAGGCGGTCGCGACAGCCCGATCGCTGGTGTCAACGGGTGGCCTACCCCAGGTGGTCTCCGAGGACCCAGCCACGTGGGACCATGACAGCGGCACGTGGCTGTTGGATGTAGTGATGCTCATGGCGCTGAGCGGCGCCTTCCTAGGGGCAGCAGGATTGGTGCTCCAGCGTCGGAGGCAGTGATGACGGTCTTGCCAGAAGGATTCGGCGCGGCCTCGGACCAGGGTCGCGTCAGGGATCACAATGAGGACGGTTACCTGGTCCGTCCGCCGCTGTTCGCCGTTGCTGATGGGATGGGGGGACATGCCGCCGGGGAAGTAGCCTCGCGTTTGGCTCTCGAGTCACTCGCCTCCAAGACCACTGAGACGTGGCGTGACGGCCGCGACGTGCTACTCCGCGCATTGAGCGAAGCCAATCGCGTGGTCTATCGTCAAGCGAAGAGCCGAGCTGGGGCACGCGGCATGGGAACCACGTGCGTCCTGATCCTCCTGGACGGAGACCGCGTACATATCGGTCATGTCGGTGATTCCCGCGCCTACCGCCTCCGTGCCGGCACCCTTGAGCCGCTCACCAGAGATCACACCGTGGTGGGCGACATGGTGGAGCAAGGCCTCCTCACGCCGCAGCAGGCACTTGCAGACGGTAATCGTGGTTTCCTCACGCGCGCCCTCGGAGCCGCGGCTCGGGTGGATGCCGAAGTAGACAGCTTCGACATCCAAGCCGGTGACCGGTTCCTGCTCTGTTCGGACGGTCTATCGGGCATGCTGCCGGACCCGGTGATCGAGCAAATCATGCGAGAGACACCGGATGCACAGGCTGCTGCCGATCGGCTGATCGCGGCGGCCAACGAGGCGGGCGGGGAGGACAACGTGACCGCGCTGGTGGTGCACCCGCCACCTGGCGAGGGAGGCGGTGTCGCGGTCCCTGGGTCCGCCGGCACCGAGCGACGAGGAGCTACGCGAATCGCAGTGGCGCTCCTGGCCGCGGCCTTAGTGGCAGGTGGTGCTGCGGCATGGGTATGGTCACAGCCGGTCGGCCCGAGTGGGTCGCCGGCGCCTTCGGCTCTTATCTCGCCGGCGTCGAGCGCAGCGGGCTCGCCTTCGGCCACACCCAGGCCCCCTGGCCGATCGGCGGCGCCTAGCCGGACCGGCTCCCCTTCGGCGACTCCGCGAGCGGGTAGCCCATCGGCAGCACCGACCGGATCGGTGGACCCGAGTGCCGCTGGGACGGGGTCGAGCCCGTCGCCAGAGAGATCGCGCCGACCGTAGCTCCCAGCCGCCGCACAGACCATCGTGGCAACGGCCGCGACGGTCGGATGGGAGAGTGGGATCGAGCGACTTCCTGCCGTCAGCCGACGCCGATACTGCCGCGCAAGGGCTATCCACAGCGCCTGTGGTCGTGGATACTTATCGGCGCGGAACGTCCTCCCAGCGGCGTTGCGTGACATGCTCCGGCGATACCGATGAGATAGGGAAGGACCGAGCCATGACCCGTGACGCCTGACCCGCTCATCGGCTCCGTCCTCGGCGACTACCGCATCGACGGCCTGCTGGGCGTCGGCGGCATGGGCCGCGTGTACCGCGCCACGCGCCTGCGCATGGGCCAGACCGTGGCCGTCAAGGTGCTCGACCCGGCGGTCGCGGAGGACGGGGGCTTCCGCGCCCGCTTCGAGCGGGAGTGGCGCCTGGCGGCCTCGCTCAACCACCCCAACGTGATACCCATCTTCGACGCCGGCGAGGTCGACGGCCGGCTCTACCTGGCGATGCTGCTGGTCGTGGGCACGGACCTCGCCCGGCTGCTCGCCGCCGAGGGCGCGCTGTCGCCGTCGCGGGTCCTGGCTCTGTTGGCCCAGGTGGCCGGCGCGCTCGACGCGGCGCATGCCGGGGGCCTCGTCCACCGCGACGTCAAGCCGGGCAACATCCTCATCGCCGCGGGCCACGCTGACGACGAGGACGAGCACGTCTACCTGGCCGACTTCGGGCTGACCAAGAAGGCCACCAGCCAGAGCCAGCTGACGCGGGTGGGCACCTTCGTGGGCACCTTCGACTACGCCGCGCCCGAGCAGTTCGCGGACAAGTACGTCGGACCGCCGGCCGACATCTACGCCCTCGGCTGCGTGCTCTTCCAATGCCTCACCGGGCACGTGCCCTTCGAGACCGACTCGGACCTGCAGCTGATGTATGCCCACCTGCACCTGCCCCTGCCGCCGCTGCACACCCACCGAGACGAGCTGTCGCCGGCTCTCGACGCGGTCATCGGGCGGGCGACGGCCAAGGACCCGGCGGCACGCCATGAGAGTGCCCGTGCCTTGATGCGGGAGGCGCGCGACGCCGTGCGCGCCACGCCGCCGACCTACCAGCCGACGGTCATCACCGGCCCGCCGCCGGTCGCCGCCTGGCCGCCAGCCCAGGCCGCGACGCGCATCGCGCAGGAGCCGACCGTCTACGGCGGCGCGCTGCCACCCCCGGCCACGCCGCCCGGTGGCTGGCCGACCACCGCGCAGCCGCCATGGGCTCAGCCCACGCCGCAGGGACCGGGTGGCATGGGGGCCGCGCCACCGGCGGCGCGCCTCGGCCCGGCGCCGCCGCCACGGATGACCCTGGCCGCGGGCATCATCGCTGCGGCTGTCCTGATCGGCGGAGGCGCTGGCTTCGCCCTGATCGGATATCCCCCGCCGAGTCCATCGCCGCAGACGGGCGCCGTGACATCCTCACCGCCGCTCAGTCCGAGCTCGGGTACCGGACTTCCGCAGCCACCGTCCGCTCCACCGTCCGCTCCACCGTCCGCTCCACCGTCCGCTCCACCGTCCGCTCCACCGTCCGCTCCACC
>Ga0136617_10005511_pt1 | contig 11322 bp, 14 predicted proteins | sample AntDrymUQ3222106_2_FD_129672 | JGI IMG/M metagenome (GOLD analysis project Ga0136617, IMG submission 129672) | Polar desert sand microbial communities from Dry Valleys, Antarctica - metaG UQ322 (21.06) | ecosystem: Environmental > Terrestrial > Soil > Desert | place: Antarctica: Dry Valley...
CAGGCGGCGCGAGCAGCCCTCCACACAGGAACAGCCCAATCGTCAGTGCGAGCAGGCGGCCTCTCATCATGGGTCTCCTTAGTCCGGCGGAACGCGTGCAGACTCCCGCTGCCCCCCGAACAGTGTCAAGAGGAGCCCGGCCGGCCCGCCTCGGCGCCAGGCTGACCGCTCAGAAGTAGAGGGTGTCGGCGATGACCGGAGCCAACTGACGGAAGGCCTTGCCGCGGTGGCTGATGGCGTCCTTGTCGGCCGGTGACAGCTCCGCTGTCGTGACGCGCTGGCCGTCAGCAACGAAGACCGGGTCGTACCCGAACCCCCCGGTCCCTTTCGGCGCGCGGACGAGCCGGCCGCGCATCTCAGCCTCGAGGACGTGTTCCCGGCCGCCCGGAAGAACGAATGCGGCTGCGCAGATGAAGGCCGCCCCGCGACGCTCGTCCGGAACGTCCTCGATCTGACCGAGCAGCAGTTCGAGGTTCGCGACGTCGTTCCCATGGGCGCCGGACCAACGAGCCGAAAGGATCCCGGGCATGCCATTGAGGGCGGCGACGGCAAGGCCCGAGTCATCGGCGACAGCGGGCAGCCCGGTCGCCGCAACAGCGTCGCGGGCCTTGGCCAAGGCGTTCTCAGCGAACGTGGCGCCGGTCTCCGGGGCCTCGTCGTATTGCGGGAGGTCATCAAGTCCCAGCACCTCGACGTTGACGACCGGTTCCAGGATCCGGCGCAGTTCGGCCAACTTCTTGGGGTTGCGGGTGGCCAGGACCAATCGCCGACCGGGCGCCGTCACCGGACCGGGCTCATCCGGCGAAGGCGCGATTCTGCGCCTCGGTCAAGGTCGCGCACCCGGCCACCGCCAGGTCGAGCAGCACGTCCAGGGTGGCGCGGTCGAACACCACACCCTCCGCGGTTCCTTGAACCTCGATGAAGTCGCCCGTGCCGGTGCAGACGATGTTCATGTCGGTGTCGGCCGCGACGTCCTCGACGTACTCGAGGTCCAGGCGTGGCTCCCCGTCGACGACTCCGACGCTGACCGCAGAGACCGAGGTGTGCAGCGGGTCGGGCTTTGCCAGCTTGCCGTTCTCGCGCAGCCAGCCCACGGCGTCGGCCAGCGCGACGTAGGCGCCGGTGATGGCCGCCGTACGGGTTCCCCCGTCGGCCTGCAGGACGTCACAGTCCATCGCGATGCTGTTCTCACCCAGCGCAGACAGGTCGATGCTGGCCCGCAGCGCCCTACCGATCAGCCTGCTGATCTCGTGGGTACGCCCGCCGATCTTGCCGCGCACCGACTCCCGGTCACTGCGGGTATGGGTGGAGCGAGGCAGCATCGCGTATTCGGCAGTGACCCAGCCGAGGCCAGAACCACGTCGCCAGCGCGGTACGCCAACGGTCACGCTGGCCGCGCACAGCACGCGGGTACGGCCGAACTCGACCAGGACGGAGCCTTCTGCGTGGTCGAGCCAATTGCGCGTGATGGTCACGGGGCGAAGCTGGTCAGGGGCGCGGTTTTCGGGTCGGGTCACGGCCAGCGACCCTAGCCGAGCCGTCTCCGGACTCAGGGGACCCCTGCAACGATAGGTACGTTGCAGGCTTCCCCTGTCGAGCGCAGCGGCACCGGCCGCGAGAGGATTCGCGGCATGCGTTCTGAACTGATCCGGGTGCGCACCGGGAACTCCCCGGCCATCGTGGACCTGACCGGGCACTGCTCTGATTTCCTCCGCGACTGCGGCGCAGACGTTGGCCTCCTGCACATCTTTGTCCCCCATGCCACGGCCGGCGTGGCGATCATCGAGACCGGCGCGGGCAGCGACGACGACCTGTTGGCCGCGCTGGACTCGCTGTTGCCGACCGACGATCAGTGGCGACACAGACACGGCTCGCCGGGGCACGGCCGCGATCACATACTTCCGGCCTTCGTCGCGCCGTACGCCTCGATCCCCGTTCTCGGCGGAAGGCCGGCACTGGGCATGTGGCAGTCGATCTGCCTCGTGGACCCCAACGGCGACAACCCCGACCGCCAGGTCCGGCTGTCCTACCTAGCGGGCTGAGTGCTCCCGGAGGCTGCGTGCTCCCGGAGGCTGAGTGCTCCCGCAAGTTATGCGCATAACGTGCAGTTCAGGGGCGCGGTCAGAGGTCGTACGTTGCGCCGGCCCTGGCCAGTTCGGCGGCCGGGAAGACCGAGCGGGCGGCCTCGAGTTGGGCCCCCGCGTCCACCCACGGCGGGATGTGGGTGAGCAGGAGCCTGCTGACTCCGGCTGCCGCGGCATGCTCACCAGCCTGGGCTCCGGTCAGGTGCAGGCCCGGTGGGTACGAGGAGTCACCATCGGGCTGGGCGGCCTCGCACAACAGCATGTCGCTGCCACGAGCCAGGTCGACCACGTCGTCGCACACGCCGGTGTCGGCTGAATAGGTCACCGACGCCCTACCGTTCCCGACCCGGATCGCGTACGTCTCCACCGGATGTTTCGTACGGGCCAAAGTGACCGCCAGCCCGCCGACCTCCGCGGTCGTCGCGGCTGTGGCTACGCGAAAGTCGAAGACGTCAGCAAGGTCGGACTCCGGTCGCTCATAGGCGGCGGCAAGCCGCTCGCGCGTGCCGCTGGGGCCGTAGAGCGGCACGGGACCAGAGGATCGCTCGGAGTAGCGGTGCCAAACAACGAACGCGCAGGCATCCAGGCAGTGATCGGCGTGCAGATGGGACAGGAAGATCGCGTCGATGGTCTCCAGCGCAGCGTGCCGCTGGAGGGCTCCGGCCGAACCGTTGCCCAGATCGAGGACGATCCGCACTCCGCCGTGTTCGATCAAGTAGCAGGAGGCCGCCGAGTCGGGTCCAGGCATCGAGCCCGAGCACCCGACAATGGTGAGTCTCATCCTCCGGCGCCGTTGCCCGGCACCGGGATGCTGCCCGCCGAGTACGGCACAGGCACCCGTTGGCCCTCGGCGGCGGTCCCAGGCACCGGCTGTGTGTCGGTCCCGACCCCCGGTATCAGCGCAGCCGGCAGTCTGGCGATCGGACCCACCGCCGGGCCGAGGAACCGCGCGGCCAGTCGATGGAATGTCTCTGCGTTCCCGGTGGAGAAGAACCGGTGCTCGCCCACCGACACGCCAGATCCAGCCGCCCCGTCCTCACCAGGCAAGTCTGCATCCTCGCGGAGCAGGTCCTCGTCGGTGAGCACCCGGAAGACGTCCTTGGCCGTCTCGTCCGCACTGGAGACGAGCGTGACCCCGTCGCCCATGACATGGCTGATCGCACCGGTGAGCATCGGATAGTGCGTGCAGCCGAGCACGAGGGTGTCCACCTCGGAACGCTGCAGCGGTTCGAGGTAGGACTGCGCAAGTCCTAAGATCTGTCGGCCACTGGTGATCCCCCGCTCGACGAAGTCGACGAAGCTCGGGCAAGAGGCGCTGGTGATAGTCACCTGCGGTGCGGCGGCGAACGCGTCGTCGTACGCGCGACTGCGCACCGTCGTCTCGGTCCCGATGACACCCACACGACCAGTTCGGGTCGCGGCGATGGCGCGGCGTACCGCAGGCAGGATCACCTCGACCACCGGTACGTCGTAACGCTCCCGGGCATCACGCAGACATGCAGCACTGGCCGAGTTGCACGCCACGACGAGCATCTTGACGCCGGACTCCACCAACTGATCCATGGCCGCCAGCGCATGCGCGCGGACATCCGCGATCGGCTGCGGACCGTACGGGCTGTGCGCGGTGTCACCCAGATAGCGCAGGGACTCGGCAGGTAGCTGATCCATGATCGCCCGCGCGACGGTCAGGCCGCCCACACCAGAATCGAAGACCCCGATCGGCGCACCTGCCCCTGTCACGCTCTGCAGAGTAATGAGTCAGACGGTGAGCCGGAGGCGGGTGTCGTCAGGGGTGGACGCGGGCGGCGAGGACCAGGGCGTCCAGCAGGATGCCGACGACGGGACGGATCTGCTGGCGGTTCGGACGGTGTACGGCGCTGATGCTGCGGGCACCCAGGCCGGCCAGGGCAGTCAGCCGCACTCCCTGGGGCACGACATGGGTGATGGCCAGGTCGGGGACGAGCGCTGCGGCCAACCCGGCGTCCACCAGCGCGAGGGCGGCCGGGAACTCCAGGCACGAGTGCGCGCCGGGCAGCGGCAGGCCGCTTGTCTGCCTGAGCCGGTCGAGAACTCGTCGTACGGCCGAGCCGGGCGGTCCGTCGACCCAGTGCCTGTCGATCAGATCGGTCAACGAGTCCGGAGGCGGCCACCCGAGCGGGATCGCCAGCCGATAGGGATCGTCGAGCAACCAGCGGATCACTGAGCCTGGTCCCGAGGCTCGAGGGTCGGAGGCGTCGTCCTCGACAAGCACCAGGTCGATCTCGCCGGCATGCAACGCCGTCAACGCAGTCTCCTCGTCGAGTTCCATCACCGCCGGTCTGATGCCGGGATGGGTCCGACCCAGGGTGATCAGAGCGGGGACGACGAGCCGAGCGATGACCGTCGGGAATGCGGCCAGGGTGACTGGACCGTCGATCTGCCCGGACAACGCGAGCACCTCGGCTTCGGCATCGGCGAGGACATCAGCCAAGCGAGCGGCGTGGGCGGCCAGCCGGCGGCCACTCGCCGTCAACTGTGCGGGTCGTTGGCCTCCCCGCCGGGAGCGGTCCAGGAGTACCAGGCCGGTCTCCCGCTCCAGAGACGCGATGTGCTGCGACACCCCGGACGGGGCTAGGTGCAGCCGGCGGCCGGCGGCGACGACCCCGCCGGATTCCGCGACCGCCCGCAGGACCAACAGTCGCATCGGATCCAGCCGCATGCAGTCCGACTGTAGGCGCATGTCAGCCAGACTCGCTTCACCTGCACGCGCTCGGAGCCGACGATGGACCGGTGACCAACTCTGAGTACCGCGCCCGCTTCGACGCGTCAGTGACCTTCTCCAACGGTGGTGCCCTGAATGTCGAATCCTTCCGGGTCGACGTCCCCGGCCCGGACACCGGCGAAACCGAGGTTGCGACCCTGTTCGTCACGTCCCTGGGGCTGCTGATGGTCGATCAGGTCACCGTTCGCGGGCTGCGCGTCTACGCCGAGGCTCACAAGGGCACTCGGGGTGGGCCGAGCGATGCCGGGCTCGAACCGACCCCCTCGGAATCGGCTCGGCGCTGGGTCGAGCTCAGTCACGTGATCACGGCCGGGATGATCACCTACCCGGGACTACCCGGCCCCGAGGTCTCCCCGCACCTGACCCGCGAGGCATCTCGGGACGTCTACTCCGAAGGCACGGAGTTCGCGATCGACCGGGTCAGCATGGTGGGCAACACAGGCACCTACCTGGACAGCCCCTACCACCGCTACTCCGGGGGCACCGATCTCGCCGGCCTGCCGCTCACGTCCCTCGCCGATCTGCCTGCGGTCCTGGTACGCACGGTCGGCTCCGGGACACGCGCCGTCGACCTCGGCGCCCTGGCGGCCCTCGACGTTGTCGGCCGGGCCGTGCTCCTGCACACCGGCGGCGATCGACACTGGGGCACGGCGGACTACGCACGTGAGGCCCCCTTCCTCACCGAGCCGGGTGCGCGGTGGCTCGTGCAGCACGAAGCTGCGCTGGTCGGCATCGACGCGGTGAACATCGACGACACCACGGGCAAGACCCGTCCGGCCCACAGCCTCCTGCTCGCAGCCGGGATCCCCGTCGTGGAACACCTGACGGGTTTGGACCAGTTGCCACCATCGGGCGCGCGCTTCACTGCCGCGCCACCTCGCTTCGCCGACTTCGGCACCTTCCCGGTCCGGGCCTACGCGTCGGTGCCGGTCCCAACGGTTCGATGATCATCGCCGAGCTGGTCGGATGGACGGGTGCGCTGGGTCTGCTGTTCGCCTACGCGCTGTTGAGTGAGGGCAAGGTAGCGGCCAGCAGCCGGATCTACGTCGTGCTCAACCTCGCCGGAGCCGGTGGACTTGCCCTCAACGGTGCCGCGCATGCGGCCTGGCCATCTGTGGCGCTCAACCTGGTCTGGCTCGCCATCGGAGCCAGGGCGGTCCAGCTGCACCGACGCCAGGCCGCGGCGTCGTCCCACCCCGACTGATCCTGAACTGCAGGCTGAGACTCAGGCCCAGAGCTGGCCGTCTAGCGCCTCGGTCGCCTCGTCGAGACTGCCGTCATAGGCACCGGTTGACAGGTACTTCCATCCCCCGTCGCAGACGATCAGCGCAATGTCGGCGCGGCGGCCAGCGGCGACTTCGCGCTCGGCGACCCCGAGAGCAGCGTGCAGAATCGCCCCGGTCGAGATGCCGGCGAAGATGCCCTCGCGGTCGATCAGCTCACGGACCCGCCGGATCGCATCGTTAGGGCCGACCGAGAAGCGGGTGGTCAACACCGTCGGGTCGTAGAGCTCCGGGATGAAGCCCTCGTCGATGTTGCGCAGGCCGTACACGAGTTCGCCGTACCGCGGCTCGGCAGCCACGATCGCGACACCGGGCACCTTCTCGCGCAGGAATCGGCCGACTCCCATGAGCGTTCCGGCGGTGCCGAGACCACCGACGAAGTGCGTGATCGTGGGCAGGTCGGCCAGGATCTCCGGGCCGGTCGTCTCGTAGTGCGCGCGGGCGTTGGCCGGGTTGCCGTACTGGTAGAGCATCTCCCAGTCCGGATGCTCGGCGGCCAGCTTCTTGGCGACCGCGACGGCTTCGTTGGATCCGCCTTCGGCCGGGGAGGAGATGATCCGCGCGCCGTACATCTCGAGCAGTTGGCGGCGCTCGATCGAGGTGTTCTCCGGCATCACGCAGATCAACTTGTAACCGCGCTGACGGGCGATCATGGCCAATGAGATCCCGGTGTTGCCGCTCGTGGGCTCGAGGATCGTGGCGCCGGGCTTGAATCGACCCTCGGCCTCGGCGGCCTGGATCATGAAGAAGGCCGCGCGGTCCTTGACCGAGCCGGTCGGGTTGTGGTCCTCAAGCTTGGCCCACAGTCGCACCTCCGGCGACGGGGACAGCGCCGGAAGGCCCACCAGCGGCGTACCGCCGAGGGAGTCGATCAGGGAATCGAATCTGGCCATGGCTGGACTCTCGGTCAGCGCCAGGGGCGCTGGCTCAGCCTCCAGCCACGGCAGGCAGCACGGTGACCGAGTCGCCGTCCTTGAGTGGCGTCTCGAGAGCTCCGGTGAACCGCACGTCCTCGTCGTTGACATAAACGTTTACGAACCGATGCAGTGCCCCGTCATCAGCGATGAGGCGCCCCTTGATCCCGGAGTGCCGGGCGTCAAGGTCGTCGATGAGAGCGCTGAGGCTGTCGCCGGAGCCCTGCACGGTCTTCTCACCGCCGGTGTGCGAGCGGAGGATCGTGGGGATTCGGACCTCGATAGCCATGCGAACTTCTCTCCTCGGTAGCTCTTGGTTGAATGTCGCCTCTGTGGGTAACGACGGCACCCGCCGGTTCGATTCCGGATCCCGCACGGTCAGGTGATCTCGACCGGTTCCTCGGTCACCTGAGCGTCGATGATCCTGTACGAACGGAACTCGGTCGGGTCCTCGTCATTGCCGTGCTCGCGCGTGGAGACCAGCACATAGTGCGCCCCTGGCTCGGCAGCGAGCTTGATGTCGGTTCGCGAAGGGAACGCCTCGGTGGCGGTGTGCGAGTGGTAGATGACGACCGGTTCCTCGTCACGATCGTCCATGTCGCGGTAGAGCTTGAGTAGGTCGGCCGAGTCGAACTCGTAGAACGTGGGTGAACGTGCTGCGTTGAGCATCGGGATGAAGCGCACCGGCTGGTCGCTGCCGATCGGACCGGCGATCACACCGCACGCCTCGTCGGGATGGTCGCGTCGGGCGTGAGCGCGGATCTCGTCGACCAACCCACGCGCGATCCGAAGCACACGCCGAGTCTAGGCGCCGGTCCCCCGGGCACCGGCCAGGACGTCGACCAGCAGACCCTGGACCGCCGTCAGCCAGGAGTAGGCAGCCCACCAGGGATTCCCGGTCTCCTCGGCCGCCACCATCGGGTCATCGGCTTCCTGGACATCCAGTCGTACCCCGATCGCCAGCCGTACGTCGTTGAGGGTCCGCAGCCACGCCTCGGCCGCGTCCTGATCGAGGTCGACCAGCCCACCGTCCGGGCTGACCGACTCCAGTACGAGGTCGGCATCGGCCAGCTTCTCGCTGCGCAGCCCGGCCTCGGTCAGGGATCGATAGTCCTCCGCAAGGTCAGGATCGCTGCGATGCCCGTCCGGCAGCAGTCGTTGGGCGACCGGATCGGCGACACCGTCCGTGCCGCCTGATCCGGCGGCAGGTCTCTCAGCACTGAGCACGTCTCGGATCTCGGCCACGACCTGGCGCAGCAGGGCCGCCTCGGGCGGGTCGAGCTCGGCTACGAGCCGGTGTCCTTTCCACCGGAACGGCGTCACGAGTCCCGCTGGTAGCTGGCCCACAGGCCGTAGGCATGCAGCCGGGAGGTGTCGGATTCCATCCGCTCCTTGGCGCCCGAGCTGACGATGGCCTTGCCCTCATGGTGGACCTGCAGCATGAGCTTGGTCGCGGTCGGCTCGTCGTAACCGAACAGCTTCTGGAACACGTAGGTCACGTAGTTCATCAGATTCACCGGGTCGTTCCAGACGATCGTGACCCAGGGCCGATCGGTCTCCTCGTCCTCGTCGACGACGACCTCTTCGGTCCGCTCCGGCGCGATGATTCCGGTCGATGTCATGACGTGCTCACGAATCCTATTCTGCCCGGTCGGCCGCACGGGCCCTCGCCTACGCTGCCCAGCTGTGTCCACGGCCCTGCTCACCGACCACTACGAGCTGACCATGCTCGCCGCCGCCCTGCGCGATGGCACGGCGCGGCGGCCGTGCGTCTTCGAGGTCTTCGCCCGCCATCTTCCGGCCGGGCGACGGTACGGCGTGGTCGCCGGCACCACCCGGCTGCTCGATGCGATCGAGGAGTTCCACTTCGGCGACGCGGAGATCAGCGGACTTCGCGACAAGGCGATCGTCGATTCCGACACGCTGGAATATCTTGCTGCGCATCGCTTCTCAGGTGACATCGAAGGGTACGCCGAGGGCGAAGTCTACTTCCCCGGCTCGCCGATTCTGACCGTGTGCGGCAGCTTTGCCGAAGCCGTGCTGCTGGAGACGCTGGTGCTGTCGGTGCTCAACCACGACACGGCAATCGCATCAGCCGCGGCCAGGATGGTGTGTGCTGCCGGAGACCGACCGTGCATCGAGATGGGCTCCCGGCGTACGCATGAGCAGGCTGCGGTCGCGGCCGCGAGAGCTGCCTACCTGGCCGGCTTCTCCGCCACGTCCAACCTCGCCGCGGGCGCCCGCTACGACGTACCCACGACCGGGACCAGCGCGCACGCCTTCACGCTGTTACACGACGACGAGGATGCTGCCTTCGCCGCACAGGTCGCTGCGCTGGGCGCGGAAACAACCCTGCTGGTCGACACCTACGACGTGTCGGACGGCATCCGCGCGGCGGTAAGCGCCGCCGGACCCGGGCTCGGCTCGATCCGGCTGGACTCGGGGGACCTGGGTTCCCTGGCCGTCCAGGCCCGCGAGTTGCTCGACTCACTCGGCGCCACCGCGACCGGAATCGTGGTGACCAGCGATCTGAACGAGTACGCCATCGCCGCGCTTGCCGCCGCACCCGTCGACGGGTACGGCGTGGGTACCTCCCTGGTGACCGGGTCAGGGGCTCCGACAGCTGGCTTGGTCTACAAGTTGGTCGAGGTCGATGGGCACCCCGTGGCCAAGACATCCACCGGAAAGCCCTCCAAAGGCGGGCGCAAGTCCGCGGTCAGGCGGCACGACGCACGGGGCGTCATGACCGCCGAGGTCGTTGCCACCGGCGGGACCGCTGAGGCACACGAGGGTGACCGCGCGCTACAGGTCCCGTTGCTAGTCGGCGGCCGGCGCGCCGAGTCCGGTGGGTCCCCGCAGGAGCACCTGGAACGTGCCCGGGACCACCACCGGCACGTGATGACCACGCTGCCGGCCACCGCGCGCAAGCTGTCGCGCGGCGAGCCAGCCATCGACACCGAATTCGTCCAGCTGTAGGCACCTGGCGGGCGCAGTCCACCCGACCTGTACGCAATCCGGGTGATGCGATGGGTGGAATGGGCACAGGGCGGGTGCACTGTAGTCGTCGGTCGTAGGCGGCCGAGAGGCTCAGGTGGTGGAGGACTCGTCCAGCGATTCGACATCGGCGCGACTGATCCCCAACACGAAAAGGATCGCGTCGAGGTAGGGCTGATTCAGCGCGGCATGCGCTTGGTCCTGAACGTAAGGCCTCGCGTTGAAGGCGACGCCCAGACCGGCCGTCGCGAGCATGTCGATGTCGTTGGCGCCATCGCCGACGGCCACGGTCTGACTCAGCGGGATCCCGAATTCAGCGGCAATTCGCTTGAGTGCCTCGGCTTTTCCCCGTCGGTCGAGGAGCTCCCCGTGGAGCCGGCCGGTGAGTTTGCCGTCCACGATCTCGAGGGTGTTGGCGGCTGAGAAATCGAGACCCAGTCGGGTCACGAGGCGGTCGGTGATCTGGGTGAAGCCCCCGCTGACGATGCCGCAGCGGTATCCCATCGCCTTCAGCGTTCGGACCAGCGTCCGCGCGCCGGGCGTGAGGACGAGTTCGTCGTAGACCTCGTCCAGGGCTGTGGCCGGCAGCCCGGCCAGTACTGCGACCCGGTCCCGCAAGGACTGGCCGAAGTCGAGCTCTCCAGCCATCGCCGCCGCCGTCACCGCGGCGACCTGCGACTCCCGGCCCACCTTGGCCGCCAGCGAGTCGATCACCTCACCCTGGATGAGAGTGGAGTCCACGTCGAGCACGATCAGGCGTTTGCTACGGCGAAGCAGTCCGGCCTTCTCGACGGCGATGTCCACGCCGGTCTGGCTGGCCACGGTGGACAGCGCCGCCCGCAGCTTGGCTGACTTCGCCCCGGAGACCATCATCTCAAGGCTGGTGACCGGGTAGGTCGACAGTCGCGAAATCGTGTCGATGTTGCCGCCGACATCCGCGATCGCGTTCGCCACCGCCGCCACGGCTGTGGCCGGCAGCGGCGCGCCGAGCACGATGACGTGATTGCGCTGCCGTCGTTGCTCGGTGAGGTCGGCTGCGGCCTCGTCGAAGGACACTTCGATGGCTACCCCGGCATCGGCGCTCACTTCAGCGGCGAGCTCCTTGATCTCGAGCTCGTCCGCCTGGATGGCCAGAAGTACGCCCAGGACGAGTTGCCCTCGGATGACGACCTGCTCGACATCGATGATCTCGACATCGACGGTCGACAGTGCCGAGAACAACCGGGCGGTCACTCCGGGATGATCCTGGCCGGTGACAGTCAGCAGTGCACTGCGACTCGAGGTAC
>Ga0136617_10005513_pt1 | contig 11320 bp, 19 predicted proteins | sample AntDrymUQ3222106_2_FD_129672 | JGI IMG/M metagenome (GOLD analysis project Ga0136617, IMG submission 129672) | Polar desert sand microbial communities from Dry Valleys, Antarctica - metaG UQ322 (21.06) | ecosystem: Environmental > Terrestrial > Soil > Desert | place: Antarctica: Dry Valley...
AGCGAGCGATCTCTCAAGCGATTCGCCTGAGTAAGGGCCTGCGCCTGCCACAGCGCGAAAGGAGTCTGCGGCCGGCATGGTTCGACTCGTAACCGCCAGGCGAAGGCCATCGCGGAGACCATGATCCGCATTTAGCTGTAACAGCCATTGGTGCGGGCGCGAAGGAGAATTTATCGCATACACGACGCCAGGAAGCCGGAGACCCGTGCACGTCGGATTGACAAATTCGTTACGATGCTCTCCGAGGGACAGACTATTCGCTAGCATCGAGGGCCTTCGTACTCCCACTGTCCCTGATTCTTTCCTCCCCCAAGGTGATGCTCAAGCACTCCACCACATCGACCACGATACGGGGCATACCCATCATTGTCATCAACACGCGTCCCGACATTGACACCAGCGCGGTTCTCAGCCGGTTGGAGCGCGTATTGGTACTCCTCGAGCGTGCGGTGCCGCACTACTATCGCCACCTGCAACGCGACTTCGCGATGATCAGGGTGCAACGGTATGCCTGCCGCGGCGCCTACTTCCCTGAAGAGCGCGCATGCATGGTAGAGCTGACTTTCGCGGCCAATTCCGATTTTTCAGACGCACAGGTCGCGGCCTCGGTCGTACATGAAGCAATGCACGCTCGCCTGCATCAGTTGGGCTTCCCTTTGGAGATGTCCGACCGCGCGCGGCAGGAGCGTTTCTGCCGGCGTGCGGAAATCGAGTTGGGCATGGCTGTACCGGACGGTGCGCCAGTCATCGAGCGAGCTCTCTACATTCTCGAGAATGCCGACGACGTTGATGTTGCCCCCGTCATAGATGAGCGGCTCGCCGCGGAGCGTGTCGCACAGGCGGACATGGCGGCGCTCACAGACCCCGCCTGGCTGAGACGAGCCGCCGAACACCGACGCGGTTGACCGTCGAGTACAATTGGCCCCTTCCCGTCCACCGACATCGAGACACAACCATGCAATCCAAAGCCGCAACAGTAGCCGCTTACCTCGCTGAGCTTCCCGCGGACCGCAAGGCTGCGCTCACCAGAATCCGCGAGCTCATTCGGAAAACCGCGCCCGAATCAAAGGAAGAGATGCAAGGCATGCCCGCGTACACGGTGGGCGGGGAGATGCTCTGCGCTTTCGCGTCGCAAAGCAACTACATGGCCCTGTACGTCTGCGACACCGCGGTCGTCGAGAAGCATCGCAAGGCATTGAAAAAGCTCAGTGTCGGCAAGTCCTGCATCCGTTTCAAGTCGCTGGACGATCTCCCGCTCGATGTCGCCGCCACTATGCTGGAGGAGGCGTATGAGCGGGCGGAACGGGGCGAGGGGAGTAGCGGGGAGTAGCTGCCAGCCGGCTGAGCTAGAATCCGGGTGGGCTGTAATCATCCACTCGAGCTCCCAGGGAACGTTCGGCATCCCGCCCGATGTGCCACTCTTCGGAGAGTCTGACTACGCACAGCTCGGAAGCTGCGGCCGGGTCATCGGTGTCCACAACCACGTAAAGCTGGTTCGGCTCTGTACGGGAAATGGTCACTCCTTCTACTTTGCCGCGAAACACGCAGCCACTCTTTTCCCTCAGAATTCCGTACCTCACCGTTCCTGGGTCCTCGATCAATCCGAGAGCAGATCCTTGTACGCAACCGTCCCGTATTGCATCGGGAGAGTCTTCCGCCGCCGCGGCGAATATTGCGCGCTCCCCCGCAACGCAGGCATCGGTGAAGGTGAGCCTTATTCCATGGAGCTCGCCAAGCTCGTACTGCACCACGTTGCGCAGCCTGGGTACAGCGCCGGATTCTGGTTTGTCGAGATACTTCCAGAGCGCGGGCCAATCCAGGTCCGCCGTGGCATTAACCGGCCTGAGTCCATTTCGGGGTGCGCCATTCCCTCGATTGAAGAGCCGGACTACTCCCTGAGTGAGAATCGCTCCTTCGACGTTGAGCTCACTTCCGGAAAATGCAGTCCGTGTCCGCAATTCGGCGTAAAGGCCCGTCGCATTCCGCAGCTCCGCGGTGTCTCTCCGGACATTCATCACGGCTACCCTGTCTCTAGCTGGAGCTGAACCCGAGCCGAACGCGACAAGGTGCTGTTCCCCATTCACCTGAACGACGAGATTCGCCTCCAGATCGAGCTTCGATGCCTTGTTGCCTCGCACGTTGTCATACTGTCGAAGACCACCTGGGCCCGGTGGAAGCGCGAGCGCGTGGACACTCAAGTCCGTTGGGTTGACCAGCGCGAGAAAGTGCGCGTCGTCCTGGATCACGGCCAGGCGATCGCCGATCCATTGAATGCCCGATGCGGAGCGCACGTGCGCCGGCCGATCCTGAAGTGCATCTGGGCCATCCTCGTACCGGAGAGGCACTCGAGCGAGAATCTCAACGCTCAGGGCAGGATCTTCGACCGCTATTAGCCGTTCGACAAAATCCATTGAAATGGTGGGGTCTTTATCCATTGAAATGGCGGGGTCTTTATGAGCTGCATGGGGTTTCAAGGCTAGCGCGCGGAAGTTGGCGGTCTCGCAGTTCCGGCACGACCGTTGCCACTTCGGGATCACATCTCATCAGCAGAGGACCAATGGGTAAGAACAAGAATCACCGCTCCCACGAGCAAGACACGACCGAAAACGCGCCGGACAAGCAGGGTGAAAAGACTCGCACGCCCCAAACCGAGACGCTGCACTCCCAAGCCAGCCAGAAGACAGCCGCGACTGGGCCGAGCCATGACCCGGCCGACATCCGGGCTCACAATGACACCGGTAAGGACAGGCTTTTCGAAGGGCGCCAGCAACACGACGACGCTGAAAAGACCAGCGAGAAAACCAGGCTAGCCAAGGATACCGACAAGCACAACCACGAAGCCGGCGGCGGCGCGGCTCAGCCTGATCGAGCCGGCTCGAAAAAGAAGAGCTGATAATTGACGAATAGCTGATAGCCGATGGCAGATGGCGGATGACGACGGCGTTCCCCTCAGCCATCAGCAAATATCAATTGAACGTACGCAGCACGCAGTACGCAGTATTACTCCCGTAAGTCCCTTTTCTCCTTCACACATTCCGTCCCCGGTATAACGCTACCAACTTTACCGCGTGTCTGAGATCTACGATCGCATCGGCCGATCCTATTCCCACGCACCGCGCGAGGACGCACGTCTGTTCTCGGCGGTGCGTTTGGCCCTCGGGCGCGTGCGATCCGTCGTCAATGTCGGCGCTGGGGTTGGAGCGTACGAGCCAGGGGATCTGGCGATCGTAGCGGTCGAGCCGGCGACAACGATGATCGCGCAGCGCAGACACGCGATCTGGATGCCGGTGTCCGTGCCAGTATTTCGTTACTGGCGACGGTCGAGAGCGACAGTTATCAACTTGCCCGGCTTCGCGCTGATCTTGAGTCTGGACACTGGAAGCAGCGCTACGGACATCTGCTCGAGCTGTCACATTTCGATATCGGCTACTGCGTGGTTACCGCTCAACGGGCGTGAAAAGCTCCGTCGCGTGAATAAATCGGGAGTCACCACAACCCATTGAAGTCCTTTTGGCCACGCCGCATTCTCTTGGCAACCTCTCTCCGAGTCGTATCCTATGATCGTCGTTACAGATGTTCGTTTCCCTGCTGTTTTGCTTCTCCCCATTGGCGCCGCGATTCTGTCCGCCTGTGCAGCCAGGCCCGCGGGCGAGGAGGGCGTAGCTGGCGCGGCAGGCACGGCAGCGTCGCTCGAAAACGGCCAACCCCTTGCGAGTACAGCTGGGTTCAGCGGCCCCGAGGCTGTGCGCTATGACCCAGAGCAGGATGTCTACTTCGTCAGCAACTTCAACGGCAGAGGGATGGCGGCGGACAACAACGGCTTCATCAGCAGGTTGTTGCCGGATGGTAAGATCGAGCAACTTCAGTTCATCGCGGGTGGAGCAAACGGAATAACGCTGCATGCGCCGCGAGGTATGGCGATTGTTGGAGACACACTCTGGGCGGCGGACGTAGATGCGGTGCGAGGGTTTCACCGCCGGAGCGGCGCGGCCGTGGCAATAGTGGACTTCACTGGCCGGGACGTGGGTTTTCTCAATGACATTGCGGTTGGCCCCGACGGCGCCCTGTATGTCACGGACACGGGCAAGAATCGCATTTACCGAATTTCAGCAGGCGCTATTTCGGTGGTCCTCACAGACACCAGCCTGGGCGCACCCAATGGCATCGCCTGGGACGGGACCAACCGACACTTCATCGTCGTTCCATATGGCGGCGGGCATGCGATACGCTCGTGGCGCCCGGAAAACCTGTCTCTCCAGGAAATCGGAACGAGCCCAGGAGCAGAGTTCGACGGGGTAGAAGTTTTATCCAACGGACGCGTGCTCGTCGCCAGCCAGAAGGATTCCAGCCTGCACCTTTTCGCAGGCGGGCGCGGACGGCCGATCATCCGCACCGCCGGAGAACCGGCTGATATCGGAGTGGATACCAAGCGCAACCGGGTTGCCGTCCCGTACATCGCGCTCAATCGAGTTGACATTTGGCAACTCCCTCGAGACTGAGCGAACCGAGGAGATAACGAAGCCCAATTCACACGGGAGTCGTCGCGGTCGCAAAGTCGCCTTACGCAACCTTCGCAAGTCACAAACGTACCGTCCCATCACCAGAGACGGCCAAGGCAACGCGCGTTGTTGCGCGGACCGCACCGCGTCGGTCTCATACTAAGAGCCTTTCATTCAATTGCACGATGCGCAAGCCTCCCTTTCAAGGAAATTGGTCTGGTGAACAAGATTATCGCTATTGTTGGATCCATGGTTGGTGGGTACGCGGGCTGGTGGGCCGGCTCTTTTGTGGGCGTCATGACCGCATTCTTCCTGAGTGTCGTTGGAACCGGCCTGGGAGTGTATGCCGGGCGTAGACTGGTACAGCATCTCGGAGTGTGAGCCGGAGGGCTCCTGGCCTTTACTTTGCCCTTGATTCCTGGTGGCTATCTCTCGTCCCGGTTCCTGGCTCCCTGATCTACCGCAGCGATGCCTGACACGTCCTCCGCTTCTCGCCGGTCCGCCTTCCTGACCGCCGAGTGGCGATGGCTGGCGATGCTCAACTATTCCATAGATTCGGCGATTCTTGAGCCCTTCGTGCCCCGGGGCACAAAGCTGGACAGTTGGAGTGGCGAGACCCTGGTCAGCGTCGTTGGCTTTCGCTTTCTCCGAACGCGCCTGCTCGGAGTTGCCCTCCCCATGCATAGCGATTTCGACGAAGTCAACCTGCGCTTTTATGTCAGATCTGTCTCGAACGGCGAGACCAGGCGTGGTGTGGTCTTCATTCGTGAAATCGTCCCTCGTCGCGCTATCGCGCTAGTTGCGCGATTCACCTACAACGAACCATACATCGCACTTCCGATGCGGAGCGCCACGCCGCCACAGCGTTTCCCGCTTGTGGACTGCGAACCCGGACAGGTGGAGTATGCATGGAGGCACAAGCGGAGGTGGAACAGACTGTCCTTGAATTCCACGGGAACTCCGGTTATCCCCCAGCGCGGAAGCCAGGAAGATTTCATCACAGAGCATTATTGGGGGTACACACGGCAGCGGAATGGAGGCACTGTCGAATATAAGGTGGACCATCCCCGCTGGCGCGTCTGGCAGGCGGACGAGGCACGGCTGGAGTGTGACGTGGCCGCACTTTATGGCGACCAGTTTGTCGACGCTCTTGCCGATCATCCGCGATCGGCATTTCTGGCAGAAGGATCTCCCATAACGGTCTACGCTCCGCGACGGCTACCAACTTCGACTTAGGGAGTGCAATTCGGAGGTAATTCGAGATGGGCGCCCCGGGCCAGGCTCAGGGGGCGCCAACTGAACTCAGAGTAAGGTCGGTGTCACTGCGTAAACTGCAAGAAAACTCTCGGCCCTCGAAGGTGGGCGTCAAGCGTGCTGGCGCACTTACGCAGTTCGCGGTCCGGTATACGTCTTGCCAGTATTTGAGAATCCAGTCAACCAGGATTCTGCGAAATGGCAAGCGGTAGCCGGCTCACCATTGAACGCTCGTCAGGCGGCGCATTCACCCCGCACGGCAACGGAACCGAGCCTTCACTCGGAGACCTGTTCAAGCGGTTGAGCAACGACGCGGTCGAACTGTTCCGCCAGGAGGCGGATCTTGCGAAGGTCGAGCTGAGGGAAACGGGAACAACACTCGCCCGGGATGCCGCCAAGTTGAGCATAGCCTTCGCCATGGGCCTCGCTGGCGTTCTCTCACTCGCGGCATTTCTCGTCATCGCTCTCGGCGACGCCCTCGACAACTATTGGCTCGGAGCGCTTTTGGTAGCTGTGGCGTTCCTGGGGGTAAGCGGCGTTCTGGTGAAGAACGCGCTGGACGACATCCGAAAGCGCGGACTGAAGCCGAAGGAGACGATCAGTACTCTGCGAAAGGACGCGGACTGGGTGAAGAGCGAGGCGAAGGAGCTCAAGCGGGAGTTGACCAGGTAGCAACACCATGTCGTACGTATCGTTAATTGGAGGCACGATGAATACTCAGAATGATGCGCCAATCAACCCCCAGCGTGGCCAAGGGTTCGGTGGGACAACGCAGGGCGGCCGAATGCAAGGTGAAGGCATGGTGGGAGAGGTAAAGGACAAGGTTCAGGAGCTCTCCGGCGAGGTCCGGGACAAGGCTCAGGAGCTCTCCGGCGAGGTCAGGGACAGGGCCGGTGAGCAAATCTCCTCTGGTTTGAACAGAGGCAAGACGCGCACGGCGGACACACTGCGCGATGTCGCCCAGTCGCTCAGGCAATCCAGCCAACAGTTGGGGGGCGAGAGCGAGACCGACGTAAGTCGCTATGTAGAGAGAGCGGCGAATGGGATGGAGCGCGTTTCGAACTATCTCCAGCGGACCGATGTCGCGGAACTCGTCGACGGCGTGGAGGACTTCGCCCGGCGCGAACCGCTGCTCTTCGTGGGCGGCGCCTTCGCACTCGGTCTTTTGGGCGCACGTTTCCTCAAGAGCACTCAGCGGCAACCGGCAAGCAGGTCATTGGCTGCTCGTGATGCGTATACAGGCCGATACGAAACGCCTCCGCTCTACGGCGGCCAGACGCAGGTCTCGCTCCGCTCGGCCGACGATTTGCCACGTCGGGAGCCTGGCCAGTTCACATCGGCAGGGTAACAAATGGCCGAGCCTACAGTAGAGCCAACAAGCTGGAGCCTCGCGAGCAGCGGTGATCCCCCCTTCGGCAGGGATCGAAAGGGTAAGCTGGAAGCCTCGGATACAACGGTGGCTCTTCGGCAGAGCATTCAGAGCACGCGCGACCGGATGAGTGACACCTTGAATGAGATCGGAGAACGGCTCAACCCGGAGCATCTAAAGGAGCAGGTCAAAGATAGTATCCACGACGCTACAATAGGAAAGGTGAAGATCATGGCGCAGAACGCTACCAACAAGGCGATGGATACCGAGCGCAGCCTGGTGCGTGCGATAAGCGAGAACCCAATTCCCGCTGCGATGATTGGAGTCGGACTCGGATGGCTTGTGATGAATGCGAGGAAGAGCTCGGGACCCAGGCGGGGTACCTACCCGAACTTCGATCAGCCTGGTTATCCGAGTACATCGAGTCGCAGTTATCCCTACACGGATGACGCGCGCTTCGGTGCAGCGGAAGGCACCGCCGGCGGCACAGGTGGAGTACGCCAGCGCGCCGATCATATAGTGAGTGAAGTGAAAGACAAGGCCGGGGAGCTGGCGGATCGAGTGCAGCATGCAGCGGCGGACGTAAAATCTGAAACGCAGCACCAGGCAGATCGTCTGGGAGATCGCTTTCACGAAAGCCCGCTGGCGCTTGGAGCAATTTCAGTAGCGATAGGTATCGCGGTTGGCCTTGCGCTCCCCGCGACGCAAAAGGAATCGGCTTTCATGGGCGATACCCGCGACCGGCTGGTTGACCGGGTGCGAGGAGCTGCGTCGGACACCAAGCAGAAGGTTGAGAACGTGGCTGGTCGCGTTCTCGAAGAGGCACAGTCGACTGCCAAGCAGGCGGCGCGCGACGAGGGGTTGACGCACCAGACGTCGATGTAACGCGAGTTGGGGGCGGAGTGACGATTACCTCCGCTCTCATTCTTTTCCCGCAGAGAAATGCCGGGTCGTCCGTATATGCTTGCGGAATCCACGTGGAAAACCGTGGACGCAACACCGTACTCGGTTGCCGTCCTGCCATGGGGCGCTACGGAAGCGCACAACTTCCACCTGCCATATGCGACTGACACCATGCAGTGCGACGCCCTCGCCGCCGAAGCTGCGAAGATCGCATGGGAGACGGGCGCTCGCGTGGTGGTGCTGCCGACAGTTCCGTTTGGGGTGAACACGGGGCAGCTGGACATCAAGCTGTGTCTCAACATGAACCCGAGCACACAGGCCGCTCTGTTGGCCGACATCACCTACGCGCTCGAACGCCAGGACATTCGCAAGCTGGTGCTGCTCAACGGACATGGAGGAAACGATTTCAGGCAGATGATTCGGGAGCTTCAGCCCCGGACCAGCGTCTTTCTGTGCTCGATCAACTGGTATGCCATCGTGCGTCCCGAGCCCTACTTTTCAGAGCCGGGTGACCACGCCGGAGAGCTCGAGACGAGCGTAATGCTGCACATAGCGCCCGATAGCGTAAGGCCCCTGTCGGAAGCGGGAAACGGGCGGCACCGGCGCCCGCGAATTCTGGGAATGCGCGAGGGATGGGCCTGGGCTCCTCGGCGCTGGACTCAGATCTCGGCCGACACAGGAGTGGGCGACCCCGCCGCGGCGACTGCCGAAAAGGGCCGAATGTACGTGTCTGATGTCACGGCGAAAATCGCGAGCTTCCTCATCGATCTCGCCGCGGCGGATGTCGCTCAACTGTATGAGTAAGGGCTTGCGCTAGCATCTGGCGCGCTTGTAACAAGCGAGCAATCTTTGCCGCGGGGCGGACGCAATTTGCAGGCGGGAAAGAGGTGCGCGCACCGCCATGCAGTTGCCCTGCCTTCCAGACAAGCGGCCAGCCAGGGGTCCGCCTCATCATAGAGGTCTCCCAACGCATTGGAGAGCATGAAATGCTGAGAACGATTGGAGCGGTTGTCGCAGGCTATGTTGCGATGTTTCTTGTCATCTTCGGAACCTTTTCGCTCGCCTTTCTCGCAATGGGCGTCAACGGCGCCTTTCAACCCGGTACGTATGACGTTACGCCCCTCTGGCTGGTAGTCAGCTTCGTGCTGAGCTTTATTGCCGCCGTAATTGGCGGATTCGTCAGCGTCAGCATAAGCGATGATCCCAAGGTGCCAAGAGCGCTTGCGGTCGTGGTGATCGTCATGGGCGTGATCACTGCTATCCAGATCATCACTGCGGATCCGGCCGCGACCGCTCGCGGCGCGGAGGTCGGAAATATCGAGGCCATGATGAATGCGAAGCAGCCGGACTGGGTAGCGATCCTCAATCCCATCATCGGCGCGATAGGCGTGATGGCTGGTGCCCGGCTAAGGCGCCGGCGACCTGCTGTCGCGCAACCCGCTTAATGGATCGAGTGCCATGATGCGCCATTTTCCAAAGGAGTAGCTATGGGAGCAGCTCACGCGGCTATGCATGCCGTGATTAACGCGAACAAGGCATCCGGCGTCATCGTGAAGGTCAGTGCAGGTGATTTCATGGCTGTTCTGAAGCGAGCGGTATCGCCCGTGGTCGTTGTAGCCAAGGGAGGTATAATCAAGAAACACTTCCGCTATCTGACCAGCTACAAGGGACTGGCGTTCTACACGACTTCCGAGGCAGCGATCGTGCTTCCGCATTCGGTGGAGGCCATCCAGGCCGAAAAAATCTGGATTCCGGATATGTGATGCAGTTACGCGCCTATACTTCGGTTACCATGCGATCATTCTGGATTTTTGGATGCGCTTTCTTTCTGGCTTGCGGTCCTGGATCGTCCGATCAGGACGCACCACCTGATTCCATGACGCAACGACAGCGTGACAGCGCGATTGGTGCGTCCAGCCTCCCCGGTGCTCAGGGAGTAAAGCGCGCGCAGCGAATTACAGACTCACTCAACGCACGCCCCGCCGCACCCGACTCACTCGACCGCGACCCTTGAGACTTACAACCGCCAGAGCATAGTAATCGTGCGGATCTACGGCATTACCGTCCAGAACAGAGTCGGCGCAATTGCGCTTGGCCTGGCCGCTCTCGCGGTAGGTGGCGTCTTTCTCATCTTTGGACTTGCCCTTCTGGTTGCGTTGGCTGTGGTGAGCATCACGCTCGGCGCGGGAGTACTGCTTTACCGCAGACTGACGGGGCGCGGATCGCTGTTTATGGGCGCAACCGCGCGATCTACGCGGCTCGATCCCGCCAAGGAAGTATTTCCGGCCGAAGGTGCAGGTGCACAGCGGAGCTTCGACACCATAGCGTCGCAACAGGGAGTGGGTACGAACCGCGGCGAGAGCATTGAATGAGTTCGTCGGCTAACAAGCCCTCGAACAGCGCAGTTGAGTCCACGGTTCTCGCCACCATACGCAGAATTCTTTTTGCTGTTTTGGTGTTCGGTATCGTTGGCATTCTCATAGAGCTGTTTCTGCTCGAGCACACCGAAGGCTTTTGGCAGCAAGTACCGTTATACATGCTTATCGCCGGCCTCGCAGTCCTTGTATGGCACGCGTTTGACCGGCGTGCCGCAAGCGTACGTGTAGTGCAGGCTACCATGCTTCTCTTCGTCGCTGGTGGTGCGATCGGAGCGCTTCTGCACTACAATGGCAACGTGGAGTTCGAGCTCGAGATGGATGCCGCCTCGCGAGGCTTCGATCTGTTCAGGGAAGCGATGATGGGCGCAACGCCCGCGCTCGCGCCCGGCGTAATGATTCAACTCGGTCTCGTAGGGCTAGCGTATTCTTTTCGGCATCCTGCGCTTGCGTCGCGAAGTACCGCCTCGGATCAGGCCGACGGGTAAACGCGCGGCCGCAACGAAACGCTTACGCTCCAAAATGAAGGACATGAAACGCATACAGCTCATCCACTGGAACGCCGCGGAGTCGGCGAGGCGAGCAAACCAGCTCCGGTCGCTGAATTACGACGTCGCCTCCGAGCTACCTGGCCCGGATGCGTTGCGCGAGATGAAGGCATCGCCACCTGACGCCGTCATCATCGACCTGTCCCGAATCCCGACGCGCGGACGTGACACGGCCCTGGCGATCCGTGCTTCGAAAAAACTGCGATCGGTGCCTCTGATATTCGTCGATGGAGATGCTCGGAAAGTGGCGCGCTTCAAGGAGCAAGTCCCCGATGCGACGTACACAGAGTGGAATCAAATGCGCCTGGCTCTCGCCAAGGCGCTCGCGAGCCCGCCGACGGAAGGCGCAAAGCCACAATCCGTCCTTGCGGG
>Ga0136617_10005514_pt1 | contig 11320 bp, 11 predicted proteins | sample AntDrymUQ3222106_2_FD_129672 | JGI IMG/M metagenome (GOLD analysis project Ga0136617, IMG submission 129672) | Polar desert sand microbial communities from Dry Valleys, Antarctica - metaG UQ322 (21.06) | ecosystem: Environmental > Terrestrial > Soil > Desert | place: Antarctica: Dry Valley...
CGTATTCGGTGGTTTTATTCGACGAAATCGAAAAAGCGCATCCCGATGTGTTTAATATTTTGCTGCAAATTCTCGACGACGGACGACTGACCGATTCCAAAGGCAGGACGATTGATTTTAAAAATACCGTGCTGATTATGACCTCGAACTTAGGTTCGCGCGAAATTCAATCTTCGGCGCTGGTTGATACTCCGGTCAAAGAGATGGTTTTGGGCATTTTGCGCGATCACTTTAAGCCTGAATTCTTAAACCGGATTGACGACATCGTTGTCTTCAAGCAACTGGCGAAGGAAAATATCGCGCAGATTATTGATGTCCAGCTTGAGAAACTGCGAAAGAATCTTGCCGACCGGGGAATTTCGATTGTTTTGGACGAATCGGCGAAAGAACTGCTCGTCAAAGAAGGCTACGACCCGACGTTCGGCGCGAGACCTTTGAAACGCGCGATTCAATCGCTGATTCAAAATCCGCTGGCAGTGAAACTTTTGAACGGCGAGATTGCAGGTGGACAGACGATTCACGTCTCAGCCGAAAACGACGCGATGAAATTTACGCCCGAAGCCGCAACCGCTTCGGCTTAGAATTATGAACCGCAGAGAACGCGACGAGCGCGGAGAAAACGTCAGAAAGTTTCTGAAAAGTTCCGCTCTCGCTGCGACTTCGGCGGTAAATTTTTTGGCGAATTTTCAATATGATAAATGGTTTGTTAGACTGAAAGGTAATCATCATTTATCAAATTTTATGAGTTGGTTTAATAAAAAGACAATGAACGAACAAGATTTTAATAACGAAGAAAACACGGAAGAAATTCCTTTTACGGACAAACGCCGCAGAAGCAGCGGTGAAGGCGAACCAATCAAAGACGACTCGAAAAGCGAGCAAGCGAAATCGCCCGAAGTCATCAAACTTGAAAACGAACTAAAAGACGAGCGCAATCGCCGCGAAGCTGCCGAAGCGAAGCTCATAGGCGTACAGGCGAAATTCGACGAAGTAAAAACGCAGATGGAACGCGAAACTCAAGAGATGCGCCAGCGTTTGATGAAAACTCTGGAAGACCGCGCCAGGCAAGGTCAGCTCAATTTTTTGACTACGCTTTTGCCGGTTCTGGACAATTTAAATTTGGCGATTGATCATGCCGAACGCGATGCTTCGTTTGAAAATTTAGTCGTCGGTGTCAAAGGCACGGCGCGTTCGTTTGAGCAAGCCTTAACAAACGTCGGTGTCGAAGCGGTTCCCGCAACCGGTGCGGAGTTTAATCCCGAACTGCACGAAGCGGTAGATACAATCGAAGCTGACGCGGAAAGCGACGGCAGAATTACGGCGGAGTATTCCCGCGGCTATAAATTCGGCGATAAACTTCTGCGTCCGGCGCGTGTCCAGGTCGGCAAAGCGTTGGCACAGACGGCGGGCGAATAATTTTATGGGGCTTGCCAAAGTAAAAATCGAAACGCTTTACACGCCCGAAGATTATCTTAAATTCGAGCGTGAAAGCGATTCGCGCCACGAATTTCTCGACGGCGAGATTTTCGCAATGGCTGGTGAAAGTCTTTCACACAGCCGCGTCTGCGTAAATTTAGGTGGCGAAGTTCGGGCTAAACTCAAAGGAAAATCGTGTGAAGCATTATCGCCGAATATGAAAGTGCGCGCTTCGACAGCGAGCTTGTTTTCATACCCGGATTTAACGATTGTCTGCGGTGAACCGCAGTTTCACGATACGAAAAAAGACGTTCTCACCAATCCACAGGTTATCTTTGAAGTTCTCTCGCCTTCGACCGCCGAATATGACCGCACGACGAAATTTCAGCGATACCGAATGGGCAACGACACTTTAACCGATTATATTCTCGTTTCGCAGGATAAACCTTTTGTCGAACATTTTACGAAACAAGCCGACAACAACTGGATTTACCGGAGTTACTCCGCGCTCGGAGACAATTTGAAAATCGAATCAATCGAATGTGAATTGAATCTGCGCGAAATTTATGACCGTGTGGAATTGACATTTGAAACGGAAGAGTTTGAGGAAAATTAAAATGAATCCGTCTTCAGTCGAGATTGAATTTGCCTGCGGTTGCGGCTGTACAGCTTAAGATTACAATGACTGTTTCATTACAAGAAATTGATGCGGGAAACTTTCATCAATGTCTGAAATTAAAGGTTGCCGACGGTCAGGAAAATTATGTTGCCGACAACGCCGTCTCAATTGCCGAATCGAAAATTTTCCCGCATCTCACGCCGCTTGCCGTTTATTCGGAAAACGAGTTAGTCGGTTTTGCGATGTATGGACGTGATACGGAAACCGGGAATTTCTGGCTCGTGCGCCTGATGATTGACGCGTCGCAGCAAGGCAAAGGTTACGGCAGGGCGGCGACGCGGGCTGCGATTGAAAAATTAAATCGAGAATTCGACTGCCGTGAAATCTATCTGAGTTTTGTTCCTGCAAATGTCTACGCGGAAAAATTTTATTCCGGTTTGGGCTTTGAAAGAACAGGCGAAACTGATGAGGATGGCGAGATAATTATGCGGTTCGTATCAACTGACAATGGAAGAATAATAACCGACAACTAACCAACCAATGTATCCAGAACTTTTCCGCATCGGCACGTTTCCTATTAACACTTATGGCGTTCTGCTCGCCGTCGGTTTGATGCTGGCGCTTTTCGCCGCTTCAAAATTAGCCGCCCGCGACGGTCTGCCGCGTGAACGCATTTACGATTTGGGTTTGTGGACGATTATCGGCGGGCTGGTCGGATCGAAAATTTTGATGTTTTTCGTCGAAGATAACGTCAATCTTTTTTCCTTGGATTTTCTTCGTTCGGGCGGCGTTTATTACGGCGGATTTTTAGGCGGATTTTTTGCGCTCGTTTTTCTGATCCGGTTTTATAAACTGCCGTTCTGGAAAGTCGCCGATGCATTTGCGCCCGGCGTTGCGCTTGGACAATTCTTCGGACGGCAAGGCTGTTTTTCAGCAGGCTGCTGTTGGGGGAAAGTAACCAATTTGCCGTGGGGCGTGCATTTTACCGAAGCCGGACACGAAAACACCGGCGTTCCGATTTTCGATGCAGCCGGCAATGCCCTGCATCTGCATCCGACACAACTTTACGAATCACTGGCGATGCTCATCGTTTTCGGCGTTCTGGTTTTCCTCCACCGACGCAAACGATTTGATGGGCAAGTGCTGATCGGTTATATGATTCTTTACCCGATAGTCCGTTTTACAGTCGAGTTTTTCCGCGATGACCCGCGCGGCAATTTATTCGGATTGACCACTTTGACCGGACTTTCAACTTCGCAGATTATCAGTTTAATTGTCGCCGCCGGCGCGGTTGCGTTTATGATTTATCGTCTGCGAACGGCTAAATTTGTTGAAGCGAAATAAGTTCTCGCCCGCAGAGGACGCGTAACTCGAATGCAATTCCGACTTAGATTTGCTTTCTCTCGTATTACGCGTTTTGGCGGGCAATATTTATGCACGAAGAAAATTTAACGCTCACTTTTCAAATTGAGCCGGAAGATGCCGGCAAACGTCTCGACGCGTATCTGGCGGAAAAAATCGAAAATCGGTCGCGTTCGAGTCTGAAAAAGTTAATTGACGACGGCGATGTGACGGTTAACGATAGTCAAGCAAAGTCTTCTTATAAACTTCGTGAAAATGATTTGATTGAGATAGAATTCACCGAACTTCCGGTCAAAACTTTCGAGCCGGAAAACATCGAGCTTGAAATAATTTATGAAGACGAACTGCTCGCCGTGATTAACAAACCGGCGGGGATGGTCGTGCATCCGGGCGCGGGCGTTTCGAGCGGAACGCTGGCGAACGCGATTGCTCACCATTTCAAATTTCAATTGTCTGATTCCAAATTTGAAAACCGTGTCGGCATCGTCCACCGCCTTGATAAAGATACTTCTGGTTTGATTGTCGTGGCGAAAACCGAAGAAATTCACGAGCAGTTGAGCGAGCAGTTTCGAGAAAGGGAAGTTTTCAAATCTTACGTCACGCTCGTTCACGGCGCGATTGAAGGAAAAGAGGGAACGATTGACCAGCCGATTGCGCGTGAAAAGCACAATCGGACGAGAATGGCGATTCGCGCGCACGGGCGCAAGGCTTTGTCTTTGTGGAAGGTTCGCAAGCGCTTTGAGAAATTCACTCTGCTCAACGTCGAAATCAAAACCGGCAGAACGCATCAGATACGTGTGCATTTGATGTCAATCAATCATCCGGTCGTCGGCGACGAAACTTACAACGGCGGGCGCGACAAAACTGTAAAAGATATGAAGGTTAGACAAACTATTTCTGAATTAAATCGCTTTTTCTTGCACGCCGAACGATTGAGTTTTACACATCCGCGGACTTCGGAGCGATTGGAATTTTACATGCCGATGCCCGATGAATTGAAAAATTTACTTGAAATGATTTGAATGATGGAACGCCGGAATCTTACCGACATCCGTTGATGCCGTTAAGTTGACGGCATTCCGAGTAATAACTTTCGCCAATCGTCGCTTTCGGCAAATGACTTAATAATCTGATTTCTCTCTTCCAACATTTCCCGCAGATGTTTTTCCACAAAAAGCGCGTCAGCAATCCATCCCAAAATGCCAAGCGGCGAATCGTAATCGAAAACGTCTCTGACCAAAGTTCGCGCGCTGCTTTCTTCAAAAAAATGGTCGTGATCGAAACGCTTGAACACGCCTTCAATCATCGAATCGCGGAAATAGCACGGGCGTTCAAAAGCGGTAATTTTTGAGGTCAATTTTTGCTTTACTCCAAAATGCGTCGCTTCCCAAGTGACGGTTTCATTCAAATTTATTAAACCCGTCGCCGCCGCCCGCGACGGCTTTTTCGTTGTATCTCGTCATCGTCGCTTTATGCAAATCAATGCACCGCGCCAAATCGAAAACTCTCTCGACGGGCGCGTTTATTTCGGTTTCGAGTTTGATAATCGGCATAAATTTCAAAGTTTTTAATTGTCAATCGTCATTTGTTATTTCATAATTCAATTGTTTTTGTTTTCAAAATCAATTCCAGCCGTTTTACATTGAATGTCAGAAAAAAAATCCGTCAGCAAGTTTCACGTCTTTTTGCTCGTCAGTCTGTTTCTCGTTCTCGTTTGGTCGGGGGTGAAGCCGCACGATTATTTTACATGGTTTCTTGAAGTTCTGCCCGCAGTGCTTGCCGTCGGCATTTTCGCGTTTTTCTACAATCGGTTTCGGTTTACTAATCTCGTTTACATAGTCGTCTGGTTTCACTGCGTCGTTTTGATGGTCGGCGGCAAATACACTTACGCCGAAGTGCCGCTGTTTGATTATATCGGCAATCTTTTCGGCTGGACGCGCAACAATTACGATAAAGTCGGGCATTTTATGCAGGGATTTTCGCCCGCTTTAATCACGCGCGAAGTTTTTATCCGCAAAGAAATTATTAACGGCAAATGGTGGACTTTCTTTCTGTCGGTTGCCGTGCCGCTTGCGTTTTCGGCGTTTTATGAATTCGTCGAATGGTGGGTTGCCGTAGCGACGGGCGATTCGGCGGAAGCGTTTTTGGGAACGCAGGGCTACCAATGGGACACGCAGACCGATATGTTTATGTGTTTGACGGGCGCGATTCTGGCTTTGATTTTCTTGAGCAAACTGCAAGACAGGCAAATGAATAGTTTAATTTAAGATGCTCGAACAAACAGCAAAACTCGGAAGATTGGAAAGCGTTCACGGCGTTGCTAAATCTTATCTGCGAAGAGTTTTGATTGTCGCCGCCGTTTGCCTGCTCGTTTTCGCCTGGGGATTATATCTGGCTTATGCTGAATACCGGCATAACCCGATTTCGTTTCCGCAAATCAAAGATGCAGTGGGATTTTTTGTTTGCGGAATCGTGCCGCTTGGTGTTTTTTTCTTTGCGCTGTGGGCTGTGTTTCGCAAAGGCAACGCGACAGTGAGAATTTACGAACACGGGTTAGTTCACGCCGTCGGCAGGCAAACTCAAATTTGCGAATGGGAAGATATTCAAAACATTTTTATCGAAATTAACTCTCCGAAATATCTTCTTCAAATCCAAAAACTCGACGGTGAAGTCATACTTTTGACCGAAGCGATTGAGGACATTCCGCAAATTGCCGAACGCATTGATCGCGAAATCGCGCGTTTAAGTGAGGAATAAAACGCGCGTGTTTTCATCATCGGCAATTTCTTGTATGCTGTTATTTTGTTATCTGAAAAAAATATTTCGTAATCATTTTATAAAACGGAGAATTTATGAGCGTAGAAGTCGTAATGCCGCAAATGGGCGAGTCAATTACCGAGGGAACTGTTTCAAAATGGCTGAAGGCGGTCGGCGATAAAATCGAGAAGGACGAGCCGCTTCTGGAAATTTCAACCGACAAAGTTGACGCCGAAGTTCCGTCGCCGTCGGCGGGCATTTTATTGGAAATCCGCGCTCAGGAAGGCGAAACCGTCGAGGTCGGAACAGCGGTCGGAATTTTAGGCGAGGAAGGTGAAATAGCGGCAAGCGCTCAGCCATCAGCAAACGGCAACCAGCAATCTGAGCCGCCGAAAGTTGAAGAAGCGCAAGCGGTTGTTGAGGAAATTCAAGCACAGCCGGTTGCCGAACAGTCGCAAGCGGCAACAGCAACTACGTCAGAACAAAATATGCCATCTGCGCCAACTTTGACTGAAGGCGCGACTGAAGTCGTGATGCCGCAAATGGGCGAGTCTATAACCGAAGGAACAGTTTCAAAATGGTTAAAGGCAGTCGGCGATAAGATTGAGAAAGATGAACCGTTATTAGAAATTTCAACCGACAAAGTTGACGCGGAAATTCCGTCCTCGACAAGCGGCGTTTTGCTAGAGATTCGCGTCACCGAAGGCGAAACTGTCGAAGTCGGCTCGGTTGTCGCTTTAATCGGCAGCGAAGGACAAACTGCAAGTCCAACCGCGCAGGTTCATGGGCAAAAGCAAGCCGTTGACGCAACCGCCGGAGCGATGTCCGCAGACATTCCTTCCACCGAAGCGGCAAAACAAGAAGTCGCGGCGGTTTCACAAATCGAAATTCAGAAACCGAAAACCGAAGACCAAGCTCAAGCCGTCTCCGAAACCGAAGGCAGAAGTTATGATTATCAGCGTCCTGATGCAATCGAAGACGCGCAGAAATCTTCCAACGGGAAATCGAACGGTGAAATGTCGCTCGAAGATTTGCGGCGCGCGAAATCGAGCCCGCTCGTTCGCAATATCGCCAAAGAACACAACGTTGATATTTCGCGCATCGAAGGTTCGGGAATAAGCGGGCGCGTCACGAAAAAAGACATTTTAAGCTTTATCGAATCAGGCGCGGCATTGAGGCCACAGGATTTACTCGGGAAAACCGCGCCGATTGCGCCGACCATCGCGCCGGCGGTCGCACAACCGCAAACAGTTTCGCCGCCTGCCAAACAATCGGCATATACGGCGCCGACTCTGCCGCAAGTGGTTGGCGATAGAATTGAGCCGATGTCGCTGATGCGCAAGAAAATCGCCGAACATATGACGTTTTCAAAACAGACTTCGGCGCATGTGACGAGCGTTTACGAATTTGATATGACGAACGTGGCGAAGTTTCGCGATAAAAATAAGGCGGAATTTCAAACGCGCTACGGCACAAAGTTGACGTTTATGCCGTTTATTTTTCAAGCTGTCACAAACGCGCTGCGGAAGTTTCCGATTGTCAATGCGCAGGTTTCAGGCGAGCAGATTATTTATAAAGGCGACGTGAATTTGGGAATGGCGGTCGCGCTTGATTGGGGCTTGATTGTTCCCGTGATAAAACGCGCCGATACGCTTTCGCTTTCGGGTCTGGCGCTGGCGGCGAACGATCTGGCTGATCGTGCACGAACGAAAAAACTGATGCCCGATGAAGTCGCGAGCGGAACTTTCACGATTACCAATCCCGGCGTTTTCGGCGGATTGTTCGGCACGCCGATTATCAATCAGCCGCAAGTGGCTATTCTTTGCGTCGGCACCATCGAAAAACGTCCGAAGGTTATCACTACTGAAGACGATGACGATGTAATTGCGATTCGTTCGATGGCTTATTTCGCCCTGACATACGACCATCGCATCGTGGACGGCGCCGATGCGGAAAAATTCCTGTCGTTTATGAAGGAATATCTTGAAACAACACAGTTTAATTTGTAAATAAACTTTATTGTGAACCGATTACGGACAGTTTTAACAAAAATTAACTGTCCGCAATCGAAACAACTCTAACTGCAAATCATATATTGATTATCACTCTGAAGATCTGGTTTGTTATCTAACTCCAACTATAAACCACCTTAGCTTTTCTGGCATAATTATTGTCTGGAAAAGTTTTTACTATAAATCTGTCTGAATTGTGCGATTATCCAAAAAGCGTTAAATTTTTTGTCGAAAGCTTTTCTACTGACAACTAAGCCCGTTTAATAAACGTCCAAAAATCAGCAGTAACGAAACTAAATCAAAATTATAAGGAGTCAAAAAATTTATGTTGAAAAAATTTCCGGTTTTACTTTTAGCGATTTTAATTGGAGTTTCCAGTGTTTTTGCGCAAGACACGCAAGTTCGCACTTTGACCAGCGGACAAAAATATAAAATTAAAGGTGTCGTTGTTGCTAAAGATGACAACAGCATTACCGTCCGTGATGCGGTCGGTGTTAATACGAATGTTGTTATCGCTCCGAACACGAGCATCAAAACCAAAGGCGGATTTTTCGGCGGCGGCGATGCGATTGCCACTAACGGTATCGTTCGTGGTTTGAATTTAGAAGTCGAAGGACGTGGTGATACGTCGGGCGCTTTGGCGGCGACAAAGGTTCGTTTCGGTAAAGATGATTTGCGTGTGGCGCAGTCAATCGAAAGCCGCGTCGCACCGGCTGAAGATCGTCTGACGCAAGCCGAACAAAACGCGCAGCGCGTTTCCGGTCAGATTGATGAATTAATGGCAATTTCCAATGCCGCACGCGGCGGCGCTAAGGCTGCTCAAGAGTCTGCTGATGCCGCAATTGCCGGTGTCAATGCCACTAATCAAAGAATTTCGGCAGTGGATGATTTCGTTGTTCAAACAAGTCAAACCGTTAACTTTAAGGTTGGTAGCGCGGTTCTTTCACCGGAAGGCAAGCAAAACCTCGACAATCTAGCGCAAACGGCTTTAACAATGAAAGGTTATCTAATTGAAGTAACAGGATTTGCTTCGGCGGACGGCGACGAAAAGAAAAATAAAGATTTAAGCAAACGCCGCGCTCAAGCCGTGCTTGATTATTTGATTGAAACACATAATATTCCGCTTCGCCGAATCGGAGTTTCTTACGGTTTTGGAGAATCGCAAGCGGTTGCCGATAACTCGACTCGTGAAGGACGCGCTCAAAATCGTCGTGTCGAAGTTAAGTTAACGGTTAGCCGAGGATTGAATCAAAACGTCGAAGTCAAAAAAGACACTACAAGCAACGACCAATAATGATTGGTCTGTTAAGTCAGAGGGCAAAAATGTTGAAAACAGAGAAGTCGGTTTTCAATTTTTGCCCTTTTTCTTTTTACAAATAGATTCTTGAGGTAAGAAAACGTGAAAAAATATCAACTGCTTTTTACACTTGCAACGATTATTGCCTTTACTTTTGCTGTTGCCGGTCAAACCGTCCAGCCATCACCGCCGCCTGTCGAAGACGATGGCGACGTGATAAAAGTTAATTCACGTCTTGTCGTCATTCCGGTTTCGGTAACGGATGCGAGCGGTCAGCCGGTTTTAGGTTTGAAGGCGCAGGATTTTCGCGTTGCCGAAGAAAGTAAAGCGCAGCAAATCGAGCAAGTTTCAGATGCCGAAAAGGTGCCGCTTGAAATCGCTATATTATTTGATGTTTCAGCAAGCACAGACACGATGTTTAAATTCGAGCAGGAAACCGCCGCGCAATTTTTGCAGGAAGTGATGAAACCGCAAGATCGCGCCACGATTTTCTCTATCGGCTCGGCTCCGCGCCTTATTCAAGCGCGTGACGCGGCTGACAAATCGGCAATTGCCATCAAATCAATCCAGCCGACAAAATCCTTTACGGCATTTTACGATTCGGTTGCCGCCGCCGCCGAATACTTGCAAAAAAACGCGCCGCAGGGCAGACGCAAAGTTATCGTGGTAATATCCGACGGCGAAGATACGAACAGCGAGCGCATTCGCCGCGCGATTCAAAACGGTTACAGTAAACTCGGGAAAAAAATTGACACGATGGACTCGAAAAGTCTATACCAACTCACGGTTGCCAACCGCAACGAAGCAAGCGCGCAGGAGCAAAATCGTGTCCTGCAATCTCTGCAAAATGCCGATGCGGTGTTCTACTCAATTAATCCGGCGGGCAATTCTTATCAGTTGAATAAAATGAGCGTTTACGGTCAGAGCAATTTACAGAAATTCGCCGAGCAAACCGGCGGAACGGCTTTTTTGCCGAAGTTTTTACCGATTAACTTAAAGGATAATTTGCAAAATTCATCGAATACGAAACGTAATCAGGAAACTTTAACGAAAATCTTTAGCCAGCTCGCCAACGAATTGCAAGCCCAATATTTAGTGCAGTATTATTCGGAAGCTGAATTTCCGGCTAATCGTTATGTTAAACTCGATGTAGGTTTGACTAATCCGCAGAACTTGCGCGTTCGGGCGCGAAAAGGTTATTTTGTCAAAAATTAACTCGTCAAAGCCCGAAGCTTTACATTATTTATTTTGTAAAACTTCGGGCTTTGAGCGTGAAAAAGTTTTCGGTATTGTTACTTTCGATTTGCTCTTTTTTTAATCTGCTGCGGTACAGCGACTCTCATTCCGACCGTTTCCGTAAGCTCTTCTCGCGGCTTCACGGCTATCCCTCCCATACTGACAATGGGCTTTCCCTGAACGGGGTAGTCTGTATCAATTTCTTCAATCATGAAGTCACCCATTGTTGTATTTTCAATTATCGGAGCCATCGTTCCCATCATTTGCGCTTCGGTTGATTTGGCGAAATAATTTGCCAGACCGACGCCGCTTAAGGCTGCGAAAACGAGCGAAGCAAACGCCGTCGCTGTTTTCGATAAGCGCTGTTTAACCGCTTGCCAGCCGACCGGACAATCTTTCGTTAAAACGCTGCCGTCGGCGCGGCGGTAAAATCTGACGCACAAGCGACTTTCCGAACTTATCAAAAGATTTTCAGCTTCGCCGCGCGACATTCCCGACAAATTATAAACATTCAGTTTGCATTCGCCGCAAAACCGGTTGCGTTCAGTTCCGATCATTTCATTCCAATCCTGCGAACAAGGGCTGGCGATTTTAATATTGCTTAATGGATTTGTAAATTTA
>Ga0136617_10005515_pt1 | contig 11319 bp, 8 predicted proteins | sample AntDrymUQ3222106_2_FD_129672 | JGI IMG/M metagenome (GOLD analysis project Ga0136617, IMG submission 129672) | Polar desert sand microbial communities from Dry Valleys, Antarctica - metaG UQ322 (21.06) | ecosystem: Environmental > Terrestrial > Soil > Desert | place: Antarctica: Dry Valley...
CCACGGCGGCAAGGGGTCGCCGGCGCACGAGGCCACGATCATCGGTGACACCGTGGGGGACCCATTCAAGGACACCGCCGGACCGGCGATCAACCCGCTGCTCAAGGTGATGAATCTGGTGGCGTTGCTGATCGCGCCCGCTGTGGTTTCCATGACCTACGGCGACACCGCCAACACCCCGGTCCGCGTCACCATCGCGGTCGTCTCGGTGCTCATCGTCGCCGGCGCCGTCTACATCTCCAAGCGTCGCCCGACCGCTATCGGCGACGACCTGCCGCCGACCGCCGCAAGCACGCAGCCTGCCTCGCCCGCGACCCAGACGGAGGCGAAGCCGGACCGGACCCCCGCCCCCTGACCTGGGGGTCGCGGGCTCCCGCGGGGCAGGCGGTTGACATCACCGGCTACGGTGGCGTCGATTCCTCCCTCTACCCACCAGGAGCCCATCCACGTGACCGCACTCGTCATCGTCGAGTCGCCCTCCAAGGCCAGGACCATCGCCGGCTACCTGGGCAAGGACTACGTCGTCGAGTCGTCGATCGGGCACATCCGCGACCTCCCGCACAACGCGGCAGAGGTGCCCGCGAAGTACAAGGGAGAGCCCTGGGCGCGGCTCGGCGTCGATATCGACAACGGCTTCGAGCCGGTGTACGTCGTGTCCGCCGACAAGAAGGCGCACATCAACAAGCTCAAGAAGTTGCTCAAGGACGCCGACGAGCTCCTGCTCGCGACCGACGAGGACCGCGAGGGCGAGGCGATCGCGTGGCACCTCCTCGACGAGCTCAAGCCCAAGGTGCCGGTCAAGCGGATGGTCTTCCACGAGATCACCCGACAGGCGATCCAGCACGCGGTGGCCAACACCCGTGACATCGACACGCACCTCGTCGATGCGCAGGAGACCCGGCGAATCCTGGACAGGCTGTACGGGTACGAGGTAAGCCCCGTCCTGTGGAAGAAGGTCATGAGCGGGCTGTCCGCGGGCCGGGTGCAGTCCGTTGCGACCCGCCTGGTCGTCGAGCGGGAGCGGGAGCGCATGGCGTTCACCTCCGCTGCGCACTGGGACCTCGAAGCCGTCTTCGACGCCGGTGCCGACAAGGAGCCTCGTCGGTTCGGTGCCAAGCTGGTCAGCATCGACGGTGCCCGGGTCGCGCAGGGCCGCGACTTCGACACCCACGGCGTGCTGAGGTCGACGAACGGCAAGATTGTGCACCTCGACGGCGCCCGGGCCGGCGCGCTTGCCGGCGCCCTGCGCGACCGCACGTACGCGATCCGCTCGGTGGAGTCCAAACCGTACACCCGCAAGCCGTACGCGCCGTTTCGCACCACGACCCTGCAGCAGGAGGCGTCGCGCAAGCTCGGCTACGGCTCGCAGCGCACGATGCAGATCGCCCAACGGTTGTACGAGAACGGCCACATCACCTACATGCGTACCGACTCCACGACCCTCACGCAGACCGCGATCGACGCCAGCCGCCGGCAGGTCCACGAGCTGTACGGCGCGGAGTACCTTCCGGACTCACCGCGCGTCTACGCCTCCAAGGTCAAGAACGCCCAGGAGGCGCACGAGGCCATCCGCCCCGCCGGTGAACACTTCCGCACCCCCGCCGAGACGAGCCTACGCGGCGATGAGTTCCGGCTGTACGAGCTGATCTGGATGCGCACGGTCGCCTCGCAGATGCGCGACGCTCAGGGCAACTCGGTGACGATACGTCTGGGCGCGACTGCCGACACGGGCGAGGACTGCCAGTTCACCGCCTCGGGGCGGACGATCACTTTCCACGGGTTCCTCAAGGCCTACGTCGAGGGCCACGACGACCCCGCCACCGAGTCCGACGACAAGCAGACGCGCCTGCCGGACGTCGCCGAGGGTGATGAGGTGACGGTCGCCGGGCTCGACGCCGCGGCGCACGAGACCCGGCCGCCGGCGCGCTACACCGAGGCGTCCCTGATCCGCGAGCTGGAGGAGCGCGAGATCGGCCGGCCGTCGACGTACGCCTCGATCGTCACGACGATCCAGAACCGCGGCTACGTCTACAAGAAGGGCACGGCCCTGGTGCCGGCGTGGTTGGCGTTCGCGGTGACCCGGCTGATGGAGCAGCACTTCTCCCGCCTGGTCGACTACAAGTTCACCGCCCAGCTCGAGGATGTGCTGGACGACGTCGCCGGCGGTCGCGACCAGCGCGTGGACGTGCTGCACGGCTTCTACTTCGGTGACAAGGAGGGCGACACCGCCCTCAAGACCCTCGTCTCGGAGCTCGGCGACATCGACGCCCGCGGCCTGTCGACCTTCGAGCTGGGCGAGGGCATCGTCGCGCGGGTCGGCCGGTACGGTCCGTACGTCGAGAGCCCGCCGGGCGACGCCCAAACTCAACCTGCCCGCGCCAACATCCCCGACGACCTCCCTCCTGACGAGCTCACGTTGGACAGGGCCAAGGAGCTGCTGGCCAACCCGACCGGTGCCGAGCGCGAGCTCGGCGAGCACCCGGACACGCACCTTGGGGTCGTGGCGAAGAACGGCCGCTACGGGCCGTACGTCACCGAGCAGCTGCCCGAGGAAGCGCCCAAGACCGCCAAGCCGCGGACCGCGAGCCTCTTCGCGTCGATGTCGCTGGAGACGATCACCCTCGACGACGCCGTCCGGCTGTTGACGCTCCCTCGCGTAGTCGGCCTGGACCCGGCCGACGGCGCCGAGATCACCGCCCAGAACGGCCGCTACGGCCCGTACCTCAAGAAGGGCAGCGACTCCCGCTCGCTCGACTCCGAGGAGCAGCTTCTCGCGATCACGCTCGACGAGGCGCTCGCGATCTACGCCCAACCCAAGCAACATGGTCGTCGCGCGGCCGCCGCCCCGCTCAAGGAGCTCGGTGCCGACCCCGTCAGCGGCGGCGCGGTCGTGGTCAAGGACGGCAGGTTCGGGCCGTACGTCACCGACGGCGAGTACAACGCGACGTTGCGCAAGGACGACGCCATCGAGTCCCTGACCCTGGACCGTGCCGCTGAGCTGCTTGCCGACAAGCGTGCCAAAGGCCCGGCGAAGAAGTCGACGCGCAAGCCGGCCAAGAAGACGCCGACCAAGAAGTCCACCGCCAAGCGGAAGCCGGCCAAGAAGGCCGCCGCCCGCCGCTAGGCTGGTGCGGTGAGCACCGCCGACCCCTTACCACTCGCCCCCGCCGGTACGTCGGGTGTACGCGCGGTGCTCGCCATCGGCGTGTTCCGACGATTCTGGCTCGCCCTCGGCGCCGCCTCACTGGCCGACTGGGTGGGCCTGCTCGCGTTGACCGCATTCGCCAACGCCCTCGCCGGCAGCGACTACGCCGACAAGAACTTCGCCATCGGCGGAGTGCTGTTCCTGCGGGTCGTCCCCGCCTTGCTGATCGGACCGTTCGGCGGCTATGTCGCCGACCGGCTCGACCGGCGCACGACGCTCGTCATCGGCCTCTTCGCCCGAGCCGCACTCTTCGCGTCCATCCCGCTGGTCGGCACCCTGTGGTGGCTGTTCGCCGCCACCGTCCTCATCGAGGCCGTCAACGCCGTTTGGCTGCCGACCAAGGACGCGACCGTCCCCACCCTGGTCGAGCCCGAACAGCTGGACGACGCCAACCGGGTCAACCTCGCCACGACCTACGGCTCGGCGCTACCGGCGGCGGTGGTGTTCATTGCACTGACGAGCCTGACCGAGGCGCTCGACTCGATGCTCGGCTGGTTCGGGTCGGGCGCAGGCGCGTTGGCGCCCACGCTGTACGTCACCGCGGCCGGGTTCGCCCTCGGCGGCGTCCTCTGCATGACGGTTGGTGACCTGTCCCGCGGCGGCGCGGCCGGAGCCGACCAGCCGGGCATGTTCAGGAGCATCGGCGACGGCTGGGCGTACGTCGGGCGCACGCCACTGGTACGCGGCCTGGTGCTCGGCATCGTCGGTGCCTTCGCCGCGGCCGGGGTGGTGATCGGTCTCGGCCGGGTCTACGTCACCGACCTCGGCGCCGGCGACCCCGGCTACGGCGTGCTGTTCGGTGCGGTGTTCCTCGGCCTCGGCCTCGGCATGTGGACCGGCCCCCGGGTCCTGACCCAGGTCACCCGCCGTCGCATCTTCGGTCCGTCGCTGGTGGCAGCGGGCGTCTTCCTCGCACTGATCGCCGCCATCGGCAACATGGTGCTCGCGGCACTGTTCGTCACCGCACTCGGCTTCTGCGCCGGTGTCGCCTGGGTCACCGGCTACACCTTGCTCGGTCGCGAGGTCGCCGGCGACGTCCGCGGTCGTACCTTCGCGCTCGTCCAGTCGCTGGTACGACTGTCGCTCGCCGTCGTGCTGGCGGCGGCGCCACTGATCGCCGGGGTCATCGGCGCGCACCGGTTCCGGGTCAACGACGACGTCACCTTGACCTACAGTGGGGCGCAGTTCACCTTCCTTCTCGCGGCCTTGGTCGCGGTCGGGTTCGGTGTCGCCTCCTTCCGCCAGATGAATGACCGTCCAGGAGTGTCGTTGGTGTCCGAGATCGCCGGTGCCCGCGGGCGGTCAGCGGCCTACGCCGAGCGGGGCGTCTTCATCGCGCTCGAGGGCGGTGAAGGCGCCGGCAAGTCGACGCAGGCGCGCGCGTTGGCGCAATGGCTCACCGGCTCGGGCTTTGAGGTGGTGCTGACCCGCGAGCCCGGCGACACTCCGGTCGGCCTCAAGCTCCGCGAGATCGTCCTCGATCCCGCGACCGGCCAGCTGTCCGACCGCACCGAGGCCTTGCTGTACGCCGCCGACAAGGCCGAGCACGTCGAGATCGTCGTGCTCCCGGCGCTGGGCCGGGGCGCCGTCGTCGTCACCGACCGCTACGTCGACTCCACCCTCGCCTATCAGGGGGCCGGACGGGCGCTGGAGCGCGGCGAGGTGGAGAGCGTTGCCCGTTGGGCGACCTCGCAGCTTCGACCCCACCTGACCGTCCTGCTCGATGTCGAACCCCGCGTCGGCCTCGCCCGAGCAGGCGAACCCGACCGGCTCGAGGCCGAGCCCGTGGAGTTTCACGCCCGGGTTCGCCAGACCTTCCTCGACCTGGCCGCCGCTGACCCCGATCACTACCTCGTGCTCGACGGCGCGCAAGAGCTGGAGACGATCGCGGCCGCCGTACGCGAGCGCGTGACCCCGTTCCTGCACCTCGCCCGCCGCCACGTCGGGGAGCATGCGTGAGCGTCTGGGACGACCTCGTCGGACAAGAGCCCGTCGTCCAAACCCTGCAGCGGGCAGTTGCCGCCGCGTCCGACCGGCTCGCCGGCGGGTCGGGCGCGGGCATGACTCATGCGTGGCTGTTCGCCGGGCCGCCTGGCTCGGGACGCTCCAACGCGGCACGTGCGTTCGCCGCGGCGCTGCAGTGCGTTGCCGGCGGTTGCGGCGAGTGCAACGCGTGCCGCACCTCGCTGAGCGGGGCACACCCCGACGTCACGCTGGTCCGCACCGACGGGCTCAGCATCGATGTCGCCGAGGTGCGCACCCAGGTGCGCACCGCCGCCATGCACCCGGCCGGCGGACGCTGGCAGGTGCTCGTCGTCGAGGACGCCGACCGGCTCACCGAGAAGGCCGCGGACGCACTGCTCAAGATGCTCGAGGAGCCGCCGACGCGCACGGTGTGGATGCTCTGCGCGCCGACAGCAGAGGATGTCATCGTGACGATCCGGTCCCGCTCGCGCCAGGTCGTGCTCCGCACACCGCCGGTGGCGGCCGTCGCCGCGATGCTGCACGAGCGCGCTGGCGTACCCCAGGCCCTGTCGATGTCGGCGGCGCGCGCGTCGCAAGGGCACGTCGGTCGGGCGCGAGCGATCGCCACCGACGAAGCGGTACGCAACAGACGCAGCGAGGTGCTTCGCATCCCGTTGACGCTGACGTCTCTCGGAGACTGCCTCAAGGCTGCTGCCGGTGTTCACGAGGCGGCGCAGGACGCTGCCACGGAGATCGCAGCGCGACTCGACGCCAAGGAGCTCGGCAACCTGCGTGAGGCGTGGGGCGTGCAGGACCGCGGCAAGCGACCCGTCGGCTACCAGGGCAACCTCTCGTCCCTGGAGAAGGACCAGAAGCGCCGCCGTACCAGGATCGTGCGCGACTCCGTCGACGGCGTCCTGATCGACCTGCTGTCGCTCTACCGCGACGTGCTGGCGGTCCAGACGTCGCCGGACATCGAGCTGGTCAACGCCGAGGCCGCCGCCGACATCCAGGCGCTCGCCCGCGCCGACAGCCAGGAGGCAACGTTGCAGCGGATGGAGTCGATCCTCGCCTGCCGCGAAGCGTTGACGGCCAACGCCGCACCGCTGCTCGCGCTCGAGGCCATGATGATCGCGCTACGCACCTGACCCCCGGCGCTGTGGACAACTCGGCGCTGCTCCCGGTCTCGCGTACGTTTGTCGCGGGTCCACGACGGAAGGCATCCCCATGACACCCACGCTGCGGCCGGTACGGCGCCCCTTCGCGACGATGATCGTCTGCGGATCGTTGCTCCTCGTGGGCTGCACCAGCTCCGCAGACCTCGTCAATGACGAGCCCGACGCCACCGCGAGCTCGCCGACGGCAAGCCCGACCGGGGTGCCCGAGGAGCTCGCTACCTTCTACGAACAGGACGTCGACTGGAGCGGCTGCGGCGCCTTCGAGTGCGCAACCGTCGAGATGCCCGTCGACTACGACGCCCCTGAGGGCTCGACGATCGAGCTGGCGATCAAGAAGCGGCCGGCCAACGACCAGGGAGCACGGATCGGGACGCTGTTCATCAACCCCGGCGGGCCAGGCGGCTCGGGCCAGGACTACGTCGACTCCTTCACCTCCCAGACCGACGCCGACCTGCTGGCCAGGTACGACGTCGTCGGCTTCGATCCGCGGGGCGTGGGCGAGAGCACGCCGTTGACGTGCCTGAGCGACAAGGAGCTCGACGCCTACATCGAGGGGGATCCCGACCCGGACACCGCGGCCGAGGCGCAGGGCTTCTACGAGGCCATCGAAGGCCTTGGCAACGCGTGCGCCGCCAACTCTGGCGACCTCGCCGCCCACGTCTCGACGCAGGAGGTCGCCCAAGACCTCGACGTGCTGCGCGGGATCGTGGGCGACGCCACGATCAACTACGACGGCGCGTCCTACGGGACCGCGATCGGGGCGACGTACGCCGAGCTGTTCCCCGAGCGAGTGGGGCGAATGGTGCTCGACGGCGCCATCGATCCCGCGCTGTCCAACGAGGAGATCAGCCTCGGCCAGTCCGAGGGTTTCCACCGCGCGCTGGAGGCGTACGTCGCCGACTGCGTAGAGGGCGGCTCCTGCCCGTTGGGCACCGACGCGGAGGCGGGGGTCGAGCAGGTCGGCGAGCTGCTCGACGGCCTCGACGCCCAACCGCTGCAGACCAACGACCCCGAGCGTCCGCTGACCGAGTCGCTCGGGTTCTACGGCATTGCCCTGCCGCTGTACAACGAGCAGGGTTGGCCGGTCCTGTCGCAGGCGCTGGAGGCGGCGATGGACGGCGACGGGTCGGTGCTGCTGGCGATCGCTGACCAGTATCTGTCCCGCGACAGCAACGGAAACTACGCCGACAACTCCACGCAGGTGATCTACGCGGTCAACTGCCTGGACGCGCGCGAAGCCACGCCCGAGCCGATCACCGGCGAGCAGGCGACCAAGGTGGCCAAGCAGACCGAGGACGCCTACACCGACGTGTCGCCGGTCTTCGGGCGCGTCTTCGCATGGGACGCGCAGTCCTGCGGGGTGTGGCCGATCGAGCCGACCGAGGAGCCACTGGAGATCGATGCCGAGGGTGCCCCACCGATCGTCGTCATCGGTACGACGCGGGACCCCGCCACGCCGTACGAGTGGGCGCAGGGTCTGGCCAGTGAGCTCGACTCCGGCGTCCTCATCAGCCGCGACGGCGACGGCCACACCGGCTACAACATGGGCAACTCGTGCGTCGACGATGCTGTCAACAGCTACTTGCTCGACGACGAGGTCCCCGAGGACGGCCTCGAGTGCTGAGGCCTCACTTGCCCTGGGACTTACGTCCTTCTCCTTGAGCCTTACGAGATCGCCGCGACACGCCGCCTTGTGAACCGACGTGCGTAAGTCCGAGCGACTGCCGTAAGTGTCACCGCCTATTAGCCGCTCGTCCGCCGGTGGTCAGCGGGGTGTCAGGCGAGCGCTGCCGAGGATGCGGGTGACCTCGATGATGACGGCGACCCGTTCGTTGTTGGGTCGTGGCTGGCGGTAGCGCTCGGCGTACCGTCGCACGGCCTCGGCCACGTCGGCGGGATCGCGGCTGACGCGGCCGGTCCCCTCGATCGTCGACCACCGGGCTCGGTCGACCTGACAAGCCGCGACCGGACCCGGCGTGCGCTCGAGGTGCCTGGCCTTGACGCTGGTGCCGTTGGTGATCACCCGCGCGAGGCCGGTCTCGTGGTCGTACGTCACCCCGACCGGCACCACGTGTGGAGTGCCGTCGGCTCGCAGCGTCGTGAACGTGCAGAGGTGCCGCTCGGTCCAGAACGCGATCACGTCAGGGTCGTGCGGATCGTGGACGACCATCAGCGCCGGATGGCCTCGTGGTGACGGATGACCTCGCCGATGATGAAGGTGAGGAACTTCTCGGCGAAGGCGGGGTCAAGGTCTGCTTCACGTGCGAGCTGGCGCAGGCGGTCGATCTGGCGGGTCTCTCGTTCGGGGTCTGCGGGAGGCAGATCGTGCTCCGCCTTGAGCCGGCCGACCCGCTTGGTGCACTTGAACCGCTCAGCCAGCAGGTGTACGAGTGCCGCGTCGATGTTGTCGATACTGGAGCGCATCTCCTCCAGGTCAGAAAGGACGCCATCGTCGGCGGACGGGAGTGCGGGACTCGTCTCGGGCTGGCTCACAGTCGCTGAGTCTACGGTGAGCCCTCCCGATCGAGACTGCCTCGCCACCGGCCGTTAGACTCGATTTTCGGTCCGGCGGGTCATCCCCGGCGGGCCTCGCCGCCTTAGCTCAGTCGGTAGAGCGTCTCACTCGTAATGAGAAGGTCGTCGGTTCGATTCCGACAGGCGGCTCGACCAGCACAGTTTGGCTTCGGCTCTTGTTCGCGTTTCGTCTTCAGTTGATGCTTGACAGTTGCGTCGGTTGATCCTTGACGCTCGCTCCGTGAAGGAGTTGAGCGTGGCAGAGCAGCGGTATCAGGCGGTGTTGGTGATCGTCGATGGCCTGCTAAATGCCGCTGAAGTCATGGCTGTCGGGGATGTCGACCTGCTGATCGCCGTAGACCACGGTGATTTGCTGCTCGTCCGCAAGGTTGAGAAACGCCGGATCACCGGTCTGGACCTCGCCATTAACGTAGACCTTCAACGGCTCGCCACTTAGCGAGCCGAGCTGGCTTGTGGTCAGACGAACATTCCACTCGGTAAAGAGCTGACCCAAGGTGAAGGTCTCACCCACCGTGTCGGCCTCAACGTGGACGATGCCGTCGGGTGTGTGGGTGTGCACCGCAGACATCGCGCCGGTGGCAGGATCGATCCCGAGATCGGCTGGCACCGCGACTTGTCGGCCGTCAACGATGATGTCGAGATGGGCGTGGTAATGATCCGCCGTTCCCATCGGGCCCGTGTCTAATCCGGCCGCTGCTACCCGCTGCACCGGATCGTCCGGCAGAGCCCAAGGCGGAGGGGAGGCCGAGCCCACTCCGCTGACAGCTTCCAGCGCCGTCGCAGACGTGGCCGGCTCCGGATCTCCGGCGGCGCGTATCCCGACGATCGCAACGGCGACCAAGGCGATCGCCGCAGCCGCGACCACACCAACGGTGACCCACCGTCGGCGACGTTCTCGCGTTTCGGCTGCTTTACGGATTGCTTCAAGGCGATTCTTGGCGGTCTGAGGGCGCCCCGCATCAGCGAGCCGGCTCTTCTCTGGTGTAGGCATGCTCTTCTCCAAGGTGGATTCCTTCGCGCGTTGGTGTCTCGGGGTTGGCCTGGTGCGGGAGGAACCGGACTCCGACCTGAAACGGTCACAATCGTCGGGCTCCTCCAGCAGGGTCACTCCCACATCAGGCGGGCACGACCGACTCGTGGCGTCGGGTGAGCCACTTGACGGCCGGGTAGCCGGTGAGGAGGCCCAGAACGATCCCGATCTGCATGAGGAACCAGAACGCGCCTTCGGTTGCTGGCGGCATGAACTCGTTGAAGTGCAACAGGAGCATCCACCCGCCCATGCCAATGTCGAACGCCAGGACCGTCAGGGCTGCAGCGGCAACAGCCGTACCGACTGACATAGCACCGGCGCGACGGCGACGGCCGGCGACGCGTTCGTAGACGAACAGGAACACCATCGCGAGCAGGCCGATGACGATGATCATGACCCACAAGTTGATCCCGGCGATGGTGAGACCGGACGCAATGACCAGCGGCACCCCGATCAGGTGAGCGACAGCGGATGCCCCGCCGCCCGGCAGTCCGGCAACGGCGGTCGGTTTCGTCTCGGTTCCACCAGCACCGGCGTCGGACGCAGGGCGGGCGCCGGTGCTCCCGTAGCGGGCGTACGTCAGTAGCGCGAACGGACCCAGGTAGAGCGCCGAGGTGATCCACACCAGTTCGACGGCGACGGAGTCGTGGCGATGGCGGCGAGCGTAGATATCGAAGGCAATCGCGGCAGCACTGAGCAACGCCAGTGCGATGAAGAGCCAAGCGATAGGGGTGAGCCAGTCGGGAACTCGGTCGGTCATGTCCATGTTGGTGCACGTCCTCATTGGGTCGAGAGCGCGCTGCAGCGTCATGGTCGTCTCTGGCGACCGTCGCGTCAGCAGCGCATGATGAAAGGGAACCCGCCGGCGTCGCTACGACCGGCGGATGGTGCGGGCGGGTGCCTACACCTCAGGGATGGGCTCAGGATGTTTCTGAGCGACCTGTCAGACCCTCATCACACACAGTCTTGTTGGGGACAGCACCGTCCACGGTGGTGTTCCCTCCCACGCACGTCGCAGCGCTCCTGAAGATTGGAGGCGTCGAGCAGCGTGCAGGAAGGTGGAACGACGCAAGGCCAGGAGCAAACCGAACAGACCGACTGCGGTCAGTGTGACCGCAGATGAACAGCCTTGATCGCCGTCGAGGACACAGACGCTCTCGCAGCCCTGCGACCCAGCCATGCCGGCCGCGCCGCCGTCTGCGAACACGGCAGCACCCGCCGCGTCGGGGCCGCTGATCGGCTGCATCGGGCCCGCCCTGTCCATGTCCATTGCAGCAGAGGAGCCCCCGAAGACAAGCACACCGCACAACGCAGCCCCTATCCCAGCAACTGCGCACACCGCGCGGAACCACCCGACAACGGGGCTCGGCAGGGATGAGGACAACACGATTCCGAACAATACCGGG
>Ga0136617_10005516_pt1 | contig 11319 bp, 10 predicted proteins | sample AntDrymUQ3222106_2_FD_129672 | JGI IMG/M metagenome (GOLD analysis project Ga0136617, IMG submission 129672) | Polar desert sand microbial communities from Dry Valleys, Antarctica - metaG UQ322 (21.06) | ecosystem: Environmental > Terrestrial > Soil > Desert | place: Antarctica: Dry Valley...
CTCGGCTTGCCCGCGCATCTGGGTATACGCCATTTCAATAAAACTCTTTTCGACTTTGTTCACGTCAACGCCGCGCTGCGATAAATCCTGCGCGAAATTGTTCAAAAGATTCCGCGCCTGTGTCTCAATCAAAGCGTTCGGAACTTCAAACTCGTGGTTTTCAATTAGTTTGGCAATCAAATCGTTACGTACGCGATTGTCGGCTTCCTCCTTTGCGACATATTCCAAATCGCCGCTCAATTTCTCGCGCAAATCCTTCATTGATTTAAAATTATCGTCCAGACTTTGCGCCCATTCGTCGTCGGCTTCGGGAAGCTCAACTCTGCCAACGCTCTTTATTTTTGCTCGGTAATTGACAGTTTTTCCAGCCAGCGCGGGCGACGTAAATTCCGGCGGATATGCGACGGTGAATTCCTTTTCTTCGTCTTCTGATACGCCGATTAAATTTTCCGTGAACGATTTCTCAATCATCGCATCGCCGAGTTTAACTTCTAAATCGTCGGCTTTTATCGGCTCGGTATCGGGTTCATCGGAAAACGCGCCTTCCAAATCAACAATCACCGTGTCACCTTCTTCGGATTTGCGGTCTTCAATCGGAATCAGCGTTGCATATTGTTGTCGGCGTTCGTCAATTATCGCCTCAAGCTCGCCTTCTTCAGGCGGACGCACGCGGCGCACGACTTCCAATTTTTTGTAATCAGGCATCGGAATTTCCGGCATCACTTCAATGTGCGCCTTCAAAATTACCGGCTGCGAGCCATTGAGTTTCAAATTCTCGGAATCTTCCAAGTGCAGATGCGGCTCGCTCAACGGATGCAAATCGTTTTCCTGAATCGCTTCGACGACTTTTTTCGACACGATTTCCTGCAAAACTTCCGACCGGATTTCTTCCTTAAAACGCATCCGCACGACATCGAGCGGCGCGTAGCCTTTGCGAAAGCCGTCAACTTGCGCGCCTTTTGTATATTTCCGGCTGACCTTGTTATAAACTTCCCTGACCGCTTCGGGTTCAATCTCAATCGTTAGTTCCTTCTGCGTTGGGGAAATTTCCTTTATATCTGTTTTCATTTAAATTTAAGATTCAAAATTTAGGATTCAAGATTCAAGATTCAGAATTCAAGATTAAATTTCACAGCTTTCAGTTTTGAATCCTGAATCTTGAATCTTGAATTGTATTTGGTGCTGAGGGCGAGACTCGAACTCGCACGCCTTACGGCACGGGCTTCTAAGACCCGCGCGGCTACCGATTACGCCACCTCAGCTAAATAACAATTAATTTTCAACTTGTTTCCGTCTTTCGACCAGCATAATTACCTGTTAAAGAATTACAATTTGGACACAATAGTTGTAAATTTGAAAGCCTATTATCGAAACGATTTCCGTTTATATGATGCAATTCTAAAGGAATTAGCTCGTCTAGCCATTTTTCACGTTTACACACTTCGCATATCCTTATCTTAAGATTGTTTCTTAGTAACTTTAATTTCAACTTATGACTACTAATCGTGCTTCCTTTGTAAAGAAATTCAGAGGCAGACTTTCGATGAGGAGATGATTTACAACCTTTACCACCCATATTGCCCTTATATGAAAATCCGAGTTTTTTTAAATAAGAATCAAGTGTTGACGGTCTGCAATTAAGTTCCAAACACATCTTTGCTTTCGGCTGTAGTTCCGAAATCCATAGTTCAATTTCGTTGCGCCGCTTAAGTATATCTTCTCTCATTTATCTTATCGAAAATGTGGCAAACCTGAAGTTCTATTTACTAATAGTACAACAAATTTGAATTTATCGGATTAGCGCGAGAATGTCTAGCGAGGCAAAATTTAAGTGATGTTCTAATCTGAGTTGCCGGAAAATAATTGTTTTTTGATAATTTAAAAGTTGGCTTACGACCGTTTAATAAATTAGCAAACTGATTTAATAACGAATTATTGGGTTTTAATTTATATTTATATTGGTAAGATATCAGGTCAAACCAGGCGTTTCTGAAACTTTGATACGGCTTTGGATATATTCACAATATCTGGAGCAAGGATGCTCTGACTAACTTGATACCCTTAACTTGGAATCTTTTTTAAGTTCTTTCCAAATTAAAGTTATTTCACCTTCCGAATCTATATCAACAATTCGAAAAACGAGCGTAATATCATCATAATAATTGACCCATCTGTAATATCGAACTTTATAGTAATTTACTGAGCGCATAGCAAAGGTTTTATTAATCCTGGCTAAAACGTTAGTGTTGTAAATTTTGTCCTTATATTCAAAACCTTTCGCAAATTGCTCTCGTTGTTTTGGGATTTCCGAAAGGCGTTTTGCAGGTAAAAAGCGTGTCAGAAATTGTATTTCTTCATTGTTCGAGTTGACCGAATTTATATCCAAATCGCCTAAATCGACGATAAGCCCTAGAAGCAGAGGCGTAAAGCCAACTGACAAATTGTTATCACTGTAAGAAATATCTGATTTAAACAAAGCTGAGTGCGATTCCTCGCTGAATGAATACCGGGAGCCCATTCCAATAATTGGAAGACCTTGAGTGCATTTCAAATCATTGGCATTTACAATCCTTGGGTCACATTTCGGATTTGGAAGGATTTTCACAATACCTGTTTTGGATAAACTTAGAAACTGCCTGTATTTTGTTACATTTTCATCTGATGGAGTAATTCGCTTTTCCTGCTCTTTTGTTAACTTTCCGTAAAATCTTTTAATTTTTGGCAAAGGCGCCCGTTGATTCTCCAAACGCTCTAATGTTTCCCTAACCGTTTTTCTTTCAAATTCCTGCTCAGATGTTGACTGTCCGAAAACCAAAGTCGAGAAAGTTAAAAAGCAGAATAATGTGAAACCGATTCTTTTTATTATGATTGAAGTTTTGTCCATATTATTTTAGCTATCTCTTTGGATTAACTTCTTTTGATTACAATTTGCCAATCGAATATTTCTTGTTCTATCTCAAAAGGGTCGTATCTGAATTTAATAACAACTTCCCGGCAAGCCAAATCGAGAGCATTACCATAATTCAAGAAAAAAAAATGTCAGACTTTGTTCGGTTGTAATTATTCAGAGAGGTATTTTCGCTTGTATTCTTCCAAACTTTTGTCAGCATTTTTCAATTCGCTGATACCAATCGGTTCTGTGTTTTCGATTTGCGCGATTTCCGGTTTTTTGAGCATTTTATAACCGATTGTTCCCGCGATGGCGATAACGCCAATCCAAAACAAATACCATAATGCGCTGTAAAAGATTCCGACCAGAGTAAAACCGAGCATTACCGCGATGAAAATTCCGATTGCAATAAGAATTATTTTTGCCAATTTCATTTTTAACTCACTAATTTTTTTTTAAGTTTGTTGTGTTATTCACGCTTTAACTTTTCTGAAAGTTATGTGAATCTCTAATAATTTTCCAATATTCTTCAGCATTTTGAAAACGCTTTATCATTTTCTTTACGTGGTTATCCGAAATTAATATTTCATAATAAACAGTAGAGCCTTCAAAAGACATAGCCACTTTATTAATTAACTCACGAATAGAAAGTAGAGCATCATCTATTGTTGTAGTAGTCACCTTAGAATACAAACTGACTTTTGGCTGTAACCTGTGTGTCAAATCATTATGAGCAATCTTTTTGTTTCTTATTTCTCTTGCAAAAGAACATTTTATTCTTGCGTTCTCTAGTTGTATAGATGCTTCATCTTTCAATTTAGGAAATTTTGATTCATCAATAGCATCTACTAACTGCTCTAAACTGAGATTATCTTTTTTAAAAGTTTTACTTGGGTCAGTAAGACGACTTAAACTTAATACAATATCGTCAACAAGTAATTCTTGCGTAATTCTAAAAAATAATGCTCCTGATTTGTTCAATATGTCTACCGTATTTTTATCAGAAACATATAGTTGACGAAAAATTCCCCACTTCGTATGTATGTAACAAATATCTTGATAGAGAGGTTTGTATATCTTTTCAATCTCTGATGTAATTTGCTCTACTTTAATTTCTGCTTGCATAATTCTTAGGAATAACATCTACAAATTTATGTGATGAAATTTTCCTTTTAATCGTATAATTTCAGACATCAATAATCAAACTTTTTGAGGAAACAAAATTGATTTCAAACGGCGTAACACTCAGGGAAATTGCCGAAAAATTAAATGCCGAAATTCACGCGAACGAAACCGCTGTGGTTTCAGACGTAACGCACGATTCGCGGCAAGCGGGAACAGGTTCGCTGTTTGTCGCCGTGCGCGGTTTGACGATGGACGGACATCGGTTTGTCGAAGACGTGATGCGGCGCGGCGCGGTCGGCATAATCTCGGAATTCGATGCGCCGGAAAATTTTCAGGCGGCGTGGCTAAAAGTTTCGGATGCGAGAAAAGCATTGGCACAAGCCGCCGCAGTTATCAACCGAAATCCTTCGCACCAATTAAAGCTCGTCGGAATTACCGGCACGAACGGCAAAACCACGACGACATATTTAATCTTTGCGCTGGCGAAAGCCAACGGCGATAAAGGCGCGATGCTGACAACGGTTGAATACCGCATCGGCGAAAAAAGCGAACCGGCTGTGCGAACCACGCCCGAAGCGTCCGACACCAACCGATTTTTGCGCCAAGCAGTCGAGGAAAATTGCCAAATGGCGGTGATGGAAACTTCATCGCAGGCGATTGATTTGCATCGCTGCGACGCGCTTCGTTTTCGAGTGGCGGTTTTTACGAACTTGACGCGCGACCATTTGGATTATCACCGGACAATGGAAAATTATTTCGACGCGAAAAAGCAATTGTTTGATGGACGTTTGGGCGAAAAGCCCGCGTCGAGCGTGATAAATATCGATGATGAATACGGCGCGAGATTGGCGGATGAATTAGAAAAGAACGATCAAAAAGTCATAACCTTCGCACAAAACAATCCGGCGGATTTGACGGCGGAAAATATCGAAGTTTCTCTGATAAAAGGCACGTCTTTTTTAATAAAAACTCCAATTGGAGAAAAAAATATCACATCGCCTCTGGTCGGCAAGCCGCACGTTTATAATATGCTGGCGGCGACGGCGGTTGCGCTTGAACTCGGCTACGATTTGGATAAAATCGGTGAAGGTTTGGAAACTTGCATCGGCGCGCCCGGACGTTTCGAGCGCGTTCCGCACGACGGCGATTTTGCCGTCGTGGTAGATTACGCGCATTCGGACGACGCGCTTTTAAATACTTTGAAAACGGCGCGGGATTTGACCGGCGGACAAATTATCACGGTTTTCGGCTGCGGCGGCGACCGCGATAAAACCAAACGCGCACCGATGGGCGAAGCTGCCGGAACGCACAGCGATTTGGTGATTGTTACATCCGACAATCCGCGCACGGAAAATCCTCTAAAAATTCTTTCTGAAATCGAAGTCGGATTGAAACAAACAAATTGCCCGTATTTAGTCATCTCCGACCGGCGCGAAGCAATTCATCGAGCAATTCAAAAAGCCGGACGAGGCGATGTCGTCTTAATCGCGGGCAAAGGTCACGAAACTTATCAGATAGTCGGCAGCGAAAAATTTCATTTCGACGACCGGGAAATTGCCAGGGAAGCGTTGGAGAATTTAATGGAAAACTGAGTTTAACGGAAAACTGAAAACGGAAAGTGGAAAATAAGTTTTTGAATTTGAAACATTTTCCACTTTCCGTTTTCAGTTTTCCGTCTTAAGGAAGCTTATCAATAAATTTTTCAAGAAAATTCTTTTGCGCGTCCGACAGTTCGACAAAAACAACAGCGAAACCGATTTCGTAAATATGATTGACGACTTTGCCCCAGATTTGAACTTTCATTTTGTCAGCCAAGGGTAAAAAAATCTTGACGTTTTCGCCGTCTTTGACCTCGCCCGAACACAGCACAAAACAGCCTTGTCTGCTGAGGTCGTTTATCGCGCCTTGCTTTCTGCCGCTTGAGCCTTCCCATTCAATCTCAATATTGACGGCTAAACGCTCGATGATACGCCGCTCGTTCCCGCTCCTTCTGTCTTTTATCATAGTAGTCAGTAGCCAGTAGCCAGTAGTCAGTAGAAGATTCTTTATGCTTCCGGGTTCTGATTTCTGACTTTCGACTTCCTGGTCAAATAATAATAGACGGGCAATCCCAAAGCAATCAGGAAAATTCCGGCGAGTGATTGCGTCGGTGACGTAACAATCGTGTTTATTAAAAGCCAGCCGGCGACCAGCAGAAATAAAATCGGCACAACCGGATAGCCAAACGCCTTGTAAGGTCTTTCGGCATCGGGATATTTTCGGCGGAAAACAAAAACCGAAGTCGTGACCAGCGCGTAGAAAATCCACGAACCGAAAATAACGTAGTCGGTCAGAGTGTCGAAAGAACCGGACAAAGCCAGCAGGCAAGCCCAGATTCCCTGCACGATCAACGCGCCGACCGGAACGCGCGTGCCGGTTGAAAGTTTGCCGAGCGATTGAAACATCAAGCCGTCCTGCGCCATCGCATACGGCACACGCGCTCCGGTCAAAATCGAAGTGTGCAGCGTTCCGAGCGACGAAGCCATCAGTCCCGCCGTCATCAAAACAATCGCGCCCGCGCCTAAAAATCTAACTGTAACTTCACGCGCTACCGAAGAATCTTTGGAGACGCTCGCAATTTGCGTCGGGTCTAAAATGTAGAAATAAGCGATGTTCACAAAAACATACAAAATAATAATTAAAATCGTACCGCCGATAAGCGCAATCGGGATATTTCTCTGCGGATTTTTTACTTCGCCGGCAACTAAAGTCAAATTGTTCCAGCCGTCATAACCCCAAAGTGCGCCGAGCATCGCCGCGCCGAAACCCGCCGCGAAAGAAGTTCCCGCCACGCCGTATCTGACCGCGTCTTCCACACCTTCGCAGGTTCCGCCGTCGTTCAACATTCCGAAATGCGCGAAAGTTCCGTCCGCCAGCAGAAACGCGCCGACACCGACAAGCAATATCAACGCAATTTTTATGACGGTAAAATATGTCGCCAGTTGTCCGCTGACCGAAACCGACGCGCAGTTTATCGTAGTGACAATGACAATCATCATCACGGCGATAAGCTGCAGCGATGTTAATTCGTATTGAGAGCCGAAAATATTGGTTGTAAAGAGTGTCTGTTTGAGTTTCCCGCCGAGAAAGTCATTCAAAAAAATCGCAAACGCCACGGCAACCGCCGCCTGCGAGCCGGTTTTGGCAATAAAAATCTGCATCCAGCCGTAAAGAAAACTCCAAATTCGCCCGTAGGCATCGCGCAAAAAAACATATTCACCGCCCGCCTGGGGTTTCATCGCCGAAAGTTCCGCGTAAGTCAAAGCTCCGGCGAGCGACAAAATTCCCGCCGCAATCCACGCAATTATCACCCAGGTCGGACTGCCGACATTACAAGTCATCACCCGCGCTTTTAAAAAAACGCCCGTGCCGATGACATTTCCCAAAATAATCGAAATCGCCGCAATCAGACCAAGCCCGCGCACTAAAGTTACTTTATTTATCGAATTTGAAGCCATAAGTTTTTACAGTTTAATGGATAATGGATAACGGATAATGAAAAACAGTATATTTTATATTTATCATTTTTCGCTAACCATTATCGAATTTATTGATGCGCGAAATTCAAATTACAGCCGACGAGTTGGTTTTATCCTTGCTCGAACTCTCCGAACAAAAGCAAGTTTGTTTTCTGGACAGCTGCGGCGTTTCACATCTCGGCTCGCATCTTTTGGTTGCCGGAATCGAGCCGGTTGAGACGTTAAATATCACGAATGAAAATCCGTCTAAAACGCTCGAAATATTTGATAAAAAACTCGCTCAGCCCGATTCAGCCTGCATCTTTACGATTTCCTACGATTTCGGTTTGAAGCTGGAAAACATCGAGCGGCGCAAAAAGGAATTTCCTGCCTTTCCGGAACCCGACATTTTTCTTGCCGTTTTTGACTGCTTGATAATACACGATTACGACACGGGTAAAACAAATCTAATCGGAAGCGAAAAGCGTTTTGACCCGATTGAAAATATGCTTTTGAAACGTTCGAAACAGAACCGAAACTCTGTCAGAGATTCGCGGGGAAAATCTTCGATTCGCTCGAACTTTTCCCGTGAAAATTATGTTTCGACTGTCAAAAAAATTCAGGAATTTATTAGGCGCGGCGATACTTATCAAACAAATTTGACTCAGCAAATACTCGCTGAACTTCCCGAAAATTTGACCGCGCAAAAAATCTTTCGGCGGCTTAGGAAATCTCATCCCGCGCCGTTTGCCGCATTTCTCAAGCGCGATGAGGATTTTGTCGTCAGCATTTCGCCGGAAAGGTTTCTCAAAGTTCAGAGTTCAGAGTCCGGAGTCCGGAGTCGAAGGATTTCGACATCGCCGATAAAAGGAACACGACCGCGCGGGAAAAATAAAACGGAAGATGATTCGCTGCGAAACGAACTTCTTGAGAGCGTCAAAGACCGTGCCGAAAACGTGATGATTGTTGATTTACTGCGTAACGACATCGGTAGAATTTGCGAATTCGGCAGCGTCGCGGTTGAAAAACTTTGCGATTTGGAAACGCATCCGACGCTTTTTCACCTTGTTTCAACCGTGTCGGGAAAACTTTTGGCAGATGTAAATTTTGCCGACATAATCAAAGCCGTTTTCCCGTGCGGCTCAATTACGGGCGCGCCGAAAATTCGCACAATGCAGATAATTGACCGTCTCGAAACTGCCGACAGAGGACTTTCGATGGGCGCAATCGGATATTCGATTCAAAATTCAGAATTCAGAATTCAGAATTCAGAATTTAATCCGGATACTCTCAACTCACCACTCACCACTCACCACTCTTTAGATATGAGTGTTGCGATTCGCACGATGGTTATTCGCGGACGCGATGCGGTTTTTAATGTCGGCGGCGGAATTGTCGTTGACAGCGTTCCCGAAAATGAATATGAAGAATCCCTTCTGAAGGCAAAGGCTCTGCTTCAAGCGTTGGGCGCAGGTTTTGAATAAACAAAGCCTTTAATTTACTTACGATTTAATCGTACATTTTTCGATTTTCTTTACAACATCCTGACTTTCGCGGAACTTTTTGAAATTATCGGTGTCTAATTTCTCGAAACCAAAAAAGGAGAACAACAAATGAATAACAAACCGAATATTAACGTCACGCCTTTGATTGATGTGCTGCTCGTTCTCTTGATAATTTTTATGGTCGTTTCACCGCTCAAGCCAGCCAATTTTAGAACGAAAATTCCGCAGGAACCAAAAGAAATTGCCAATGTAGATACGAATCCAGACGCTTTAGTCATTGTGCTAAATTCCGATTCTTCACTCAGATTAAATACGGAAAACGATTTGGGTTCTGTTCAAAACACTGACAAACTTATCAAACGGCTCTCGCAAATTTTTCAAGAACGCACTGAAAATCACCATTACGCAGAAGGCGCGGAATTTAAAAGCAATTTGACCGAAGCCGAAAAGATTCAAAAAACGGTTTTCATCAAAGCCCCGCGCTCAATGGATTATGGAAGCGTAACAAAAGTCATTGACGCAGTAAAAATCTCGGGCGCAAGTCCGATTAGTTTGCAAATTGACGACCTGAATTGAATCAGAAAACAGAAATCAGAAGACAGAAACCAGAAGTAAGAATCAAAATTGCTTGAAAATTTTCTGCAATTATTCTTAATCTTCTCATTAGCTCTCAATTCTGATTTCTGATTTCTGGCTTCTGTCTTCTGACTTCTCATTTCTCATTTACCATCGCAGATTTTGTGTTATAATTTTCTTGCCGTTGGAGGCGATTTTTTGCGTGTAAAATCTCGATTGCTCTCCTTTTCCGAACTCTTGCGATGGTGAATTATTATCAAGTTTTAAAGGTTTCGCCGAAGGCTACAAATGCCGAAATAAAATCGGCGTATCGTCGCCTTGCACGAAAATATCATCCTGATGTGAACGACGGTGCGGAAGACGCTGCGCGGGAGTTTGCAAAAATTGCCAAAGCCTACCAAATTTTGGGAAATCCGCAGGAACGCGCCGACTATGACCGCCGCATTCTCAAGGAAAAATACAAGGTTTCATCAAACGGCGATTCACTTTTCACATCGGAAAATCAGCACGCCAAACGCTGGCGGCAGATGGCGTATGAACGCCGCTATAATGAAATTGTTGACCGGATGGTCGCCGACGAACGCCGCGAATCAATGGCTTTGCAAAAAGTGATTTTCCCGACTGTCGCCCTTTTTCTTTCAACCTGTTTTGTGGCGATTTTCAAACCGGCGTTCTGGAAAAATTCGCAGGCAATCGGGAAAATCATTCTCGTATTGTTTTTCGTCATTGGGATTGTTCACCTAATCAGCCGCCTGCGCTCGGCATTTGAACGCTATACCTATACCGAAGAAACCGTTCACGATTCCATTTTCGACGACAATGAGCCGGTAAAAAAACCTTACAGCAGATTTGCGGCAATCAGCTTTTTAGTTGGCGGATTCACTTTGAGTTTGGTCATCGGACTGCTTATCGGAAATTATTTCGGGACGGTTTTTTCGTCGGCATTTCCAAAATCATCATCGGGCATCTTAAACCCGGATATTTTTTTCTATCCGCCAATTGCGGTGCTGCTGGTTGATTTAATCCACAATTTCGCTTCTCGCTTCGAGCATTAACTAATAGTGTTCTAAAATTTATATTAGTGTAAACTAGCTGCTAGTTTCAAAAAAAAACCTTTTTGATACCTCAGGAGAAGTGAATTGTCTGCATTTTGCGACACAAAAACAACGGATTCCTGACAAAATACGGAGTATAAAAGAAAATGAAAGATCAAAGGACATCTCTGCTTTGCCTGAGCAAGAGAACTTCATTTGCTGTGTCACTTCTCGCCCTGCTGGCGGCTGCGACTCTGACTTATTTACTAATGCCGACTTTTTACAGCACCGGCACCGCTTTTGCTCAGGATGACCTTAAACCTGACGGCATCAAGCAGATGAGAGTAACAACTGAAATGCTCTCCCGCGCTCTAGACCTCAAATCCGTTACTGATTTGGCGGTTTTCGCTCAGAACGGAGTTACTAACAAAGGAAGCTCCAAGGTGACGGGAAGCCTCTTAGCCTTCCGTGGCGGTAACGCAGAGCCGGACGAAGCGGCGACTCTCAAAGCACAGAAAGATTTTTCCGACTCATTTTCCGCCATCAATCAACTGCCCTGCACCGAAGCGGCAGATACGGATTTAGGCGGCAGGACATTCGGTCCGGGCGTTTATTGCCTGGCATCGGCACAACTGGCGGGCGAAATGGTTCTGGACGGTCAGGAGAATCCGAACGCTATCTTTATCTTTAGA
>Ga0136617_10005517_pt1 | contig 11316 bp, 13 predicted proteins | sample AntDrymUQ3222106_2_FD_129672 | JGI IMG/M metagenome (GOLD analysis project Ga0136617, IMG submission 129672) | Polar desert sand microbial communities from Dry Valleys, Antarctica - metaG UQ322 (21.06) | ecosystem: Environmental > Terrestrial > Soil > Desert | place: Antarctica: Dry Valley...
CTCACCGAACACGGCGTAATGGAGGCCGCGCGCCTCTACGAGTCGCCGTTCACCGACCTGACGCCGCATGGGCCTGAAGGACTATTCAGCAGGAGTACGGTCGATGAGCTGATTGCAGTCCTCGACGGTGTGCGGCGAACGGCCGTCGCTGCGTAGCGCTCGATGACCTCGCGCGGTGCCCCGCATCGTTTCGGGGATTCAGGCAACATCCACCAACGCACGAGGGCTCTTCGCGGCGATCATCAGGAGGGTCCTGGCAGCCCCCGAAGGAGCGCGGCGTCCCTGCTCCCACTCCTGGAGGGTGCGGACCGAGACGCCCAGAAGGGTTGCGAACTTCAACTGAGAAAGACCAGTCTTCTCGCGGACGCTCGACACTGAAGGTACACTCGTGATCCTGCCGTGCTCACCACGCTTGAGCTCCTTGATGCCGTGCAGCACCTCCTGGCCGATGTTCCGCTTAGCCTTGGCCATCAAGTTCCTCCTTGATCTTCTTCAGAACGGGGCCAGAGATGCTGGCTGCTTCGTTCTTCGCGTACATCGTCAGCATCCAGACCTGACCCTGTCCGAGACGCAGGTAGTAGATGACGCGAACGCCGCCTCGCGTCCCTCTTCCCGGGAGGCCCCACCGCAGCTTCCGAACGCCGCCAGAACCCCTGATCACATCGCCGGCCTCGGGATTCGCAACGATGGCGTTCTGGAGAGCCGCGTACTCGTCGTCGGTGAGGTAACTCTGCACGAGATGCGTGAAGAGCTTCGTTTCAACGAACGTGAGCACACCATATTATACGTCAGAGACGTAGTGCGATGACCGGTCTGGGGCGTGCAAGTCACGAGTCGAGAATGTGCCTTCCTCCCTTTCCCGCCGGTCAGCGGTCGCGAAGCCATCAGACCGCGCGCGCGTCCCGGACCACCTGCACGAAGATCGTCGGCGTCGAGACGCTGTAGCTGCACGAGGGAGCGCCCGGACATCACTTCCAGATCAGCCTTGCGCAGGAGACTACGACGCTGCCCGCCTTCATGCGCTTCGGCGGCAATACGGCGTACGTGGAAGGGTGGGCGCTCTACGCGGAGACGCTGGGCCCGGCACTCGGCCTGTTCAACGATCCCTATCAGCGCTTCAGCCACCTCGATGACGAGACGCTGCGGGCGATGCGGCTGGTGGTGGACACGGGGATTCACGCCAAGGGATGGACCCGCGATCGGGCGATCGAGTACAGCTGGAGAACTCGGGGATGGGCCGCACCGACGCCACCGCGGAAGTCGAACGCTACATCGCGATCCCGAGCCAGGCCCTCGCTTATAAGATCGGCTCGCTGACCATTCAGCGATTGAAGGCGAAGGCGCAAGCGGCGCTTGGCGCGCGGTTCGACCCGCGCGCCTTCCACGTGCAGGTCCTCGACACCGGCGCGCTGCCTTTGACCGTGCTGGAGCGGAAGATCGAGGACTGGATAAAGAATGTGCGGAGCATCGCCCACGGCGGGCTGGCAGCACCCGGACTCTCGGGCGCTGCCAGCCGTTGATAGGCTATTTCTTCGCGACCTTCAGAGTGTCCTTCACGTCCCTCACGCCTTCGGTTCCTTTGGCGATAGCCACGGCGCGGGTCCGGCCGGCGGCCGCCGCCACCGATCCGCTCAGCGTGACCACTCCGTTTCTGACCGTGATATCGACGTCGCTGTTGTCGAGCGCGTCCTCGGTGAGGAACTGCGAGTAGATCTTCGACTTGATCCACCCGTCGTTGACGCGGCGCCCGCCCTGTTTGGTCGTAGCCGCGGTTTCACGCCCCACGTCCTTCGCCCCAGCCGCGGGCCGGTCCTCCGCGTCCTTCGCGATGCGCAGTTTGTCGCTGACGTTCTTCACACCCTCCGTCGCTTTCGCAATCGCCGTCGCGCGCGTACGGCCGGCCTCTGTCGCGACCGTGCCGGTCAGAGTGACGACACCGTTTGTGGTGTCAACATCGATGTTGCTTCCATCCAGCGCATCCTCCGTTATGAACTGCGCGTGGATCTTCATGCTGATCCAGCCGTCGCTCAACTGCCGGCCGACGCCGCGCTCCTGCTTGGGAGCCGGCTTGTCCTGTGCTGCAGGTTTCTGCGCTTCCGGTTTCCGCGCCGCCAGTGCCGCAGGAGCCGCCAGCCCGACAGCGGCGAGAAGCAGCAGGATTCGGCCAAACGAACTCTTCTGTAAATGCATCTCTAGTTCCTCCCTTATTTGCAGGATGGTGCTTACAAACCACGAGCCACTGGTGAAGCGAAGAAGACAGCCGAAGCGCCGAAACGTGGTGAAAGGCCGAGCTAGCGGCCAGAATGTGCCCTGAGGCGATGTGGTGGCTCGTAACTCGGGGTGCTTCAGGAAACCGAAGGACATCATCAGATTGGCAGGGATTCCGCAAGTGCTCGCTACATGGACATCGGCTCTTCGCCCGAGGAACGCCGCCGCAGGCAGGCACTGGCGCTGACCGCGCTTGTGGCGCTTGTGATCGGGGCCTTTGCAACCGGCGGCTACCTGTACCGCGCCTCGAGTCGATCCGGACAGACCCACCCCAGCAAAGCAGCGTCCGAGGAGCGACGTATCGGGACCGGTGGAGTCGGCAGTGCTGCACGGCCGGCAAAAGACTCTTCCGCGCAAGCACGCGACAGCGCCTCGCCAGCGGATGCCCCGCACGCCAACCGCGGTTCCGTGCCGGCCGAAGCCAGCGCATCGCCGGCCGCAGGTCAGCACGACGTCACAGGCGCGTGGACGATAGACACGCGGATCGACGAGAGCGGCGTTGGCCCGTTCCGCGGGCTGCGGCTCCGTTATCTCGTGAATCTGGTTCAGGAGGGGAACCGCATCACCGGCGGTGGACGCAAAATCTCCGAGAACGGCACTGGCCTGCCGCCACCGGCACAGACGCGGATTACCGTCGTCGGGGCGTTCGACGGCGATCAGTTGAGGCTGACGTTCAGAGAACGGGGCGCGCGTCGCGAGAGCACCGGGACGTTCCTGCTCAGACGTGAGTCTGGCGATTCGCTGCGCGGCAGCTTCTCGAGTAACGTCGCCCATACTTCGGGCGCCGTCGAAGCGCACCGACGATAGAGCCGGCGTTGCCAGTGGAGTACGGCCAGGAACGTACCGCCATCAAGACGACACCGTGCGCGGATCATCATCTAATGAATCTCCGCCTGTCGAATGGCCCGGTATAAACTCGTCGCGGCGTGAACCTCACCCCAGGCACACGACTCGGCATCTACGAGATCATCGGTTTCTCGGCGCCCGGCGGGATGGGCGAGGTGTATCGCGCGCGCGATACGCAGCTCGGTCGTCAGCTGTTCTTCTTCTCTGGCGTTCGCGGCGGGTCCGGGTCGCTCGAGGGACGCTTGATTGGCGTGCCGCTGACGCCCGGGCCATCATTGCGCGCGCTGTTGGTGCAGAACTGGCCACTGCTGCTGGAAAGGAACTGAGATGGTATTTCCGATCGGCGACGACAACACTGGGCGGCTGCGCACGCCTTATGTCACGTACCTGCTGATAGCGTTGAATGTGCTGGTGTTCGTGTTCCTGCAGGGGATGGGCACGAATGAGAAGTTCACATACACGTTCTCGACCGTGCCGCAGGAGATCCGCACCGGCGAGGACGTGGCGGGGCCGGTGCGCATCGAGGTCGGCGACCAGGCCGCCACCATTCCGCTTCAGCAGACGCCCGGCTCGGTGTATCTCACGCTGCTGGTGTCGATGTTCATGCACGGCAGTCTGATGCACCTGCTCGGCAACATGCTGTTTCTCTGGATCTTCGGTGACAACATCGAAGACGACCTGGGGCACAGCCGCTACACGGCTTTCTATCTCGCGACCGGTGTACTCGCGTCGCTTGCGCACGTGGTGTCGACGTTCACGTTCGGCGACAACCCGTTTATCCCGAGCCTCGGCGCGTCCGGCGCTATCTCGGGGGTGATGGGGGGCTATCTCGTGATGCACCCGCACCGGAAGGTGCGCGTGTTCATCCTGCGGATGTTGACCAGCGTGCCGGGCTACGTTGCCGTGGGCCTGTGGTTCATCCTCCAGTTGATCAGCGCCTACGGCGTCCTCGGTCAGGGGCCGCAGTCGGGCGGCGGCGTCGCCTTCATGGCGCACATCGGCGGGTTCGTCGCCGGCGCCGTGCTGGTGCGGATCTTTGCCATCGGCAGCGCGCCGCCGGCGCGGCGGTGAGCCGGCCGATCGGCGCTGGTTTTCGCAGCCCGTGCGCAAGGCTTGCGATCAACGGTTGCGCGTGCCCCGCTGGATCGCCGACGCGGGGACAGGCGGAACTTTCTGGACGACGCCTTTCTCGAGTACCAGCTTCTCCATGTCGGCGAGCTCCATCGGTATGAAATCGGTGAAGTTCTCGACGCCGGTCTCGGTGACGACGACGGTGTCCTCAAAGCGCAGATACAGGTTTTCCTCCCGGACCCAGAGCTGGGGATCGACAGAAAACACCTGACCGGGCTTGAGCGGCGCGCCCCGATATCTCCCGACGTCGTGCACCGCCATGCCGACGGTGTGCGAGAACACGCCACCGCCGGACTCCACCATGGTGCGAGCCGACTTTTCATAGAGCGGCTTCGAGAACCGCGTGCGGGCGAACACCGGGTCCATGGCGCGCCTCGCTTCTTCGAGGATCTGTTCGGGGCTGAAGCCGGGGCGGATCCGCGACAGCACCGCCTTGTGCCACTCGAGGATGAACTGCAGCAGCTCGCGCTGCTGCGCGGTGTACTTGCCGTTGACCGGCCACACGCGGCCGATATCGCTCGTGTAGTAGCGGTAATCGGGCGCGAAGTCCATCAGCACCAGATCGCCGTCCCTGAGCGTGGACGTATTGCGGAAGTAGTGCCCGTTGTTGATGTTCTCGGTACCGCTGGCGGTGATCGAGCGGTAGCCCTCGAGGCGGGCGTCGTTCAGGAGGAAGACGTAGCGTGCCGCCGCGTCGAGCTGATACTCGGTGACCCCGGGCTCTGTGCTCCGCATCGCCTCCATTAGTCCCAACCCGGCGATCTGCGACGCGCGGCGGACCATCGTAATCTCGCGCGGGCTCTTGACGCTCCGCATCTCGTCGAGGATCGGGTTGAGATTCTTCACGTCCGCCTGCGGATGGCGCGCGCGCAGCAGCTCGACGAAGCGGCGCTGCCGCGAGCCGGTACCGTCCCAGGGATCGTTGACGCGCGCCAGTTCAGCGGCCACCAGTTCGCCGCGGCTCTCACCCTGGTTCTCCGCCGGGCTGAATTCCGCGAAGACAGCCGCTGCCAGCTGGCCGCGCCGCGGCGCGGGCGCGGCTCCTGGGGCAGCGGCCGGAATCACCGGCCAGTTGCTGCCGACCATCTGCGTGACCGGCAGCACCTGGTCGACGCCGGAGATACGCATGACGAGGTCGGCATCCTCCGCCGACAGCACACGCCCTTCCGCCGCCTCCAGCCGCGCGTTTCGAGGCGGCAGATAGATCGTCACCTTGCGCGTGCGGCCGTCGAGCAAGAGATACGCGCCAGGCGTTTCGATCCCCGACAGGTAATAGAAGCTGTTGTGCTGGCGAGGGAGCGTGAAGCCTTCGGTCTGTGGCATGCCCTGGACGACGGCGACGGCGGATGTGCCGATCTGATCGAGCACCCTGGCGTGCCGGCTCTTGAATTCGTCCGCGGGGAAGTCGGTCTGGTAGTACTGCGCCCGCGCACCGGCGCCGGCAGCCAGCAGCAGGCCGGACAGTGCCAATGTAAAGAATCTTCCGTGCATCAATCGCTCCTCTTCAGCGCTTCACGAGCTCCGCCGACTCCGTCAATACCCACGTATTCGGATCCAGCGTGACCGACGCCGGCTCAGTGGCGGCGGCGACCGAGAATCGGCCGGTGCGCTCCGCCAGTTCGATCCGTTCGATCCGCGGCTGCCCGCTTGCGCCGGTGACGGCGATCTCGAGTGGCAGGCGATAGGCTGCGGCGTCCTGCGTCTGCGTCAACTCGATCAGCACCTGTTTCGCACCGGCGTCATAGCGCCACTCCCCTTTCAGCGACGGCAGGCCTGGACGTTTCAGCCACTGGTCGAAGAACCACGTCAGCGGCACGCCGGCGGCGCCCTCCATCACCTGCCGAAAGTCGTCGGTGGACGCGTTCTGATCTCGGTAACGACGATAGTACTCACGGATGCCGCTCCAGAACTTGTCGGTGCCGATGGTTCCGCGCAGCATGTGCAGCACCCATGCAGCCTTTTGATAGACCAGACGACTGGTCACCTTGCTCATATCCGAAAGGTTGCGATGGATGATGGGCTGGTCCGGCGCCGCCTTCTGCGCCGTGAGGATGATCTGGATGTCGTTGCGGAGGTTGCGGACGAACGCGTCGCGGCCGTTGAACTGCTCGGTGTAGAGATGCGTGAAGTAGGTCGCAAACCCTTCGCTCAGCCACACATCGTCCCAGTCCTTCTGGGTCACTGCGTTGCCCCACCATTGATGCGCGACTTCGTGGACGACCGGTGCGCGTCCAGCCGCCACTCCCTTCTCGCCGTAGAAAATCGCCGACGCGTGTTCCGTTCCGCCGCCGATACCCGCTGCCTCGACGTGCGCAAGCTTCTCGTATGAATACGGTCCGATCCAGTCGCTGAAGAACTCGAACGCGCGGCGTCCGGTGAACTCGAAGATGTCGCGCCCGCGGTCACGGTCCTGCGGAAACACCCACACCTGCTGCGGAATCCCGCGGACGACGTCGTAGTGATGGACGGCGAACCGCGCCACGCCGAGCGCGTAGAGCCACGAGTTGATCGGCACTGAATGTTTCCAGTGTGTGCGGCGCCTGCCCTCCGCCAGATCCACTTCCTCCACCAGCAGACCGTTGGCCACGACCTGGTAGTGCGCCGGCGCCGTGACGACGAACTCGCCGGTGGCTTTGTCGTACGGGTGATCCACCATTGGCAGCCACTGCCGCGCGCGGTTCGGCCAGTTCTCGCTGAACATCGTCCGCTCGCCGTAGATGTTGTTGATCAATCGAAGGCCGTTGCCGGGGATGCCGCTGTAGGTGATGACCGCCTGCAGTTCGTCTCCCGCTTTCACCGTGGCCGGTAGCGGAATGTTCAGCCGATCGGTCGCGTGCATGAAAGCGGCTGTCGCGCCGGCAACTGTTACGCCCGAGACCGTCATCCCCTTGCCGTCCGCGGCTGATGTCAAATCGAGGAGAAGCTCGCGGACCGGTTGAACGACGCGAAAGGTGACGGTCGTTTCTCCCGCGATCCGGTCGGTGGTGTCTTCAATCGACAGCCGGAACACGTAGTGAACGATGTCGATCCCCGGTTGCCGCGGATACGTGTCGGCTCGGCTGTCGGCCGCCGCCAGCAACAGGCTGATGATGAAGATGGTGGATCCGACCGATCGCACGGGGCGTTACCTCTTCGCTGGTCCTTTTGGCGCCTCGATCACCTTGAGATCGAACTTCCCGCTGCTCTCGACAAAGAACAGACACTCCGACGCCTTGTCGCAGGAAGTTATGTGCCGATAATGCCCACCGGGCTGCATCATGTAGGAACCAGGAGCGAGCCGCACCTCCGCTTTCCCTTCCGGCGCCTGGATGTACGTGCCTGACAGGAACACGACCTTCATGGCATGGGTATGCGTGTGAAGTGGAACGGCAAATCCGGCCGGAAGCTTGAAGTAGGCGCCGAAGGCCCCCTTGGCATGATCGCCCCACAGACGCGCGACCTTGACACCGGGAGCGCCCTTTGGATCGAGATCGGTCCAAACGAGATCGCTGGCCGCCATGAAAACAGGTTGGGTCGGCCCTATTCTCGAATCTTTCTTGACCACCGCTTGTTCGGGCGGCTGCGCCAGCACTGGCGCGGTCAGAATCAGCGAGATCGAAAAGGCCAGGACGTTGGTCGCTTTCATCGAGTCCTCCTTTGCCGGAGTCTACCGCTTGTTGAATATCCCTCTTTGGCGCGCGCTTCCGCGAGCGAAGGCGCTTCGAACTCTCGCCGCAGCCCGTCCGTCACGCCGTCGTCGACCTTCTACAACCGGGCGGGGCCGTGCGATCCAGTGATTCGGGGGATGATCATCCCGCGATTGTATGTCGCTCCGGTCCCGTGAGCAGACCCGTATCAAACCGGCAGGCGCATCTTCAGGAGCGCGATGTAGCGCCGCGCTCCTATAGAATCTCTCACCACCAGAATCAGGAGACCGGATGCGGCGGTTGATCCTCGGCGCGCTCTTCTTGTGGCTCACACCGGTGCTGGCCGTCGGCGCTGGCGGCCTGGGCTTTTCCGTCCTCACGGCGGTGGGCGCAGGGGCCGGCGTCGCGGCGCTGATCGCGACGACCGCGTCGCGCGTGCTGGCGGTGCGTTTCGAGGCGGTGGTCCCGCCGGCGCTCACCGCAGTCCTGGTGCTCGCCGCGGCTGCGGCCATCCTCCGGTTCGGCGCGCTGAGCATCTTCATGGCGGACGTGACTCGCGCGCAGTTCTCGGTCGCGCCCTCCGACGACTTCCGGCGCCTGCACAGCTGCGTGTCGGCGTATGCGGAGTCGGCGCGGTTCGTCGCCGACGGGCATCACAACATCTACGAGCGGACGTTGTACCGGCCGGGCAACGTCCCGCGCGAACTCGGGCCGCTCCGCGTCGACGCGTTCCACTACCCGCCGCCGTTTCTCCTGGTGCCGCAGGCCGTGCGGATCGTCGCCCCCGATTTCTGGGATTTCCGCCGCATCTGGTTCGCGTTCCAGGCCGTAACGCTCGCAGGGGTCGTCGTGTCGATTGCCGGGTGGATCGGCGGCTTCCCTGGCGTTGTCGCCCTCGCTGGCGGCGTACTCCTGCTGGCATTTCCCCAGGCGGCGCAGACCTTCCAGCAGGGGAATTTTCAAGTCACCGCCGTCTCGCTAGCCGCCCTGGGATTCGTGCTGCTGATGGCTGGGCGCCACCGGACGGGTGGTGCCGCGCTCGCCTATGTGTCACTGGCAAAGATTTTCCCGGGTGTGCTGGTCGTCCCGCTCCTCGCTGCGCGTCAGTGGCGGCGCGCCGCGTCGGTCGCTGGCTGCGGCGCGGCGTTGGTCGGCCTGACCATCCTCGTGCAGGACGTCCGGCCGATGCGTGATTTCTTCTCCACCGCGCTGCCCGAGATTTCGAGCGGCGCTGCATTTCCCCAAACCGAGACGCCGCAGCATTCGCGCGTCAACTGGTCGGCGTACGGACAGACGGTGCGGTTGCGTCATCTCGGCGTCGACTGGCTCACGCAGCCGCGAGGGCTTGCAGTGGCGCAGGTCTACGGACTTCTGGTCGTGGGGATGGCCGTGTGGGCGGGATGGAAACGGCGGTTCGACTTGGCGCTCAGCAAGGAGCGGGTCTTCGTCGTGCAACTCTCGCTTGCGCTCCTCAGCCTCGCCTCCTTCAGGAGCCCGTTCGTCGGGGCCGGCTACGGCGTTCTCGCGACGCTCTGGCTGATGGCGCTGCTGGCGGCCGGAGCATCAACCGTTCCACGAAGCATCGCCTGGCTCGCTGCGCTGGGCGCGCTGGCGAGTGCGGTCGCGACCGTCCCGTCACCGGGGCGGTCGGGCGGGCCGGTGTGGCTCTGGATCACCGGCGTGCTCGTGTTCGCCTGCATGGCCATTAACGTATGGGCGGTACTGAACGTCGTCCGCACCGAACGGGGAGCGGTGGACGCTGACGGCTTGCGCACGATCACGTCTCCGGGCTGACCCTTTGCGCGGGTCACCAGCACCGAGATTCCGCCAACATCGACCCTTTTGCGCGATCCGCCGCCTCGTCAACAGAATCGGTATGGGTGCGGGGGATGCGGCAGCGTTCAGCGACGCTGAGCCCTCTGGCCACTCTCCCGCCTGTGCATCCGGATCAATTCTCGCAGCTCGCGCCACCCGTGGCGCTCGTCTGACAGCCGCTCGAGCCCCGCGTTGAGTCCCTCGATCACGCCATCGAGCCGGTGGCCTTCGGTAGGGCCATCGATCATGCACACGCCGAAGGGGGTGTCGCTCGCCACGAGCGCCTGATACCGCGGGTGGAGCGGGAGCTCCATGCATTCGGCGCGCAGTTGGGCGACCTGCTGGCGCAGGAGCTGCGCATACGCGTCCAATGTTTCGTCGGTGCGGCGCGTGGCGTCAATCCCCTCGCCGTCAATCCATTCGAGCTCGAGACGCAGCAGCGCGTGCAGGTCGCTGCTCGCGTAGGCGGTGGTGACCTCCTGCATCGCCGCACACTTCCGATCCCGAATCGACGGATCCCGTTCGAGGTCGGGATGGAGCGCTTTGACGAGACGCTTGTAGATCGCGCCAATGCCGATCTTGCGCATCTGCGCGAAGCGTTGCGCGTGCGCCGCCTCGCGTATTTCGCGCTTCGTCTTGCGTCGGACCGGCGCACTCTCGACCCCGGCGTCCTCGAGTTGGCGCATACGATCCGCCATCTGCGCGACGGTGGCTGCGACCTCCTCTTCACTCATGTCCGGGCGCAGCTCGGGGACCTCCATGTCGAGCCCGATGGCGTCGAACAACTCCGCCATGTGGGACCGGGCATCGTCCAACTCACCTTGGACGATATCGTCGAAGCCGACGCCGTGCAGCCGCCCGAACATCTCTTTGATGTCGAGATCTGGAGCAGCCGTATTCGCGAGGACATCGTCGAGCTGTTCGATCAGAATGGCGCGCAGCACCTGCCTGTCAGCTTTCCCGAGGCGGTGATCGTCGAAAAAGCGCCCGAGCACCCGTACGATCTCGGTGCGCAATCCCGTGAGGCGCTCTGCCTGGGCCTGACGTGCGCGGCATGAAAAACCAGCGCGTCATCGAGACGCTGCTTCTCTCGCTCGAACCGGCCTCGAAGCGACGCCACCTGCGCCAGCAGCCGGCTGACAGCCCGCTCCTTCTTGCTCCGAGGCAGGGACGTTTGCGAGCGCTGGACGAGCGAGCCGCCGATCGGTGTGGCTGCAGGCTCGTCATCGAAAAGCAAAGGAGGTGTCATCGGCATGATCGACGCGTATGTACGTGACCGGAGTCGTGACAAATGCGGAGACAAAGATCACGCGGTATCTGAGGGCTTGGCAGCCCTACTAAAGGGCTGCGCTACGACTGACTACGCACACCCGCTCGTGTTCCCGCAGTTCGCGCACTTGTAGCAGGATCCCGAGCGCACCATGATCGAGCCGCAGGTCGAGCACGGTGGCGCGTCCTCCTGATTCTGCATCGCAGCGAACGACGTGATCTTTGGCGAGGTGATCGCGGCAGTCGGCGACGCCCCCGCGGCGGCGGCCGTCGTAATAACGTCAAGCGGCAACTGCTCCGGCGTCGTCACCATCTCCTCGCGGACGTTGACCCCGGCGCGGAACTGCGCGTCGGCGGAGAG
>Ga0136617_10005518_pt1 | contig 11314 bp, 12 predicted proteins | sample AntDrymUQ3222106_2_FD_129672 | JGI IMG/M metagenome (GOLD analysis project Ga0136617, IMG submission 129672) | Polar desert sand microbial communities from Dry Valleys, Antarctica - metaG UQ322 (21.06) | ecosystem: Environmental > Terrestrial > Soil > Desert | place: Antarctica: Dry Valley...
ACCGCCCTGCCTAGCCCGCGTCTTGATCCATGCGTCTGGCATACTGGCCCCCGCTCGCGGGGAGTCGCACTCCCAGTGGCGTCGGCCGCTGCCGGGGAGTCGCGCTACGCGGGACGACGCGCTTACGGGCATTCAACGCCCCGCTTCGCGCGCTCCCCTCCGCGGCCTCCGATGGCTTTTCCCGTTCCCGTTCCCGTCGTCCGTGCTCGTGCTCCTCCCTGTCCGTTTCCGTTGTCCCTCTGTCCGTTCTCTGTGTCTCTGTGTCTCTGTGGCTTGTGACCTGATCACTACGCCCTTCGAGGCCCGTCTTTCGTCCGTTTCCTTCCTGTCCGTCTCTGTGGCCTCTGTGCCGTCCTCCGTGTCCTCTGTGTCCCGTTCGTCGTCCGTTACTTCTTCAGCAGCTTCGCCACCGCGGCACCCAGATCGGCCGGTGACTTGACCACGTGGATGCCGGCCGCGCGCATTGCCTTCATCTTCTCGTCCGCCGTGCCCTTGCCCCCGGCGATGATCGCGCCCGCGTGGCCCATCCGCCGCCCGGGAGGCGCGGTCTGGCCGGCGATGAAGCCGACCACCGGCTTCTTGACGTGCTTCTTGACGTAGGCCGCGGCTTCCTCTTCGGCGTTGCCGCCGATCTCCCCGATCATCACGATCGCCCGCGTCGCGCGGTCCTTGTTGAACAGCTCGAGGGCGTCGGTGTGGTTGGTGCCGATGATCGGATCGCCGCCGATCCCGATGCACGTGGACTGCCCGATGCCGAGGGCGGTCAGCTGTCCGACGGCTTCGTAGGTGAGCGTGCCGCTGCGGCTGACGACACCCACCGCGCCGCCCTTGTGGATGTGCCCCGGCATGATCCCGACCTTGCACTTCTCTCCGGGCGAGATGATGCCTGGGCAATTGGGGCCGATGAGCCGCGACTCCTTGCCGGCCAGGAACTCCTTGGCCTTGACCATGTCGAGCGTCGGGACGCCTTCGGTGATACAGACGATGAGCGGGATGCCGGCGTCGGCCGCCTCCATGATCGCGTCCGCGGCGCCCGGAGGCGGGACGAAGATCACGGTGACGTTCGCGCCCGTCTTGTCCACCGCCTCGGCGACGCTGTCGAAGATCGGGAAACCCTCGATCTTCGTTCCGCCCTTGCCCGGAGTGATGCCCCCCACGACCCTGGTGCCGTAGTCGCGGCAGCCGATGGCGTGGAAGGTGCCGTGTTTCCCCATGCCCTGGACGAGCAGGCGCGTGTTCTTCCCGACGAGGACGCTCACTTCGCCACCTTCTTCTTCTTCGATGAGGTCGCGCCCGCCTTGGCCCTTGGCTTCTCCGCCGGCGCGTCACCCGCGGACTTGCGCGGCGTTCCTCCGCCCGCCGCGGCGACGACCTTCCGCGCCGCGTCCCCCATCTCGTCGGCGGTGATGAAGTTCAAACCGGACTGGCGGAGCATCTCCTTGCCCCTCTCCTCGTTGTTCCCCTTCATGCGGATCACGACGGGGATCTGCACGTTCAGGTCGCGCACGGCGGCGATCACGCCTTCCGCGAGGACGTCGCAGCGGAGGATGCCGCCGAAGATGTTGATGAGGACCGCCTTCACCTCGGGGTCGGCGAGCAGGATGCGGAACGCGTTGCGGATCTGCTCCGCGTTGGCTCCGCCCCCGACGTCGAGGAAGTTGGCCGGGCTGCCGCCGGCCAGCTTGATGATGTCCATGGTGGCCATGGCCAGCCCGGCCCCGTTCACCATGCAGCCGACGTTGCCGCCCTCGAGCTTGATGTAGTTGAGGCTGAACTTCGAGGCCTCGACCTCGAGCGGATCCTCCTCGTCGAGGTCGCGCAGCTCCTTCAGGTCGGGATGCCGGTAGAGCGCGTTGTCGTCGAAGGTGATCTTGGCGTCGAGGGCGAGCACGTTTCCGTCCCGCATCAGCAGGAACGGGTTGATCTCGAGCAGCGAAGCGTCCGTGGCCTCGAACGCGCGGTAGAGCATCTGCATGAACGCGGCCGATCGCGGCACCGACGCGGACGGAATGCCGAGCCCAAACGCCAGCTTCCTTGCCTGGAAGGGCTGGAAGCCGACTGCGGGGTCGATCACTTCCTTCAGGATCGCTTCCGGGTTGGTGGCCGCGACCTCTTCGATGTCCATGCCGCCTTCGGCGGAAGCCATGAACACAGGCGCGCCGCTCACGCGGTCGATGACGATCGCGAGGTACATCTCGCGCGCCCCGGCCAGATCGACGCCCTGCTCGATGAGCAGGCGGCGCACCACCCGGCCCTCGGGGCCGGTCTGATGGGTGCGCAGCGTCGCACCGAGAAGGGACTTCGCGATGTTCTCGCAGTCCTCCGCCGTGCGCGCGAGCTTGACCCCGCCCGCCTTGCCGCGGCCGCCGGCATGGATCTGCGCCTTCACCACGACGGGAAAGCCCATCTCCTTGCCGGCTTCGACGGCCTCGGCGACGGTGTAGGCGACCTTGCCGTGGGGCACGGGCACGCCGTGGTTGGCAAGGACGGCCTTGCCCTGGTACTCGTGGATCTTCAATCCGATGTCCTCCGGGGTGGTGCTACAAGCGGGGGGGATTCTACCTGCGAACGACGACGTCGCCCTCGAGGATCGTCATGGGACCGAATGTCGGCCGTCCCAGGGGCCCCGCGTCGACCCCGATCCTGCCGTCGAGGCGATAGTCGAGCTGGGAGCCGCCGAAAGCGCGGCCGATGACCTGGGCGAGCCGCGGGACATCGGAGAACGCGATCACGAGGTCGATCGGAATCTCCGCCTCGTCGTTGGCGACGAGGGATAAACCCAGGGGAAAGTCGACGGCAGCGGCGCGGGTGCCGTCGAGGAAGAGATCGCCGACGAGGGTGGAGAGGCGAAGGCCGAATGGATTCGGGTTCCGCACGCGCGCGTGAAGGCGGACCGCCGCCCCCCCGAGGGGAAAGTCGCGGCTGGGGCCACGAAGGACGATCTCCGCGTCACGACCCTCCACGTGCGCGAAGCGCGGCGCCTGCACGAGGCTGCCCAGCCCTCCCAGGGATGCGCAGCCGGCGTGGGCGGCGATCATCACCGCGGCGACGGCGATGCGGATGAGGCGCGTCTTCAGGCCACGTGCGTACATGGTCCGAGCATAAGCCTTAACATCCGCCTATGCCGAAGGAGCCGCGCGAGAACGTCTCCCTCGCCCCGTTCACCACCCTGGGCGTCGGCGGACCGGCGCGCTTCTACACGCGCGCCGACGACGCTTCGTCGCTCGCGTCGGCCCTCGAATGGGCGGAGCGCCGGAGCCTCCCGGTCCTCGTCCTCGGCGGCGGCAGCAACCTCGTCCTGTCGGACGACGGATTCCCCGGCCTTGCCGTTCACCTCGCGATGCGCGGGGTGGCCGCGCGTCCAGCCATAGACGGCATGGACGTGACCGCGGCGGCCGGCGAGCAGTGGGATGCGCTCGTCGCGTTTGCCGCCGACAAGGGATGGGCAGGCATCGAGTGCCTCTCCGGGATACCGGGGCTCGTGGGCGCAACGCCGATCCAGAACGTCGGCGCATACGGCCAGGACGTCTCGGAGACGATCGTCGCCGTCGAAGCCATGGACGTACGCTCGCGTGCGCGCGTCGTCTTCGACAAGGAGGCCTGCCGCTTCGCTTACCGGGTGAGCCGATTCAAGTCCGACGATCGCGGCCGCTACGTCGTCATCGGCGTCACGTTCCGGCTGCGCCCCGGCGGTCCGCCTGCCGTCAAGTACGCGGAGCTCAGCCGGTATTTCGCGGAGAAGGGCGTCGCCTCGCCCACCTTGCCCGAGACCCGGCAGGCGGTGCTCGAAGTGCGGCGCCGAAAATCGATGGTGCTGGATCCGGCGGATCCGAATGCGCGGAGCGTCGGATCCTTCTTCATGAACCCGGTCATCGCCGAGGGGGAGTTCGACATCCTCGCGGCGCGGCTCGTCGCGGGCGGCATCGCCGCGTCCGGCGACGATATTCCCCACTATCCGGGCGGCGCAGGGCGGGTGAAGCTGTCGGCGGCCTGGCTGATCGAGCGGGCCGGGTTCCATCGCGGGTATCAGAAGGGGCCCGCGGGGTTGTCGGAAAAGCACACGCTGGCCATCATCAACCGTGGCGGAGCAACGGCCGCGGATGTCGTCGCCCTCGCCCGCGAGGTGAGGGACGGCGTGCGCGATCGGTTCGGGATATCGCTTCACCCGGAGCCCGTCTTCGTGGGCATCGGCCTGGACTGATCGCGAACGACAACGGGACACAGAGGACACAGAGGAAAGAGCACAGAGAGCACAGAGACAATGGAAAGAAGAGACTCAACGAACTCTCGCTTTCAAGGACGCGTGAGAGCGCAACACAACAGCCCAACCCGGCCGTGGCCGTCGATCACCTACGGCCAACGCGCCCTTCGCTCTGGTCAAGCCCACTCCGCCCACATTCCCACTCGCCGCGCACCTGCTTCCGGCCAAGCTTCCTTTCTCTGTGCTCTCTGTTGCCGTTCCTCTGTGTCCTCTGTGTCCCGTTGGTTGTGATTGCCCTCTGATTAGGACAGTTCGCGGGCTCGTCCACGCCTAACTCGTTGATCAGACTCGATCTTTCGCTCTGGCACCACCGTTGCTATCCATAGGCCTGGACGCGTTGAGCGTCCATCGGTGTCATGGGAGGGCGGATCAATGAAGGCAATCATCGGAACGGCAGTCGGTGTCCTCGGCCTGGGTGGCCTCGTGGTCGCGAGCTCCGGCCGCACGACGGCAGTCGACCCGGCTTCGCAGGCCTCCGTCGTCAACAGCGCGCGCGCCTCTGGCACCGTGGTCGATTGCGGTGAGGGTCGCCAGGCGCTCGTCCATCCCACGGCGTCGGGTGGCTCGCGCGTCGAGTGCGTCGTCACCCCCGCCGTCCAGCGGGTGGACAACATTCCGTTCGCGACGCAGTACGCGTCCGGCGCGTCGCAGCTTGCCCCCGCGGCGCCGATCGTCCAGGAGCGGGTCGTCTACCGTGAGCGCCCGGCGGCGCGCACGACCGCACGGCGCAGCGCGGCGCGTGCTTCCGATGCGACATACTCGCAGCCCGCTCCCGTGTACCGCGAGCCGCAGCGTCAGGGCCGCTCTTGGAAGAAGAGCGCGGTGATCATCGGCGGCGCGACCGCCGGTGGCGCGGGCGTCGGAGCCGTCCTCGACGGGAAGAGCGGCGCCAAGAAGGGCGCCGTGGTCGGACTCGTCGGCGGCACGGTGTACGACATCGCAACGCGGAACAAGTAACCAGGGGCTGTCCGGTCGCAGTCGCGCGGGTCGTCGCTTCCCCTCGCTCCCCAGCAGTTTGACTTCAAGTCGCTCGGGGGAAGCGCGCCCCTCGCGCCTGCGACCGATCAGGCCTTCGGTGTCCTGAGCACCGGGGCGCCGACGGGGTGACCAAGCAGGCGCGCGAGCTCTTCCGCCGCCTCGGTGTCGACGATGGCGAGGACTTCGTCCTCGGCCTCGAAGCGGATCTGACCGCGCGGGATCACGATCTCGCCCTGCCGGATGATCGCGGCGATCACGGCATTCGGCGGCAAGGCGATGTCACGGATCGCGACTCCCACCGCAGGCGAATTCGGCTGCACGCGGTCCTCGACCAGCGAGAAGCGCCCGCGGCGCAGCTTCAGCAGCGTCATCATCTCGCCCAGCGACATCTCCTGCTCGACGAGGCTGGCCAGGATCTCGGCCTGGTTGATGGCGACGTCCACGTGGAAGCGCTTGTCGAACAGCCACGCGTTCCGCGGGTTGTTGATGGTCGCGATGGTGCGGGGGATCTTGTGGCGCGTCCGCGCCACGAAGCACAGGGCGAGGTTGTCGGCGTCGCCGCGCATGCAGGCGGCCAGCACCTGCGCGTCGGGCGCGCCGGCACGCTCCAGGACGTCCGGGTCAGTGGCGTTGCCGTGGAACACGACCTCGGTCGGCAGCTCACGGTGGATGTGGGCCAGGATCTCCGGGCGGTGCTCGATCAGCCGCACGTCGTGGCGCTGCGAGACGAGGAAGCTCGCGAGCTGGGCGCCGGTCCGGCCGCCGCCGGCGATGAGGACGAACATCAGCCCTTCTCCGTAGTGATGCGCTGGCGCAGTCGATCCATGCCCTGGCGCGTCGCGCTCACGTGAACGGCGTCTCCCGCCTCCAGCGCCATCTCCGCCGCCGGCAGCATGGATCGGCCCGCCCGCGTGATCGCGACGGCAACGGATTCGCCGTCTCCCACCAGGTCCGCGACCGTCCGGCCAGCCCAGGCCGGGGGCACCAGGATCTCGTGCACCTCGACCTCGCCGTTACCCGGCGACAGCACCGCGCGGCCCGCCGGATCCCCCAGCAGCGCCTCGATCCGGTGCGCGCCCCAACCCGTAGAGCTCACCACCTGCAGTCCGAACGCGTGGTGCATGGGGAGCCAGCGCGGGTTGTAGTTGCGGACGACCACGTTGGGGACGTTGTAGACCGTCCGCGCGACGTGGCCGACGACGGCGTTCACGGAATCGGAGTTGGTGACCGCGGCCAAGCCGTCCGCGGCCTCGATCCCCGACCGCTTCAGCACCTCCTCCGACAGGACCTCGCCCTCGATGGTGCGGCCGCGGTAGTCGGGATGGAGGGCCTCGAACGACTTGCCGACCTCGTCGATCACCGCCACCTGATGGCCGGCCTGGAAGAGGCGAAACGCGAGCTCGGAGCCCACGCGCCCGCAGCCGACGACGATCACGAACATCGGGGGAGACCGGTCATTGGCGGGGCGCCGAGCCTAACACGGCCGTAATGGCGATCCCGACCACGAACACGACCACCGCGCCGACGACGTTGTACCAGAGGAAGTGGATCGGCGTCAGGTTCGCGACCGCGGCCACCGCGGCCATCCCCGCGATGAGGCCGTAGAACGCTCCTGTCGCGCCCGCCCGCGGCGTCAGGGTGGCCAGCGCGAACACCCCGAGGATCGACCCGTAGAAGTAGGATCCGAAGCGGTTCACCACCTCGATGGCGGACCCCAGCCGGCCCGCCTGCAGCGCGATCAGGCAGGCGAACACGCCCCAGAACGCCGTGAAGACCCGGGACATCAGCAGGTCATGGGCGTCGTTTCCGTCGGTGCGCACGAAGCGCTTGTAGAAGTCGATCATGCTTGCGGTCGCCAGCGAGTTGAACTCGCCGGACAGCGTCGACATCGCGGCGGCAAAGATCACCGCGATGACGAGCCCGGCGAGCCCGCGCGGCAAGTGGGCCAGGATGTAGGACGGAAAGATGTAGTTGGTGTCGTTGTACTTTTTCCCTTCCGTCCGCTTCTCGACCTCGGCGCGCACATCCCTGCGCGCGACATCGAGCTGGCGTCCACTTTCCAGATACCGCTCGCGCTCCGCCTCTCCGCCCGCCACGCGGGTGGCGAGATAGGCCTCCGCCGCCGTGCGTCGAGCGGCATGCGCGCTCTCGAATCGCGCGCGGAGCGAGGCGACGTCGGCCGGCGCCGATTGCGCCTCCAGCCGCTTCAGCGCAACGGAGTTCCAAAGGAGCGGCTCCGGCTGGAAGTGATAGAAGACGAACACCAGCACCCCGGTGAGCAGGATGAGGAACTGCATCGGGATCTTGAGGAAGGCGTTGAACAGCAGCGACAGGCGGCTCTGGGTGAGGCTGCTGCCGGACAGGTAGCGCTGCACCTGGCTCTGGTCGCAGCCGAAGTACGACAGCATCAGGAACAACCCGCCGATGAGGCCGCTCCAGATGGTGTACGGCGTGGTCAGGCTCGTCGAGGTGTCGATGATCTCCAGACGGCCGTTGACCTGCGCGAGGGCGAGCGCGTCGCGGAAGCCCATCTCCGACGGCAGCTGGCTGATCGCGACTCCGAAGCACAGGAAGATCCCGAACCAGATGATCCCCATCTGCACGACGTCGGTCCAGATGACGGACCTGTTGCCCCCGTAGATGACGTAGAGGATCGTGCTCCCGCCCATCAGCGCGATGGTGGCGGGCTCGCTCAGGCCCAGGATCACGGAGAGGACGAGCGACGGCGCGTACAGCGTCACGCCCACCGCCATCCCGCGCGAGAACAGGAACAGCAGGCTGGTGAGCGTCCGCGTGCGCGAATCGAAGCGATTCTCGAGGTACTCGTAGGCGGTGAACACCCGGGCCCGATAGAAGAAGGGCACGAGGGTCACGCACAGGATCACCATCGCGAAGGGCAGGCCGAAGTACACGACGAGGAACCTCATCCCGTCGGTGTACGCCTGCCCGGTCGTACCGATGAACGTAATCGCGCTGATCTGGGTCGCCATGACGGACAAGCCGATCGCCCACCAGCGCATCTGGCGTCCGGCCAGGAAGAAGTCGTCCATCTTCTTGTTGCCGCGGCCCGCCCACAGGCCGAAGCCGATGATCGCGACCATGTAGACGCCGAGGACGGTCCAGTCGAGGGACGACATCGATCAGTACGGCCAGCCGGAGAAGACGGCGCACAGGACGATGCAGGTGACGGCGACCACGATCACCGCGGTGTAGATCGCGCGCCAGGAGCCGAAGATCGGCACCGGGTCGTCGTCGTCCACGGGCGCGTGCGGCGGAGGCTGACCCACGAGCGGCGATTATGCCGTCGATCCGGCGCGCACGGACGGCCGCGGGCCGGGTGATAGCATCGGCGGATGGCGGCCAAGGTCTACGACAACATCCTCGAGGCGGTCGGGCAGACGCCCCTGGTGCGCCTCAACCGCGTGACGCGCGGCATCCGCACGCCGGTGTACGCCAAGGCCGAGCAGTTGAACCCCGGCGGGTCGGTCAAGGACCGCATCGGGATCGCCATCATCGAAGCGGCGGAGAAAAGCGGCGCCCTGAAGCCGGGCGGCACCATCGTGGAGGCGACGAGCGGCAACACCGGCGTCGGTCTCGCGCTCGCGGCCGCGATCAAGGGGTACCGCTGCATCTTCACCATCCCCGACAAGATGTCGGTGGAGAAGGTCCGGCTCCTGCGGGCCCTCGGCGCCGAGGTCATCGTCGTCCCCACCGCCGTCCCCGCCGACCATCCCGAGTACTACATCAAGAAGGCGCGGACGATCGTCGAGAACACGCCGGGCGCGGTCATGGCCGACCAGCACTACAACCCCGCCAATCCCGAGGCGCACTACACGACGACGGGCCCCGAGATCTGGGAGCAGACCGATGGCAAGGTGACCCATTTCGTCTGCGCTCCGGGAACGGGGGGCACCGTGTCCGGTGTCGGCCGTTACCTCAAGGAGAAGAACCCGAAGGTGCGCATCGTGGCCGGCGACCCCGTGGGCTCGATCTACACCGAGTACGCGAAGACCCACAAGAAGGGGGAGGGGTTCCCGTACAAGGTGGAGGGGATCGGCGGGGACAAGATTCCGACCTCGCTGCACTTCGACGTCGTGGACGAATGGATGTTCGTGACCGACGCGGAGTCGTTCCGCATGTCGCGCCGGCTGACCCGCGAGGAAGGGCTGTTCACCGGCGGTTCGACGGGGCTGAACGTGCATACCGCCATCGAGGTGGCACGCAAGGCCGACGATCCCGACGCGATGGTGGTGACCATCCTGTGCGACTCCGGCGAGCGTTACCTGTCGAAGCTGTACGATGACAACTGGATGCGCGAGAACCAGATGCTCGAGGGCGAGCGCCTGACCGCCGCTTCCCTGCTCGAGGACCGTCGCGGCGACGTCCCCGCGCTGGTGTCGGTGGCGCCGACGGCCGCCGTGCGCCAGGCCCTGAACCTGATGGGCACCTATGCGATCTCGCAGATCCCGGTGGTGGACGGCAAGGACTGCGTCGGGGGGTTGAGCGAAGGGCCGTTGATGGCGCGCGCGCTCGGGGGGGCGAATGTCCTCGACGGGCCGGTCTCCGAGGTCATGCAGTCGCCGTTCCCCGTCATCGACCCCACCACGCCGCTCGACCGCCTGACCCGCCTGCTTTCACGCGAGACGCCGGCCGCGCTGGTCCGGCGCGACGGGACGCTGGTGGGAATCGTCACCCGGCACGACGTGTTGCGCCAGGTGGCTGGGATCCGATAGGACTCCATGCCAACCGCCCATCGGCGCTTGCGCCTCGTCGAGCTGCAAAAGGCGCCTCCCGCGCCCATCGACATCTCCCGGTACGACTGGGTGGACGACGACGGCCGGCAGATCCATGTCCTCGAGGTTGCCCCCGAGCGCGGGGTGATCCGTGCGCTGGTGAGCTTCCGGGCCGGCGCCCGCGTGCCGATCCATTCCCACGAGGTCGCCGAGGACACCCTGGTCTTGCAGGGCGGCCTCGAGCTCGAGGGGGACGTCACGGGGACGTATGGCGAGGGGAACGTCTTCTGGACGCCCGCAGGCTCGTCGCACGGCGGCCGGGTCCACGAAGGCCAGGACTGCGTCTGCTACGTCGTCCTCTGGTCCTCGCCGGACGGCGACTGACTAGCCGTTCTTCACGTAGAGCCGCTTGACCGTGCGACCCCCGCGGCCATCGGTAGCCACGACGGTGATCCAGTTCTCGTCGGCCCGGCCCCGCGGCGGCGAATAGACGACGGTGATCCTCGTCCCGGCGGCCACGGGGCCGCCACCGCGCTGGGCGAGCGTCCCCTGGTCCTGTTGCTTCTCGGCCGTCCATCGCACGTCGTCACCGTCGCGGTCGTTCAGGACGAGGTCGAAGACATGGTCGGCGTCGAGGGGGCTGATGCAGACGTCCTGGCCGGAGATGGTGGGAGCGCGATTCCCATCCGGGGTGGGCGCGGGCGCCGGCGCGGGTGTGGGCGCAACCGGCGCCGGGGCAGGCGCGGCCGGGCTCGGCGGAGCGACAGGCAGGGAGGCGCTGTTCGGAGGAGCGCCCGTCCCACAGGCGGACACGATCAGCTGCGACAACGTAACGGCCAGAAAGGCGCGCAGTCTCAAAGCAGTCTCCTTGGCTCGCTTGTGTCCGTGAACCGGCCCGCGAGGTGGGACAGCTCGCGGCTCTAGGGATCCTGCTGAAGGCAAGGCAGCCCTGCGCGCTCATCACTATCGTACTCGATCCCCGAAAGCGCGGCGCAGCGTTGCGCCGGCATCCGCCTGCGCGCGTTTGGCGATGTCCGTGGGCTGCCGGCGCGCTCCCGCGGGCGTCAAGGTATGGAACGGCTTCGGTCCTGCCGGTGTATGACGAACCGGAGGCCTCGTTGGCGCTGCTGCGGACCGCCATGCTCCCAATGCACGTGAGTTGTCGACGGGAGCGATAAGCGATAGGCGTTTTCACCCGCGGCGCCTTTCACGCACGCTTGCCGAAAGGACACTGTGTACGCACCTCGGGTGCGTCTCGGCAGGCCCGGGCACAATCCGGCAGGACCCTCTTGACACCCGGGCCGGCAGCCACGAAGACTGGAAGGAGTCCCTGGAGCCGTCA
>Ga0136617_10005519_pt1 | contig 11314 bp, 12 predicted proteins | sample AntDrymUQ3222106_2_FD_129672 | JGI IMG/M metagenome (GOLD analysis project Ga0136617, IMG submission 129672) | Polar desert sand microbial communities from Dry Valleys, Antarctica - metaG UQ322 (21.06) | ecosystem: Environmental > Terrestrial > Soil > Desert | place: Antarctica: Dry Valley...
ATCTCCTGAAGAGACTTTTGCATTATAGCCCCCTAATACCGAAGATTCAATCCCATTGATAGCTATCATTATATCCTCTTCATTTATTTTATTATTTGAATAATAATTAGTTTCCAAATAAGAAATAATTCTCTTTATACTGGATAAGTCTTCGTTTATTTGTAAATTTGACTGTCCTATTAATTTTTTTATACCGCCCATCAAGTTGACTTTTATCAAAATTATTCTCTAGATTCTTTTGTTGATTCTAAAACATCTTCAGAATAAGCCATAGAGGCGTTTTGTTGCGCCAGGTTTCTGTTAACTACCGACGTAATATAACCTGCAATCTTGTTTCTTAATTCTTTAGAACGGACCTGTGCATAATTTTTTATTGCTTCCTTATTTTCATTAAAATCTATTGTAAACTTATCTGGAAAACGTTCCAACAATTCATTAGACATTCGTTTAACTCTATCCACAACATTAGAAAAAAAACAAAGGTATTTTATCTTTTATTTTAAAAGTTTGTTTTACCAATAAAACATATATTATTTAGCGTTTAAGAATTCAACCGAGTTCCTAAAAATCATCTCCGATAGATCGTTGAAGTTTTTTTTGAGGATAATTGAAACATAATTAATCAAGCTTATTATAAAAACCGGAGATGTAATAACATTATTAAAACAGTGCCTGTAAGATACAGGACCATCAGTTTCCAACAATAACAAGGATAAATCCGATTCACTCAATAGCGTTCTTTTGTTTTCCGAATAAAGCAAGTAGGGACCAAAAGACACATAATAACCCAGTTCATTGATTTTTTTCAAGAGGCTTTTGTTTCCGTCATACCAATGAAAAACAACTCTATTTAGTCGATAAGAGGTCAACGTATCCAATACCTCCTTCAAGGATCTTCTTGAATGTATTGAGACAGGTTTGTTATTTTTTTCAGCTATAGACAACATTTGATTAAAAACAGTTTTTTGAACTTCAACTGTATTGGAGACATTGTTAATGGTATAGGTTGGATCAATACCTATTTCACCGATTCCATCTATGTTCTCTTTGTTGGATATAAAAAAATCGCTAAAAGATTCCGACAGTTTAACAGAAGCATATTGAGGATGAATACCGACAAATGCCTTAAATGAATCAGTGTTTACAAAGTGTTTTTTTTTTATGCTTAAATTTTTAACAGACGAACCTAAATCCTCTGAAACAGAATATACCCGAATTTTCAAATTGTTTATAATACCAATTATTAACATCAAATATTCATCATACACACTATCAGAAAGATGAATATGAGAATCCACAAAACACATCATATATTTTTAAATTTATAACTATAATAACGAATTGAAAATGCGTCAAAATCAAAACTCAGCAGAAGGTCAAACACAATAGACAAATTATTTAAATAAGAAAAATAAAATGTATCAAATGTCTTCCGAATCTGAAATAGCATTAGCTTCCACATATAGAATAATAAAAAAATTTGGTGCAGAAAGGGTTAGTGATGATGCAGCAAATGAATTAAGAAAAATATTAGAAAGGATAGGTGAGAACATAGCAAAACAGGCTGTAGATCTTGCATTTCATGCAGGTAGAAAAACAATAAAAACTGAAGACATCATACTAGCTGCAAAAAACTATCAAAGATAAACATAAAACAAATAATAAAACAAACAATTACAAAAGAAATATAAGTTTTCAAGTAACTAAAATTTCTAATTGGTGGGGTGGCAGAGCGGCCATGCGTTCGCCTGCAGAATTGGCAATCCAACTCAGATAGCGAATATATAAGGGTTCGAATCCCTTCCCCACCTCTCGTATTATTAACAAAATACTCTAATATAATGAAATTTTAAATGTGTAAGGATGATTTTTTTCGATTATATTGCCTAAATCTTCTTTTATTTCATTCAGATTTAAATTATAAAACATTCCTAAACCTCCTCGTAACTTTTCTACTGATCTTTTTAGGATAGAAATTGACACATCAAGTTCATTTTTCTGAAAATGAACAAACGCAGCATCTATCAATATTATGCCATTTAATATCTGTTTTTCTAGTCCTGTTGACTCTTTCCAGATTCCTTCAAGCACCTCATGAGATTTCCAATACCTCTCCAAATTAAATAAATAAATTGCATGGTCTATAACACGATCTTTAACTAAACAGAATTTTGATTCAGATAGGTCATCACACAATAACAAAGAGCCAACAGAATTTAAATTGGTCGTTATTTGAGGAGAAACAAAGTTTTCTTTGGTATCATATACACTTAGATCCATTTCAATAAAATAACTTGAGATTCGGACATCCCTGACAATAACATCTGGAAAACCTTTTAGGACAGACCTAATGCGAGCCAACACATCTTTGTGGTTCTCTGGTGAATATCGTTTATTTTTGTTATCAAGGTAAATCATATATCTCTTGTCCATATACATAATTTAATAAACTGAACAACTAATTAACATGATTTAATACATCATAGACACAGTTGCATTTGGGTATCAAAAATTTTAATACTTTTATATAAACCTATATAAATATTAAAGCCTTCTAAAAAAATCATGTATGAGAGTTTTTATAGTTAAAAATAGCTATCCAATATAAGTAATAAATTGAACCAAAAAATAAAAATTTTTGGGGTCGGAATGATAAGTTTATTGATTTTTGCAAGTTTATCAAACTACTCCCTCAATCAAACATATGCGCAAGCATCAAATGATAAAAACAACAAGAATGGAATTAGAGAAAATAGAGGATATTTAGAAAACGTTACTCAGTATGACAGAGATAAGAATTGCTCTGAAGATTTGGATAAAAGGCCAAATGTAACAGAATACTTGACATATTTTAATTGCGGACATGTTAGTATAGATGAGAAAAACAACAAAACATCAAGAGAATTTACTTTAGTTGTTGAGGAAAACAACACAATACCCATTTCAAATCAAGGTCACGAATTCAAAGCATGGACCTATAATGGAACCGTACCAGGACCTACCATGAGGATGACTGAAGGGGATTTGGTTAAAATTACAGTAATGAATGCAGGCAATAGCAATTTCTCTCATTCACTTCATACTCATTCAATCCATCCTTCAGAATCTGATGGAGTAGAAGGGCCTGGTGGAACCATAGTTCCAGGACAAAACTTTACATATACTTTTACAGCCCAGCCGTACGGTGTATACCCATATCACTGCCATGTTAATCCCATTGCAGACCATATTAACCGAGGTTTAATCGGCATGTTTATAATAGATCCAAAAGAACCACGCGAACAAATGCAAGAGTTTGCAATGCTGATGAATGGGTATGATATGAATTATGAATTGGAAGGACCGATTACCATACCCGCAGTAGATAAAAATGATCCTACAAAGTTTATTCAGGAGGAAGAGGAGGAAGAGAGATCTAACGAAATCTATACAGTAAATGGCAAGGCATTTGAATACATGGATAATCCCATAAAAATAAACAAAGGCGAAAACTATAGGGTATATTTAGTTAATATGCTTGAATTTGATTTAGTAAATTCATTTCATCTGCATGGAAACATGTTTGACTATATCGCATCAGGAACAGGAGAAGAAGCGGAATACAAAAATGACATAGTAACCTTATCCCAAGGGGACAGAGGTATATTAGAATTCAAACCAGAATTTCCTGGAAAATACATGTTTCATGCGCATCAAACAGAGTTTACTGATTTGGGATGGATGGGATTCATTGATGTCGTTCCATCAAAAGATAATAGTGATTAGAAGACATAGTAACCCACAGCAAATAGTAACAAAGACTATTAATTCTCAGCCTTTTTTATTTAATAAACCGATTCTGAAGAAGGTCTTAATCCCCTTTTTTTTGACAAATAACCACAGTTTAAACATTTGTACAAACGTTTTCTTTTATAGGTATAGATAACATCTGACTCATAAGTGAACTCATGGGATGTCTTTAGCATACAATTAATACAAAATCTCTTCTCCATTTCAAAACACCATAAGAATATACATATTGAAATAAAATAAAAATTTTATAAAAAATTATTTTTTCAATTGTTCTTTAAGTAATAAAGGAATTTCCCTTGGGCTTTTTGCTACAGGAACGTTTGCTTTTGAATAGTTATTGATTTTTGATTCTGCAGAACCGTAATTTCCATATACAATTGCCCCAGCATGGCCCATTCTTTTTTCTTTTGGTGCAGATCTCCCAGCAATATATGCAATGACGGGTTTGGAAAAGTTAGTTTTAATGATATAATCAGATAGTTGCTCTTCTGCATCGCCACCAATCTCACCCACCACCACTATCGAATCAACATCATCACGATCCCTTATTAACTCAAAAGAGTCGATAAGATTAGTACCATTGATTGGATCTCCGCCAATACCTAACCCCAATCTTTGCCCAAAGCCATATTCAGAAAGATAGGATGATACTTCGTACATTAAAGTCCCACTTCGTGAAAACACGACAGTGTTTCCCTTAGTAAATGGTTGAGCAGGCATAATTCCTACCTTCATAACCTCAGGAACAATAACACCAGGAGTATTGGGCCCTATCATTCTAGCACCTTGTTCTTTTGCATATTCAAATACCTTTATAGAATCCAAAACAGGAACATGTTCGGGTATAGCAACAATTAGTTTAATTCCACTGTCAAGTGCCTCTTTTGCGGCACCATAAAAAAAAGGGGCCGGCACAAAAACACCTGAAATCAAAGATCCTGTAGATTGTACTGCTTCTTGCATAGTATTATAGATAGGAACATCATCGAATTTCGAACCGCCTTTACCAGGAGTTACCCCAGCAGCAATATTTGTCCCATATCTTTTCATTAATTTTGTATGTGTTGAACCAAAGCTTCCTGTAATGCCCTGAATTATTACGGGTTTTTTTCCAAAATCCTGATCAGAAGTGGAGCCAACCAATATTTTAAATATATCAAACTGTGAAGTCAATTTTATCACTTTTATCTAAGCAGTATTTACGTGTGAAACTACTGCATTTATTGCTTCCTCTACAGTATCAAATAACTGTGCCCTGCTTCCCTGAAGCATTTGTTTTGCTTTTTCTGATTCTGCTCCAGATATTCTAGCAAATACAGGGACATTTATTATGTTATTTTTGTAGGCATCTAAAATACCCTGTGCCACAAGATCGGTTCTAACAATTCCCCCATAAAGATTTACAAGAATTGCTTTTATTTTGGGTAGTTCACTGATAACACCAAGGGCTTTGTAAATAGTCTCACTGGTTGCCTTTCCTCCAAAATCCAAAAACGAACCTGCTTGACCATTAGCATCAGAAACCATATCCAATGTTGACATAACTAACCCGGCCCCATTTCCGATAATAGCTATATTACCGTCTAATTCTACAAATGAAAACTTATTTTTTGATGCCTGTATCTCTAATTCGCTTAAATAAAGATATTTTTTTAAATCTTCATGCCTAAACAAAGAATTATCATCAATAATCACTTTAGCATCCAATGCAATTAAAGAGCCATCAGACAAAATTGCAATTGGATTAATTTCTGCTAGTTCTGCTTCTTTTTCTTTAACCAATTTAAAAAGACTAAATAATAGATCAACAAAACTGCTTTTGGAACTATCTGAGATATTTAATTTATTTGCAATATCGTTAGATAGTTCTAAAGTAATCCCATCTATTGGTATATCTTGCATAACCTTATTGTCTGTTTGTTCAATGTCCATTCCTCCTTCTGATGATGCAATTATAGTAAAGCATCTTTTACTTCTATTTAAAAAAATTGATAAATATAGCTCCTTAGATATGTCGACCATTTTTTCAAGCAAAACACCTCGCGGTAATTCACCTTTTACCTCTTTGTTTATGATATCATTGAATTTTGGTTCAAATTCTGAAGGTTCTTTACACTTTTGTATAGCGCCAGCTTTTCCCCTTCCTCCAACAGTTAATTGAGACTTTAAAACAAATGGATAATTCAACAGTTGGGAACCCCTTTTGCCCTCTTCAATATTTGAAGCTAAAAAAGACTTTGGAGTTTTTATTCCGTATTGATTAAAGAGCTCCTTACCTTGATATTCAAGTAATCGCATCTTTCTAAAGATTTAAAAATACTATTTATAAACAATCCCTTTTTTTATTGTCACCTGCCTAACCATTTGTTCTCGGCAGCTGTCAAATCTTTTATCAAGGTATCAGAGGAAGATGGGGATGAAGTTATATTTTTTATATCAGATAGATAGAAAGAAAAATTTTTAAGGCTGTTCATTAATTTCACGTACTCATTGACCAAAGAACCAGTGGGATTTCCGTTTAACAATGTTTGCATCAATTGATTGTTTTGCGTTATAGAAGCATCGACACTATTATCAATCTGCGCTAGATTGGATTTATTTGTGACTGAAACGCTATTTAGTTGATTACCAACTTCATCTTTTAATAGCGTGTATTGATTATTGACAGAAGCCAATGTATCGTTAGGATTTGAAAAAAGCATCATAGTATCATTTGTAGTATTGTTTTTTTCATTTCCTTGTGGTAGAAACCAAATTATAAAACTAGCACCGATAATACCAATAACAATACATAAAGTTAAAATTATCCCCTTTTTATTATGTTTTTTTACTTTATCACGATTATATTTATTACCATCCGAAGACAATAGTTCTTTTTAATCAAAACATAATTATTACTTTTTGATCACAATACAAATACAAGTTAATTTAAGAAAAGGTTAAATAAAAAACAACCAGAAAATATAAAACAATGAAATAAAATGGATGAAATCAACCAAGAAAATAATTATGCCCTACGTAAAATAAAATATCAAGAAACTCAAATGATTAACATATGCGATTTAAGTTTAATAGGCAAGGAAATCAATCAGGGGGATTTTAGTATTAGTATTTCAAAAGACTATTTCTATAGTGAAGAGATCACAAAAGAAGACGCGATAAAGATTTTAAAGTCATCCTCAATAATAAACCTAGTTGGAAAAGATATAGTGGAGTTGGCTTTGAGCCTTAATCTTGCTAAAAAAAATAGTGTAAAAATAATAGAAAACATCCCTTTTCTGATGATATTTAAATTTAGTGGCATGTATTGATTTTCTTAGAAAAACAAACTAAATGATGCTGATGCATTACTTATAAAAACGGTGGTTTATAAATTTATTGATGTTTTGCAACTCCATCAACGGATCTGAAGAATTTATTATTGCCCTTCCAATTATCAGATAATCCGATCCACATTCCAATGCAGATTCGATGTTCCCACCTTGTGTAATAATTCCAGGGGAGTAGATAGGTATGTTTTTTTTGTTTTTTGATGCAAGTTCTTTTAAAACATCTAGTTTGTTACCCCCTACAACAATACCATCAACCTTACAAATTTTTGAGTTTTCATAAAAAACATTATAAAATTGACTTTGGGTGTTTGAAGGCGTATCTAACAAGGGATTAACTACAGATACACCAAATCCCTCACTGGCTCCACTATGGCTCATGTAGACAAGCGCAATAATTCCACAGTTTAAAGAATGAGCAAAATTAACTGTCGATTCAAGATTAGTTTTTCCAATGAAAGGATTAACAATGATTGAATCAAACCCCATCGAATGCAGATACTGAATAGTCACATTGTTTGTATTTGGGATATCATTTAATTTTATGTCCGCCATAATTTGCAATCTTTCTCTATGTGCTGCAAGGTTTAGTCTTTGTAATTCGGTAAAAGATAATGGCAGTATTACATGAAAATTCAATTTAATTGCGCATAAATATTTACCCAATTTGGTAATTAAATTAAATACATAGCCAAATAAATTACTCTCCCCATATTTCGGATCTATTGCCAAAATTAAATTACTCTGTTTGTCTTTACGTAAAATATCTATTCTTTCTGAATAAGGAATTGGTGTTGACATATTATAATTTAACAAGTGGATGACATTCATCTAATTTAATTATTCTTAAATAAAAAAGCCATATCCATCATCCGCATTAGAATCAGAATTCCCATTTTAAAAGGCGCCAAATATTTAAAAAATTTCCTTATTTTAATCTAAAATCGCATAAATAACGGTTATATTCAATTGAATTGGTAACATTAAAAAGGCATATGTTAAAACCTGAATGAAATCCATTAAAATGAGATACGTTTTGGAAAATGAATAATGTCATTGAAGATTTTTTTTGCAATCGTCCTATATTCAGATAATTGTTCCTAATTTATGTATATCTTAGCAATGACAAATGCAAGTTTTTATTTGACAGGTACATTGCACAACCAGCTTAGCTTTAGTGGGTTGACTAAAGTTGTCTCTTGTAAATCGTGGACTGTTCCATAATGAAGAAATGGATATCCTTTTGAAACAAGACAATAATATGGCATACTGATTGGTTACGATCAAGGTTATCAATGTGAGATTCAAAATTGTTTTCATCTCTATAACCATACTAAATACAGCATGTGCATTATTTCTAGAGCCTATGAGTATTGCAAGGTCATTTATAGATTTTGATTTTATAACATGCGAACTAACAATCAAGCCCCTCTTAAAATAAAATTAAAAGAATCATAATAACCACGTTTTAAAAAAATTTAGATCAGATTGTTAAAAATGTAAAATTGGTTCAAATTACCAAAAACGGTACAATAAAAATATTATATTAAAGAAAAGATAATCAGGCACAACTAATAAACATGGTAAAGGGTATGGACAAACCAAATTATTCAAAAAGAAAAACGGAAAGACTAAAGTCGTTATGAAATAACGCCATTGAAGGAATAAAGAAAGTATAGTGGAGGCATACAAAGTTATTGAAATATAGAGTAGGCTGAAAGTGGCGGATTAAAATGGAATTACCAGATTCAAATGTACAAAGCGAACTAAATAAAATAAAACAACATTTAATATTGAAAAATAGTGCAAATATTATTATGACAGGTTACCCAGACGACGATATTAAAAATGCAGCAGAGATAAGGGAATGGTTGACCAAATTGATTTCCGAAAAACAAGATGAAATAGAGAGAATGAAAATAACATTATCACTGATTGACATTGTTTTAAAACAAGGGAGTTTTAAGACTGCAGCAAATCTTAATTTAAATAAAAAGTCATTTTCTAAAGAAAAATCAGTTATTGATGAAAATGAAATTAAAAAAGATGAGAGTCCACAATTACAACGAAATCAGGAAGAACAATCACAAACAATTGAAACAAGACAAATAAAAAGAATGAAAGACAATACTTTAATTGCAAATGTAGAAGTTTCAAGAGAAAAAATAGAGATAACACCCATGGAATCGATTAACTTTAATGTAGATACCCCGCCATTCAAGTCATTTTTTATAAACAGGATTTTAGAAGGAATGAAAAGTAAAGATTTAGATAAAGTTAAACAAGGGCAAATAGATGCCATAAACATAATTTCCTATAATACAATATCTAAAGACAATAGCGACAATATTATTAAAAAAATTGAGATTAAAAATTATAGAGACAAAGAAAAGGTAAATGAAATATTCAATACAGTGGCATGGGTATTTACCAGAATGTTAGAAAAAAGTGAAAAATAATGGATAAAATAATCGTTTTGGATTTTGGATCACAATACAGTCATCTAATATGCAGAAGGATAAGAGAGTCTAAAGTTTATTGTGAATTATTGCCCTATGATACACCAATCAAAACAATTCTAGACTTCGAACCAAAAGGAATTATCTTTTCAGGTGGACCTGCAAGCGTTTATGAAAAAAATTCTCCAAAACCGGATGAAAAAATATTTGGGTTAGGTGTTCCAATTTTAGGAATATGCTATGGACACCAGGTCATAGTAGATCATTTCAAAGGCAGAATAAAAAGGGTTATAAATAGAGAATATGGAAACGCAGTATTAAAAATAAAAGACAAAAACAATTTATTTAAAGATATTAAATCAAATAACATACAGTGCTGGATGAGTCACAGTGATACAGCCGAAATAATTCCAGAAGGATTTGATATTTTAGGGGAGACCGATAACTCCTCCTCTGCGGCCATAGGGAATAGAGAGAGAAAAATATTTGGGCTGCAATTCCATCCGGAAGTAGCACATACCGAAAATGGGACTCAGATACTAAACAATTTCTCCAATGTAATCAGCAAAGCAAAATCAGATTGGAATATGAATGATTTCATTGAGAGCAGTATAGAAAATATAAAGACAAAAGTTGGCAAAGAGAAAGTGTTGTGTGCCGTTAGTGGGGGAATCGATTCAACAACAACAGCTGTTTTGATTCACAATGCAATTAGAGAAAATTTAACCTGCATTTTTGTCAATCACGGATTACTAAGAGAGAATGAAGAAAATATTGTAAGAGAACTTTTCAAAGAAAAATTAGGTATATCCATTAAATATATTGAGGCACAAGAAAGGTTTTTACAAAAATTAAAAGGAATATCAGACCCAGAAGACAAAAGAAAGATAATTGGGGAAGAATTTGCAAGGGTTTTTACAAAATTTGCAGAAGAAGAAGGACCATTTCAATGGCTTGCCCAAGGTACGTTATATCCAGATGTTATTGAGAGTGGCGTATCCAAAGGCCCAGCAACAGTCATCAAAACACATCACAATGTCGGTGGATTGCCTAGCTGGTTGAATCTAAAAGTAATAGAACCTTTAAGATATTTGTATAAGGATGAAGTTAGAGAAGCTGCCAAAATACTTCAAATCCCAAATGAAATGCTTTTAAGACATCCCTTTCCAGGCCCTGGGCTTGCAGTAAGAATTTTAGGCGAGGTAACTGACGAAAAGATAAGAGTAACAAAAGCGGCAAGTAAAATTGTAGAAGACATATTATCAGAAGATAATATTTACAACAAAGTTTGGCAAGCCTACGCAATGGTAGGAGATGATAAAGCTGTAGGAATTTTAGGAGACAAGAGAATTTACGGGCATATAGTGACGATAAGAATAGTTGAATCAAAAGATTCCATGACAGCAGATTGGGTGAGGATTCCACATAGGACTCTAGAAAGAATTAGCTCGAAAATAACAAATGAAATAGAAAATGTGACTTGGGTAACATATGCAATATCCAGTAAACCGCCATCTACAATTGAGCCTCAATAATCTTTAACATAGCAATAATTTAGAAACAACATGGCTAAAATTCAAATGATAAAATCAATATAGATGATAAGCCTCAAGTGTTTAATGTGACAGATTCATATGCAAAGATTTTGAACTGAATTTTTATTTTTATGTTTTATCTTTGATAAAACATAATTATGATTTTAGTCCTTAAATACCACTTTTCCTTCCCCTATTA
>Ga0136617_10005520_pt1 | contig 11314 bp, 9 predicted proteins | sample AntDrymUQ3222106_2_FD_129672 | JGI IMG/M metagenome (GOLD analysis project Ga0136617, IMG submission 129672) | Polar desert sand microbial communities from Dry Valleys, Antarctica - metaG UQ322 (21.06) | ecosystem: Environmental > Terrestrial > Soil > Desert | place: Antarctica: Dry Valley...
AGCAAGGCGAGCACGAAGCTGTCGCTCAGGTTCCCCTTGGAGAGCTCGGCGATCGCCGTGTCGTGGTCCCCACCCTCGAGGGCGACGTAGCCGGCCAGGTAGTGGTACTGTGGCTGTTCGTTGGGATTCTCTCCCTTGTCGAGCAGCGCCTTCATCGCCGCGGCATGCGTGCGCGCTTCTGCTGCGTTTCCGCGGCGGGCCGCGATCCGCGCCTGGGCATTCAACCAGCGCATCTGCCAGAGATCCACCTGCGGAGGCTTCAGGTCCGCGATCTTCTTCGAGGTCTCGTAACCTGTTCGATACCACTTGTCTGCGTTCGCCAGGTCGCCCGACTCGAGATACACGCGCGCCATCGCATTTGCCGTGGCGGCTGCGCCGTTGAAATTCGCCGCCGAGACGCGGTCGTTGAATACCTGCTCGTAGTACTTCGCCGCATCCGCTGCCCTGGACTCGAACGCATACGAAACTGCCATGGTGGTCCGCGCTTCGTCTTTTGCCTGCGGGCCAGCCATCTCGATTGCCTTCGCCAGCTCCTGGCGCGCCTCTGCGTACCGACCCATCATGTCGAGCATCCGGCCTACGCCGAGCTGTGCGCTGACGAGCGCGGGATCTGCGGCCAGCGCCTTACGGAACTGCGCGAGGGCGTCGGCGTACTTCCCGGCGCCCGCGAGCTCGGTCGCCTCCTTGAGAAGCGGATTCTGCACCGCCGCGGGTTGCGGCGTTGTCTGCGGCGCCGCCGTCTGCGCGAGGGCGGCGCTCGCTACGAGAGTGAAGACCAGCACGCTGGTGGCGACTGTCGAGTAACGCTGAGGGAGAGTCATGCGGAATTATAACCACTCAGAAGACCACCTTGACCGCAATCTGCGCCTGGCGCGGATCCCCGACGCCGGTGCGCAGGAATCCAGAGAAATCAAACAGCGCCGGCGTGCTGAGCGGGTTGATGTTGTTCGCGTTGTTGAACGTGTTGAACATCTCGATGATCGGCATGATCTCCACGCCGCCGACCTTGAATGCACGCGAGAGGCGCCAGTCGAAGCTGAAGAACTCGTTGTCTTTGCGCTCGCTGTTGCGTCCACGGTCAACGCCGTTGAGGACACGCGGACTGGGGGTGATCGGCTGCGCCGTCCGCGCCTGGACGCGCGCGTTCGCGCGGATGCCGGCCGGGAGCGTGAAATACCCGAACAGGTTCACCTTGTGCCGGATGTCGCGGTCCGAGGGCCCCCAATCCTTCTCGGCATCGAAGAAGTTGAAGCTGCGGTCGGTGAATGGATCGCGCTCGTTCGAGTCGTTGTCCTCATCCTTCGCGAGCACGTAGTTGCCTTCGAGCTGGTACCCTTCGGAGAACCGCTTCCGGATACCGATCGTCACGGCACGGTAGCGAGACTCGCCGAAGCTGTTGGCCACCATCACCTCGCCGAGGAACGGATCCCACGGCCCCGGGCCATACGCGAACGTGTTACCCGTGCCGGGCCCCTCGTTGCAGCACGTACCAGGCGTGCGGTTGTAATTGAGGAACCGCGTCAGATTGCGTCCCTCCGTCCATGTGAAATCGGCATAGGCGGCCCAGTCGGCCATCAGTTGCTGCTCGTAGGCGACGTTGTATGCGTAGATGCGCGGGTTCTTGTAGTCGCGGTGGAAGACGCGGACGCCGCTGAAGAGCGGAAACTGTCCGGGCGGCACCGCCGAGACCGGCAGCACGCCCGGCCATGTCGGCGTCGGCGCCCCAAACGCCGTCAGCAGCCCGGTGTTGACGAAGATCGTCTGCTGCTGCACGCCGTTGGTCGTCACCGACCCGACCTGCGACAGCATGTTCTGCCTCGCGGAGTAGATGCCCACGCTGCCTCGCAGCACCGAACGGCCGGTTCCCATGACGTCCCAGGCGACCCCCGCTCGCGGCTGGAACATCGTCCACTGATCCGGAATGGTGCCGTCGGACGGGAACGCTGGGTCGTTCAGAAACCGTCCATACGCCGTGGTTGCGGGATCGATGGTTTCGGGCATGAGCTGCGCGTCCCACCGCAGCCCGTAATTGATCGTCAGGTTGGCGCGCGGTTGCCACTGGTCCTGCGCGAAGAGCGAGAACTCTTCATTGGTAATGTTCGAGGCACCGGTGGCATCGGTCGCCGGACCGTCGAGCGCAGCCCCCTGCAGGTAGAGCAGCAGCGGACCGCCGAACGGCGCCAGGCCGCTGGCACACGCTGTCGGGTACGTCACGTACGAACCGTTCGCACACGACACCGTGTTCGGGCCGAACCCGCCGGGCGCCGCCGGGGACGCGTAGCGGAGGAAGCCCGTAACGCTGTCGAAAATGTAGCGTCCGGTGAAGAAGCCGCGGAACACCTGGTCGTTGAGCGTGTGCATCCACTCGCCGCCGATCTTGATCGTGTGCGATCCGCGAATCAGCGAGACGTTGTCCTTCAGCTGCGTCCGCCAGATCAGCTCGTCGACATTCGGCTGGAGGAAGAACGGGTTGCCGAAGCGGAACGTGGGCACGAACCCCATCCCGGTGTCGGCCGCGATGGGAGAGTCGACCGCCGTGCGCGGCCGGTTCTCGCGGGAGTACGTGAAATGCGCTTCGTTCAGCGTCTGGGACGAGAGTGTCGTGAACCAGTTCAGATTGACGACGTTGATGCGGGCGGGATTGCCTTCGATGCCGTTGGCCGAGGAACCGTAGGTCGCCACGTCGAACGTCTCGTTCTCCTTCTTGGAGTGATTGAAGTTCCAGGAACCGGAGACGTTGTTCTTGGCGTTGGCGACCAGATCCATCTTCGTCAGAAGAGAGATCGTCCGGACCGGGTGCTCGATCGGACTCGCCTCGTTCTGGTTGAACCGTGTCTGGAAGAAGGAGAGCAGCGCCGTCCGCTGACAGTCCCCGTTCGCGTTGATCAGGGCCTCGTGCTGCTGGATGCCCGGGTTCGCCACGGGGCACGCGGTGTCGCCGACCTGCCGGCCGAGGTTCGGGCGCTTGAAGTTGCCGGTGATTCCTTCGAGCGCGGCGAAGATGAACGCCTTGTCGGTTTTCAGCGGACCGCCGAAGGTGCCGCCAAATTGTTCGCGCCGGAAATCTTCCAGGCGCGTGCCGTCCGAAAGGTCTCCCGTCAGTGCGGCAAGGCGCTGGAAGTGAAACAGGCTTCCGCTTTTCTTGTTTGTCCCCGATTTCGTGATGACGTTGACGACGCCCCCCGCAGTCCGGCCGAATTCCGCGGGGGCGCCGGTTGCGATCACCTGGAATTCCTTGATCGCTTCGAGCGTGATGTCCACCGCCGCGCGCTGCCCGCCGGCCTGTTCGCCGAAGAACCCGTTGTTGTAGTCGCCGCCGTCGAGGCTGATGTTGTTGAAGATCCCGCGTTGCCCGGCGAAGGTGATCTCGTCGCCGTCGGGCCCCTGCACGATCGAGACGCCGGGGGTGAGCGTTAGCAGGTCTTCGAACTTGCGTCCGAGGTTGGGGATGTTCTCGACCGTCAGCGTGCCGAGCGTCGTGGCCGCAGCCGTCCGGGTCTTATCGACGACGCTGGTGCCACCTGTGACCGTGACGGTCTCGGTGACGGCGCCGACCTTCATGGCGACCGGGAGCGTCACCGTCTGTCCCACCGTCAGCGGCACGTCTTCCTGCACCAGCGAGGCGAACGCCGGGAGCCTGAACGTCAGGCGGTAGGTGCCGGGAGGGAGCTGCAGGAACACGAACCGCCCGTCTCCTCCGGTGGTCTGTGTTCTCGTCAGGTTGGTGCCGACGTTGACCGCGTCGACGGTGACGCCTAGAAGGAGGGCGCCGGTGGCGTCAGTGACGGTGCCCTGGATCACGCCGGTCGTGATCTGCTGTGCGAGGGCGACCGTGTGGATTCCCAGGAAGAGAAGTAGGAAAAAGGCCAGCCGAGTACGCATGCGAACGCTCCTGTCAGTATCTGTTTGGGATCCCGCCGCGCAGCATACACCGATCCTGTAACGTCGGCTTCAGCCGGCCTGGGAGGCGAGGTGCAGCCTCTCGAGCAGCTCCGGCAGCTCGCGCATGTGAGAAATCTCGTGGTAGTGGACGTCCGTCAGCGCCTCCGGCGACACGCGTTCGTGGACCCAGCTGATCGCGTACGGGACGTAGACGGCGTGGCCGCCGGCGTCGATCACTGGCAGCACGTCCGAGCGCAGCGAGTTGCCCACCATGACGAACCTTCCCGGCGGCACGCCGTAGCGGTCCATGATCCGGCGGTAGACGTCCGGATTCTTCTCCGAGACGATCTCGATGCCCTTGAACAGGTGCCCCAGACCGGAGCGTGCGAGCTTGGTCTCCTGGTGGAGCAGGTCCCCCTTGGTGACGAGGATGATCGGGTAGTCGCGCGCGAGCGCCTCCACAGCTTCGCGGACGCCGTCGACGAGCTCGATCGGCGCAGCGAGCATCTCACGTCCCCACCCGATGATCGTGCGTACGTCGCCAGCCTCGAGCCGCCCGTTCGTCAGCTCGATCGCCGTCTCGATCATCGAGAGGACGAATCCCTTGACACCGTACCCGAAGTGCTCGAGATTCTGCAGCTCGACTTCGTACAGGTGGTCGTCGAGTGCCGCCTCGTGCCCGTACTTCGCGACCAGCGCGCGGAACTGCTCACGGCAGCCGGTGTAGAGCGGCTCGTTGTGCCAGAGCGTATCGTCTGCGTCGAGCGCGACGAGTTCGATCATTGCTGAATTGTACCGGGATGGGGGATGGGGGATGGGGGATGCGCCAATCCACAATCGTCAATCCCCAATCCGTCAATCGTCAATCGCCAAACGCCAATCGCCAATCGTCAATCCATTATGATTGGCCCCATGACGCTGACACGCCGCGGCTTCTTTGCCGCGTCCGCCGCTGCCCTCGTCGCCGCTTCGCTGCGCCCCGCCTCGCTGCATGCGGCGCTTCAACAAGCTGCGCAGGCACCACCGCCTCTGAATCCGGTCTTCAAGGAGATCCGGCGCAATACCGGCTTCTGGACCGCACGTGGCGGGACGATCGGATGGCTGATCAATCCCAGCGGCGTCATCGCCGTGGACAGCCAGTTCCCTGATACCGCGGCGCTCTGTCTCGAGCAGCTCCTCAAGACGTCGGGCAAAGCGGATCTCGCCACGCTCATCAACACGCACCACCATGGTGACCACACCGGCGGCAACGGCGTCTTCCGGCCGAAGACGAAGCAGATCATCGGCCACGCGAACGTGCCGAAATACATGAAGTCCACGTTCGATCAGGCGGTGGCGCGGCGGGCACAGCAGAACCCGCCTCCGACGACGCCCGCGCCGGCGGAGCCGGTGGTTCCGGACAAGACGCTGACCGAGACGCTTGCCTTCGACCACGGCGACGAGCGCGTCTCGATGAAGCACCACGGCCCCGCGCACACCGGCGGCGACATCGTCATTCTCTTCGAGAAGGCGAACGTCGCGCACATGGGGGATCTGATGTTCAACCGGATGCACCCTGTGATCGACCGGACCAACGGCGCGTCGATCGCGAACTGGACCACGGTGCTTCAGAAGGTCGCGTCAGAACTGCCGGCTGAGACCATCTACATCTTTGGACACGCCGGACCCAAGCACGAGGTCACCGGCAGCCGCGCGGATCTCAACTACCAAGCCAACTACCTCGTCGCGCTGCTCGACTACGTGCGCGAGCAGGTGAAAGCGGGCAAGACGCGCGACCAGGTGGTCGCGTCAACCGACATCATCAAAGGTTTCGAGGACTACGGTCCGCTGGTCGCGCGGCCGCTCGGCCCTGCCTACGACGAGGTGACAGCAACCCCCTGATCAGGGATCGCGCGATGACATAATTTCGCCAGCCTATGCCCCTTGCCCCCGGCACTCGACTTGGACCGTACGTGGTGGAGTCGCTGATTGGCGCCGCGGCATGGGTGAGGTCTACCGCGCGCATGATTCCCGGTTGAATCGTACCGTGGCTATCAAGGTGCTGGCGCCGGAAATTGCCACGCCGGACCGCGTCGAGCGATTCGAGCAGGAAGCGCGTGCGGCATCGGCGCTGAACCACCCGAACATCCTGACGATCCACGACGTCGGCCGGGAAGCCGGTACCGCCTACTTCGCGATGGAATGGGTGGACGGGCAGACGCTGCGCGAAATACTGAGGGCGAGTCCGATCCCGTTGCGTCGCTCGATCCAGCTGGCGCACCAGATTGCCGAGGGGCTTGCGAAGGCGCATGCCGCCGGGATCATCCACCGCGATCTCAAACCGGAGAACGTCATGGTGACGGGCGATGGCCTCGCGAAGATCGTGGACTTCGGTCTCGCGAAGCTGAGCGCCCCGCAGCCGGGCGCACCCGGTGCCGACGGTTCGACGATGACTCGCGTCGCGGGTACCGAGCCGGGAATCGTGCTGGGCACCGCCGGATACATGTCGCCGGAGCAGGCCAGCGGAGGCCCGGTCGATTACCGTTCGGACCAGTTCGCGCTCGGTCTGCTCATCTACGAGCTCGTGACCCGGACGCGGCCGTTCGCGCGCCCGACGACTGCGCAGTCGCTGGCGGCGGCCATCGAAGCGGAGCCGACGCCCATCGAGGCCCTGAATGCCGAGGTCCCGCCGCATCTCGCCGCGATCGTCGCGCGCTGCATGGCGAAGGACCCTGTGGACCGCTTCGAGTCCACGCGCGATCTCGCCCGCGATCTCAAGACCATTGTCGACGGCCTCTCACGCCGCACCGTGGCGATGCCGGTGTCACCGCCGCGGCCAGGCCGCGCGCGCTACGTCGCAGCGATCGCCGCCCTGATCCTTATCGCCGGAGCCGCCAGCGTTGCGTGGTTGTGGCGCGGTGCGGAGACGACCGCGAAACCTTCGGGGCCGCAGCGGCCGCTGCTCGCCGTGCGGCCGTTCAGAAGCCTGTCCGCAGATGCGACCCAGGCCTATTTCGCCGCGGGCATGACCGACGAGATCCGCGGACAGCTGTCGCAGGTCTCGTCGCTGCGCCTGCTCAGCCGCAATGCGCTCGACGCCTACAAGACGGAGCAGATCGGCCAGCGCACGCGCGCCGGAGGATGAGGAGTTGAAGTTCCTCAGGGCGGACCTTGCCTTCCTGACCGGCGCTGCCGATCTGGAGAGTGCGCTCGAACCATTAATGGAGAAGTCAGCCTCGAACTTCTCCGGCGTGTTCGAGTCGGTGCGCCTTCGGTACGCTTACGCGCTCGGGAAGCGAGGGGAGGCGGCGCGGGCGGCGCCCCTCGTCGATGAGGCGGAGCGGATCGCGCGCGAGAAGGTTGAAAAAGGGGACCAGTCACCGGCGCTGCGGATCGAGCTGGCGGCCGCCTCGGTGCTGCGCGGAGACAACGGCGGCGCACTCGAGTGGCTGTCGCCCGCGTACGACGCGGGATTTCGCGACTACGGTACCCTCGAGCGGGATCCCATCCTCGCGGCGCTTGCCGGGGACGCGCGCTTCCGCGAGATCCTCGACCGGATGCGGAAGGACGTGGCCGCCCAGCGCGCCCGAGCCCGGGACCGCGGGTTGCTGGACGTCGACGCGCTCCTCGCGCCACGTAAATGAGCGCTGCCGCGAACGCGCCGTATGGTCTGTGTTCGACGATCGCGGGATGAACCACCGGCTCCTCACGCAAGAGCGCGCGTCACGGCAGCGCGCTCCGGCGGCCGGCGGGACGGCCCGCTGGCGGCTTGCGCGCCGAAGCCTTGGCGAAGGCGGGGCACCCGCTACCAGCCGCTTCGTGCGATGGAAGCTCGGGTTCTGCAAGAAACGGCTGGACCAGCATCCAGGGCAGTGCCTGGTGCTTACGCTCCTCGAACCCCTGAACGCCGAACGCCATGTCGGCGTGGCCTGCAGCAGGCTGATCGATGTAGGTGCCGAACAGCCGATCCCACCAGGAAAACGTGTTGGAGAAATTCGACCGGCTCTCGCCCGGCGCCGACGAGTGATGGATCCGGTGCATGTCGGGCGTGACCAAGACCAGGCGCAGCACACGGTCGACCCGCTCGGGAACGCGCACATTGGCGTGCTCGATGAAGTTGATCGCCGTGGACATCAACTGCCAGGCGAACACCGCTACTGGCGGACCGCCGAGCACCACCAGCGCCCCAAGCAGCATCGTCGTCGAAAACATCATTTCCAGCGGATGGAATCGGAGCCCGGTTGTGAGGTCGTAGTCGTGGTCTGAATGGTGCGTCCGGTGGAGCCGCCAGAGGAATCCCACACGGTGCAGAAGTCGGTGCTGCGCGTACACGAATACGTCGAGCGCCAGTATCGTCAGCCCGAACTCGACGATCGCCGGCAGGCTGACCTGGTTGAGCAGCCCCCAGCCGCGCTCGTGGCACAGCACTGCCCAAGCAATCCCGATAATCGGGAACAGCGTGCGCACCATGATTGTGCCGAGCACGGTCATGGCGGCATTGCCGAACCAGCGTAAGGCGAGTGTGTCGCCCGGCTCTCGCCGTGGAACGACACACTCGAGTAGCGCAATCACGATCAGCACGCCGAAATAGTTGTACGCGTGGACCTGCGAAGCGTGATTCAGGAAGTCTTCCATCACCGGTGCTCAGTGAGTAGTCATCGCTTCCGATGCATCCGTGCTCGCAGGATCATCACAGCGCCGGTGAGGAGCGCCAGCCCGGCCGAGACAGAGCTGGCGTCGACCTCAGGCACGCTTGCGGTCGTTGCGTAAACCGCGCCGGTCGCCGACGCAACGATCGTCAGCAGCCCGAGGCACCATATCGCGAGCTTGCGTTTCGATTCCATAACGCCTACTTCCTTCCCAGACGCGCGCGCAGCATGAGAATGCCGCCTGCGAGCAGCCCCAGCCCGGTCGTCACGGCGCCGCCGCTGATTTCTGGAACCTGTGACAGACCCGCGATGACCCCGGTCGAGAGAGACGCCAGGACGATCAGCAACCCGGCGCCGTACATTGCCAGTCTCATACACCCTCCTTATGACTACGACCACACCGACCAACGACCGGTGGCGAACACGTAGCACGCAATCAGCCCATTTGTGGTGGCATGGGCCAGTACAGCGTCCCCAAGTGATCGCCGCCGATACAACGCATAGCCGAATGCCAGGCCAGCCACCATCCCGGGCAGCCACAGCCGGCCGTGAAACATTCCGAAGACGAGTGACGACAGCAGGAACGATGTCCACGTCAAGGTGCCGACAGGCACATCGTCGACGTTCGCTCGAATCAGCCGCCGCGTAACGTAGCCGCGGAAGGCGAGCTCCTCTGCGAGCGGAGCAATGACGACGTAACCCAGGACGCGCACTGCGAGCCATGCACCGGCCCAGATCGATGGCACGGACTGCAAAGCGACAGGCCATCCATCCTTCGCGGTGAGGTCGGCGGGAAGTAGAACCATCCACAGGACGAAGGTGACGAGACCAATTGCCAGCGCACCCGGAGAGACGCTCCACCGTACTTTCGTGTACGCCGCCCGGGAGCTCCAGATCACGAGCACGGCCGCAGCAACCCGCACCGGGTAGAGCCAGTCGAAACTTGCCGAGAAGGCACTGGTGACCATTGCTGCCGCGAGCAGGGCCACGAAGGGACCGAGAAACGCGGTGGTCGAGTCAAGCGGAGCGCCGGGAGCCTGCACGGGAGACGCGATCGAGTCGTGCTTCGTGAAAAATCCCCCGCGGTGGATGGCCGCAACGAACGAGAGGCTGACGGCATTGAACAGGAGCCACCCCGCCTGCGAATGAAAGCCGCCGAGCGCTACTTCTCGCCAGCCCGATGTCCCGATCACGATCAGCCCGACGATCCGGACCGCGTTGAGAACCCAGATCGCCACTGCGCCGAGTGGCAACAGCACTAAGGCGCCGGGAAATCGCATCTCTTTTCGGAACAGATACAGGTAGATGCCCAGAAACGCGAGGATCAGTCCGACACCTTCGTAGCCGGAGCAGGTGGGGGCGATCGTGACCTTGAACGCGGAGGTGCCGACTACCAGGCGGTCCGGAATCGTGATCACGTCCGGGTAAACCGCGCCGAGCATCCATGCCACAAACGCGAACGTGTAGCGCGCGAGATGCGTCCACGTCCCTTCGGTGAGAAAGCCGGCTGCCCACACGGCCGTTCCAGCGGCAATGCCTAGGCCGATGAGTCTCCGCTGGCCGATGATGAGGGTGCGCCATTGGGCCGGAGCGAACAATGCGAGCGCCCAGGAACCAACGGTGAGCGCGCCCGACAGGCACCACCCGATTGCCCACAATCCGGGATGAGCGGAGACAGAACTTCCAGCGCCGAACACCGTCCGGCTCACGACGATGAACCCGAGGAGCGCGACGCCGTGCAGCGCGAGGTAGTGGAGCGGCGCGGTTGCCGGCTCGGCGGCGCACCGCGCGAGAGCGGCAAACAAGGAGCGTCCGCCGATCAGCACCGTCAGCACGGCAATGGAGATCGCCAGTCGTAGAAACAGCGGCGACCAGCCGAGGACCGTCGTCCAGCCTGACGGGATCGTCGCCAGCGACTGCGAGTCGAACGAGATGGAAAGGTACAGAATTTCGACGATCAGCAGCGCCAGTAGGGCGAGCTGCCGCTTCGGCCGCGTCGCCGCGGTTAGGACGAACGACTGTGCTGCGGTGACCGAGTTCACTCGTGACGGATGCGCTGCCCCGAGCAAGCGATGTGCCGCTGTTCTCTCTTGGCCAGAAGTCGTGAATTGGGCGTAAGTGACTGCGGGCTATGGGTGGCGCGGCGGACCCCTGTGGACGTCAAGATGCGCGGCCACCGTCAGGGCGGAAAAAAGGACTCCAATTGAGCGACTTCTTCGGTCGTCATGTCGCCTGTAGCCACGCTCCCCGTAGTCCAGCCCGCTGCGTCAACGCTTCGCGCGAACCCACCGCGCACCCCGCATCCCGCATAGCGACCTATAATCTGCGTCACGCATGATAGGCACACAGGTTGGTCACTACCGGATCGAGCGCCTGCTCGGCTCCGGCGGCATGGGCGAGGTGTATGTCGCGGACGATCTGAAGCTCGGTCGGCGCGTCGCGCTCAAGGTGCTCTCGAACGATCTGGTCGGCGACCCGCACCGCCGCGAGCGCTTCGAACGTGAAGCCCGCGCCGCCGCGGCGCTCAACCACCCGAACATCGTCACCATCCACTCGGTGGAGGAAGTGGACGGCATACCGTTCCTCACCCTCGAGTTACTCGATGGAAAAACGCTGGGGGAGATCATCCCGTCCGGAGGCCTGCCGCTCGATCGCCTGCTCGGCCTCGCGATCCCGCTGACCGACGCCATTGGCGCGGCGCACCAGGCCGGGATTACGCACCGCGATTTGAAGCCCGGCAACGTCATGGTGACGTCGGACGGGCGCGTCAAGGTGCTGGATTTCGGGCTTGCCAAAGTCAAAGA
>Ga0136617_10005521_pt1 | contig 11313 bp, 11 predicted proteins | sample AntDrymUQ3222106_2_FD_129672 | JGI IMG/M metagenome (GOLD analysis project Ga0136617, IMG submission 129672) | Polar desert sand microbial communities from Dry Valleys, Antarctica - metaG UQ322 (21.06) | ecosystem: Environmental > Terrestrial > Soil > Desert | place: Antarctica: Dry Valley...
CGGGCCGCGTCATCGATCTCGCGTTCGGGGCGGTGCGCGGCGTCCTCTCCGATCCCACCGTCCGACGCATCTTTGCGATCTTCGGGATCGCCTTCCTCGCGGGTCAGATGGCTCGGCCGTATCTGCCCGTGCTCGTCGAGCGCCTGGCCGGCACGGGTCCGGGGCTGGCCAGCGCGATCGCGCTCGTGGCGGGCACGGCGGCCCTCGTCGGCGCGCTGGTGTCGCCGCTGGGCGGCGCGCTGGGCGACCGGATCGGGTTTCGGCCGGTGCTGATCGGGGCGCTGCTCACGGGCGGTGTGACCCTCGTGGCGATGCCGCTGGCGCCAGGCGTCGGCGCGCTGGCCGCGGTCGCCCTCGTGTTCGCTGCGTGCACGGCGGCCATCAGCGCAATGATCTTTGGCCTGCTCGCGACGGAGGTGCCGGCCGAGCGCCGGTCCGCGACGCTCAACCTCGTATACATGCCGCTCTACGCGGCCGGGATCGTTGGACCGGCGACCGGCGCGGTCGTCGTGGCGGGCGGCGGGATCTCGGCGCCGTTCCTCACCGGCGCAGCCGTGTTCTTCGGTGGCTCGCTGCTGATCTGGGCGGCGGGTCGAACGAAGCGACTGGCGCGCGCCGAGGCATAGTTCGCACGTTTCCTGTCGCCTACCACCCCGAGTGGTACGAGGCGGGGAACGCCCGTCAGCCACTATCCCCGCTGGTAAGTGACGCGGGCGCTCAGCTCGATCGTACGGGCGAGACGCGGCCGGTCGTGGCAACTCCCTTTCCCGCACTACGCGGGGTGGTATTTGACCAGAACGCCGGGCCCCGCGCTCCCTGGGCCCGCCGCGCAGCCGCCTACTCCGGCTCGTAGCGGTATCGATCCCGATCGCGGACCAGCCGCCCCACCGGCCGCTGCGCCTCATGCGACAGCACGATCGTCCAGCCCTCGTCAACCGCCTGGGCGAACAGCTCGCCCTTGACCAGCACCGAATCGAGAGGAAAGTCGTCGAACGAGGTCACCCAGCGCGGGTTAGCGCTCCAGGGGCGCATCGCCAGGTCGCCGAGGAACGCCAGCGGCGCGGCCCTGGGCGCACGCACGACGATCGCCTGGTGCCCCGCGGAGTGCCCGCCGGTCGGCACCACGGACACGCCCGGAAGGAGCTCGCGCTCGCCCTCGGCCCAGCCCTCGGCGCCCCAGTCGCGGACGAGCTCCAGCTCGGGCTGGACGTAGGAAGCCACGAGCCGCGGGTTGGGGTCCAGCGCGATCTCCCACTCAGCGCGCTGCGCGACGATCCGGGCGCGCGGGAAGGCGCGCGAGCCATCGGCGGCCAGCAGCCCGCCGGCGTGGTCGAAGTGCAGGTGGCTCATCGCGACCACGTCGACGGACGACGGCTCGAACCCGGCCGCGCTCAACGCGGGCACGATCCACGGCCCCTCGTACCGCCGCATCGCCCGGATTTTCGCGTCGATCCGCTCGCCGATCCCGGTCTCGACCAGCACCCGCCCGGCCGGCGTCTCGATCAGCAGGCAGTTGAGCGCCTGGAGCAGCCGGTGCTCCGCGTCGATCTCATCAGTCACGAGGCGGTCCCACAAGAGCCGCGGAACCGGCCCGAACAGCGCGCCCGCGTCGGAGCGGAAGGTCCCCGCCTGGACCAGCGCGACACGAACACCGGTGCCCAGGTCGCGTCGCCAGTCGACCGCCTCGTTCAGCCCCACCAGCCAGGCCTCCCCTTTATGCCGACGCCCCCGTGTAGTGGCGCAGCCCGAACTTCCAGAACCAGCGTGACCCGACGAGTAAGGAGACCGCGACCACGAGCGTCGTGACGAGCGTGGTGCTCTCCAGCCGGCCCACGAGCGTTTCCACCGGCACCGTGATGGCAAAGGCGATCGGCACGACGACCGTCAGCGCAATCCGCAGCCACGGCGGATAGAGCCCCACGGGCCAGCGCCCGGCCTCGAACATCGTGCCGAAGATCACCAGGATGTTCTCGAGCCGGACCAGCCAGAACGCCAGCGTTGAGAGCATCAGCAGGAAGCTGTAGATGATCGCCACGCCAGCGAGGAGCACGAGGCCGAACGCCGCCGCGCGCTCGATCCCCACCCGCTCGCCCAGCTGCACGATCGCGATCACGACGACGACCGCACCGAGCACCACGTCGACAAGCCGCCAGACCTCGACCTGCTTGACGCTCACCAGGAGCTGCGCGTCGGCCGGCTTGGTCAGGGTGAAGTCGAGCGTCCCGAGCCGGACGCCCTCCATGAGCCGCTCCATGCTGGGCCGGATCACCACGCCGATCAGCCCGCCCACGAGGAAGAAGACGCCCACGAGCGCCACGATCTCGTCGCGGCTCCACCCACCGAGATCGTCGGTCTGTCCGAACACGACCGCGATGCCGGCCAGCGCCGTCAGCAGACCCACGGTCGACTGGAACAGCTGGATGAAGAAGTTGGCCCGGTACTGGAGGGCATTGAGGACGCCGAGGCGGAACGAGAGCCAGAGCAGCCCCAGCGACCTCATGCGCCCACCGCCGAGTAGCGCCGGATGCCGGCCCGCCACACCACCCGCAGCAGGACGAGGGCCGCGGCGATCCAGGCGAGCTGCGCGCCGTAGCCGATGAGCACGTCCGCGGGACCCAGCCGGCCGAGCGCAGTCTCGACCGGGAACGAGATCATCCAGCGGAACGGCAGCAGGTACGCGATCGACTGGACCAGCTGCGGGAAGAGCACGAGCGGCGCCACCTGCCCGGACAGGAAGAGCATCCCCAGGTAGTACGTCTCGTTGAGCGCCCCGGTTCGGGTGATCCAGAACGCCGCGAGCGCGAGGGTCCACTCGACGACGAACCGGAGCGCCATCGCCAGGGCGAGCGCGGGCACGAACGCGAGGAGCTGCCACGGCTCCGACCGCAGCGTCGCCCCGAACGTCACGATCAGGAAGATCGCCACCGGTCCAACCACGGTGAAGGTCAGGAGCTTGAAGGTCAGGTTCTCGGCGATGTCGTTGTGGATGGGGTGGACGGGGCGCAGGAGGAGCGGCGAGAAGAAGCCCTCCTTGACCCGCCACTCGAAGAAGAAGTAGTGCCAGGTGAAGGTCAGCTGGTTGACGATCATGAGCAGGGTGAAGTACGCGGCGAAGTCCCCGGCTCCGAAGCCACCTACCTGACCGCCCTGGCTGCGAGCAACCGTCGTCCACACGACGAGGTAGACGATGGGCTCGATGAGCAGGCCGAGCAGCCAGATCACGAGTGCTCCGCGGTACGCCACCTGGAGCGCGATCTCCGCCCTGAACTTGGCGGCGTAGATCGAGGGCAGCCGGGCGACCGAGCTCACGCCGCCGAGTCCGGCTGCGCCGCATCGCCCGCCTGGGGGCCGGCCGCAAAGACGAGATCGATCACCTCGTCGATCGGCGGCTCCTCGACGACGAGATCGCGCACCGCGAGCGCGGCGAGCAGTCGGGTCGTGACCGCCGCCGTCTCGGTGCGCGGCACGCGCAGCGTCACCCGCTCGGCGCTGTGCTGGATCACGGCGTCGGGGCCACCGGCCAGCTGGGCGAGGGCGGCCGGATCCGGCGGGGCCTGGTCCGGCTCCAGATCGATCGAGATCGTCTTGCGCGGCGAGAAGCGGGCCACGAGCCCGGTCGGGTCGCCGTCGTACAGCAGCACGCCGTGGTGGATCACGATGACCCGCCGGCAGAGCGCCTCGACGTCGGCCATGTAGTGGCTCGTCAGGAGGGTCGTCGCGCCGGTGCGGGCGTTGTACTCGGCGATGAACGTACGGATCCGGCGCTGCATCGTCACATCGAGGCCGATCGTCGGCTCGTCGAGGAACAGCACCTCCGGCCGGTGGAGCAGCGAGCCCGCGACCTCGCACTTCATCCGCTCGCCGAGCGACAGGTTGCGAACCGGCTTGCGGACCAGGTTGCCCAGGTCGAGCAGCTCAACGAGCTCGTCGAGCCGCTGGCGGTACTCGTCGCGGGGCACACCGTAGATCGCGCGGTTCAACTCGAACGAGTCCACCACCGGGATATCCCAGGCCAGCTGGTTGCGCTGACCCATGATCAACGTCATGCGGCGCAGGAAGTCCGGCTCGCGCTGCCACGGGACGTGACCCAGCGCGGTGGCCTCGCCGGACGTCGGATACAGCAGCCCGGACAGCATCTTGAGGGTCGTGGTCTTGCCGGCGCCGTTGGGCCCCAGAAAGCCGACGATCTCGCCCGGCGAGACCTCGAAGCTGATCCCGGCGACGGCCGGCACGGACTTCGAGGAGCGCCGGAGGATGCTCACGGCCGCGGCCCGCAGGCCGCCCTCGCGCTCGGGCACCTCGTAGGTCTTGCGCAGGTCCGTGACCCGGATCGATGGTGGGGTCATGGGCGCACAGTAGCGCCAGTCGCACCCACTCAGGTTCGGATGACGGGCTCCGATTCGGCCGCCGCGGCCGCCGCGCCGCGTTCGTTCTCGAAGTCGCGGTGGAAGGCGGACGCGGTGGGCTCCGATTGGCCCTGGTACTTCGACCCCAGCGACGGCGAGCCGTACGGCCGCTCGACCGGCGACGACATCCGGAAGAACGAGATCTGGCCGATCTTCATGCCGTGGTAGAGCGCGATCGGCAGGTTGGCGACGTTCGACAGCTCGAGCGTCAGGTTGCCCTTCCAGCCCGGATCGACATAGCCCGCCGTCGAGTGGATGAGCAGCCCCAGCCGGCCGAGCGAGCTGTTGTGGGTCGGGATGAAGGATCTCGACACGAGGAAGACGCCTCGTGGCGAGTCGACCTGGATGCAGCGAACGGGCACCGACGGAACCTCTCGCACCACGTCGATGGCACGGAACCGGTGAAAGCGAGCACCGGCGGCTTTCTGGCGAGCGAGCTTGCGACCGAGTCGGAAGACCGGGCGGTCCGGCGTGAACTTGACGCGGAACTTCGGGCCGCAGTCTCGGCCGTTCAGCGTCGCGCGCCCTTCGGACCTGATTGGACGGAAGCCGAGGCTCGCAGCAAGCTCGATGACGGCGTCCGCGAGGACTGCCTTCGTGCTCGTGAACTCGCATCGACCCCCAATGTCATCGACGAATCCGTCCGTGTCCATGAGTCCCTGGAGCAGCGCCAGGCGCTGGGACACGCCCGATTCGAGATACGCCCGCGGCACGTACTTTCCTTCGCGCATGCCGAGATCGCGGAGGCGGCTGGATAGCCTCCCGTTGCGTTCGTAGCGCCCGGTCGCGACGTCGCGCGTCCGTCCGGTCGCACCGATGCTGAACAGGTGACGCCCGCAGCCGAGCCGTCGGACCGCGTAGCCCTCACCGCTGATCTGCTCGAGGATTCCCTCGTCGCAACAGGTGATGGCCGCGGCCGTCGTCGTGCCGTCGCCCAGCCAGGCGCCGAGCGTGTAGGGCTCGATCGGCAGATCCAGCCGATGGGGATACTGCACCGGCCCGGCGAGAGGGACGTGATGATTGAGCTCGCCCCGGGCTCGAACCGTACGACCGATCTCTTCCGTGGTTCGGACCTCGATGCGCGCCTGGCCGCGCCGACGACCGTTCTTGTCGATCGTGACCCACTGGTGGGAAGCGTCGGCGACCACGCGCGTCCCGTCCGAGAACGTCACCTCCCGGCACGGGCGCCCAAGCATGGGCGGCGTCGCGGCGAGGATCGTGGTTGGAGCACCGGTTTCGTCGAACACCACGTCACCCGGCTCGAGATCAGCCATCGTTCGCCAGCCAGTGGGCGTCGGGACCGGCGTGTCGAGGGCGAGCGCCTTGCCTTCGAGCCTGGCCACCAGGTCGTTGGGCAACTCGACCCATTCGAGCGTCTGGCCCAGCACGAACTCGCCTGGGTGCAGGATGAACTGCTCGTCGTCGGCGACCTGGAGCAGCTCGGTCAGGTCCGGCTGCGGCGCGCGCACGTCGATGTACGGGTAGCGGTTGTTGCGAAAGACCCGGAACGACCGATCCAGATGAAGGTCGACCGACGACGGCTGGAGATCGCGCGGGTCATACGGCCGGATCGCGACGTGGCCGGCCTCGATCGCCGCCCGGATGTCGCGGTCCGAGAGGACGCTCACCGGCGAGGGGCGGCCGGTTCCTCGACGGCCGCGTCGTCACGCTCGGCGAAGAGCGTGTCCACCTCGCGCTTGAGATCCTCGAGATCCTCGAAGCTCTTGTAGACGCTGGTGAACCGGATGTAGGCGATCTGGTCGATCCCGCGCAGCTTCCCCATTGCCAGCGCGCCAACACGCGAGGAAGGCACCTCGCTGTTGCCGGACGAACGCAGCTCCGCCTCGATCGCATCCGCCGCCTGGTCCGCCGCGACTGACGGCACGGGTCTGCGGGTCAGCGCCTTGCGCAGCCCGGAAGCCAGCTTGTCGCGATCGAACTCCTGGCGCGTGCCGTCACGCTTGACGACAACCAGCCTGGCCGCCTCGACCCGCTCGTACGTGGTGAATCGCATGGCGCACGCGCCGCACTCCCGGCGCCGCCGGATCGTGGCCGAGTCGTCGAGATCGCGCGAGTCGACGACCCGGCTCTCCCGGCCGCCGCACTGGGGGCAGCGCATCGCTCTCCTCTTGCCTGCACCACTACGGCTTGTGGTGTGCCGCGATCATACCACTACATGCGGTGGCTGAGCCATTCTCCGTCAGGCGTTGCGCCGCTCGAACAGGCGGGGTGGATCGATGGTCGCGAGCTCGACGGATCGGGCACCGTGGCGAGCCAGCGCCTCGCGGGCGTGGAGGATGCCCAGGTAGCCGCGCTTGACGGCGGTCTGGGCCTCGAGCTCGCGGCCGCTCGCGCGGCTCGACACGGCCAGGATCGCGCACCCGTGCGCCACCATCTCGAGCGCCCGGCCGGCCCGGTCGAGCTCGGTGACGATGCCGTTGCGGAGCTCGCGAGTGGGAGCGGACGATCCGGACAGGCCCTCGGCCTCCTCGGCGTAGCGGCGTACCGCATCGCTGGCGGCGCTCAGGTTGTCCGTGATGATGTGGGCTTCGAGCGTCCCATGCCGCACGCCGTCAATGCGCGCAGCGACGCCATCGAGGGAGGAGCACGAGCGCGAAACGAGATCCGACGCGGCCCGACGGAACGTCTGCCGGCTGCGGGTCTCGGCAATCAGGCGACCGGCGCGCCGGAGAAACAGCAGCACGGCGAACGCAAGCGCCACGAAGGCCATGAGCGCCAGAAGCCGAGCCAGCTCCAACATCGTCCGTGCCCCTCCCGCTCGCTGCTCAGCCGGCCCGGGCGCGCAGCTCGGCCAGGAGCGCCGGAACGACCTCGAACAGGTCGCCGACGACCACGACGTCCGCGTACTCGGCGATCGGCGCGTCCGCATCGCGGTTGACCGCGACGATCGCATCCGCGGTCTGCATGCCGACCTTGTGCTGGATGGCTCCCGAGATGCCCAGCGCGAGATACAGCTGCGGCTTGACGATCTTGCCGGTCTGGCCGATCTGCTGGCTGTAGTTGATCCAGCCAGCGTCGACCGCGGCCCGCGTCGCCCCGACGGCGCCCCCCAGCTGGTCGGCGAGCTCCTGGACGAGCTTGAAGCCCTCCGCGCCGCCCATGCCGCGGCCGCCGGCGACGATGACCTTGGCTTCTTCGATCGGAGCGGCCGCACCCGCCTCCTCGATCTGCTCCACGACCTTGACGAGCGGCAGTCGCAGCTCGCCCTCGACGGTCGCCGGCTCGACATTGCCCGGCTGAGCGGCCGGCTCGGCGGTGACGACGTTGGGGCGGACCGTGACGATCCCGTGCTCGCCGGTGAAGCGGCTGGTGGTGTTCAGCTTGCCACCGAACACGCTCATCTCGACCTGTGGCCCGCCGTCCACCCAGGACGCACCGGTCGCATTGCCGAGCACACCCCACCCCAGCAGCGCCGAAAGGACGCCAGCCAGGTCGCGGCCCTCGGGTCCGGCGCCGGTCAGGATGAAGTGCGGCTGCTCGCGTTCGGCGAGGGCCGCCAGCCGCTGGCCCACGATCGTGCCGGCGGCGTGCACGGCGGTCGCCGGCTCCGTGACCGCGAGAACACGCGGTACGAAGGCTGCCAGCTCCTCGGCGGCCGGCGCAGGGTCGGCAGCGACGACGACGCCAACGAGCTCCGCTCCGGCTGCATCGGCCAGCGCCCGGCCAAGCGTCGCGACCTCCGTCGAGATCCGGGCAAGACCGCCCTCGGCACCGATCTCGCCGTGGACCCAGATGGCGCCCGGAATCAGACGATCCGCCGCTGGACGAGGAAGTCGACGACCTCCCGGGCCGCCTCGACGGCCGGGCCGCGGACGACCCGGGTGGGCGGACGCTCGGGCGGCGCGGTGCTGCCGACGACCGTCGTCGTGGCGGCCTGCCCACCGGCCTGGTCCGGCGAGACGCCGATGTCGGCCAGGCTCTGCGTGGTCAGCTCCCGGGATCGGGCGGCCATGATCCCCTTGAGCGATGGGTAGCGCGGCTCGCCCAGTGCCTGGGTGCACACGACCATGGCCGGCATGGGCGCCTCCAGGACGTCGAATCCGTTCGCCGCGATGCGGTGAACGCGCACCGTGCTCGCGTCGGGGTCCGGCTCGATCTTTGCGGCGTACGACAGGAACGGCAGCCCCAGCAGCGTCGCGACGCCCGGGGGCACGACCCCCGTCCCGCCGTCGGAGGTGTCGGCGCCGGCGAGCAGGAGGTCGAACTCGAGGTTCTTGAGCCCCGCGGCCAGGACGCGGGTCGTCGACAGGGTGCAGGCGCCGGGCAACGCCTCGTCCGTAACGAGCAGGCCACGCTGCGCGCCCATCGCCAGCGCCTTGCGCATCGTCTCCGGCGCGGCCGCCGGGGCCATGGACACGAGGGTCACGTCGCCGCCGTGGGTCGCCACCAGCTTCAGCGCCGCCTCGAGCGCGTACTCGTCGTTGGCGTTCACGACCGCCGGCGTGGCCTGCCGGTCGAGCCGCCAGTCGGGCCCGAGGCGCTCGCCGCCCGCGGCGGTATCCGGGACCGGCTTGACGAGTACGACGATGTGCACGAGCGGCTTGACCTCCTCGGGTTTCGTTCGGCGCCGGACGTCAGCCGCGGCCGAGGAGGGACCGCGCGACGACCAGTCGCTGGATCTGCTGGGTCCCCTCGTACAGCTGGGTGATCTTCGCGTCGCGCATCATCCGCTCGACCGGGAACTCGTCGATGTAGCCATACCCGCCGAGCACCTGGACGGCATCCGTCGTCACCCGCATCGCCGCATCCCCCGCGACGAGTTTACACAGCGCCGCCCAGCGGGCCGCATCGCCCACCCCGGATTCGATCGCTGCACAGGCCGCGTACAGCAGCTGCCGGGCAGATTCGGTGGCCGCGTCCATGTCGGCCAGGAGCGCCTGGATCATCTGGAGCTCGCCGATGGGCCGGCCGAACTGCTTGCGCTCGCGGGCGTACTGGGTCGCGACCTCGAGAGCGCCCTGGGCGATCCCGACCGCCTGGGCGGCGATCCCCGGCCGGCTGCGCTCGAACGTGCGCATGGCGATCGCGAAGCCCTCGCCCTCCTCGCCCAGCCGGTTCCCGACCGGGACGCGCATGTTGTTGAACGCGAGCTCCGCGGTGGGGCTGCCCCGGATGCCCATCTTGTGCTCGATCCTCGACACCTCGAAGCCGGGCCGATCCTTCTCGACCACGAACGCGGAGAGTCGGCGGCTGGGCTTGTCCGCGTGTGGGTCCGTGGCCGCGAAGACAACGACAAGGTCCGCCACGCTGCCTTGGCTGATGAAGCGCTTGGCGCCATCGATGACGTAGTCGTCGCCGTCGCGGGTTGCCCTGGTGCGTGCCGCCGAGGCGTCCGAGCCGGCCTCCGATTCGGTCAACGCAAAGGCGATGAGGCTGCGCCCGGCCGCGAGATCCGGCAGCCAGCGCTGCTTCTGCTCGTCGCTGCCGGCAAGGAGGATGGGCAGCGAGCCGAGCTCCTGGACCGCGAGGATCAGCCCGGACGTCGCGCACACCCGGCTGATCTGCTCGATCGCGAGGCATACCGTGAGGAGGTCGCTGCCGAGACCGCCGTACTCCTCGGGGAACGGCAAGGCGAGGATGTCATGCTCGGCGAGCAGGTCCTTGATGTCGTGGGGGAACTCCGCGCTGCGGTCGATCTCGGCGGCGCGCGGGGCGATCCGCTCGTCGGCCAGCACGCGGACCGCGTCGCGGAGCATCAGCTGCTCTTCGTCAAGGCGGTAGGGATGGCTGACGGCGGCGGGCGCGGTGGTCACGGTCGGCGATCGTAACAGGGGCCGTCCTCGCGTCGTCCGGCTCGAACGTCCGCTGCGCGACCCGGTACCACGGTCGTTGGTACCCCTGTCAGAGGCCGTGACCACGTGGATCTGGATCGCTCACCCGCCAGGCGAATGGTAGGCCTGCGCCGAGACGCGACCGGGCCTGCAGGCGGCTGCGCCCGGCTCAACGACCCGTGCCACGGGTGCCTGATCCGGACCCGGGGCCCGGCCCGACGCGAGCGACTGGCCATCCGTTCTACCACCCGCTCCACGGGTAGTGACCCGGATCGATAGCGGCGATCAGCGGCCGCGATCCCGCGTCCGCCGGGCATTGGTACTACCAGCGGGGAGGGACCGCCTGCTCGTTGCGCGGACGCGCCACGCATGTAGGCTCAAGCGAGCGGAAGTCAGGGCCCGTGACCCTGGTCGCTCCGCCATGAGGGACCGATGGACCTGACCCAGCAATTGCTTGCACTGATGATCGCGGCGGCCATCGGGATCCTGGCGATGATCATGATCCTGCGCCGCCAGCGCAAGGAATCGGCGCCGCAGCCGGAGAGCCGCTACGCCGCCTCCACCGAGGGTGAGAAACGCTGCCCGAAGTGCGGCATGGGCAATCTCTGGACGGACCGCAACTGCATCAGCTGCAAGGCGCGCCTGCCCGGCTGACCGCCGCAGGACCCCCGCGTCAAACGCATGCCTTCGCCCATGACCCAGCGCCGCTCCCCGCGACCCGGCCGAGCCCGACAGCGCGCCCTCATCGCGCTGATCTGCGCCTGGATCACGGCCGCGATCCTGCCGGCGGCCGTGCTCGCGGCCCCGGCGCTGACCGTCCAGCCCAACCAGGGTCTGCCCGGTGCGACGCTGACCGCGATCGGCACGGGCTTCGGCCCGGATCAGGAGATCATCCTGTTCTGGGACAGCACGGTGTTGCCGCAGAGCGGGACGTCCGATGCGGGCGGCAACTTTGCGATCCCGTTCACGATCCCGGCCGGCGCGCCGGTCGGCCGGCACGAGGTCGCGGCGTGCGAGGGAATCGGCTGCCCGGCGGGCGGCTTCGGGACCGACAAGGTCGACGTCGTCGCACCCCCGCCACCGCCGACTCCCCCGCCGACTCCCCCGCCGACCGC
>Ga0136617_10005522_pt1 | contig 11313 bp, 11 predicted proteins | sample AntDrymUQ3222106_2_FD_129672 | JGI IMG/M metagenome (GOLD analysis project Ga0136617, IMG submission 129672) | Polar desert sand microbial communities from Dry Valleys, Antarctica - metaG UQ322 (21.06) | ecosystem: Environmental > Terrestrial > Soil > Desert | place: Antarctica: Dry Valley...
CAGCGGCTCGCCGTCGTAGCGCAGCTCGCCGTAGGGATCGTCCTCGACGAGCCACAGGCCGTGCTCGGCCGCGATCTGCGCCAGGCGGCGGCGGCGCGCGTCGGGCAGCGTGCGGCCCGTCGGGTTCTGGAACGTCGGCACGAGGTAGAGGAACTTCGGCGCGTGCCGCGCGATGAGCCCCGGGAGCGCCTCGGGGTCGATGCCCTCCTCGTCGCAGCGAACCGGCACCAGCCGCGCACGCGCGAACGAAAAGCACTGCAGGGCGGCGAGGTAGGACGGGTTCTCGACGAGCACGGCGTCGCCGGGATCGAGGAGGACGTTGGCGACGAGCCCGAGCGCCTGCTGCGAGCCGGTCGTGACGAGGATCTCGTCGGCGCCCGCCGGCAGGCCGCGCAACGCCAGGCGCTGCGCCAGCAGCTCGCGCAGCAGCGGATCGCCCTCGGTCGAGGAGTACTGCAGCGCGCGGGCGGCCTCCCACGGGGCAAGCGCGGCTGCGAAGGCGCCGGCGATGAGCTCGGCCGGGAAGAGCTCGGGTGCCGGCAGGCCACCGGCGAACGAGATGACCTCGTCGCGCTGCGTGAGCTCGAGGATGTCGCGCACCGGGGAGGAGCGGACATCGGCGAGCTGTGCGGCGAGGGAGGGCAGCGGTTCCTGCATCCGCGACCATCATCGCGGCTGGGTCGTGGGTACGTTCGTCCACTCGTACACACGGGTGCTGCTACCGTCTTGAGGCATGGGCAGCGTCGCTGCCCGCGAGGTTCTTGTCTTCGAGTGCGCTCACGCGGTTCGGGTCAGTCGAATCTCCCGAATCGTTTCGCGGCCACATCTGGTGGCCGCTGCTAGGAGCAGCTCCATATGTCAGTGCAGTCCTTCGCCGACCTCGGCGTCTCACGGGTGGTGGTCGACGTGCTCGCCGAGCGCGGTATCTCGAACCCGTTCGCGATCCAGTCGCTCGTCGTCCCCGACGTCCTCGCCGGCCACGACGTGCTCGCCAAGTCGCCCACCGGCTCGGGCAAGACGCTCGCCTTCGCGGTGCCGATGGTCGAGCGCCTGCAGGCGACAGACCGCCGCCCGAGCGCGCTCGTCCTCGCGCCGACGCGCGAGCTCGCGCTGCAGATCGTCGACGACATGTCCGACATCGCCCACGCTCGCGCCCTCTCGGTCGCGGCCGTCTACGGCGGCGCGGGCATCCAGCGGCAGATACAGCTCGCCCGCCGCGCGCACATCATCGTCGCGACTCCCGGCCGCCTGGAGGACATGCTCCAGCGTCGCGCGATCACACTCGAGCACATCCGCATCCTCGTCCTCGACGAGGCCGACCGGATGCTCGACATGGGCTTCCGCCCGCCCGTCGACCGGATCGTCGCGCGCACGCCGCGCAGCCGGCAGACGCTCTTCTTCTCCGCGACGCTCGAGGGCGCGGCCGGCACGATCGCCGCCGAATACACGCGCGACGCACGCCGCCACGACCACGTGCCCGCCGTCGACCACAAGGCCGAGACCGTCCACCGCTTTGTCAAGGTCGCCCACGAGGCGAAGGTCGACACGCTCGTGCGCGAGCTGCGCGACGACCAGCGCGGCCTGACGCTCGTCTTCGTGCGCACGAAGCGCGGCGCCGACCGGCTCGTCAAGCGGCTGCGCGCCCACGACGTGACGGCGGTGGCGATGCACGGCGACAAGTCGCAGTCCCAGCGCGAGAAGGCGCTTGCGCGCTTCGAGCGCGGAGAGGTCGACACGCTCGTCGCCACGGACGTAGCCGCCCGAGGCATCGACGTCCGCGACGTCACCCACGTCATCAACTACGACGCACCGGAGGACCGCGACGGCTACGTCCACCGCATCGGCCGCACCGGCCGCGCGGGCCGCGCCGGGATCGGCGTGACGTTCGTGCTCGGCGACCAGGCGCACGACATGAGCCGGATCGCGACGGACCTCGGCCTGCACCGCGAGTTCTCACTCAGCGGCCTGCCGACGTCGACGAGCGGCGGAGGCCGGCCGCGGACCAACGGCGGCGGGCGGCCGCGGACCGTCGGCTCCGCGCGCCCCGGTCGGCGTGAGCGGGCAGCCGCCTCCCGACGCGGCCGATAGGAGGCGCCGCGGGCCGCGGCTAGGGTTGCGCCGGTGCAACCGGCGGACATCGCAGCGCTCTTCGCCCCCGACGGCGCCGGCTTCGTGTCCGCGCAGAGCACGCGCGGGCCGTGGGACGAGACGATGATGCACGGCGGCGCGCCGTCGGCGCTGCTCGCGCGCGCCGTCGAGCGCACCCAGCCCGGCGAGGAGCTCGTGGTCACCCGGCTGACGATCGAGCTGCTCAGCGGCGTGCCGATCGGCCGCGTGGACGTCGAGACGACGCTCGCCAAGCCCGGCCGGCGCTTTCAGATCGTCGACGCGACGCTCGACGGCGCCGGCCGTCGCGCCTGCCTCGCGCGCGCCGTGCGGCTGCGACGCGCCGACCTGCCCGAGGCCGCGACCGCCCCACCGGACGCGCCCGCGCCGCTGCCTCCGCCGGAGAGCGGCGAGCCGCTGCCGCTGTTCGTCGACGCCGGGCGCGAGCTCTTCTATCCCGACGCCGTCGACATCCGATGTGTCGCCGGCGAGCTCGGCTCCGGTGCGCTTACAGCCTGGCTGCGCCTGCGCGGCGATCTCGTCCCGGGCGAGCCGCCGTCGCCGCTCGCGCGCGTCGCCGCGGCGGCGGACTTCGCCAACGGCCTGAGCTGGATCCTGCCGTTCGATCGCTGGCTCTTCGTCAACACCGAGCTGACGATCCACCTGCACCGCCAGCCGGAGGGCGAGTGGATCGGGCTCGACGCGCGGACGACCTCCGACGCGAGCGGCATCGGCCTCTCGACGGGCGTCCTGCACGACCTGCGCGGGCCGGTCGGGCGGTGCGCGCAGGCGCTGTTCGTGGAGCCGCGGTGACGCCTGGTGCCTTACGCATGTTGCAAGCCGGGGCGGCCATCTTCGATGACGAACGCTGCGCCGGTCATGCTCGGTGCGTCGGGGCGGCTGACGTAGGGGAGGACCTGCAGGTCGGCGCGGAGGTGGCTGCGGTCCATGTCGATGCGCACGTAGCCGCGGCGGTTGGCGTTGTATCTGATCCACGGGTTCTCGCGAAGAGCCGCGGATTGGACGGTGTCGTTCCCGTCGCCGCCGGAGGAGATCGAGGTGCCGACGAACTCGGAGGCGACGACCGGAGCCTTGGGGTCGGTGAAGTCGACCTTGAGGTCCGCGGCGTAGTGCTGGTGCACGTCGCCGGTGAGGACGACGGGGTTGCGGGTGCTCGAGCGCTGGATGCCGGACAGCACGCGGTGGCGGCTTTCCTTGTAGCCGTCCCAGGAGTCGGTGTTGTAGCCCTCGCCAGGGCCTTCGACGAAGTCCTCCTGGGCCATCTGGACCTGCTGGGCGAGAAGGTTCCAGCGCGAGCGCGAACGCGCGAGGCGGTCGATGAGCCACTGCTCCTGGGGGAGGCCGGGAAGCGTCTGGGCGGGGTCGGTCATGCCGGCGCAGCTGGAGCCGAACCTGTCGTCGCAGGGCTGGTCGGTGCGGAATTGGCGGGTGTCGGCGACGATGACATCGCAGAGGTCGCCCATCGGTAGCTCACGGAACAGCCGGAGGCTTCCGTCGGGGCGCACCTGCGCGTCTCGCAGCGGCATCCATTCGGCATAGGCCCGATAGGCAGCGGTCCGGCGCTCGGAAGACCGCGGGGTCCTGATCGGGCTCGGCGTCCTTCTCGGAGGTGGTGCCGGCGTAGTTGTTATCGATCCCGTGGTCGTCGGGCGTGGTGATGAACGGGATCAACCGTCGCGCCTCGAGCAGGTCGGGGTCGGTGTGATACTGGCCGTACCGGCGCCGGTAGTCGAGCAGCGTCATGGTCTCGGCCCCGACGTGGTGGCGGACGTTGCCGCCCGGCGCCCTGTACACGTCGGTGCCGTACTCGTAGACGTAGTCGCCGACGTGGATCAGGAAGGCGGGATCGTCCTCGACGATGCGCTTGTAGGCGGTGAAGTAGCCATGCTCGAACTGCGAGCAGGAGACGAAGCAGAACCTCAGCGTCCGCGGGCTGTGGCCGAAGGCAGGCGCGGTCCGGGTGCGGCCGACGGGGCTCGCCTCGCCGCCGGCGTAGAAGCGGTACCAGTACTCGCGTCCGGGACGCAGGCCCGCGAGGTCGACATGGACCGTGTGGTTCTGCGCGGCGTCGGCGAACGTCAGCCCGGCGCGGCGCACATGGCGCATGCTCTCGTCGTCGGCGACCTCCCAGGCGACCGGAACGCGCCGTGTGGGCAGCGGCGTGTCCCCGAGCGCGTCGAGCGCGAGCCTGGTCCACAGCACGACCCGATCAGGGCCGGGATCGCCGGAGGCGACGCCGGAGACGAAGGGGTACCCGCCGAGGTTGCCGAGGGTCGCCATCGCGCGTGGACTCGGAATCAGGCCGCCGAGGGTGAGTGCCGCGCCGGCGGCACCCGCACGGGTCAGAAGCTGTCGGCGAGACAACGATTCGGCCATGAGGAGCTCCTCTCGGGCGGAGTGGGACGCGAGTCCGCACGCTGCCCGGCCCGCCGCGCGCCCCGGTGGAAATCTCGTGAAGAGGGTCAGCGCGGCGTCGGCGGCTGCGTCCGCCCGAGGCGGACCCGTGATGGCGCGTGACGACCCGTTCGGAGGCGGGCGGCCGGTTTGGGAGCGGGATGGTGGCGGCGGCATACCACCGGTATGCGGGGAGAGTTCGCCACGCGAGGCGTGCACAAGTGACGACTCGATGCGGCGGCCGGATCGATCCGGCAGTTGTGCATGGCATGCGTGCACGAGTGACGACTCGATGCGGCGGCCGGATCGCTCCGGCAGTTGTGCATGGCATGCGTGCACGAGTGGCGTCTCGCTGCGGCGGCCGGATCGCTCCGGCAGTTGTGCATGGCATGCGTGCACGAGTGGCGTCTCGATGCGGCGGGCCGGATCGATCCGGCAGTTGTGCACCGTCAAGGTGTGGCGAATCCACCCCGGTATCCGGGGGAGATCCGCCACGCGTCCTCGAGGACGCCCCCGCGCGGCTCCGCGATCCCCGGGCGCGCCCTCCCGCACCGCTCCTGCCGACATACGTGGGCGGCCTTGGCGCCTATCGCGAAGGCAAGCTCGACATCTGGTGTGAGCGATTCGCGGTCGCCACGACGCGCCGCTGAAGCAGCTCAGACAATCGCGTTCCTCATCGAGGACGCGAGCAGCAACGGCTCGAGAAGCTCGGTCGTCCGCGCAAGGACTCGGCTGTCTGCCAACTCATCCGCGAGCTCCCCGCTCACCCCGTGCTGGACGTTGCATCGGGCCAACAGCTCATCGGCAAGTCCCACGTCGCGGTCGCAACGCCCTCCGCAAGCTTGAAGGCGCGGGCATCCTCCAGCCACTCCACGAGAAGACGTGGGGCCGAGTCTGGGAGTGCTGCGAGCTTCTCGACCTCGTCACCGAATTCGAACGAGACGTGTCGACGCCATAGCATCTATCGATCGGTGTGGGTGTGAGGCACGTTGTTTGGATCGGTGGGCGCCGGGTTCGGGAAAGACGACGGTCGCGAAGCGGCGTGCGCGGCGACACGGTCTGCGCTTGTACGGCGCCGACACGCAGACCTGGGCGCACCGTGACCGGGCACTCGCGGCGAGCAATGCGGCGGCGCATCGCTGGGAATCGCTCACGCCCGCCGAGCGCTGGGAGTGCTCGACGCCGGCCGAGCTGGTGGCGATGTCGCTGCACCGGGAGCGTGGCCAGATGGTGGTCGACGACCTCGGTGCGCTGCCGGACTCGCCGCTGGTCGTCGCCGAGGGATCGACCCTCCCAGCGTGGGCGGTCTCCTGCGGGATCGCGGAGCGTTCGCATGCGGTGTGGCTCATCCCGACTAAAGAATTCCAGCGCGCTCAGCTCGCGGCGCGTGCGACCCCGGCTGGCCATGCGCGCCTGTACCTGCTCCTCGGCGAGGTCATCGCGCGCGAAGCCGAAGAGCACCGCGCACCAACCCTCGTGGTGGACGGGTCGAGCGGCATCGCGGACACCGCGGACGCAATCGAGCGGCTGTTCGCAGACGCGCTGGCGACGGGCCCACTGGCCCATACGCTCGACGAGCGGCGCGCACTGCTTCGCGAGACGAACGAGATGATCGCAGCGCAAGTCCGCGGCTATCACGCGCGCCCGTGGGCGCACGGCGATCCAGAAGGCGTCGTGCGCGACTTCGTGTGCGAGTGCGGCGATCGCGCCTGCGAGGCCGACGTGCGGCTCTCGATGGGCGAGCTCACGGCCGGGCCGGCACTTGCACGGGGTCACGACCAGCCGTGACTCTGCATCGCACAGTTGCCGTCATCCGCTCCAGTCAGCGACCGTAAAGCGCTGCTTCTGAGATGCGCGGCGACGGGCGTCGATCACGACGCCTTCGGCCTCGAGCCGTTCACGGACGCTCGCCGCGTTCGTAGGCACGCCAGGACCCGCCGGGCGAAAACGCGTCGGGCACGACGCCGTCCACCGTGAGGACCCGGTAGACGTGAGGGACGCGATCGCCGTCCCGGAGGAGCCAGTCGCCGATCGCTTGGGCACCGCGTTCGTTTCCGCCCGCTCGCGCGACGTCCTTGTAGGCCGTCCATCGGCCCTCCGGGACGTCCGCGATGAAGGCACGTGCGCGACCGAAGTCGATGGAAGCCACGCTACGACGATATCGGGCGACCGTCGGTCCGTGGACGAGCGCTGAGAGCTGCGAGTCGGCACGACGGTGGCGCCAACCCTCCGTGCGCCTGCCTTCCGACCGCCGTTCGTATCAACCGGCCCTGCGTGATGCGGATGAGAGGACTCGAACCTCCACGGGGTTGCCCCCACAGGCACCTGAAGCCTGCGTGTATACCAATTTCACCACATCCGCTTGAGCTCCCAACTCTAGCGGGAGATCCCGTTTTCGTCCCGACGTCCCCCCGCTGCATGCATCCGACGCTGTCAGCGCCGCCGTCGGACAGCGCGTGGTTCGCGACGCAGATCACTCGGTTCTCGAGCGACTGCACCGGTTCGTCGACAGGTGGTCCCATGCCGTTCGGAAGCCCTGTATGCGCGCATGGCCGCCGCGCGCAATCCGCAACCGTGGCGCGCGCGCCAGGGCCGACACCGGTGCGAGCGGCTCGCACGTGAACTGGAGCTGGTCGGCGAGCCCCGCGGAGCCGAACGCGTCCGCGATCGGGTCGTGGCTCGGGTGCCCGGAGATCAGCAGTCCCAGATCCGCGCCGCGGGCCCGGCAGTCGGCGTGCGCCCGCACAAAGAGCTCCACGGCTGCGGCGGCGATCGAGGTCAGGTCACGCAGGTCGACGACGATCGCCCCGGCGCCGCCCGGCGCCCCCTGGATCGTGTACCGCAGGCACATCGCCGCGTGGTCATCGATCTCGCCGCGGGCGTCGAGCTCTGGGATGACCCAGTGCGGAGGTGGGGGGACCACGAACAACGGCGTCGCGGAGTTCATGTGCGCCGCCGTGTCCAGCTCACGGTCGCGAAAGGAGGCGAGCTGCTCCTGTACGCGGTCGAGCAGGGTGCGGGCCGAAGCCGCGCGTGGGCGCCAGTCGGAGCGTGCGCGCAGGGTGAGAGGCATGAGAACTCCCGGTAGAGAACGATTCCCGGGGGTCGCCCGTGCCCGCATGTGGCCCGTGACTCTCCACAGCCTGCAAGACGTCAACAGCATCCGGGCTGCTGGCGCCGCGACATCCAAGGTATCAGTGCCGCAGCGCGACTGCGGCGGCTGCCGCGCAGGTTTACGGACCATCGCACGTCGCGGTCGACCTGCGGCGGGTGCCATCCCGCGAAGGACCGAGTCGTTGGGGGTAAGCGCGTCGAACGCCTAGACTGGGGTGGTGTAGCACCGTCGGTTCGCGGGTCTTGTCCGTCTTCCTCGCCTGTGAGCAGCGCCAGATACGAGGGGGGCGAGAGCGGAATGGGCGTTATGCCCGACGCAGCCGACACACCTGCCGCACCCGAGATCGTGCCGATCCGGTCGATGTCAGCGGCGATCTCGAACGCCGTGGTCGGGCTGCTGCACGACTACACCGGCCGCGGACCCACGAAGGTCCGCACGACGATCGGACCCGACACCATCGTGGTGACACTGCGCGACAGCCTCACGAAGGCCGAGCGCACGCTCGCGGGGCGCGGCCAGGCACTCGAGGTGCTCGCGATGCGCCGCGCCTTTCAGGACACGATGCGCGAAGACCTCATCGCCGCCGTCGAGGCGCTCACCGCGCGTTCGGTGGAGGCGTTTCTCAGCGACAACCTGCACGACCCCGACGTCGCCGTGGAGATCTTCCTCATGAACCCCATCGACGGCGAGAGCAACGGCGCCGTCCCAGCCTGACGCGACATCCCCGGCTGCCTCCCGGCGGCGTCGAAGACCCGGGCTTCGCTACCCTTGAGCGCCTCTACGCGCCGCTATCGTCTAGGGGACTAGGACGCCGCCCTCTCACGGCGGAAACCGGGGTTCGAATCCCCGTAGCGGTACCAAACTTGCTACGTTCGAACCCCGGTCTTTAGACGGACCGGGGTTCTTCGCGTTTTCGGGGCCAGGCGCCCCGACAAGGGCCAGGCTGGGGCCGGTTGCCCAGGCGTCGCCGTCGGGGTCGAGGCGGTCCGCCAGGGCGCGCGCGTCGGTGTCTGCGTGTTGCGGCTGGTCGGCCAGTAGTTCGGCGAAGGGTGAGGCGAGGGTGCTTCGCTCGATGTGCTCGCGGTCGATCTCGATGCGTTCGAAGATGCCTTGGTTGAATAGACGCCGCTGTTCGTCGTCGGCGCGTCGGTAGGTGTGCTGGGTGTCGTCGGTCAGGTTGAGTGCCAGGTCGAGGCCGCGCTCGGCGGTCTCGAAGTCGCGCCCCAGGCGGGCGATGGTCGTTTCGGCTGCCACCCGCTCGCGGCGTAGACGTTGCTGTTCTTCGGAGAACAGCTCGGCCGAGATCTCGTCGGCGTAGTGGGCCGTCAGCAGTTTCTTCTCCTGGCCTCGCAGCTGACTGAGCGCGCGCTGGGCTCGGGTCACCTCGGCGCCGTTGCGTTCCCCGACCGTGGACAGGCGTTCGCGTGCCGTGCGGCGGATGTCGGCTCTGGTAGCTGTGGTCAGTTGGATGTTGGCGTAGTAGTCCTCGACGGCCTGCTCGACCGCTTCGACACGGTGGTGGGGCTGGTTGCAGCTGCCGTCGCGGCGGTTGATGCAGAAGAAGTACTCGTAGATCGCGCCCGTGCTGCCGCGGTTGCGGCTGTAGATCAGCCGGTTGTGGCATTCGGCGCAGAAGATGGTGCCGATGAGGTAGTGGTGGTGCTTCCACGAGCGCTCGCCCGCGTGGCGCTGCAGGGCCAGTACTTCTTGGACGCGTTCGAAGGTGCCGATGTCGGTGAGCGGCGTGTGGCGTCCGTCGGGGTAGGACTTGCCGCCGTAGCGCACGGTGCCGAGGTAGTAGTCGTTGCGCAGGATGGTTGACAGGCGATTGGCGCCGACTCGCTGCTCGGCCAGCGTGCGGCTGGCGTTGGTGCGCAGGCCCTCGGCCTCGAGGATCGTGGCCAGGTCGGAGAGGGCGAACTCGCCAGTGGCGTAGAGCGTGAAGGCGCGTGTGATCAGCGGGCAGCGCTCGGGATCGACGATGACGGTGCGGATCTCGCGCCCGTCGACCCATTCGCGGTGGTTGCGGTAGCCGAGCGGCGCCTTGTATGGCGTGCCGCCCTTCTTGGCCTTCTGGGTGCTGCCCTTGATTATCTCTGTCGCTAGGTTCTTGGAGTAGAACTCGGCGATCGAGCTCATGATGCCGTGCAGCAGCAGGCCGCTGGGCGTCTCGTCGACGTTCTCGCTGGTCGAGACGAGCTGCGCTCCGGCTTGGCGGATGGCCATGACGATCGCGACGTCGTCAGCCCGGTTGCGGGCCAGGCGGTCGACCTTGTGCACGATGACGTAGTCGATGCCGCCTTCGGCGAGCCGGGTGAGCATGGCCTGCAGGCCGGGTCGGCGGGTGGTGGTGGCGCTGATGCCGCGGTCCATGTACTCCTCGACCAGCTCGGCGCCGAGGGTCTTGGCTCGGCGCTCGCATGCCTCGCGTTGGGCCGGTAGGGAGTAGCCCTCCTGGTCGAAGTCGGTTTCGGCTTGCTGGGCCGAGCTGACCCGTAGGTAGGAGACGGCGCGTCTGGTCTGGTCGTCGCTCATTCAGATGACTCCGTGGTGGGGGATGGCGCAGCGCGGGGTGTTGGGCAGCAGGCCCAGTTGGCTGAGGCGGACCGTCATCGCCGCGCGCGAGACGTCGTAGCGGCGGGCCAGGGCGGCGATGTCTTGTCGCCCATCGACCCAGTCGGCGCGGAGCAGCCGCTTGGGCATGAGTAGGCAGCCGGCGAAGTAGTCACAGACCCGTTCGGCGCGCTCGAATGAGCTGTAGCCGCCCGTGGCGGGGTAGAGCCGGTCGATGAAGGGGTCGTCAAGCAGGTGGCGCAGTTCGTGGGCCAGTGAGAAGCGCTGGCGAACCTTGGCCTCCTCAGAGCGCAGCACGATGATCCAGCCGTGCGGTGTCTTGGTGGCCATACCGCTGGTGGGAAAGCCGGTGCGTTCTGTCACGGTCAGGAACGGCAGCGTCAGCAGCGCTTCGGTCGGAAGACGCGGCGTGCCGCTCAGATCGAGGGCCTGGCGCAGCAGCTCGGCTTGGCGTTCGGCGACGCGCTCGCTCTCGCGGTGCGTCAGTGCCCGGCGCGGGGTGGCTGCCCGGAGTCGGGCCAGCAGATCGATCGCCTCACGGCTGAGCCCCGGCTCGCTATCGGGCGGCTGCCGCAGGCCGAGCAGGTCCAGCCGGTCGCCGCTGATCTCCTCTGACGCAGCGATGCTGCGGTGGTAGACGCGCTGGTTGCTGAGTGCCTGGCAACTCATGGCCGTACTCCCGTCGCGCTGCGCTCGTCAGTGTCGGCAGTCGGAGTCTCGCCATGGATCTCGCGCAGCACCGCCTCGATGGCGTCGAGCTGCTCCGGGGTGGCCTTGGTCTTGCTGCGGAAGTAGGTCCGGACGCTGGGGAGCGAGTCAGCCAGATGATCGGCGCTGACCTCGTCGATGCGCGCCGGATCGATGTCCAGCGCTTCGGCGACGCGGGCCAGATGCGCCGGGTTCGGGGAGGCGTACTGGCCGCTCTCCAGTCGCTGCAGCCACGACGCGTCATAGCCAGTCAAGTCGGCGAGGGCGAACAAGGAGAGTCCTGTCTTTCGGCGAGCTCGCCGGATGAGGGCGCCCAGCTGGTTGGCTTGTTGGTCGGTAACTGTTCAGCTCGCTGTGGCGAGCTTGTCGAGGGTGAGCGGCGGGCAGCGGATCTC
>Ga0136617_10005523_pt1 | contig 11313 bp, 14 predicted proteins | sample AntDrymUQ3222106_2_FD_129672 | JGI IMG/M metagenome (GOLD analysis project Ga0136617, IMG submission 129672) | Polar desert sand microbial communities from Dry Valleys, Antarctica - metaG UQ322 (21.06) | ecosystem: Environmental > Terrestrial > Soil > Desert | place: Antarctica: Dry Valley...
CCTGGCCCAGGGCTGGACCCGGATCCTGTGGCGCTGCTGGCACCAGCACCAGCCCTACAACCCCGACCTACACGGCCGGCTCAACACCCTCCAACAGGAGGCTGCTTGACATAGGGCTCTCAGGTGGGTCAGATGTCGAGCTCTTCCAGATTCGGAGGAAGGTGTCCGGTCGACCTGCGGTAGTAGTTCGCGGCCTTGCGGGAGGCCAGCATGCGCGCGAGACCGACCGCGACGCCGGACGCGGAGGCCCAGGCCACGGCCTCGGCCATCGAGGTGTCGGGATGGGCGGGGTTCTTCGGCGGTTCCTTGCCGGTGGCCACCTTCCACGACGTGTTCATCGCCTTCCGCGCGACCATCGTCGCCATCGTGGTGGCAGCGAGCCCGTAGACGGTCCAGACTTTCGAGCCCGAGGCCATTGCTCTCCTCCGTGTCGGTAGTGCTGCGGGTCAGTCTGCCACGTCGCCGCGAGGCGGAGTGCCCGCCGCGACGGCTTCTCCCAGGGCTGCTGCCAGGGCGTCTGGGTGACGTGTCGAGACCAGCCAGTACGGCACCGGGTCGTCCGGGTCCACGACTCTGACCCTGACCGCGCGGTCGAGGTAGGGCCGCAGCAGATGGTGCGCGCGGCCATTCGCGTCCCGGCCCGCGAGCCGGCGTGTGGTGTCCGCGTCGAGTGCTGCCGGGTCGGCGAGCAGGCGCACCGGGATCCGTGCCCGCCCCGCGACGAAGGACTGGGAGTCGACGACGAGACGCGCCCCGCCGTACCCGAGGAACAGCGATCCCACCGACCCGGCCAGCACGGCCGCCGCCCCCCAGGCCACGACGACGGGCAGCGACACCACGAAGGCGAGCCAGAGGCTGGCCACGAAGATCGTGGCCAGCACCCACCATCGCAGCGGCACCCGCAACCGCTCCTCGAAGTGCACGACGCCTCGCGAGGTCACGGAGGACAGGGTCCCATTCGCGGCAGACCCCACCCCGACTAGGGTCGCGTGCATGGTCGACATCCTCCTGCGGCGGTTGGACGAGCAGGTCCCGGTGCCGGCCTACTCCCATCCCGGTGACGCCGGAGCGGACCTGGCGACGACGGTGGACGTCGACCTCGCGCCGGGCCAGCGTGCCACGGTGCCGACCGGGATCAGCCTCGCGCTGCCGTCGGGGTACGTCGCCCTGGTGCACCCTCGTTCGGGTCTGGCAGAGCGCTGTGGCCTGAGCATCGTGAACGCGCCCGGGACCATCGACGCGGGATACCGCGGAGAGGTCAAGGTGATCCTGGTCAACCTCGACCCCGCCGAGCCGGTGCGGCTGCGTCGAGGTGACCGCATCGCGCAGCTGGTGATCCAGCAGGTGGAGACGGCGCGGTTCATCGAGGTGGAGCAGCTGCCGGGCTCGGCTCGTGGGGCCGGCGGCCATGGCTCGACTGGCGGGTTCGGGGCGGCGGTGGCGGTTGCGTCGGGAGAGCAGCCGTGATCTTCCGTCGCACCCGACGTGACGACCCCGAGGCTGCCGAGGATGTCGAGTCCGTGGAGACCGGCGACACGGGGGACGTCGAGGACGCGCCCGAGACCAGCCGCCGCGACGGCCCGTGGGACGTCAGCGAGATCGATCTCGACGAGGACTCCGGACGGGTCGACCTCGGGGCGTTGCTGATCCGCGGCACACCGGGGATCGAGCTGCGGCTGCAGGTCGACGAGGCGACCCAGGCCGTCGGCGCGGTGATCCTGGTGGGGCCCGAGGGAGCGGTGGAGCTCCGGCCCTTCGCGGCTCCCCGCAACGCCGACATCTGGGAGGACATCCGCACCGAGATCGCCGCCGAGACCGCGCGACGCGGCGGCACGGCTACGCCTCGCGACGGGGCCTACGGGACCGAGCTGTCGGTCTCCATGTCGGCGCGCACGCCCGAGGGGAAGCCCGCGACCCAGGTGTCGCGGGTGCTCGGGATTCGGGGACCACGCTGGCTGCTGCGGGCGTCGTTTCTCGGCAAGCCTGCTCTCGAGCCGGACGCGGACGGCGTGTTGGAGACCGCGCTACGCGATGTGGTGGTGGTCCGCGGCAGCGAGCCGATGCCGCCGGGCGACCCGCTCCCGCTGGTGATGCCGACGAACGCACAGCCGATACAGCCGCCCTCCCCGCCGGGCGGGCCGCAGCCGGGCGACACATCAACCGCTTAGTGCCCCGACCGGCAACGTTTGCCCTGCTGCGCGCCGACTGGCGGGCACCCGGCGGCGTTGTCGTCACTCGACGATGCTCGAGCATCGCCTTCGCTCCGACGCCTTGCCGTGCACTCCGCCAGACGACGCTCGCGACGAACAACACTGCCGGTCGGGCCACTAGTCTTGACCCATGTCCGAAGAGAAGGGTCGCCTGCGTCGCAGCCTCGGTCGCAGCATCAGTCGTTGGGCGAGCTCGAGCGACATGGAGGCCCAGCAGCTGAAGGGCGACACCGTCAAGGCGGGCTGCTGCCCCATCGAGCAGGCGACGGACCGTGAGCGCGTCGAGCTGCAGGGCAGCCTCCGCACGGTGACGCTGCGCCCCCGCGGTGGCGTGCCCGCACTGGAGGCCGAGCTGTACGACGGCTCCGGGGTGATCACGTTGATCTGGCTCGGGCGCCGTCGGATCGCCGGGATCGAGCCGGGCCGTCGACTCCAGGTGAATGGCCGGATCGGTGCCCACGACGGGATGCGGGTCATGTTCAACCCGCGCTACGAGCTGGGATCCTGACCCGTGTCGCAGGCTGAGACGACCGAGTCCGACCCGGTCGGCAACGACACCGTGGAGAGCGTCGTACGCGCTCAGCTAGCACGCTCACTCGGCGGCAGACGCGGCATGCTCGAGGCGGCCGTGCCGACCGCCGCCTTCACCGCCATCTTCCTGTCCACCCGCGACCTGCGGCTTGCGTTGATGGTCAGCATCGGTGCCGCCGTCGTCCTGCTGGTGATCCGCGTGGTGCAGCGCTCGAGCGTTCAGTTCGTGGTCAACAGCCTGCTGGGGATCGGGCTGGGGACTCTCTTTGTCTGGCTCAGCGCGCGTGGCGGGGGTGACGCCTCGGAGCAGGCCCTTGCCTACTTCCTGCCGGGCATCTTCTACAACGGCGTGTACACGGTGCTGATCACGTTGAGCATCCTCACCCGATGGCCCGTCGTGGGGTTCATGGTGGGCAGCGTCGCCGGCGATCCCACCGCCTGGCGCGCGGACCGGCAGATCGTGCGGCTGTGCAGCAACTTGAGCTGGTTCCTGGTCGTGCCGTGCGTCATTCGGCTGGCGGTGCAGGTGCCCCTCTACCTCGCGGGGAAGAGCGGTGCCATCGACCCCGACACCGCGGTTGCCGTGCTCGGAGTCTCCAAGATCGCGATGGGCTGGCCGTTGCAGCTTGCCGCGCTCGGCGGGATGGTGTGGCTGCTGGCCCGCAACCACACCCCGCTCGACTCGCGCGAGGAGCTCCCCAAGCTGGCCTGACGCCGCTAGGACCCACCATGCTCCTCGGGGGCGAGCAGCCGCTCCAGCTCGTCCTCGGAGGCTTCCGCCGAGACGAACAACAGCTCGTCGCCGGACTCGATCGGCTGCTCGGCCGTGGGTGCGTACACCTGCCCGTCGCGCAGGATCGTCACCAGCGCTGTGTTCTCCGGCCAGGGGATCAACCCAGACGGCTTGCCGACGTACGGCGAGTCCGAGGGCAGCGTCATCTCGACGAGGTTCGCGTTGCCCTGGCGGAAAGTGAACAGGCGGACCAGGTCGCCGACGCTGACCGCCTCCTCGACGAGCGCGGACATGATGCGGGGAGTGGACACGTTGACGTCGACCCCCCATGCCTCGGTGAACAGCCACTCGTTGTTCGGGTGGTTGACCCGCCCGACGGTGCGGGGGACGCTGAACTCGGTCTTCGCGAGCAGTGCGGTGACCAGGTTCGCCTTGTCGTCGCCGGTGGCGGCGATCACCACATCGCACTGCTCCAGCTTCGCCTCCTCCAACGAGGACAGCTCACACGCATCAGCCAGCAGCCACTCCGCTTCCGGCACTCGCTCCGGCTTGATGCTCGCGGGGGCCTTGTCGATGAGCAGCACCTTGTGGCCGTTGTGAATCAGCTCACGGGCCACGGAGCGACCCACCGCTCCTGCTCCTGCGATGGCGACTCTCATCCGTCCTCCGGCCCGGCGTGGAACACCTCGTAGACCTGGTCGGCGTTCTCCTCGCGCATCACCAGGTGGAGCAGGTCACCCTCCTGGATCACCGTGTCACGCGTGGGCAGCATGCCCTCGCCGAGCCGGTCGATCCACGCGATCCGGCTGCCGGACTGCTCCTGCAGCGTGCGGGTGCGCTGACCGACCCAGGGCTCGATGACCCGCACCTGGTCGAGGCGGATCGTCCCGGAGGGGTCGCGAAAGTCCGGCTCGCCGCCCGCGGGCAGGAGCCGGCGCAACACCTGGTCCGCAGTCCACCGCACGGTGGCCACCGTCGTGATCCCCAGCCGCTGGTAGACCTCGGCTCGGCCAGGGTCGTAGATGCGTGCGACGACCTGCTGGATGCCGAAGGTCTCGCGGGCCACCCGGGCGGCGATGATGTTGGAGTTGTCGCCACTGGAGACCGCAGCGAACGCCTCGGCCTTCGCGATGCCGGCCTCGTCCAGGACGTCCTGGTCGAAACCCACACCGGTCACCTTCGTCCCGTTGAACGAGGGACCGAGCCGGCGGAACGCGTCAGGATTGCTGTCGATGATGGACACGGTGTGGTCACGACGTTCCAGACCGCGCGCAAGGGTCGAGCCCACCCGTCCGCAGCCCATGATCACGACGTGCACGAAACAGACGCTACCGGACCTTGCCCGTCCCGTCCGGTCGATCGGCACGCCACGGCCGCTAGCCTTGCCCCTCGTGGGAGTCGGAGACGTATCCAAGCGCATCCTTCTGGGCCGGAAGCTGCGCAGCACCCAGCTCGGCGAGACGTTGCTTCCCAAGCGCATCGCGCTTCCCGTCTTCGCCAGCGACGCCCTGTCATCGGTCGCCTACGCGCCGGACGAGATCTTCATCATGCTCTCCGTTGCCGGGGTCAGCGCCTACACGTGGTCCTGGAAGATCGGGATTCTCGTCGCGCTGGTGATGCTGACCGTGGTGGCGTCGTACCGGCAGAACGTGCACGCCTACCCCAGCGGTGGCGGTGACTACGAGGTGGCCACCGTCAACCTGGGCAAGACCGCGGGCGTCACTGTCGCGTCCGCGCTGCTCGTCGACTACGTGCTCACCGTCGCGGTGTCGATCTCCTCGGGTGCGCAGTACGCCGCATCCGCGCTTCCGTTCCTCTCCGGGCATGAGGCCCCCGTGGGTGCGGGGCTGGTGGTCCTCCTGGCGGCCCTGAACCTGCGCGGCGTCCGCGAGTCGGGGACGTTCTTCGCCATCCCGACCTACCTGTTCATGGTGGCAATCCTGGGTATGTGCGGCTGGGGTCTCCTGCGCTACCTGTCCGGGAACCTGCCCAACGTGGAGAGCGCCGACCTGCAGATCGTCAAGGCGACCGGCTACGAGGGCACGATCACGACCGTGGCCCTGGTCTTCCTCCTCGCACGTGCGTTCTCCTCCGGCTGCGCGGCGCTGACCGGGGTGGAAGCCATCTCGAACGGCGTGCCGGCCTTCCGGAAGCCGAAGAGCGCGAACGCGGCGACCACCCTGCTCCTGCTGGGGACGATCGCGATCGCGATGATGCTCAGCGTCATCACGCTCGCCCAGCAGATGAACCTGCGCTACGTCGACCCCGACGACGTGGACCGGCTGGTGGACGTCGACGGCAACCCGGTGCCGCCCGGGTTCGACCAGGACACCGTGATCGCCCAGATCGCGCGAGGTGTCTTCGACAACTTCTCCCCAGGCTTCTACTTCGTCGTGGCCGCCACTGGCGTGATCCTGGTGCTCGCCGCGAACACCGCCTTCAACGGGTTCCCGGTGCTGGGCTCCATTCTCGCCAAGGACGGACTGCTTCCCCGGCAGCTCGGCTCGCGCGGCGACCGGCTCGCCTACAGCAACGGCATTGTGATCCTGGCTGCCATGGCCGTTGCGCTCATCTTCGCCTTCGATGCAGAAGTGACCAGGCTCATCCAGCTCTACATCGTCGGCGTCTTCGTCTCCTTCAACCTCAGCCAGCTCGGCATGATCCGGCACTGGACACGGCACCTGCGCACCGAGACCGACCCGTCCGTACGCCGACGGATGTTCCGCTCGCGCGCCATCAACACCTTCGGCCTCGGCATGACAGCCGTTGTGCTCGTCATCGTGCTCGTGACGAAGTTCCTCGCCGGTGCCTGGATCGCGATCTTGGCGATGGGCACCTTCTTCCTGATCATGAGGGGCATTCAGCGTCACTACGACAACGTGACGCAGGAGCTGGTGATCTCTGAAGGAGACCAAGTCCTGCCGACGCGCGTGCACGCCATCGTCGCGGTCTCGCGGCTGCACAAGCCCACCATGCGGGCCCTCGCCTACGCGAAAGCCGCGCGTCCGAACGTCCTCGAGGCAGTCTTCGTCGATGCGGACTCCGCGGCGACAGCGCGGCTTATGGAGGAGTGGGACCAGCAGAACATCGACGTGCCGCTCAAGGTGCTGTACTCGCCGTACCGGGAGATCATCCGCCCGATCGTCGACTACGCGCGCAGCATCCGCAACGCCAACCCGCGCGGCGTGGTCGCGGTCTACATCCCGGAGTACGTCGTCGGCCGCTGGTGGGAGCATTTGCTGCACAACCAGACCGCGTGGCGGCTCAAGGGCAGGCTGTTGTTCACCTCGGGTGTGATGGTGACCTCCGTGCCCTTCCAGCTGCGCTCGTCGGAGATCGCCAAGCAACGTGCGAGCCGGATGCATACCCGGGCGCAGCCCGGTGACGTCCGGCGCGGCCGTGTCCTCACCGACCCGAAGGACGACCGGGGGGATTCCGCGAGCGATGAGCGCACGCCGTGAGCGCACGCCGCGCGGCGCTTCGCTGACCGGCGACCGCTACATCGTCGATGTGGGTCCGGTTGCCCACGGCGGCCACTTCGTAGCCCGGCACGACGGACGCGTGATCTTCATTCGCCACGCGCTGCCGGGCGAACGTGTGGTCGTGGAGGTGACCGAGGGGGAGAAGGGTTCGAGGTACCTGCGCGGCGATGCCGTGTCAGTGGAGTCGGCAGCACCCTCGCGGGTCGAGGCTCCGTGCCCGTTCGCCGGACCAGGTCGCTGTGGGGGCTGCGACTTCCAGCACGTAAGTCTTGAGGAGCAGCGGCTGCTCAAGGCGGCCGTGGTGCGTGAGCAGTTTCATCGCCTCGCCGGTTCCGCGGCGAACGACCTGGTGGGCTCGCTGGTCGTCGAGCCGGCCCCCGACGAGCGCGACGGGCTGCGCTGGCGCACGCGCGTGCGCTACGCCGTGTCCTCCTCGGGAGCGCGAGGATTTCGCAAGCACCGATCGCATGACGTGGTCCCGGTCGACGACTGCTTGATCACCCATCCCGCGGCGGTGTCACTAGTGGAGTCGTCCTGGTCAGGCGAGCCCGCGGCATCCCACGAGAACACCGAGCAGGTCCGCGACCACCGGTTTCGGGTCGCCAGCGACGGCTTCTGGCAGCCGCACCGCGACGCCCCAGCCTTGCTCGTCGATGCGGTGCTCGACGCGCTCGACCCGCAGCCGGGCGAGAGCTGCATGGACCTGTACGCCGGAGTCGGTCTGTTCGCCCGCTTCCTGGCTGATCGCGTGGGAGAGGCGGGCGACGTGTTCGCCGTCGAAGCCGATCGCAACGCCGTTCGGCTGGCGCGCTCGAACCTCGCCGGTGTTTCGGGCGCCACGGTCATCCGCGGACGCGTGGACGCCGTACTCAAGGACCCGAGAACTCCGTCGGAGGTAGACCTGGTGGTGCTCGACCCGCCGCGCACCGGAGCCAAGCGAGCGCTTGTCGGTGCGATCGCATCGCGCGCTCCACGGGCGGTGGCTTACGTCGCCTGTGACCCGGCCGCTCTTGCGCGTGATGTCGCCACCTTCGCCGAGCACGGCTACCGGCTCAGCGGGTTGCGTGCCTTCGACCTGTTCCCGATGACCCACCACGTTGAATGCGTCGCGCTGCTGGAGAAGACCGGCTCTGACCTGCGGCGGAGCGACTCCCGATAACGATGTCGGCCTCCGCCAATCCGACTGATGGCGCCTTATGGCTCGCTTTGGGCTCGATGTATGCGGACCGGCGGACCTGGACGCTGGATCCGGTTTGCAGAGTCGCTGGCGGATCCGCCGCGCACGGCGTGAAGAACGCCGCGGTGGTCGGGCCGGGGGAGTGGCGGGCTATGAACCGCCAATGCCCGCGAACGCATCGACGCCCCTCGCTCCGACATCGCCCGAGCCCGCCCGAGACGTCCAGGAGGACGCAGCCGACCTCGCGGCGGTGATCCCATGGCTGCCCGGACCGTCACTCCAACCCGCCGAGGACTGACCGACCAGGACCTGGAGCGGATCACCCACGCCACCCAGGCCGCCCGCGCGTCCGGCACCCACAAGATCTACCAGTACGCCTGGGAGCAGTGGGCCACCTGGTGCACCGAGCTTGTGACTGCGTATCGACCGAAGCAGATGATACAGTTGCTGCGGATGAAGCAGATAGCCTTGGAGGTGGATCATGACCGAGACGCTCACTCGTGACGCCGACCAGTTGCACCGCGCGCTCGCCAAGGGCGGTGACCAGGTGAGGCTGACGGTCTCCCGTGAGACCGCCGAATGGATGGCTCGGCTGGTCGACGCGCGCGTCGAGGGTCAGGAGGTCGTCCTCGCCAACGCGCTGGAGGAGGTCACCCCGACGCAGGCGGGCCGACTGCTGGGCATGTCCCGCCCGCAGGTCCGCAAGTTGATGGACCAGCGCCGACTGGACTTCCGCAAGGTTGGCACCCACCACCGCATCACGGTCGCGTCGATCCAAGCGCTCCTCGAGGCGGAGCGCCGGCGTCGGGCGCCATTGCTCGCCGAGTTGGCGCAGTTCCAGAACGACGCTGGACTCGTCGAGTAGTCCAGTCGGAGGGCACCACCCTGCCGATGGACGTACTCGGGCCGATCACGATCGTGCTCGGCGACGCCAACGTCCTGTATCCACGCGTGCTGCGCGACTACCTCGTCTACGCCAGCGACCAAGGCGCCATCGCACTGCGGTGGAGCCGCGAGATACTCGACGAGGCGGTCGAACATCTTGCAGACAACATCGCCACCTTCACGCCGGAACAAGGCGAGCTGCTCATCCGCCTCCTCAACAGCGCGTTCCCGTACGCCGAAGTCAAGCCGTCCCCGGCGGCACGACGCAAGGTAGACACACTCGACCTTCCCGACGAGGACGACCGCCACGTGCTCGCGGCAGCCGTCGCGGCACGCGCGGACATCCTGTGCACCGACAACGTCAAGGATTTCCCGCGCGAAGCCATGGACTCCGTCGGCATCGAACTGCTCAACGCCGACACACTGCTGGCCAGGCTCGTCACGGCCCACCCGTCCAAGATGCTCGCCGCACACCGCTCAGCCGTCGCCAGCCTGACCGGAGCCACCGAAGCCTCGACGCTGGCCGCGCTGAGACACGCCAACGCCACCAAGACCGCTGGTCTGATGGCGGAACTGCTCAAGAACGCCTGACCGCGAACCCCGGCCATGTGGCCGAGGCCAGTGATCGGTCCGGGGTCTTGGCACGCCATCGCAGGCCGGAACTCATCAACCAGGCTCGCTATCGTGACGACGTGCCGGAGGACTTCGTGATCGCCCGCAACGCCGAACCCGGGTCGACGCTGCCCTACCTCCTCCGTGTCCCGCTCGGCGACGGGATCATCCTCAAGGCGAAGGACACCTGGCCGCGCACCGGCAAGGTCTACTGCCACCGTGTCGAGGAGTGGCCGGCCGACGCCGAGATCATCGAGCGGGTGCCGGTGCGGTCCTGCATGAGGCGGGGTGCCGCGATCGACCTGGTGCTCGACCGCGGGCGGGAGAACCGCTCCCAGATCGTCGTCACCAACGCCCGCGGCCGGCAGATGATCTTCTGGCAGACCGCCCGCACCTCCAAGCAAGCACGTCCTGCGGTAACCGTTCCCGGCGCCCGCGCCAGCGGAGTCGCCGACCTGGAGATCGCGGTCGACATCCGCGAGCGTTATCCGTTCACCTTCGCTGACCGGCAGGCGACAACCCGACGTGAGCCGCTCAGCGCCGGCGACTACGGACTCATCGTCGACGGGCTGTTGCAGGCGACGGTGGAGCGAAAATCCCTGGCCGACCTCGTTTCTTCGCTGACCACGGGCAAACTGAAGTTCCAGCTCACCGAGTTGTCCGTGATCCCACGTGCCGCCGTGGTCGTCGAAGAGCGCTACTCGCAGGTCTTCAAGCTCGACCACGTCCGGCCCAGCGTCGTGGCTGATGCGATCGCCGAATGCCACATCCGGTTTCCGACCGTTCCGATCGTCTTCTGCGACACCCGCAAGCTTGCCCAGGAGTGGACCTACCGCTTCCTCGCAGCTGCTCGCATCGGGCTCTGCGAGGAGATGGTTGGCGACCTCGCCGTACGCGACCTCGAAGGGGCGCCACCGCTCGCGCCCGCACCGCCTTCGCCGGCACACGTACGTGCTTGGGCGACCACGAACAGCATCGTCGTCTCCGACCGGGGCAGGATCCCGGCGGCGGTGATGGATCAATACCTCGCGGCCCGTGCCCGAGGCGAGACCTGAGACTCCGTGTCGATTGTGACCGTCGGAGCCGGAACTTCGAGGGCGCGGTTTGGGCGCACTTTGAATCGCGGTGGGTCGCAGAGGGGTACCGACGCAACGAGCGTCCAAGACCGCAAAGCCGCAGGTCAGAGCGCCCAGTTTCCGCCAATGAACGCAATCTTCGGCAAAGGATCGCGCTCACGCTCAGTACCATCGGCCTCCTTCCGATGACCCATCACGTCGAGTGCCTGGCACTGCTGGAAGCCTGATCGGGAGCCGGAGTCACCGCTCGGGCGCACGATCGAGAGGATCTCTGCGAGCTGGTCGTCCACGCGGTCGAACCGGATATCCGCGCGATCGAACCGGGCGTCGTGCCGGGCCAGGTGTCGGTCGATCCCGTCGAACCGCCGGTCGTGGTGAGCCAGCTTGTCCTGGATCGAGCCGAGAATCTCGTAGACGGCATCGATGCCGGAGTCATGCTGACGGATCTTGCGCTCCGTCTAACGTTGGCTCATCGGCATGTCCAGCAGGCTACGCACGCCCACAGGGCCTGCCAGGGGTCGACGCGAAACTGTGGAAACCGATCTCCGACCCGGGATGGCAGCTTCGCTTCGTTCATGTATCTTGATGTCAAGATAGTTGTCTCGAC
>Ga0136617_10005525_pt1 | contig 11312 bp, 6 predicted proteins | sample AntDrymUQ3222106_2_FD_129672 | JGI IMG/M metagenome (GOLD analysis project Ga0136617, IMG submission 129672) | Polar desert sand microbial communities from Dry Valleys, Antarctica - metaG UQ322 (21.06) | ecosystem: Environmental > Terrestrial > Soil > Desert | place: Antarctica: Dry Valley...
CTCGTATCGCTGCCGAACGCCGAGCTGGGGTCGGCCCGTCTGCGGGCCGGGGCCTGGTTCGCGGTGGCGGGGGATCCCCTCGTGACCGCGATCGTGACCGATCTGGGCGGACGGTCCTTCACCGTGCGCGACGAGCACCGCGCCGCCTACCACGCAGCGGCGGCCATCGCCTCGAACCACCTCGTCGCCCTCATGGGCCAGGTCGAGCGGGTCGCCGAGGTCGCCGGGGTGCCGCGGGAGGTGTTCGACGACCTGGCCCGCCGATCGCTCGAGAGCGTCTCCGCCCTCGGCCCGGCGGCCGCTCTCACCGGCCCGGCGGCCCGCGGCGACGAGGCCACGCTCGATCGCCACCGGGCCGCCCTCGACGCCTCAGAGCTCCCGGCCTACGAGGCGATGGTCGACCAGGCCCGCCGCCTCGCCGCGGAATCAGCGCCGGCGGGGGTTGATCGGTGCGGGTCCTAGCAACCGTCGCGGAGGTGCGGGCGGCCGTCGACGGCGCCCGGGCCTCGGGGGTGACGGTGGGCTTCGTGCCCACCATGGGTTCCCTCCACGAGGGTCACACATCGCTCATGGCCGCAGCCCGGGCCGACTGTGACCTGGTGGTGGCCAGCATCTTCGTCAACCCCCTCCAGTTCGGGGCGGAGGAGGACCTCGACGGCTACCCCCGGACCCTCGAGCAGGACATCGCCTTGGCCGCCGATGCCGCCGTCGATGTGGTTTTCGCGCCGTCTGCGGCCGAGATGTACCCCCGGCCGGTGCTGACCACCGTGACCGTCGCTGACCTCACCGAACGATTCGAGGGCGCCAGCCGCCCGGAGCACTTCGCCGGGGTGGCCACGGTGGTCGCCAAGCTGTTCGGCATCGTCGGGGCCAGCCGGGCCTACTTCGGCGAGAAGGACTGGCAGCAGCTCTGCGTCGTGCGGCGGATGGTCGCCGACCTCTCGTCGCCCACGACCGTCGTCGCCTGCCCGACGGTGCGCGAGCCCGACGGCCTCGCTCTCTCCAGCCGCAACGCGTACCTGGCCCCAGCCGAGCGGGCCGCCGCCGCTGTGCTGCACCGGGCCCTACAGGAGGGAGGCGCCCTCGTCGAGGCGGGGGAGCGCTCGCGGGCGGCGGTCGAGCGGCACATGGAGGAAGCCGTGGCCGCAGAGCCGCTCGTGGACCTCGACTACGCCGCCGCGGTCGAGGCCGACACCCTGGCCTCCCTCGATCCGCTACAGGGGGCAGTGCGCCTGCTCATCGCGGCGCGGGTCGGTCGCCCTCGCCTCCTCGACAACCTGGGCCTGACCGTCGCCGGATGACCCTCCCATCGAACTGGTGTCGATCTGACCGGTCATGGCCGGCGCGATCGACACCAGTTGGGAAGCGGCTCGGTGTTGTGGGCGGCCGCTGCGGCGGGCAGGATGACGGCGTTGCACCCCAGGGGGTGACCGGCTCTGTCGGCGCCCACCACCGAGGAGCCAGCCTCATGCGCCGACGGATGATGAAGTCGAAGATCCACCGCGCCACGGTGACCGACGCCGACCTCCACTACGTGGGGTCGGTGACCGTCGACCGTGACCTGATGGATGCAGCCGACCTGGTGCCCTTCGAGCAGGTCGCCGTGGTCGACATCGACAACGGCGCCCGCCTGGAGACCTACGTGATCGAGGGGCCCAGGGGCGCCGGCGACCTCTGCCTCAACGGCGCGGCGGCGCGCCTCGTCTCTCCCGGCGACAAGGTGATCCTCATCAGCTACGCCGACTACGACGAGAACGAGCTGGTGTCCTACGCCCCCCGGGTCGTCCACGTCGATACCTCCAACGGTCTCGTCGACGAGGAGAAGGCCCGCAGCCTCGCCGCCGGTGAGTCACCCGCCCCCCGCCGCTACGTGGAGGTGGACGCCCCGACCCCGTCGGGCAAATCCTGACCGCGATCGGCTGACGGTCGGCCCGGCCGCGTCGGGCGGTGCGGGCCTATCGTCGGGCTATGGGCGAGCCCTCGATCGACGAGCTCGATCTGCTGGTCTTGGGCAGCGGGGTGGCCGGGCTGTCGGCGGCGGTGCGCGCCGCGGATCGTCACGACATGCGGGTCGGTGTCCTGACCAAGGGGGCGCTGCCCCAGGCCACCACCCGCTGGGCCCAGGGCGGGGTGGCGGCTGTGCTGCACGATGACCCGGACTCGACCGACCTGCACCTGGCCGACACGCTGGCGTGCGGAGCCGGCCTGTGCGATGTCGACGCCGTGCGGGTGCTGGTCGACGAGGGGCCGCAGCGAGTCCTCGACCTGATCGCCCTCGGTGCCGCGTTCGATCGTGATCCTGACGGCAGCTTGCAGCTCGCCCGCGAGGGTGGCCACAGCGAAGCGCGCGTCGTGCACGCCGGTGGGGCGGCAACCGGGGCCGAGGTCGAGCGTGCACTGGTCGTGGCCGTCCAGCGAGGGGCCGCTGCCCTCTACGAGCACCACTTCGCTCTCGACCTGGTCACCGACGGGGGGCGCTGCCGGGGCGTCACCGCGCTCGGGCCCGACGGTGCACCGGTGACGGTCCGGGCGGCCAACGTGCTCGTCACGACCGGCGGGGCCGGCCAGCTCTACGCGGTCACGACCAACCCGACCGAGGCCACCGGCGACGGCATCGCCATGGCCCTGCGGGCCGGTCTTGCCGTGGCCGACATCGAGTTCATCCAGTTCCACCCCACCGCCCTGCACCACGAGGCCATGCCCCGTCCGTTGCTCTCGGAGGCGTTGCGTGGCCACGGCGCCCTCCTTCGCGACGGCCACGGCGAGCGCTTCGTCGACGAGCTCCAGCCCCGTGACGTCGTCTCTCGCGCCGAGGTAGAGGTCATGGCCGCTCAAGGCATAGATCATGTGTTCCTCGACGCCCGCCACCTGGAGGATTTCGCCTCTCGGTTCCCCACCATCGCCGCCGCCCTCGCCGAGGCCGGCCTCGACCCGGCCACCGACCTGCTGCCGGTGGCGCCGGCCGCCCACTACACCTGTGGCGGGATCGTGACCGATCTCGACGGGGCCAGCTCGCAGCCCGGGCTGTGGGCCGCGGGGGAGGCGGCCTGCACGGGCGTCCACGGGGCCAACCGCCTGGCGTCCAACTCGCTGCTGGAGGGCATGGTGTTCGGCCCGCGAGCGGTGGAGGCCATCGAGGACGGGCGCTCGGGGCCGTCGGCCTCCGGAGCGATGCGCGCCGTGCTCGAGACCGAGGATCACGATGCTCCGCGCGGTCCTCGCTCCATCGGCGAACGGACGGTGGCTCGACCTCAGCCCGTCGCGGTCGGGACCGTGCTCCCCGTCGTCGCGTGGGACAAGGTGCGCGCCGGTCTGCAACGGGCCATGAGCGCCGGAGCCGGTGTCGTGCGCGACGAGGCCTCGCTCGGCGCCGCCGGTGCCGTCGCCACCAGTGCGGCCGAGGCCGTGGCCGCCAGCTCATCCAGCGGCGAAATCACCGATAAGGCGGCCTGGGAGGTGGCCAATCTGGCCGAGGTGGGCCGGGCTCTCGTCGCCGCGGCCACCGAGCGCACCGAGAGCCGCGGGGCCCACACCAGGCGCGATCACCCCCACCTCGACCCCTCCCAGACCCATCGCCTGGTCCTGATCTGACCCCGTCACCTCCGAAGTGGGTGCAGTTCTGCACCCCAGGGCCTGCTGAACTGCGCCCAGAACGACACACACACACATGGTGGTCAGGCCCGCTTCGAGTGGAGCGGGTCACTCCGTGCGCAGGGCGGCGGCCGGGCGGGTGCGACCGGCCAGCCAGCTCGGCGCCAGGGCCGCCAACCCGGCGACAGCCACCGTCGCGGGCACGATGCAGAGCAGGAGCACCACCGGGACCGAGGGTGCCGATCCCGCCCCCAGGAGCCGATCGAGGGCTGACCAGGCCACCCGGCCGACGACGACGCCGAGGGGCAGGCCGATCACCAGGGCCAGGGCCACGAACCAAAGCGCCATCGCCGCGGTGGTGGCGGTGAGCTGGCGCCGTACGAAGCCGAGTGCCCTGAGCATGGCCAGGTCGCGACGGGACGAGCGCACGGTGCTCACCAGGCTGTGCACCAGCGCGGCGACAGCCAGGAGCGCCAGCAGCGCAGCCAGCAGCACCGGAAGGCTGCGGATGCGCTGGATGTCGAAGACCGCGTTGGGCAGGACCGGCTCGAGCAGCAGGTCTCCGGCGAGCTCGTCCAGCTCCTCCTCTGCGGCAAGCGAGATGTCGGCGCGGTACTCGAGCAGCGCGAGGGTGGGCGGGTTCTCAGGCGGGGAGACCTCCAGGAAGGTGTCGAGCGTGACCACCCCGCCGTCACCGAAGCCATCCCCTATGGACCCGATCTCGGGCACGATGGCCGTGCCGGTGATGGCGAGGTTGACGGGGCCGGCCCCGGAGTTGACCTCGATCGTGTCGCCGATGTCCTTGTCGAGCTGGTCGAGGAGGCGGCGGCCGAGGACGATCTCGCGGGGCCCCAGGGGCTCGCGACCGTCCAGGATCTGTCCCACCTCAATACCGCGGCCGGACTCCACCCCGATCACCCCGAACTCCTCGTCCCCCGACTGCACTCCGACGCTGCCGCTCTGGGCGACTTCGGCGACCCCGGGCGCGCCGGTGAACATGGCCTGCAGTTCCTCGGCGTTGCCGGTGAAGGGGCTCCCGGCCACGGCGTCGAAGGTCCAGCCGTAGCGCTCCGGCTCGGCGGTCAGGTGGTCGATGCTGGCGAGGAACGTCCCCGCTGCGACCAGGGCGATGATGCCGGTTGCGACGCCGGCCAGGGCAGAGCGCGTGGCGGTCGCCGACTCCCGACGTCCCGACGCCATGGCCAGCCCGGCGACGACCGATGGCGCCGAACCGACTCGCGCCGCCAGCTCGGCCACGGTGGCCCGGCCCGATCGTTGGCGGCCGACTTCGCCGTGGCGGACGATCGAGATCCCGACAAGCGCGGCCCTGGCCGCGAAGAGCGCTGCGATGGCGACCGCCCCGAGGGCTATGACGGCGAGATTCACGTCGACGCCGGGGCGCGGTTCGACCTGGCGGGCCAGCCCGACCGGGGTCAGAGGCGACCAGGCAATGGCCCCGACCGCGGCGACGACAGCGCCACCGAGGCCGACGACGGCCCCGCGCAGCGCAGGCGCCATCACCCGCTGCCCTCGGGTCATGCCGACTGCCCGCAGCAGCTCGCTGTCAGAGCCGTCGGCGCGCAGCTGCCGGGCCAGGCTCTGGCCCACGGTCAGGGCGGCGGCCAGACCGAGGGCTGCGGCGAAGAGGAGGAGGCCGAGGGACTGCACGTCGATGGCCCTCTGGGTGGTCGGGTTCACCGCCGGCTCGTCGTTGAGGAACTGCACGGTGTCGCCGCCGGGGAGGGCCCGGACGGCGTCGGTGAACGCTCTGGTCGCAGTCCGGCCACCGTCGAGCTCGAAGCCGATCAGGGTGTTGACCGTGCCCACCTTCTCGCCGTAGCGCTCGAGGAACGACGCCGGCAGATACACGTTGGCGGCGCTGGCGTAGCCCACCTGGTCGGTCGCCGAGGGGTCTGCGGTGGTGATGTCGTCGACCTCGCGCACCACTGCGCCCACCTGGACGGTGACCTCTGACCCGTCCGGCCCGCCCGCGAGGTCGAAGCTCTCGAGCTGTTCGGCCGAGTAGAGGCCGATCACGAGCTCGTCTCCGACGCCGAGGTCGAGCTGCTGTGCCGCCGGTTGATCGATGACGGCGGCCAGCGGGTCCTTGAGGTCCGGTGGGCTCCCCTCGAGGATCTGGGCACCAGCCACCGGGTCGGTGGCGGCGAAGGCGATGATCGCGCCCTTGGGTTCGACGGCGTCGACGAGCAGGAACGTGAAGGCGGCCGACGACCTGACCTGGGGAAGCGCGTTGATCTCCTCTGGGTCGGCCTCACCAACGTCGAACACGAGGGCATCGCGCGGCCCGCCGACCTCGGTCACGAGGCGCTCGGGCGCGGTCGAGGTCCGGCTCGCCCCCGCGACGGCCGCGATCACGCCGCTGCCCGCCAGCCCGACCATCAGCATCAGTACCAGGGTGCCCACCCATCGACGCCGCAGCTCGAGCCGAGTGCGCCACAGGACAGCAACCATCGGCCAAGTGTGGAGGTCGGGGCCAGCTCTGTGAAGGGTGCTGCCCACCTCCGCAGAGTGTGGCCAGCACACCCGACGGGTTGTCGTGGGGGCGGGGAGTGGGTTGGATGCCGGAGCCATGCCCGATGTCCCTGTCCCGTCGCCGGCACCGGCACCGACGTCGCCGTCGTCGTCGTCGTCGTCGTCGTCGATGATCGGGCGGGGTGTGGCCCTGCTGTGGCGATCGGTGCGGACCCATCCGGCGCCGTTCGCCGTCTCCATGGTCGGCGCCACCCTGTTCGCGCTCATGGCCGTGGCCGCCACCACCGCTCTGGGCCGGGTCACCGACGAGGTGATCGTCCCCGGCCTGGCCGACGGGCGGCGCGCCGGCGACGGCACCTTTGGCGGCGTCGATGCCTCCACGGTGCTCGTCGTCACCGGCGCCGTGGTGGTCATCGCCCTGGCTCGGGCGGCCGGTGTGGTCGCGCGCCGCTTCTTCTGTGCCATGACGACGTTCCGCATGGGGGTGACGTGGAGGACCCAGCTGGCCGACCGCTACCTGGCCGCTCCCCTCCGGTTCCACACCCGGCACCCCGCCGGCGAGCTGATGGCCCACGCCGACAACGACACGGTGAAGGCCATAGAGTTCATCAACCCGGCACCGTTCTCCATGAGTGCCCTGCTCATCGGCGTGGTCGCCCTGGGCCGCCTGCTGATGGTCGACTGGGTCCTGGCCGCGGTTGCGCTGGCTGTGTTCCCGGCCCTCCTCATCGCAAACCGGGCCTACACCAAGCGGGTCGAGGCCCCTTCGGCTCGCGGCCAGGCCCGCTACGGGGACATGGCCTCGGTCGCCCACGAGAGCTTCGACGGCGCCCTGGTCGTGAAGCTGCTGGGTCTCGGCGGCCACGAGACCGCCCGCTTCGGCCGGGCCGCTGACGCGGTCCGCACCGAGCGGGTCCAGGTCGGCGACCTGCGGGCCTGGTTCGAGCCCGGCCTGACCGCCCTGCCCAACCTGGGCTCGGTGGCGGTTCTCGGACTGGGCGCATGGCGCCTGTCGAACGGGGCCGTCACCGAGGGCGGCATCGTCGAGGCCCTCGCCCTGTTCGCGGTGCTGGCCACGCCGATGAGGGTGATGGGCTACCTGCTCCAGTCCTTCCCACCCGCAGTGGTGTCCGCCGAGCGCCTCGACGGTGTCCTGGCCCCCGACCCCACCGAGCGCCACCCGGCCCGGGGCATCGCCGCGCTGCCGACCACCCCGCTGGCGATCGAGGTCGAGCGCCTCGGCTTCGCCTTCGATCCCGCGACGCCGGTACTGCGAGACGTGTCGTTCGCCGTCGCGCCGGGCGAGGTGGTCGCCCTGACCGGTGCCACGGCGGGCGGCAAGACCTCTCTCTGCCTGTGCCTGGCCGGGCTTCTCGAACCGACCGAGGGTGTGGTGCGCCTGGGGGGCGCCCCCGTCGGTGATCTGGACCCGGCCGCCCTGCCCGGCTCGGTCGGGATCGTGTTCCAGGAGACGTTCCTGTTCGCCGACACCGTGCGGGCCAACGTGACCGCCGGTCTCGACGAAGCGGCGACGTCGGAGGACGACCTTCACCGGGCCCTGGTCCTGGCCCGGGCCGACGGTTTCGTCGCCGCCCTGCCCGACGGCCTCGACTCGGTCCTCGGCGAACGGGGCGTGACCCTCTCGGGCGGCCAGCGCCAGCGCCTGGCCCTGGCTCGGGCCCTCGTCCGTCGGCCTCGCCTGCTGGTGCTCGACGACGCGACCAGCGCCATCGATCCCACCGTGGAAGAGCAGATCCTCACCGGGCTCGGGCGCGACCTGGACACCACGACCCTCGTCGTCGCCCACCGCGTCTCGACCATCCGCTTGGCCGATCGGGTCGTGTTCCTCGAGGGGGGCGTCGTCGCTGGCGTCGGCTCCCATGACGAGCTGCTGGCATCGGTGCCGGCCTACGGCGCCCTCGTGAGGGCCTACGCCCAGGAGGAGGCCGACGCGGACGTCGACGACGCCGAGACGCTCGACGCCGTCGTCGAGGAGGTGTCGCGGTGACGGCCCCGCTGCCGGTGGAGACGGGGTCCGACCGGGTCCGCCGACCCGACATCGACACCGATGTCGTCGGCGGGCGCATCGAGGGCGGCACCGTCGAGGGTGGGACGGTGGATGCCTTCCGGCGGATCCTCCGACAGATGCCCGAGCTCCGCATCGGGGTCGGGCTGTCGATCGGGCTGGCCCTGGCCACCTCGGCCGGCCGGGTGGTCGTCCCGATCCTCACTCAACAGGTGCTGGACCGCGGCATCCTCGGTCCCGAGGGCTACCGGCCGGGCTTCGTCGCGGCCACGACCGTCGTCGGCGTGGTGGCCGTGGTCGGCTTCTGGGTCATCGGCAAGATGACCCTCGCTCGCCTCACCCGCGCCGCCGAGGCCGGGTTGGCCGGGCTTCGGGTGCGCACCTTCGCCCACATCCACCGCCTGGCTGCGGCGGACCTCAGCGAGTCGCGGCGGGGGGTGCTGGTCGGCCGGGTCACCAGCGACGTCGAGACGCTGGCCCAGTTCTGGCAGTGGGGGGCGATGATCTGGATCACATCGGTCGCCGCGATCGTCGGCATCGCCGTCGTCATGGCCATCTACTCGTGGCCGTTGGCCCTGCTGACCGTCGCCGTGTTCGGGCCCGTGACGTTCCTGCTGCGCCGGCTCCAGCGCCGCCAGCTCGCCATCTGGGACGTGGTCCGCACCCGCGTCGGCGACACCCTCGGCGAGTTCTCCGAGTCCATCGGCGGGGCGTCGGTCATCCGGGCCTACGGCCTCGAGGGCCGCAACCGAGGCCGCCTGCGCCGGGCGGTCGATGGTCAGTACCGGTCCGAGGTCCGCGCCGCCCGCATGTTCGCCCTGATGTTCCCGTTGGGCGACATCTTCGGGGCCGTGGCCGCCGCGGTGGTGGCCGCCGTCGGGGTCTGGAAGGGGCCGGCATGGGGCCTCGACGCCGGCGAGCTGGTGGCGTTCCTGTTCCTCGTCACCCTCCTGACCCAGCCCGTGGCCGAGCTCGGCGAGGTCCTCGACCAGACGCAGAGCGCGGCGGCTGGCGCCCGCAAGGTGCTCTCTGCGCTGGCCGTCCCGGCCGATGTCGTCGAGGCCGACCCCGGCGTGGCCCTGCCTGGCGGACCGCTGGCCGTCGAGGTGGTCGACCTGGGATTCGGCTACCGCACCGGGCCGGCGGTGCTCACCGATGTCGATGTCACCGTGGCGGCGGGCACCTCGGTGGCCGTCGTCGGCGAGACCGGCTCGGGCAAGACGACGTTCGCGAGCCTGCTCGCCCGCCTGGCCGACCCCACCGTCGGGCGGATCGTGGTCGGCGGCGTCGATCTCCGCGACGTGACTGCCCCGTCACGCCTGCTCCGCGTGCGGATGGTGCCCCAGGACGGGTTCCTGTTCGCGACAACGGTGCGAGAGAACATCCGCCTGGGCCGGCCCGACGCCACCGACGCCGACATCGAGGCCGCCATCTCCTCGCTCGGGCTGCGCTGGTGGGTCGAACGCCTGGCCCGGGGCCTCGACACCGATGCCGGCGAGCGGGGTGGGTCACTGTCGGTCGGCGAGCGTCAGCTCGTCGCCCTGGTCCGGGCCCAGGTGTCGGACCCGGGGCTGCTCATCCTCGACGAGGCCACATCGGCCGTCGATCCCGAGACCGAGCAGGCCCTCGCCGAGGCGCTGACCCGACTGTCAGCCGGGCGGACCACCATCATCGTGGCCCACCGCCTCTCGACCGCCGAGCGGGCCGACATGGTGCTTGTGTTCGACCGGGGCCGCCTGGTCGAGCAGGGGACCCACACCGATCTCGTCTCCGCCGCCGGCGTCTACGCCGCCCTCCATCGCTCCTGGATCGGCGGAAGTCGTCCGAGATGAACTGAGCACCGTTCCGTGCTGGCATCGGCCGCGAGGCGCTCCCCACGACCTCGAGGGCTTTCGTGCGGTGTGGCCGCCGACCGATGCGGCGGCACTCGGTACGCTCGGTGCATGCGTGCGGTGATGCTCGATGTACCGGAGGCGCTCGTAGAGGAGCGTCGGCGACTCGGGATCGACGGGTTCGACGAGATGTGGGAGGGCGAGCTCCACTCGATCCCTGACGACAGGCCACTTGGCCTCGGTGACCTACCGGGTCGTACACTCTTTGGGTTCCCATTGGGCGTGACCGGCAGGTGCTGCTGAGCCCGAACCAGGGGACGACCCTTCTCTCCGCTGATGAGGCCGGTGCCCCCGGGTGCCCCGAGGTCGGCAGTCGTCGGAGCCCGGCGCGGGCTCCCGAAAGCGAGGTAGCCATGAGTGGCTTCGAACGAGCCCTGCTCGAGGACAAGGAGCGCGACGAGCTCAGCAAGATCGCTGAGTCGTTGGGCAAGAAGCCTCCGGCGCGGGCCAAGAAGGCCGAGATGATCGACCTGATCCTCGAGCTGGCGGGTGTCACGTCCCTGGCCGCACCGGAGGTGGACCCCGATGCTGTCGAGGCACCGCCGTCGATCTCCCCGACCCATGCCGACGAGCCGGGCCCCGAGCCCGGTACGAGGCCTGGCGATGCCGCCGACGCAACGGAGGGACGGGGCCGAGACAACGGTGCCGGCTCGGACCGGTCCCCGGCTCGAGCTCGGCCGGGCGAGACGACCGACCGGGGTCGGGGCAACGGGGCCGGGGCGAGCGACGGCGCCAACCGTCCCGGCCGATCCGGTGCGGGCCGCGGAACGACGTCGGCGGGCCCGCAGGACGGCGGATCGCAGCGAGCCCAGCAGGGCGGTCAAGACCAGGAAGGGCCTCAGACCCGATCGAGCCAGAACAGCGGCCAGGACCAGCCGACCGGTCAGCGCCGGCCCGGTGATGCCGGCGACCAGGAGCGCGACGACGACGAGGGCAACCGCCGCCGCCGGCGCCGGGGCCGCAACCGGGAAGGGCAACCCGACACCCTCGAGGCGGAACCCATCGACATCGAGGGGCTGCTGGAGCTACGCGAGGACGGCTACGGCTTCCTGCGCCTCCACGGCTACCTGCCCTCGACCGACGATGTCTACGTGTCGGTCAAGCAGGTGCGCCAGTTCGGCCTCCGCAAGGGCGACCGGGTGGCAGGCAAGAGCCGCCCGGCCTCGCGCAACGAGAAGAACCCGGCGCTGCTCCAGATCGACTCGGTCAACGGCGCCGACCCCGAATCCGCTCGCGACCGCCGCCGGTTCGAGGACCTGACGCCGCTGTTTCCCGACGAGCGACTTCGCCTCGAGGTCGAGGGCGCGGCC
>Ga0136617_10005528_pt1 | contig 11309 bp, 7 predicted proteins | sample AntDrymUQ3222106_2_FD_129672 | JGI IMG/M metagenome (GOLD analysis project Ga0136617, IMG submission 129672) | Polar desert sand microbial communities from Dry Valleys, Antarctica - metaG UQ322 (21.06) | ecosystem: Environmental > Terrestrial > Soil > Desert | place: Antarctica: Dry Valley...
AAAAAGACAAAACCGTGTAGAACGTGCGTGAACGCATAGGGATCCAGAAGGTGTTGAGAGTTGTGAGAACTCCAAATGTCGCTCGCCCAGAAAAAGGGCTGGCCACAGGAACACCACCATGAACGGCCCTGGTTGCGCATTTGGAACGTGGCGGCCACCAACACCGCCACAAGCGCGAACAGCGGCCATAGTTTTCGAACTGACATCTAGTGTGCTGACTCCAAAGTTCTTGTAAACAAATAGCAAGGTTCTTGCTTCACAGTCCCGTAGGGACCTGATGTTTATAGACCGTTGGTGCCAAAGGATTTCGGAAGCTCCGGAGGATTTCGACGGTCCATCGCGGCGACAACGTTTACCTTGATGAAACGCACGCGTAAGGTATTGACTCATCGCAGCGCCAACGGCGCGAACTGTGAAAGCCTGGGTCAGCGAGGCTGTGTCAAAACTCAGTCCGGGAACTCCTTTGAGCGCAGGCAACGTCGTCGCTCGCTACAGAACCGGGAGCGGTAACATAGTCCCGGCCTGGGCTCTAGTCATCTGTGGCAGCAATAGCATCAATCTCGATCAGAAACCCATGATGCAGTTCTTTAGTCGGAATGACCGCTCTGGCTGGCCGATGCTCTCTCATCACCCTTGAGTAGACCTCATTTACTCGTTCCCATAAACCGATGTCCGCGACAAAGACCGTCATCTTGAGTACGAGCTTCATGTCGCTGCCGGCGGCTTTCAATATCTCACTGAGGTTCTTGAGCACCTGTTCGGTCTGCTCTTCTATTGAGCCCAGTTTCCTTTCCCCGGTCTGTGGATCGATGGCGAGTTGCCCGGCTACAAACACAAGACCATTGTAAACAACTGCTTGCGAGTAGTGTCCGGCTGGAATTGGCGCCTTCTCCGTTTGGATGGTTCTGATTTTCATAGGCCCCGCATGTTATGCCCAGTGGAAAGCACGGTCAATAAGCTGCTGTTGGCGATCGGCTTCGGTTCTCAAACCACTGCGCACTTCCCGGGCTAAAAGTGATTGAAAAGCTCAAGGCTGTAGCGTAATATCCGCTCGTACTGTTTAACCTACGCACACACTTCCTTTTGCCGATTGAAGTCTCGGCCATCTCCGTGACGCCAGCAGGGAAACTCCGGTTGCGCATCAATCAACGTCCATGATCGGGCAGACGGTTTCACATTACCGCATCCTGGAACCCCTCGGAGAGGGCGGCATGGGAACAGTTTACCTCGCAGAGGATACACACCTCGGACGCCGCGTTGCGATCAAGTTTCCCTCCCTAAATTCAGACTCACATGATTATCGTGCCCGATTCCTGCGTGAGGCTCGTGCAGTCTCGGAGTTGAGTCACCCCAGGATTGCTACACTCTTTGACTACGGCCAGACTGACGAGGGCAGGCCATTTCTCGTTATGGAGCTGGCAAGAGGGCGCACCCTGACCGAGCTGATGCGGAAAGGCGACCTGAGTCTGATACGCGCCGTTGAGATCGTCGCCGATGTCGCCTCGGCTTTGATCGAGGCGCATGCCCGGGGCATCATCCACCGCGATATCAAGCCTTCCAATGTGGTCATCGACGATAAAGGGCAAGTCAAAGTGCTTGATTTCGGGTTAGCTAAACAGTTAAACAAAGACCACGTTGTCAGTGCAGAGCCAGAAGCGGTCACTCTCCTCTCTACCGAAACTCGCAGCGGAGTGGTTCTGGGAACCCCGGCCTATCTCTCGCCGGAGCAGGCGATGGGTTTGGCTGTAGACGGTAGAGGCGACCTGTTCGCGCTCGGAGTAATACTCTATGAAGCCATCACCGGCCGAACACCGTTCTCGGGCACAGGTTTCATTGAAATTGCAGCGAACGTGCTGCACGTTCAGCCACCGGCTCCCTCTAAGATAAACCCACATGTGCCCCGGGAACTCGATTTTATCTCTCTCAAAGCGTTAGAGAAGAAGCCGGACAAACGATACCAGTCGGCTGAGGAACTAATAGATGATTTGGAAGCAATCAAGGAAAAGTTGGGAGAGGCCGGACAGACGATCATCAAGAAGCCCTCCGCCCCGGCTGTTACAAGGCATAGCAAAACGCTTAGCAGTTTATCGCAAATTCTGCGGCGCCCCCGCATTCCGATTTCTTATATTCTCATTAGCGTGATGGTGGCGGTTGCTGCCGGCCTGCTGGCTTTGAAATGGTGGCGCCCCCAACCACATCAGCCGTCGGCCGAGGCCCAGCGATGGTACGACGTGGGAACAAAGGGACTCAGAGATGGCGCCTACTATCAAGCGAGTAAGGCTTTTGAGCGGGCTATCGCCGCTGATGATGGCTACATGCTGGCGCATGCGCGCCTCGCTGAGGCCCTGGTCGAGCTGGATTATGGAGACCGCGCGAAAGACGAACTACTGCGTGCAAACTCGAGCGGCAGATTGACGCTTTCAGAATCAGACGCACTCTATTTGGAGGCCATCACAGCTACTGCTCGGCGCGATTACAGCAAGGCTGTTTCAGTTTACGAGCAGATCGCGCAGCGGGCTTCTGATGCGGAAAAACCGTACGTCCTCGTAGACTTAGGCCGAGCCTATGAGAAGAATGGCGATACCAAGAAGGCAATTGAAACGCTTACGGAAGCGTCGAACCGAAACCCACAATACCCCACGCCCTTTTTGCATCTCGGAATTCTTTACGGCCGGCAGCAAGAGATTGCCAATGCTCTGACATCGTTCGACAAAGCAGAAGCGATCTATCAGGCCTTGGGAAACCTGGAGGGGCGTGCGGAAGTACTCTTCCAGCGTGGCGCCCTGTCTAATAAGTTGAATAAATTGTCAGAGGCTAAGGTCCAACTGGAACAAGCACTGGCGCTGGCCAGAGCCGGCGACAATAAGTCTCAAGAGATCAAGAGCCTATTGCAGTTGAGCAGCGTTACGGTTGACATGGGGGAGACTAACCAGGCAAGTGAATACTTACGGCAGGGAGTGGAGTTGGCCCAGAACAACGCTTTGGAGAATCTCAGCGCGCGCGGCCTGAATGATCAGGGCAATAACTCTCTAATCAAGGGCGAATACAGCAAGGCCGACAAGTATTTTACCGAGGCTCTGCAATCAGCACAGCGAAGCAAGGCGTTAAGCAACGAAGCCCGGGCGCGTGCCTCGCTGGCAAGCTTGAGGTTGCGACAGAATAATCCGGAGGAGGCGCTGCGTTTTCTTGAGCCGGCGCTGACTTTCTACCAGCAGGGAGGATATCGAAGTGAAGCCTCTTCCTGCCTTGCCTTGCTGGCGCGGGCTAATCGGCAGAAGGGAGATTACGACGCTGCCATAAACGCTGATGAAAAGATTCTGCAGCTTGGGCAACAGTGGAATGATCAGGCACAGATTGCGCTGGGACACACCGAAATAGGGAGCGTGCTTGCTCGCCAGGAAAAGTGGGTAGAAGCGCTTGATCATTTCAGTCAGGCCTATACTTTCTACAGCTCGCAGGGAATGCAGCGCAGCATCGGTTATAACCTGCTCAGCCGAGGTGACGCCCTATGGCGCATGGGCCGCTACGGCGAAGCCCAGACGTTACTGGAGCAGGCTACCTCTATCGCGGACAAACCCGGAAGCGAAATAAAACTACTATCGATCGGACTCAAGCTAATAGCCGCTGAAATCGCTCTAAGCCAGGGCCATTTTGCTGATGCCAAAACAAAGGCCGAGACGGTTCTCGAAACAGCTGGCACAGAGTTTAAGAGTCATGCAACGAGCGCCATGATCGTGATTGGTTTGGCTCAGTCGTACAGCGGCGCAAAAGCATCTGGAAAGCAGATGGCCACCGAAGCGGTTGACATGGCGATGCAGCTTAACGATCCGGCCCAACTGGCTACGGTGCGATTGGTGCTCGCGGAAGCCATGCTGCTGGCGGGCGATTCCAAGGCGGCATCAAGCAATGCACTCCAGGCGCAGGAAGTCTTTGCGCGGCTTGGCCAGCTAGCGTCCGAATGGCGGGCTCTGTTGATCGCCGCGCAAGCCAGCCAAAACCTGGTCGACAAGAGTAGAGCGCGCGAGTATGCTATGCGGGCAAAAGAGTTGCTCTCCAAACTCGAGCAGAGATGGGGTAGCGAAAACTATAAGAGTTATCTCAGCCGAAGCGACATTCAGCGACTCCGAAAACAGCTTGACCAGCATACAAGTTCCGCGTAGGACAGGCATTCTTGCCTGGCGACTCCTTGTTATTTTGAAACCATGACAGACAAGAACGTCTGTCCTACTCCAGACAGTTCTTTCCAGAAAAGGAGATAAACAATGCGTCATTTGCGTCTACTGATAATTGCCATTGCGACGATTTTTGTGCTGGCCCTCGCCGCTTTTCCGCTCGTCAATCGGCCCGATCCCGCTGCAGCTGCCGACGACGAGATCATCATTAAGGGCGGGTCTTTGGAAATCGACTGCGGCAAGAATCACGGGGAAGACTGCATGGGTGGTAACGATAACAGAAACAAGCCCAAACACAGAAAGGGCGGAAAAATTGTTCGCATAGTAGTCAAGAAGAGCAATGGCGAAATGTTAGGAACTTTCACAAAGAAAAAGGATTTCACAGACGGCAAACCGTCGATCGAGATTACCTACCGAGAGCCTAGACCAGAAGATAACTAATCCAACTTGCCGACGTCCCGCGATTCTAATTCAAAAGGTATGTCAGGATCTCACAGGAGATCCGACATGCCTCTTGAAAGTCAGAACCTTAGTTCAGCCCGCCCAGTTGTGCTTTCACGATCTCGCTTACCATTCGGCCGTCGGCGCTCTTCCCGGCAAGCGCTGCCTGTGCAGCCTTCATAACCTTGCCCAAGTCCTTCATTGAGCTTGCGCCGGTTTCAGATATCGCGGCAGTAACCGCTGCTTCAATTGCTTCGGGCGAAGCTGTTTCTGGCAGGTAGGTCTCGATTATTCCGATTTCAGCTTTCTCTTTAACGGCTAGATCCAAGCGCGCGCCTTTTTCATACTGCTCAACTGAATAGAGCCGCTGTTTGACCATCGATCGCAGGAGCTTCGTCATCTCCTCGTCGTCAAGGTCGCCGCCCTTTTCAATCTCACGATTCATCATTGCGGCTTTAACCATTCGCAGCGTGGACGTTCGCGGGGCGTCCTGCGCCTTCATCGAAGCAGTCAGGTCCGAAACAATTTGCTCTTTTAGACTCATTACTCTGTTCCTCCGCTCACACTATACCGCTTCGAGGTGGACACGCATTCCTGCCTCGTATACTTGCTTAAAATAGGACGCGAACCAGACAGTCGGCAGAAGGAGGTAGTTGGTCAGTCGTTTCATTCACGCCTGAGCTTCAGCCAGGGGTGAGAGCCCCTTAAAATTCTTGAAACCGTTTAAACGGTTTTCAGACCTCTCGCTGCGTAGGACACCGAGCTAAAGCACGGTGTGAATAAAACGGGACCAACGTTACGCTGCATGACCATTTGATTTGACGAGGTACTTACCGAGGAACTTTCCCGTATAAGACTGCGGAATCTTAATTATCTCTTCAGGAGTTCCTGTCCCAACAACGTAGCCGCCGGCATCGCCACCTTCCGGACCCAAATCGATAATGTAATCCGCAGTCTTAATCACGTCGAGGTTATGCTCGATCACCAGCAACGAGCCACCGGCTTCGATCAGCGCGCGGAAAGCGGACAGGAGCTTGTTGATGTCGTCAAAGTGGAGCCCGGTGGTTGGTTCATCGAAGATGTAAAGCGTGTTCGAACCCGTGCGTTTGGAAAGATGTGCGGCAAGTTTGATGCGCTGCGCCTCGCCGCCGGAAAGGGTGGTCGCTGATTGACCCAGACGAAGATACCCCAGACCCACATCATCGAGCACGCGGAGGCGATTAATGATCTTTGGAACCTCGCGAAAGAACGTGATTGCTTCCCTCACCGTGAGACTCAAAACCTCATGCACATTCTTGCCGCGATAGCGTATGTCTAGAGTCTGCTGCTTGAAGCGCGTGCCTTTGCATTCCTCACATACGAGCTCAACATCGGCAAGGAACTGCATCTCCACCGTGACTGTGCCATCGCCCTGGCAAACCTCACACCGACCGCCGGGCAGGTTGAAAGAGAAGTGCGACGGATCGAGTCCGCGTCCCTGCGCTTCTCGGGTTGAGGCGAAGACTTCGCGGATGGCATCGTAAATCTTGATGTAAGTTACTGGGTTTGAGCGCGGAGTCCGTCCGATGGCAGACTGATCCACCAGGATAACGTTGTCGACGAGTTGCCCGCCTTCCAGCTTTTGAAAAGCCCCCACATGCCCCTGCCAGTCACCTTTTTGCTTCTTCAGACCTGCATAGATGCAATCATGAATCAGAGTAGATTTTCCGGAGCCACTCACGCCTGTAATGCATACCAGCATATCGAGAGGCAGCTCAACATCGATAGATTTCAGATTGTGCTCGGCGGCACCGCTCAGCGTCAGGCGCCTTTTCTGAAACAACCGCCGTTGCTTCGGTTCCTTAATCTCGATTTCACCGCGCAAATAGCGCGCAGTCAAAGACGCGTCGTTGGCAATCAAGCCGGGGAAATCGCCTTCGTAGATTACACGCCCACCAAGCTCGCCGGCCGAGGGCCCGATATCCAGGATGTGATCGGCGGCGCGCATCATTTCGGCATCATGTTCGACGACCAGAACCGTATTGCCAATGTCGCGCAAGTTATGCAGCAGCCGAATCAACCGTTCATTGTCCCGCGGGTGTAGACCAATCGAGGGCTCATCCAGAACGTAAAGCGCGCCGACCAGTGAAGAGCCCAGGTTAGTGGCCAACTGAATCCGTTGCGCCTCGCCGCCTGAGAGAGTTGAGGCGAGACGATCAAGCGTCAGATAATCCAGACCCACATCTACGAGGAAACGCAATCTGCGTCGAATCTCGAACAAGATCCTATCGGCGATCGCAGCTTGTTCCGCCGCGAGCTGCAGCGATTCAAAGAAAAGCTGCGCTTCTTTGATCGCCAGCGAACAGGCCTCAGGCAACGTGCGCCCGCCGACCTTGACGTCACGCGCTTCCTGACGCAGGCGGTCGCCACCGCAATCCGGGCACAAGGTGTAACCGCGATACTTCGACAGAAACACGCGCACGTGCAGCTTGTATTTCTTCGTCTCCAGCCAGTCAAAGAATCCGCGCACTCCGCCCCACTCCTTCTTACCTTCAACTATCGCTTGCTGTTCAGCACGCGATAGCTGCGCGAAGGGAACGTTCATCGGAATCTTCTCTGACTTGCAAAACTGGCGCAGCTCGTCCTGGGCCCATTCATGTTGCGGTCTCGTCCAGGGCTCAATGGCACCCTCGTTCAAGGCCAACCCCGGATTCGGAGTGACCAGATCGAGATCGAGTCCGATGGTGTTTCCAAAACCCTGGCAGGTCGGGCAAGCCCCGTACGGATTGTTGAAGCTAAAGAGGCGCGGTTCAGGTTGTGCGTAAACCGTGCCGTCATACTTGCACTGAAACCTGTCCGAGAACTTAAAGCGTCCAGGTTCCGCTGCAGCTGTTTCGACTACTGCCGAACCGTGGCCCTCCTGGAAACAGATCTCCAGCGAGTCGACTAGACGCTGGCGCACTTCCGGCTGGGCGACGAGCCGATCGACCATCACGTAAACGCTCTCGAAGTCGCGCAGGGTGTAATCGTCGGGGGAATGAAGCTCGATGGTTTGCCCCTTGGCGTAGAGCCGAGTGAACCCACGCTGCATCAGGCTCATGATGTGGGCGGTGATCTGGCGCGGAGACGGGGAGACGGGGGGACGGGGAGATGTTTTTCCCGGTTTCTCCCTATCTTCCCGTCCCCCCCTCCCCCTGTCTCGACCCTTGTCCGCCTTCCCGTCTACCTGTCTCGACGTGTCCTCGACACTTGCGCCAATCTCAGCTAGTCCGTTACCGGCGGGGAACAGGACATAGAACCGCGTCCCTGCGGCAACGGTTCTTAAGACCTCGTCCGCCACTGACTCCGGGGAATCACGGAAGACCTCGCGGCCACAGACTCGACAGTAGGTTGTTCCGACCCGGGCATAGAGCAGGCGCAAATAGTCGTAGACCTCAGTCTGGGTGCCCACCGTTGAGCGGGGATTTCGGGTTGAGTTCTTCTGGCGGATGGCGATAGCCGGCGCGATCCCTCGTACCTCATCCACGTCGGGCTTGTCCATCCGCTCGAGAAACTGACGAGCGTACGCCGACAGTGATTCAACGTATCTCCGCTGACCTTCGGCATAAACGGTGTCGAAAGCCAGCGACGACTTTCCGGAACCACTCACGCCCGTCACCACCGTCATCTGGTTGATCGGCAGCGAAAAGGAAATATTCTTGAGGTTGTGAACCCTTGCCCCGCGGACTTCAATGGCTTCTTCAGGCATATAAAATTCGTCGCATGACCCCGGTAGAGGGAATTCTCGGGTCCTTCGCAAACTTCTAATACTACCCCGATTTTGTCCGCGTGCGAAATGGCAGATGCACTAGCCACAGATTAAGGCGGATAACACAGATAAGATGCAAACGAGACGACGGAATGCCGCAGTGAGAAACCTTCTCTCGCTAACTCCATTGGATTAGAGCCTCCGGCTACCTCCCCAACCCTTAAGTCTACTCATGCGTGCTGATCTGAGTTATCCGCGTTTATCTGTGCTGATCTAGCCTATGGATTGACAGGCGCGACGCGGTTGCTCAACAATCAGTTCATGAAGACAACCAGATTTCTTTTGCGTGGATTCAGGAGACCTAGAGAGGTGGCTTCTCTTGCGCTAGGGCATCTGGAACGCCAGACCCTCGAAGAGATCTGGCGCCGCGGTGAAACGAGCGTGCGCGACATCTTCGTCTCTTTTGAAAAGCGGATCGCATACACAACCTTGATGACTACGCTGGACCGGCTCTTTAAGAAGGGGTTGCTTGGCCGGCGCAAAGTTGGCCGGGCCTTTCTCTATTCTCCGCTGGTGACCCGCGAAGAGCTGGAACAGGGAATCAGGGAAGATGTGATTGAAGGTCTGCTGGGGCTGGGCTCGCAAAGTGTGGAACCTGTGTTGGTATGTATCGTTGACGCGGTGAGTGAGCGCGACCGCGAATCACTGGACGAGCTCGATTGGCTTATCCAAAAGAAGCGGCAAGAGTTGAAGCAGAGAGACTGAAGCTATGTACTTCATTCTTGGACTTTCTATAGTGATGGCGGCACTGCTGGTGTTGAATAGCTCTGCCTCGCTTGTTGCCTCGCTGATTTGGAGAACATTCGAAAGGCGCGTCAGCCGGGGGTCAGCGGCACGCTCGGCGCAAACAGTCCTTCTGCTTCGAACAGTTCCCGTGGCTTTGGGAATCGGTGGCGTTTTGTTTCTTTTCGGCCCCGCTTATCTGAGGCACGAGCCGCGTGTTGGCCATGAAACCGTAGGCTTGAAACTGGCTGTCGTGGCGGCCCTCTCAGCCCTCGGTATCGTAATGGCACTCGTGCGTGGATTCGCCGCCTGGCGCGCTACCAGGCGCCTTACCGCGGACTGGCTGCGCACTGCAGAGCCAATTCAGATCCCGCGTCTGGGCATTCCCGCTTACCAGGTTGAGCACAGGTTTCCTTTGATGGCGGTTGTTGGTGCGCTTCGGCCACGGCTCTTTATTGCGAAGCAGATCTTCCGGTCTCTTACAGCTGAGGAACTGTCCGCGGCCCTCGAGCATGAAATTGGGCACATCATGGCCCATGACAACCTTAAGCGTAGCGTGCTGCGAGCCTGCCGGGACATGCTATTGATCATTCCTTGTAGCCGCCACCTGGACGAAGCATGGGCAGAAGCCTCGGAAGCGGCGGCTGACGAATATGCCGCGAGAAGAGACCAAAAGGTCGGTCTCAACCTGGCTTCGGCCCTCGTAAAGATCGCCCGCCTGATTCCCGCGGGTGCCCGGCCAACCATGACGGCCGGAGCCTTTCTGGTGGGCGAGGAGGGCTCACTCGGATTCAGGGCCCGGGTGCGGCGTCTAATACAACTTGGCAACGATCCAAACGAGCACACACCTCATACTCTGCTGGTTTCAAAACTCCCGACGTTGATCCCTATAGCCTTAACTCTTATGCTTCTTGCTATCACTGCTTATCAGCCTCACGTGCTATCCACGGTCCACACTGTCATAGAGCACGCCGTTTACATCCTCGGCTAGCTCGGAACCGAAAGCCTTATCATATCAACGAAGACTAGTAGTAGTTGCGGGTAAAGGTTAGTCTTTCCGCCAAGTGTCTGGGTTTAGATCTCTACGATAGCCTCAAGCGGAACTCACGTAATGCTCAACTGCTCTGAACGAGGATGGGTTCGCAGTTCTGGGACTGGCAGGGCCCGCACCGTCAATCGCAGGCCAAAAACGAAACAAGAGACCATGACTTCTGGGAGATCAGGGGGGCGAAAGCGGGGTCCCTACGCGGGCCGTCCGCGTGGGGTGCTAGGATTCAGCACCACCGGCTTGCTGTGTGCTGCCGTTCTTGTGCTGATGCCTGCAGTCTTCCGGGCTCAGCAAAACCCACAGGGCAAGATTGTGGGTGTAATCAGAGATCAAAAGCAGGCGACGGTGAGCGGCGCCGAGGTCTCGCTGGTGCATCAGCACCAAGCCGTTCTGGCCACCACCACGACTGATGTAAAGGGAGGTTTCACGTTCGAAAACGTAAGGCCCGGCTCATACGAGATCAGAGTGACGCAGATCGGCTTCGGTAAACACAATTCATCAGTCCAGGTTAGTGCGGGCACGACTGCCGAGATGAAGATCGTGATGGACGTGGCCTCTATCGTGGACCAGGTAACGGTGACCGCGGAAACCGGCCAGGCGCAGGACATCGACCGGGTATCGCAGCAGGTCAACGTTATCGGAGATGACGCAATTTTGCAGCGAGCGACTGGTGTGCTTGCGCAGGTGGCGGACGAAGAGGTCGGTGTCTCATTGCAACGCACGAGCCCAACAGTCGGGGCGGTGGTGGTACGGGGGCTGACCGAAGTTGGCGTGTACGTTGATGGAGTGCGCACGACGCAGTCCACACAGCGCGGCGGCATCAATACTTTCTTTAATTTAAACGATCCCAGTTCGCTGCGCACAGTCGAGATCCTGCGTGGAACGAACAGCGCTCAATACGGTTCTGACTCGCTCGGCGGCACTGTGCAATTGCTTTCGCGAACGCCCGAGTTTGGTTTCGACACTCCGGTTGTGCATGGCGAGGTGAATACGTTCTTCAATAGCGCCGATCTCTCATTCGGAGGCAATACGCTTTTAACTTACGGCACGCGGCGCTTCGGAATGCTGGTCAATGTGAGCAGTCGCCGCGTCAACACGCTCCGGCCCGGCAACGGGATTGATAGCCACGCTGCGGTGA